>Ga0302326_10000959_pt1 | contig 75714 bp, 72 predicted proteins | sample Palsa_T0_3_FD_202264 | JGI IMG/M metagenome (GOLD analysis project Ga0302326, IMG submission 202264) | Peat permafrost microbial communities from Stordalen Mire near Abisko, Sweden - Palsa_T0_3 | ecosystem: Environmental > Terrestrial > Soil > Palsa > Peat permafrost | place: Sweden: Abisko... | reverse complement strand
GCCGTGAAGTCGTTGGCGTCGTAACCAATCGCAAAGCGTCCGGCGAAAAAGAGATTATGGAGCAGGCCGATGAGGTCGCGGAACAGGACCGCGCCGAGCCCGGTCACGATGCCCAGCGCCAATGCCAGGAGGGTCAGATACAGCAGGCTCAGCCGGCGCTTTTCGTCCTCGTTGACGGCGCTGGACCCGAGCGAGGGCGCGCGGACGGCGGTGGGCTTGCTGCTCATGCGACTTCCGGCTGAATGGTTACCGGCGAGCCTGTAAACAGATGGTCCGGTTTTCCAAAGAGGCGGGCTGTTATACATCGCCGCCGCCCGGCGCCAAGACGAAACAGCAAGGCGCGCACCGTTTTCTCGCGCCTCGCCCAAGGCGGCGACCGGAGCGCAAAACGAACAACCGTACCGCCAAATGGCGGCGAAATCTCGCCGACATGGCGCCAACGCGCAATCTTTGTTTCGGCGCCTTGTCGTCGAAACGGGTCCCTATTCGCGCGGCTTTCCTGCTCGCAGCGCTGGGCGCTGAGGATCGCTCGCCGGTCCGGGCGTCGAAGCGCGCTTCAACTCAAGATCAAGAGGATTGTCATGCGAAAAATCGTAGCGCCAACCGCAGCCCTCGCGCTGCTCGCCGGATTGTCGATCGCCTATGCCGCCGACGCGACGGGCGTCATCAAGTCGATCGACCCCGGCAAGGACGTCGTCACGCTGGACAACGGCTCGACCTATATGGCGCCGTCCAGCGTCAAGCTCTCGATGTTCAAGGTCGGCGAGAAAGTGACCGTCACCTATGCGACGGCCAATGGCAAGATGGAGGCCTCGGCGATCAAACCCGCGACCTGACCACCGGGCGCAGCACGCAAGCTTAAGGAGGCGAGGCCGCCGGCGAAACCTAGCGGCCCCGCCGCCGCGGCCGTCTTCGCGCCCCTACCCCTTCTTCCCCGCGATCTTCGCCAATTCCCGCATGATCTTCAGCGTGCCGTCGAGCCGCTCGGGAATCTCCTCGAAATCTCCGACGACGACGATGCGCATGTCGGGGCGCACCTTGGCGATCGATCCCTGGTTCGTCACCCAGCGCACCAAGGCGCCGGGATTGGCGAAGGAATTGTCGCGGAAGGCCAGCGTCACGCCCTTCGGGCCGGCGTCGAGCTTTTCGACATTGGCGCGCCGGCAGAGCGCCTTGATCCGCACCAGCTTCATCAGCAGCGTCACTTCGCCCGGCATCGGCCCGAAACGGTCGACGATCTCGGCGCCCATCGCCTCGATCTCCTCGTCCTGCTCCAGCGCAGAGAGGCGGCGGTAAAGATTGAGGCGGGTCGGCAGATCAGGGATATAGCTTTCTGGAATGGTGACCGGCGCGCCCAGCGAAATGCTCGGCGACCACATTTCCTGCGCCGGCTCGTCGAGGCCGCTTTTCAAGCGCTCGACCGCCTCCTGCACCATCTGCTGATAGAGTTCGTAGCCGACTTCCCGGACATGGCCCGATTGCTCGTCGCCCAGCAGATTGCCGGCGCCTCTTATGTCGAGATCGTGGCTGGCCAGTTGGAAGCCCGCCCCCAACGTGTCGAGCGACTGCAGCACTTTCAGCCGCTTTTCAGCCTGCGGCGTCACCGGCTTGTTGGCCGGCACGGTGAAGATCGCATAGGCGCGCGTCTTGGAGCGCCCGACGCGGCCGCGCAATTGATAGAGTTGGGCGAGGCCGAACATGTCGGCGCGATGGACGATCAGCGTATTGGCGGTCGGGATATCGAGCCCGGATTCGACGATCGAGGTCGACAAGAGAATGTCGTATTTGCCGTCGTAGAAGGCGCCGATGCGGTCCTCGAGGTCGCTCGCCGCCATCTGGCCGTGCGCGATGACGAATTTCGCCTCCGGTATGTTCTGGCGAAGGAAGGCGGCCGCCTCCTCGAGATCCTCGATGCGCGGGCAGATATAGAACGATTGGCCGCCACGGTAGCGCTCGCGCAGCAGGGCCTCGCGCACGATCAGCGCATCGAAGGGCGAGACGAAGGTGCGCACGGCGAGCCGGTCGACCGGCGGCGTCGCGATGATCGAGAGGTCGCGCACCCCGGTCATCGCAAGCTGCAACGTGCGCGGGATGGGGGTCGCCGACAACGTCAGCACATGCACTTCGGCGCGAAGGTTCTTCAGGCGCTCCTTATGGCCGACGCCAAAATGCTGCTCCTCGTCGATCACCACCAGGCCGAGATCCCGGAAGGCGACCGTCTTGCCGAGCACCGCATGGGTGCCGATCACGATATCGAGCGAGCCTTCGATCAGCCCCTTCTTGACTTCGCGCTGCTCGGCGGTCCCGACCATGCGGGAGAGCTGGCCGATCTTGATCGGCAGGCCGGCGAATCGCGCGACGAAATTCTTGTGGTGCTGGCGCGCGAGCAAGGTGGTGGGCACGACGATCGCCGTCTGTTTGCCATTGATGGCCGCCGCGAAAGCGGCGCGCAGCGCGACCTCGGTCTTGCCGAAGCCGACGTCGCCGCAAATGAGCCGGTCCATCGGACGGCCGGAATTGAGATCGTCGAGCGTCGCCTCGATCGCCTGGGCCTGGTCGAGCGTTTCGTCATAGGGAAAGCGCGCGCAAAATTCGTCGTAGAGCCCTTCGGGGGCGCGCAGCCGCGGCGCCTCGCGCAACTGGCGCGCCGCGGCGATGCGGATCAGTTCGCCGGCCATTTCGCGCACGCGCTTCTTCAGCCGCGCCTTGCGTGTCTGCCAGCCGGACGAACCCAGCCGATCGAGCTGCGCTTCGCCCCCTTCCGATCCGTAGCGCGACAGAAGCTCGAGATTTTCGACCGGCAGGAACAGGCGATCGCCGCCGGCATAATGGATTTCGAGGCAATCATGTGGCGCGCCCGCCGCATGGATCGTCTTCAGCCCGACGAAACGGCCGATGCCATGGTCGATATGCACGACCAGGTCGCCTGAAGCCAGCGAGGAAGCCTCGGCCAACACATCCTGCGCGCGGCGCTTGTGCTTGCGCTGACGGACGAGACGGTCGCCAAGAATGTCCTGCTCGCCGACAATCGTAACCTCGGCGGCCTCAAAGCCCTGCTCCAGCGCGATGACCGCCAGCGGCAGGGCGCCGGCGCGCGTGGTCTTGGCCTGCGGATAGGAGGAGACGAGCTCCAGCGATTTGAGGCCATGTTCGGCCAGCACATGCGACAGCCGTTCGCGCGATCCGTCCGTCCAGCCGGCGACGATGACGCGCTGGCCACTCTCGCGAAGCGCGCGGATATGGGCGACGGCGGCGTCGAACACATTGACGTTTTCGTTCTGCCGCTCGGGCGCGAAATTACGCCCGACGCGCGCCCCGCAATCGACGATATTGGCGGCGCCCGGCGGGGCGGCGAAGGGGGTGAGCCGCGCCAGCGGCGCCTTGGCGAGGCGCTCGCGCCATTCGTCCGGCGACAGATAGAGCCGATCCGGCTTCAGCGGCCGATAATTGGCCTTGGCCCGGTCTTCCTCATAAGCGGATTTGCGCGCCTGGTAATAATCGGCGATCTGCGCGAGGCGCTCCTGCGCCGCTTCCTCGGCGCGCGCGTCGAGGACCAGCGGGGCGTCGGCGAGATAATCGAACAGGCAATCCATCGATTCATAGAACAGCGGCAGCCAATGTTCGAAGCCCGCGTGGCGGCGCCCTTCGCTGACCGCCTCATAGAGCGCATCGCCGCGCGTCTGCGCGCCAAATTCGGCGACATAGGCCTGGCGAAAGCGGCGGATCGTCTCGCTCGTGACCTGCGCCTCGCTCATCGGCACGAGATCGAGCGCGCGCAACTGGCCGACGCTGCGCTGGGTCTCGGGATCGAACGAGCGGATCGATTCCAGGGTATCGCCGAAGAAATCGAGCCGCACCGGCGCCGGCGCGCCCGGCGCATGGAGGTCGAGAAGGCCGCCGCGCATCGCGTAATCGCCGACGTCGCGCACGCTGCTGGCGCGCGAAAAGCCGTTGGCCTCGAGCCAGCGCGCGAGTCCCTCCATATTGACGCTATTGCCGGGCGCCGCCGAAAAAGCCGCGCCGGCGACGAATTTCAAGGGGGGCGCGCGCTGCACCAGGGCGTTGACGGTGGTGACGAGAATGCGTGGGCGCTCCAGCGCGCCGCGCGTGCGCGCCAGGCGCGCCAGCACGGTCATGCGCTGGGCGGAAATGGCCGCATTGGGCGAAACGCGGTCATAGGGCTGACAGTCCCAGGAGGGCAGATAAAGCGCCTCGACCTGCGGCGCGGCGAAGGCCAGCGCATCGATGAAGCTTTGCGCGCGCTGCCCGTCGCGCGCGACAAAGCATAGCGCGACCGCGCGCGCCTCGCCGGCTTTCGCAAAGGCCAGCGCGAGATCGGCGACGACGAAAGCGTCGAAGCCTTCCGGCGCGGCGGCGAGCGTAACGGCGCCCCCTTCGGCGAGGCGGCTGACGGCCTGGCCGTAGCGGCCGGCGGGCGGGACGAGCTTGTTCACGGGCGCCGCGCTTCCCTCGCCAGAGCCTCGCGCGGGGCAAGGCGCAGCCGCGCGAACAGCGGTGTGTCGTGATCGGCCGGAACGGGCGCTTCGCCGGTGATCCAGGCGAGCACCGAGGGGTCGGGCGCATCGAGCAGGCGCTCGAACTGATCGAGTTCGGCCTCGGATAGATCCGGCAATTGCGCATCGGCGAACTGGCCCATCACCAGGTCCATCTCGCGCATGCCGCGCCGCCAGGCGCGGAACAGAATGCGTCGGCGGCGGGCGTCGAGCCCAGCGCTCGACAGGTCCGAGCCAGTCATGGGAATCCTCGTTGGGGATGGGGCGGCGTCGTCGGGGGCCTGCCCGCCGCGCGGCTTATAGCGGGGCGCGGTCAGGATGTCAGCCCCAATGCGTCGTTAAACAAGGCCAAGAAACACCGCGAGGGCGCGATTTATGCGCAGCATCAAGGCGTCGTCGGCGGCGCCGACGATGCCGCCAATCTTGCTTGCGGCCACGGTCGTGATCTTGTCGATGATAATTTGGGACGGCGCGCGCAACCCGTTTCCCGGCGACGGCTCGATATCGAGACGCAGGAGGTCCGCCCCATCCCGCAGCGTTGTCGTCAGTGGGCAGACCGCGACAGATGGCAGGGCGGCGAACAGATTGGATTGCACGACGATAGCCGGACGCGGCTTGCTGTGGTCTCCCTGCATGGCGACGACGACGAACTGGCCGCGTTCAATCAAGGCTCCGGCCATTCGTAGGTCGCCTCGACAAATCGCAGGGCTTCCTCGCCCGCCGGGTCGCCTGCGGCGATCGCGCTCGCCTGACGACGGCACTTTTCGATGAAATCCGGCGCGTTCGTGTCCGGCGCCCAGATCTGAACGGGGCGCAGGCCCGCTCGCCGCAACCGGGCGCGATAGGCCGCCATGCGCTTGGCGGGTGAGATATGGCCTTCCGTCTTGGGCCGCGTGCGGGCCTTCCTTTCGCGTAACATGTTACCATAACCGCGACGCGAAATGTCGACAAGTCCGCCGCCGCATGTTTAGGCTCTGCGCAAGTCGAGGCCCGCCTCGACAATAAGGCCCGCGAAAAATCGCGAGGCCAGGGAGCGAAACGATCATGAGTGCGAACAAGCGCGTTTGCGTCGTCGGCGCCGGCCCCAGCGGCATTGCGGCGGCCAAGAACTGCATCCTTGCCGGTCTCGACGTCACCGTCTTCGAGAAAGGCGACAAGGTCGGCGGCAATTGGGTCTTCAATTCCAAGACCGGCCATTCCAGCGTCTACGAAAACACCCATATCATCAGTTCGAAGGTGTGGTCGGAATATGAAGATTTTCCGATGCCCGACGATTATCCCGACTATCCCAGCCACAAGCAGCTGCAGGCCTATTTCGAATCCTACGCCCGGCATTTCGGGGTGTACGAGCGCATCCGCTTCAGCCATGTCGTGCAGAAGATCACGCGCCTGCCCGGCGGCGAGTGGAGCGTGGAATTCACCGACGCCGAGGGCGCCGGCCATGTCGAGACATTCGATGTGCTGATGGTCGCCAACGGCCACCATTGGAGCCCGAAATATCCCGATTATCCCGGCAAGTTCAACGGCCGGACGATGCATTCGCATGATTTCAAGGGCGTCGATGACAACTGGCGCGGCAAGAACGTGCTGGTGGTGGGGGGCGGCAATTCGGCTTGCGACGTCGCGGTCGAAGCCGCGCGCGTCGCCGACAAGGTCTGCCTTTCCATGCGCAACCCGCAATGGTTCTTTCCCAAATTCATCTTCGGCATGCCGGCCGACGTGTTTGCGGCGAGGACGCCCGCCTGGGTCCCCGTCAAGATCAAGCAAAACGTGCTGAAAATGCTGCTGCGGATATTGCAGGGGCCGTACAGCCGCTACGGCCTGCCCGAGAACGTGCGCCCGCCGCTCAGCCACCACCCGACGCTGAATTCGGACCTGCTCGATTTCATCCGCCACGGCCGCATCAAGCCGCGCCCGGCGATCAAGCAATTGCTCGGCGACGAAGTCGAATTCGTCAATGGCGAAAGGCAAGCTTTCGACATCCTCTGCCTTTGCACGGGATTCTGGACGGTCTTCCCGTTCTTCGACAAATCCTTCATCGATTTCCAGCATGCCGCCAAAGTGCCGCTCTATCGCAAGATGATGCACCCGGACTATCCCAATCTCTATTTCATCGGCCTGTTCCAGCCCGTCGGCTGCATCTGGCCGCTCGCCGACTACCAGGCCAAGCTCGCCTGCCTGGAGATTCTCGGCCGATACCGCCGCCCCGACGATCTCAAGAGCGCCATTCAATATGAAATCGACCATCCGCATTTCGATTTCGAGGGCGGCCAGCGCCATGCGATGGAGGTCGACTATCACGGCCTGCGCAACGAGCTGAAGGCCGAGCTGCGCAAGGCCGGCGTCGATATCGGGGCGCCGCCGGCCGGCGATAAGAACCGCTATAAATCAGCCGCCGGAATGGCGCCGGCGCTCGCCGCCGCCGGGGAGTGAAGGATGAAGCCGCAGGTCCTCTTCATCCACGGCATGTGGAGCCGGCCCTGGGTCTGGACGCAATGGCGGGGGCTGTTCGAAGAGGTCGGCTATTCCTGCACGGCGATCGCTTTGCCCGGCCACGCCGAGGGCGAGGCCGACAGCGCGCTCGAGAACAAGGGGCTCGCCGATTATGTCGACGCCGTCATGCGCACGGCGGTGCAATTCGAGCGCCCGATACTCATCGGCCATTCCATGGGCGGGTGGATCGCCCAGCAGGTCGCCTCGCGGATGTCATTGAGCGCGGCGGTGCTGGTCAATAGCGCGGCGCCGGCGCCGATCTTTCCGCTTCGCCCGGTCACGCTGCCCGGCACATTTCGCACTTTTGCGACCTGGGCCCTCTGGCGCAAGGCGTTCCGCCTCTCGCGCTGGGAGGCCGATTATCTCATCTTCACGGCGCTGCCCGAGGAGGAGAAAGCGGCCTGTTTTGCTGGGCTCATCGCCGAATCCGGCCGCGTCGCCTATCAGCTCGGCTTTGGCTCGCTCAATCTGGCCGGCTCCAACCGCGTGGATCGCGATAAGATCGCCTGTCCGATGCTGGCGCTGTCGGGCGCGCGCGACCGCATCGTCCCGGTCGGCGCCAGCCGCCGCATGTCGGCCTGGTACGGCGAGCGCCTCGATTATCGCGAATATCCTGAGCACGCCCATTGGATGCTCGGCGAGCCCGGCTGGCAGGCGCGCGCCGCCGAGACGTTGGCGTGGCTGGAGGGACTGGGCGTCAAACAGCCCGCGCCAAAGGTCATGCCGCTTTCGTGACGGCCCCCGTTGGCGCATTGAGCGCCCGCCACGACGACTGCTTCATCATGCCGATCAGCAGTGGCAGCCCGGTGAACACGACCGTTCCGCCGACGACCAGCCCGACATAGAGCGCGAGGCTTCCGACGGGCAGTTCGGTCGGCGGAAAAAAGCCGACAAGGAAGGAAAACGCGACCCCGGCGAATCCGACGCCGGCGATGATCCACATTCCCACGGCGCCTCCCGGCACGCGGTAGCTGCGCTTGAGATCGGGCTGCGAATAGCGCAGGCGGATCGCCGCCGCATACATCAGCATATACATGATGAGATACAGCGTGATCGTCACCGCGCTGAGCAGGAAGAAGGCGACGCTGACGTCGGCCATCACGAAATAGGCGAGCGCGAGGATGGTGACGATGATCCCCTGCACGATCAGAATGCTGATCTGCACGCCGTTCTTGTTGGTCTTGGCGAGGAAGGGAGGGATTTCGCCCTCCTGGGCGGTCCACAGCAGGCCGCGGCTCGGACCGCTGATCCACGACATCACGCCGCCGATGCCCCCGAACGCCAGCAGCAGGCAGACGACCGGCGTCGCCCAGTCGATTCCAAAGCGCGCGAAAATCTGCTGGAAGGCCTTCATCAACCCTTCCTGAAGATTGATCTGCTGATCGGGCAGCACGGTCGCCACCGCAAAGGAGCCGAGCGTGAACAGCAGGATGATCAATACCGAAGCGACGAGCATCGCCAAGGGAAACTGGCGCCTGGGGTTGGCCATTTCATTGGCGTGCACGGCGTGCACCTCGACGCCGGCGAACAGCAGAATGATGCCGGCCAGGAACGCGATATCGCCCATGCCGGTGATGTAGGGGAAATAGCGGGGATGCGCATGACCGCCCGCCATGGACATCACGGCGGCCGAATCCGTCGAGGCGGGATGCAGCATGGCGATCGGATTGCCTTGCACGATCCAGATCGCCGCCAGAATCATGATGACGACGCCCGGCAGCACGGTTCCCGCCAGAAAGGCCCAACTCGTCACGCTGGCGATCGCGCTGACGCCGCGCAAGGTGATCAGCGTCGCCGCCCAATAAGCGGCGATGCAGAAGATTCCGACATAGGGTCCGTTATTGGCGAGTTCCGGCTTGCCCACGACATAGGCGATGGCCGCCGCGGAGAAAGCCAGCACGGTCGGATACCACACCACATTCTGAATCCATTGCAGCCAGATCGCCACAAAGCCCCAGCGCGAGCCGAACGCTTCCTTGACCCAGGTATAGACGCCGCCGCCCTTCTCGCCGAAAGCGCCGCCGAGCTCGGCGGCGACCAGCGCGGCGGGGATGAGGAAAATGAAGGTGGCGAAGGCGACATAGACGAATAAAGTGAGCTGTTCCTTGGCCATCATCGGCAGGCCGCGCAGGCTGACGACCGCCGCCGCCGTCATCATCGCCATGCTGAAGGTCGAGACAGTCGCTTTTTTGGATAGGGCCATGAAAGCCTCCGCCGCGTCGGGCGATCAATGATGAAAGGTCGGACCCGCCGTCGAATGGGGAACCGGATTGGCCTGCAGGTGCTTGAGCGCGCGGCCGAGATCGTCGAGCAGCAATTGCGCGAGATCGCGGCTGACGCCGTGGCGGATGAGGATGCGCTGGATCACCGTCGCCTGGCGTTTGGCGGGCAGCGGATAGGAAGCGATGAGCCAGCCGCGCAGGCGCACCCGCTCCGAGAGGTCGTATAGCGTGAAGCCGTGGTCGACGCCGCCCTTCAGCTTGTAGCAGACCAGCGGCAGCGCGCCCTTGCCGTCATAGACCAGTTCGAGCGGGTCGAGCTTGGCGATCTCGCCGGCCAGCCATTGCGCGGTGTCGCTGCAGGCCTGCTGGATGCGCGTATAGCCCTCGCGGCCGAGCCGCAGGAAATTGTAATATTGCGCAATGATCTGGCCGCCCGGCCGGCTGAAATTGAGGGCGAAGGTCGGCATGTCGCCGCCGAGATAATCCACCCGGAAGATCAGCTCTTCGGGCAATTGCTCGCCGTCGCGCCAGATCACCCAGCCGACGCCCAGCGGCGCCAACCCATATTTGTGGCCGGACGCGCTGATCGACTTCACGCGATCGATGCAGAAATCCCATTCGAGCTTGCGCTCGATGAACGGCGCGATGAAACCGCCGCTCGCCGCGTCGACATGGATGGGGATGTCCAGTCCGGACTCGCGCTGGAGCTCGTCAAGCGCGAGCGCGAGCGCGGCGACCGGTTCGTAAATGCCGGTGAAGGTCACGCCGAGGGTTGCGACGACGCCGATCGTGTTCTCGTCGCAATATTGCCTGAGATCCTCGGGCTGCAGCCCCAGCGCATCGCCCAGCAACGGCACCTGGCGGATCTCGACGTCGAAATAGCGGGCGAATTTCTCCCAGCACACCTGCACCGGGCCGCATACGAAATTCGGCCGGGCGTCGGACTTGCCCGCCGCGAGGCGCCGCTTGCGCCATCGCCATTTCAGCGCGAGCCCACCCAGCATGCAGGCCTCGCTCGATCCGGTCGTCGAGCAACCGACCGTCTTCCAGGCGCCCGGCGCATGCCAGAGATCGGCGATCATATGAACGCAGCGATTCTCGATTTCGGCGGTCTGCGGATATTCGTCCTTGTCGATCATGTTCTTGTCGATGGATTCTTCCATCAGGCGGCGCACTTCCGGCTCCGACCAGGTGGTGCAGAAGGTCGCCAGATTCTGCCGCGAATTGCCGTCCAGCAGCAGTTCGTCATGCACCAGATTGTAGAGCGGCTGCGCGGCGGAGGCGCCTTCGGGCAGGCGATATTTCGGCAGGCAGCGCTCGGACGAGTGGGTGGCGTAGACGTCTTCGATCGCCGCCTCGCCTGCGTCTGTTACTTTGTGCAGCGGCATGGGCGGCTCCGGCTCCAGCCCGCGCCGTCGGTTCGTTGGAACCGGATCGAAGCCTCTGGAGGCGGGACCCTAGCCTCGGTCCGATCCCGCGCAAGGTTCGGAAACTACCTAGGTACGGCCGCCACAGGCGCCCGCCAACTGGCGCCCGGCCGCTTCTTACGTATAAATCCTAGGGATGCGCCCCGCCCTGCTCGATCCGTTGTTCGCCCCTGCCGCCACGCTGCCCGGCGTCGGCCCCAAGATCGCCAAGCTATTGGACCGGTTGCTCGATCGCTCGAGCGGCGCGCGCGTCATCGACGTTCTGTTCCATCTGCCCTATGCGACGCTCGACCGGCGGGCGCGGCCGAAAATCCGCGACGCGCCGCGCGAGGCGCTCGCCACGCTCGAAGTGCGCGTCGCCGAACACCGCCCGCCGCCCAATGCGCGCTCGAAAGCGCCCTATAAGGTGCTGGTCGAGGACGAGACCGGCGATGTCGAACTGGTGTTCTTCCTCGCCAACCACGATTGGATCCGCAAGTCGCTGCCGCTCGGCGCCACGCGCTGGATATCGGGCAAGCTCGAAATGTGGGACGGCCATTTGCAGATGGTTCATCCCGACCGCGTGATGGATGAAGCCGCGCTGGCCAAAATGCCGCCCGTCGAGCCTGTCTACGGGCTGACCGAAGGCCTGTTCCCGCGCGTCCTCGCCAAAGCCGCGCAGGGCGCGCTGGCGAGGGCGCCGCGGCTACCCGAATGGATCGCCGACAAGACCGCCCAGCGCCTCGGCGCGCCGACCTTCGCGGCGGCTTTGGCGGCGATGCACAATCCGCAGCGGCCCGAGGATATCGACCCCGTCGGCCCCGCCGCGATGCGGCTCGCCTATGACGAATTGCTCGCCAATCAGCTCGCGCTTTTGATGGTGCGCGCGCGCATGCGCAATCTGGCGGGGCGCTCCAACGCCGGAGACGGGCGCATCGCGGCCAAGATCGAGGCTGCCCTGCCCTTCCGCCTCACCGCGGCGCAGGTCAAATCGCTCAGCGAAATCCGCGCCGATCTCGCCTCGCCCAAGCGCATGCTGCGCCTGCTGCAGGGCGACGTCGGCTCGGGCAAGACGATCGTCGCGCTGCTCGCCATGGCGGGCGTGGTGGAGGCCGGACGCCAGGCCGCCCTGATGGCGCCGACCGAAATCCTCGCGCGCCAGCATTTCGAGCGCATGGCGCCGCTCGCCGCGGCGGCCGGACTGCGCCTTGCGATCCTGACCGGGCGCGACAGGCCAAGCGAGCGCAACCGGACGCTCGCGGCGCTCGAACAGGGCGAAATCGATATCGCCGTCGGCACCCATGCTCTGTTCCAGGAAAGCGTCGCGTTTCGCGATCTTGGCGTGGCGATCGTCGACGAGCAGCATCGCTTCGGCGTGCATCAGCGCCTCGCTTTGGCGGGCAAGGGCGAGGCGGTCGATCTCCTCGTGATGACCGCGACGCCGATCCCGCGCACGCTGGTGCTCACTTACTTCGGCGATATGGACGTCTCCGCGCTGACCGAAAAGCCGCCGGGCCGCACGCCGATCGACACGCGCGCCATCCCGCTCGAACGCCTGTCCGATGTGGTGGCGGCGATCGGCCGCGCGATCGCCTCGGGCGCGCGCGCCTATTGGGTGTGTCCGCTGGTCGAGGAGAGCGAGGCGCTCGACGTCGCGGCGGCGCAGGAGCGGGCTGAAGCCCTGCGCGCGATTTTCGGGACGGCCGTCGACGTCATCCATGGCCGCATGAAAGGCCCCGACAAGGACGCGGCGATGGAGCGTTTCCAGCGCGGCGAGACCCAGGTGCTGGTCGCCACCACGGTGATCGAGGTCGGCGTCGATGTGGCGCAGGCGACGATCATGGTGATCGAGCACGCGGAGCGCTTTGGCCTGGCGCAATTGCACCAGTTGCGCGGCCGCGTCGGGCGCGGCGCGGGGCGCTCGACCTGCCTGCTGCTCTATAAGGCGCCGCTCGGGGAAGTCGCGCGGGCGCGGCTCGAAATCCTGCGCGAGAGCGAGGACGGCTTTCGCATCGCCGAGGAGGACCTTCGGCTGCGCGGCGAGGGCGAGGTGCTGGGCGCCCGCCAGGCCGGCGCCCCCGGCTTCCGCCTCGCCCGCCTCGACCTGCACGGCCAGTTGCTGGTCCATGCCCGCGAGGAGGCGCAAGCGGCGCTGGCGCGCGCGCCGAAGCTTACGGGCGAGGAGAACCGGCCGCTCCGCATTCTGCTCTATCTCTTCGAGCGCGACGAGGCGGTGCGGCTGCTGGAGGCGGGGTGAGGCAGGCCGCGCAACCGTCCCACTTCAGGGACCGCGAGCGTCTCGCTCCTGGGACCGCGAGCGTCTCGCTCGCTTCTTCTTCAGACCAGGCCAAGAGCGGACGGGACGCCCGCGCTCCCGGCTATTCCGCCGCCCGCTGCTCGCTCTCCTGCAGCGCCTTCTCCAGCCGCGCGGCTTGCGCCATGGCGGCGAGCGCCGCCTGGCCTTCGGGCTGCACGACGCCGGCCGAAACGATGAGCTTGACGGCGTCCTCCGGCGTCATCGGCAATTCGATGACGTCGCTTGTGGGAATGAAAAAATAGAAGCCGGTGGTCGGATTGGGCGTGCAGGGCAGGAACACCGAGGTCATGTCGCCGCCGCCGGGCGGCAGCACGCCGGCGACCGCCGCGGCGGGCTCGGCGGTGATGAACACGATCGACCAGGAGCCCTTCACCGGAAATTCCACCAGCCCGACTTTGCGAAATTGCGTGCCGCTCTGGCTGAACACCGTCTCGAATATCTGTTTGACGCTCTTGTAGATGCCGCGCACCACCGGCGTGCGGTCGAGCAGCGCTTCGCCGATGCTGACCAAGGTGCGTCCGGCGATATTGGCGGCCAGAAACCCCAGCAAGGTCAGGCCGACGATGGCGATGACGACGCCAAAGCCGGGGACATGAAAAGGCAGATAAGAATCGGGCCAGTAGCGGGCCGGCACCAGCGGCTTGACCCAATTGTCGACGGTGTCGATGAACCACCACGCGATATAGACGGTCACCGCCACCGGACCGAAAATGACGAGGCCGGTGAAGAACCAGGTGCGCAGCCGGGAGCCGAGGCTGCGCGGCGGCGTGGGGCCCGGTTCGACGGTCATGGGGATCGACTTTGGCGCTAGGGTCATGGCGGTCCCGTGAGGAATTTTTCGACGCGAAATGGATGCCGCTTCGCGCGAAGTCAAGGCGAAGCGAGGCTCCCTCCCTTCGGCCCGGTCGAGCCATGGTGGCGCTCGCCGGCAAGGCTTGGGGAACAATGGCGGGGCGCGGCGCCGAAAGCAAGGCGGCGGCGTTCGAAGCGCCGCTCAGCGCGACGGAGAACGGAAGGCTGGCGCAACCGGCGGGCCTACGGGGCTATTCGCCCCGATAGGGGGCGGCGGATAGGCTGGGGTCGGCGGCGCCTCGGTGGTCGGCGGCATTATGACGGCGGGCGGGGAGGTATTGTCGTCCCCGGCCGCGTGGGCGGCGACCGGCGCGACAAGGGCGATCAGCAACGCGCAATATCTCAACATGTGGCCAGCCAAGACGGGTCTCTCCAACCTTCGCGCGCCGGGCGCTCATCGGCCGACAGCTCATTTGGTCGCTTGAGGCGTGCAGGCAAGGCGTCAACGCGAGACGCCGCGGGTCGACGCCGCCGCTTTCTCATCAAATGTTCGAGAGCCGTTCCCGCAAAGGTTGGAACGCGCGCCGGCTTGGCCGCGTTATGCTAACCAGCGGGGACGTTCCGACTGATAGGAGGCCGTGGCGATGACGCCGGCAGTTTTTCTGGTCGCGCTTACCGCCTCCATCCCGACGCTTGACCTGCCGGCCATTTGTCGGGGCGAGCAAAAGGGGATTTCCGCCGACCAGCAGGCGAACGTCTATCAGGGCTGCCTTCGCGACGAGCAGGCCGCGCAGGACCAGCTTCGGTTGAAATGGGGGACCTATCCGGCAGCGACGCGCGACAATTGCGCGCAATTGGGGCGGATCATCGGCAGCTATGTCGAAGTGCTGACCTGTATCGAAATCAAGACGGGCAATTCCGCCGCCGCCGGCGCATCGCAGCCGCCGCCGGCCGCCGCCTCGCAATAGGTTTTTACCAGCGCTAGGTAGTTTCCGAACCTGTCGCGCCAAACCTGCGGGCGCATACAGTGCAGGCCGGTTCCTGTGGAGGTTGTAGAATGGCGCGCAATCGAGCTGGAGACAAAGCCGGTCCACTCATCTCAAGGGGCGATTCCATGTTGCAAGTTCTATCCGCCCTCAAGGGCTATGGCGTGGAGGCGAGCGACGGGCGGGTCGGAACGATAAGCGATTTCCTGTTCGACGACCGAATCTGGAAGGTGCGCTGGCTCGTCGTCGACACCGGGACCTGGCTGACCGGGCGCAAGGTGCTGGTTCATCCTCAGGCCATCGAGCGGACCGACTATGAGCAGGCCGAAGTCATCGTAAAGCTCACGAAAGCCCAGGTCGAGGCGAGCCCCGACATTCTCGAGGACCAGCCGGTGTCGCAGCAGATGGAGCGCCAGCTCTATGACCATTACGGATGGGATCCCCTGTTGAACAGCGGCTTTCTCGGCGCAACCCCGGGCGCGATGTCCGCTCCCTTGTCGGCGCCGCCTTATTTCAGCCTCGACATGGCGGACGAGGGCGCCGAAGCCGGGCCGGCGCCGCATAAAGGCGATCCGCATTTGCGCAGCTTTGCCGAGTTCATCGGCTATCACATCCACGCCCGCGACGGCGATATCGGCCATGTCGAAAATCTCATCGTCGACGGCGCGAGCCTGGATGTCCACTACCTCATCGTCGACACCGGAAGCTGGTGGTCGGAAAAGCCGGTGCTGATGTCGCCGCAAGCCGTCAAGCAGATCAACTGGTTCGAACGTCATGTGCAACTCGACGTGACGCGCGACCAGGTCAAGGCGAGCCCGCCCTGGGACCCGCTCGTCCTGATGGACCAGGCCTATATGAAGCGGCTTCATGGGCATTACGGCTGGATGGGCCAGGGGCGCTGGATGGGCTCCTGACCGGCGCTCGAACTCCGCCGCGACCGTCGCGACGCGCCGGCACGGCGCGCGCAAGCCATCACATCGACGTGACTAACGATCAACCGCGCGATCAATCAGCGAGAGTCGCCGCGCCGGCGGCCCCGAGGCGATTTTTCGTCGGGTGTCCTGAGTAGTTTCCGAACCTATCCCGCCCGCTCCGGCAGCGCCTAGGGTTCGGGCCAACATCCGTTGATATCAGCGCTGACCGACCGCGATCCGCCAGACGGGCCGCGACCTCTGTCATTTGCGCCATTCACAACAGAAGGAATGCCGGCGATGAAAGCCTTCGTCTATCTCGGTCCCGGCAAGAAAGCCCTTCAAGAGCGTCCGAAGCCCGAAATCGCCGCGCCGACCGATGCGATCGTCAAGATAACCAAAACGACGATCTGCGGCACCGACCTGCATATTCTCAACGGCGACGTGCCGACTTGCGAGCCCGGCCGCATCCTGGGCCACGAGGGCGTTGGAATCATCGAGAAAGTCGGGCCGGCGGTCACGGCGTTCAAGCCGGGCGACCGGGTCCTCATCTCCTGCATCACCGCCTGCGGCAAATGCCCGGCTTGCCGCAAGCTCATGTATTCGCACTGCACGACCGGCGGCTGGATTCTCGGCAACAAGATCGAGGGGACGCAGGCCGAGTTCGTGCGCATCCCCCACGCCGACACGAGCCTCTATCCGATCCCCGACGGCGCGGACGAGGAAGCTTTGGTGATGCTGAGCGACATTCTGCCGACCGGCTTCGAATGCGGCGTGCTCAATGGCAAGGTCCAGCCCGGCGGGTCCGTGGCGATCGTCGGCGCCGGCCCGATCGGCCTGGCGGCGCTGCTGACCGCGCAGTTCTATTCGCCCGCCGAGATCATCCTCATCGATCTCGACGACAATCGCCTGGAAGTCGCCAAGCGCTTCGGCGCCACGGCGACCATCAACAGCGCCGACGGCAAGGCTGTCGAGACGGTGATGAAAATGACCGGCGGGCGCGGCGTCGACGCCGCTATCGAGGCGGTCGGCATTCCCGCGACCTTCGAACTATGCGAGAAAATCGTCGCGCAGGGCGGCGTCATCGCCAATATCGGGGTGCATGGCGCGAAAGTCGATCTCCATCTGGAGAATCTGTGGGACCGCAACATCACCATCACGACGCGACTGGTCGACACGGTCAGCACGCCGATGCTGCTGAACACCGTGCGCTCCCGCAAGATCGACCCCAAGCGCCTCATCACGCACCGCTTCACCCTAGACCATATCCTCGAGGCCTACGAGACCTTCGGACACGCGGCCGCCGCCAAAGCGCTGAAGGTGATCATCGCAGCCTGACGGAATTTTACAGCCTCGCGCCGCGGACCGTATCCCGACCGCCTCACGCGATCGCCAATCGCCGGAACAGCGCGATCTTCACGAAATCGAGCGCGAAGGCGAGCACAATCGCCGCGCCCAGCACGCCGGCGACGATGGCGATCGGCAGCGGCGTCATCAGCACGCCGCCGATCGCCAGCGTCGCGAAGAGACCGATGTCGACGAGCGAGGAAGCGATCAGCCAGGGGCCCGGCCAGGAGCTCCACAAATGCCGGCGCTCGCGCGAGATATAGAAAATCGACTGGCCGCTGAACACCAGCGTGACGACGGTCAGCGTGCGCAAGGCGTCAGCGTCGAGGCCGAGGTCGAAGCGCCCGACGGCGATGATCGCGATGCAGAACAGCAGATCGCAAAACCCCAATAGGATGCCGGCGATCGTGAGATTGCCGACCCGCCAGACATTGGGCAGAGGCGAAGCCCGCACATTGTCGGTCGCGGACGAAAGAGCGAGGAAATCGCCCGCCACCATCATCATCACCATCAGCAGGGGCGTCAGCACGGCGCCGCCGGTGACGATGAGCGCGGCCAGCAGGAACAGAACCTGCGCGACCTTGCGGATGAGCGAGCGGAACGTATAGGTCAGGATGCGCTGAAAGGTCGTGCGACCCTCCTTCACGGCGGCGACGATGCCGCCAAGGCCGGGCTCGGTCAGCACGAGGCCGGCCGCCGATTTGGCGACGTCGGTCGCGGTGAAGACGGCGATGCCCATCTGCGCCTGGCGCAAGGCCGGCGCGTCATTGGCGCCGTCGCCGCACATGCCCACGACATGGCCGCCGCGCTGGAACGCCTTAACGAGCGCATATTTGTCCTCGGGCAAGACGCCGGCGAACACGCCGAACGGCTCGGCCGGAATGTCGCGGGGCGGCGGCGAGGTCGGGCATACCGCGCCGGCGATGCCGACGGCGTCGGCGACGACCCGCGCGGTGACCGGCGCATCGCCCGTCACCATCACGGTGCGCACGCCCATCCCCTTCAATTGCGCGATGAGCGCCGCCGAATCCTCGCGCGGCGGATCGCTCAGCGCGATCACCCCCGCTATACGCAGCGGCTCGGCCGCGCCCAAAGCGACGGCGAGGACGCGAAAGCCCTTGGCCTGCAGCTCTTCGACCATCGCCGCCGCGGCGGGCGAGGGCGCAGAGATCGCCGCGACGACCGCGAAGGCGCCCTTGACGATGCGCGTCTTGGCGCCTTGCGGATCGGTCGCCGCCGCCTCCGACATTTTGCGCGCGGGATCGAACGGCGTGAAGCTCGCCAGCGTCCAACCCGTCGGCTTTTGCGAGCCGGCGGCGGCGCGGATCGCCGCGTCCAGCGGATCACCGCCGCCGTCGGAACTTGCGAGGGCCGCCAGCGCGAGAACCTCGCCCTTGTCGAAGCCGGGCAGCGCGCGGCAATCGATCACCGCCAGTTCGTTGCGCGTCAAGGTTCCCGTCTTGTCGGCGCACAGCACATCCATGCCGGCCGCTTCGTCGAGCGCCGAAAGGCGGGTCGGCAGGACGCCGCGCCGCGCCACGGCGCGCGCTCCGACGGTGGCCGCCAGCGTGAACATCGAGGGCAGCGCGACGGGGACCGAGGCGAGGATGGCGACCAGCCCCAGCGGCAGGATCTGCGCGACCGGCATGGCCAGATGCACGGCATAGGCGATCATCAGAACGGTCACGCCGCCGTTGAAAAAGGCGAGGTTGCGCACCACGCGAAAGATCGCCTTCTGCTCGGTGCTCTCGACATGGGCGGTGCGGATGAGTTCCGCGCTGCGCCCGAATTTCGTGCGCGCGCCGGTGGCCAGAATCTCGGCGACCGCCTCGCCGCGCCGGATCAATGCGCCGGCATAGGTCTCAAAGCCCGCTCCCGCCTCGATCGGCACGGATTCGCCGGTCAACGTCGACTGGTCGACAAGCACGGAGCCGTCGATCAGCCGCACATCGGCCGGCACGACCGCGCCGAGCGATAGCTTGACGATATCGCCGCGCACCAGCTCGCCCGCCGGCAGCGCCTTCCAGGCGCCGTCGCGCCGCGCGGAGGCGGTAATGGCGAGACGCGTCTTCAGCGCATCGAGCGTCGCCTGCGCGCGGCCCTCCTGGAAGAAACTTAGGCCTGCGTTGAACAGCAGGAGGACCGCGACGGCGCCGGCCTCGGCATATTCGCCCAGCGCCAGTTGCAGCACGACCGCCGCCTCGAGCATCCACGGCACCGGCGCCCAAAGCTTTTTCAGGCCGCGCTGGATCGGATGCTCGGCCACGTCCTCAACGGAATTGGGTCCGTCGGCCGCAAGGCGGCGGCGAGCTTCCTCGCTCGTCAGGCCGGTCATGGAAGCAGAGGCTGGGGCGTTCATTATGTTGCGCCGTGCGAAGTGAGGGGGAGAGCCAGGCCCAGTCCGACGCGACGTTCGCTAGGCATGCACCCTCAAAAGCCCCCGCGGTGGTTTGGCGGTCGCCGCCGCCTCTTATGACGCGACGCGCGGCACGTAAACGATCACGATCGTGTGAGTCGCGTCCTGCGTCTGGCGGAAGGTCAATTTGCGGGCGCGGCGACGCCGGTGGGCGGAACGATCGCTTGGGGCGTCCCGGCGTCGGCGTTCGGGGCGGTGACGCTTGGGTTGACGGGAGCGGTGGGCGTCATCGACGCGCTGGGCGCCGTCGTTCCCGGGGCGGTCGCGCCGGCGGGCGCGGGCGCCTCGGCGGCAAAAGCGTCAATCGGCGCGACAAGGGCAATCATGACGACGGCAGCGATGCGGACATTGCGTGCCATGGCTGGGCCTTCCAAATTAATAGGAAAACAGAGGTTTAGCTATTAACTCGAACCCGTCGCTTAAGTTCCGTCGGCAACCCTGCCGCCCTCCCGGCCCTTACAGGATTCGCCCTATTCCACGGTCACCGACTTCGCCAGATTGCGCGGCTGGTCGGCGTCCTTCCCCATGAGGACGGCGGTGTGATAGGCGATCAATTGCACCGTCGCGGCATAGACGATCGGCGCAAATTCGTGGCCCATTTCCGGCATGGGGAGGAAATGGGCGAGCGGCACGGCCGCCTCCTCCGCCGCGCTCGCATCGCCGATCAGGATGATGCGCCCGCCCCGCGCGGCCACTTCCTGCATGTTGGACACCGTCTTTTCGAACACGCCGTCGCGCGGCGCCAGCACGATCACCGGCATCGCCTCGTCGATCAGCGCGATCGGCCCGTGCTTGAGTTCGCCGGCCGCATAGCCCTCGGCGTGAATGTAGGACAGCTCCTTCAGCTTGAGCGCGCCCTCCAGCGCCAGCGGATAAGACGTGCCGCGCCCGAGATAGAGAACGTCGCGGGCCCTGGCGAGCGAATGGGCGATCGCCTCGATGGCCGGCTCCAGTTTCAACACTTGCGCGATGAGGCCGGGAACCGCGATCAATTCGGCGACGAGCGCGGCCTCCGCGGCATCGTCGAGCGTGCCCCGCGCGCGCCCGAGATTGATCGCAAGGGCCGCCATCACGGCAAGCTGGCAGGTGAAGGCCTTGGTCGAGGCGACGCCGATCTCCGGGCCGGCCAAGGTCGGGGCGAAACTGTCGGCGAGGCGCGCGATGCTGGAGGTCGCGACATTGACGATGCCGACGATCTTGCTGCCGTGTTCGCTCGCATAACGCAGCGAGGCCAAAGTATCGGCGGTCTCGCCCGATTGCGAAATGACGAGGGTGACGCCGGAGGCGTCGACCGGCGCCTCGCGATAGCGATATTCCGAGGCGACATCGATCTCGACCGGCAGCCGCGCGAAACGCTCGATCCAATATTTGCCGGTGAGCCCCGCCATATAGGCGGTGCCGCAGGCGCAGATGGTGATGCGCGACAATTCGGCGGGATCCACCGGCCAGGGGAACAGCCGCACGCGCTGCTCGGCCATGTCGACGTAATGGGCGAGCGTATGGCCGACGACTTCGGGCTGTTCGTGAATCTCCTTGGCCATGAAATGGCGGTAGTTGCCTTTCTCGATCAGCAGGCTACCGGCCTGGCTGCGCACCTTGCGGCGCGTCACGATCCGGCCCGAGGCGTCGTGGAAGACCGCGCCCTCGCGCGTCAGCACGACCCAGTCGCCCTCTTCGAGATAGGCGATGAGATCGGTGAACGGGGCGAGCGCCAGCGCGTCCGAGCCCAGATACATTTCGCCAGCGCCATAGCCGACCGCGAGCGGCGCGCCGCGGCGGGCGCCGATCAGCAGATTGTCCTCGCCGGCAAAGAGATAGACGAGCGCATAGGCGCCGCGCATGCGCGGCAAAGCGGCGGCGACCGCCTCGATCGGGCTCTTGCCGCCGGCAAGTTCGTCGGTCACCAGGAAAGCGGCGACCTCGCTGTCGGTCTCGGTCGCAAATTTATGACCTTTTGCCGTAAGTTCCTCCCGCAACGCTTTGAAATTTTCGATAATTCCATTGTGCACCACCGCCAGCTTCTCGCTGGCGTGTGGATGCGCATTGGCCTCGCTCGGCCGGCCGTGCGTCGCCCAGCGGGTATGGCCGATGCCGATCGAGCCGGTCAGCGGCGAGGCGGCGAGGCGCGCCTCCAGATTGCGCAATTTACCCTCGGCGCGCCGGCGCGTGAGGCCTGCCGGCTCCAAAGTGGCGATCCCCGCTGAGTCATAGCCGCGATATTCGAGGCGCTTCAGCGCATCGACGATCTGGCCTGCGACAGGACCGGTCCCGAGAACGCCCACAATGCCGCACATGAGAAAATCCTTGAGAGGGCTGAATCGAAGGGAAGCAAGGGTTAGACCAGCCCGCAGGCCTCGCTCAAATCAACTTGGGTGTCCGAATGTGAAACAAGTCCGGCGCCCGCGACGCGCGCCGCCGAGCTTTTGCATTGCCAAAACCCCGCGAAAGCGGCACTTTCGGCGCCGCAGCGCCTGTCATCCCGTAAGTTCTTGTTTTAAGGCAAGCACCATGGCCGAGGGCCCAAGCCCATGCATTGCAGCGACGAGGCAGGCGGCCGGCGCCTCATGGCGTCTCGGCTTGCCAAAGGCCGCGTGGAGACGCCTCGCGGCGGCGGCGCTCGCCGCGACGGCGCTTCTGGCCTCCGCCGCAATTGCGCAGGCGCGCAGCCTGGCGCTGGTCATCGGCAACGATAATTACGTCAACGTCACCGCCCTCAAGACTGCGGTCGGCGATGCCCAGGCGGTTGGCGACCAGCTCGAGAAAATGGGCTTTGTCGTGCGGCGCGCGCTCAATGTCGACCAGCGCTCGATGAGCCGGGCCCTTTCCGCCTTCGAGGCCGAGCTGCAGCCGGGCGACCGCGCGATGTTCTTTTATTCCGGGCACGGCTTCGAGATTTCCGGCGCGAACTACCTGTTGCCGACCGACGTGCCCTCCGCGCAGACCAACCAGGCCGATCTCGTGCGCGACGCCGCCTTTCCGGTGGAGCGGGTGATCGATTCCATCCGCCAGCGCGGCGCGCGTGTCACCATTCTCGTACTCGACGCCTGCCGCGACAATCCCTTCGCGCCGCCCGGCACCCGCGCCGCCGCCACGACGGGCGGCCTGGCGCGCGTCGACGCGCCCGAGGGGGTTTTCGTGCTGATGTCGGCGGGCGCCAAGCAGGAAGCGCTGGATCGCCTGTCGAACATCGACGAGGAAAAGAACTCGGTGTTCACGCGCACCTTCCTGCGCGAACTCGCCAAACCGGGGCGCACGCTGGTGCAGATCGCCAAGGCGACACAGGTTGGCGTCAAGAATCTGGCCGCCACCATCGGCTACGAGCAAACGCCCGCCTATTACGATCAGGTGATCGGCGACGTCGTGTTGTCCGACGCCGAGCCCGATGCGACGGCCGCGAGCCCGCCGCCCGCGCAGGTGGCGCAAGTCGCTCCGGATGCCGCGCCAACGCGCCCGCAACCCGCCCCGGACGCCGCGCCGGCGCGCCAGCAGCTCGCCGCGCTCGCGCCCGATCCGAAACTCGGCGATGCGCTGAAAGTCGGCGGCGCCGCGCCGATCGCCAATTTCACGCGCTCGAACGCCGGCTGGACGGTGACGCTCTCGCTGCCGGAACCGGCGACGTCGATCTCCTATCGCCTGGGCGATGCGGGCGAGTTCAAGACGACGAATCTTTCCGATACGCTCGATCCGCGCACCGGCCAGCGCATGCCCAATGCCTCTTTCCCAATCTCCAGCAAGGCCGGCGCGACGTTGATCCAGGTGCGCTACGAGACGGCGGACGGCGGCGCGGTCGGGCCGTTCCCGATCTGGTTCGATCCGCAGGTCGCGTTGTTTCGCGAGCAAAAGCAGATCCTCGAGCAGATGCCGACCAATTGGGTCGAGTTCCGCGACTTCAACGGCACGCTGATCTATTTCACGACCTTGGTGACCTATCGCTGCGCGATCGCCGAACTGCGCTACGGGCTCGACGACGGCCAGCCGCTGCAACGCTACGATCTGCCGGGATGCAACGCCAAGGACCCGTTTTCGGTGCCCGAAAACGCCAAGCTTTATCTGAAGGCGCCGCCCAAGACCAAATCGATCAGCCTGCAGATCACCTGGCGCGACGGCACGCAATCGGAAGTCAGCAAGATCGATCGCGATTGATTAGCGACGGGTCAAACCTGGGCGAAGCACGCAATTACAGACACGCGGTGGAGTTTCCACAAGCAAGGAATCGCTAAGTCTGATAGGCAATTCTTTCGAATCTTGAGCGCGCAAGCAATGGAAGCTTACGCAAGGTCATGTCATATTGATAAAATGGTTCCCACCCGACCCAACGCGGCCTCCTCGGGCGGCCAGCTTGTTTTCATCATCAGCCACGCGGTCCGCGCGGGCGGGCGCACCTATTCGCTCAAGATCGTCGCCGAGCCCGATCCCAGAAGGGCCGAAGATATCGTCCGAACGGAAACCATTCCCGACGAGATAGTGCAGGCGGTCGGCCCGGTGCCGCCCGACTGCATCGACGCCTTTCATCTGCAGCCCGGCAAATATACGACGTGGCGCGATCGGGTCTGAGACCGTCGGGCTTTCTGACTTCGGCGCCGGCCCAACGGCTTCCGTATCCCCCTTCCATCGCGAATTTGACGCTCTACACGCTCGCACCTCCCGTGCTAGGCTTGCCGCCGGAGCCGTGGGGAACGCCTATGCGAGTGCGCTTTTTGGCGTGGCAGGAAAAGGGAACCGCCGTGTTCGGCGTCACCTGGGGCGACAAGACGACGCGCGAAGCGCTCAACGTCAATGTTCTCGTCAAGACAAGCGCGGACCGGCTCAGCGACCCCACGAAAATTCCCGAATTCGTGCAAACGGCGGCGATCGCCGCGGCGCAGAAATTCGCGCGCCGGTTTTCGGACATGCCGCCGGAGCGCTGACGCCGCGCCTGGCGCCTTGGCGAACTTAATCGGCGGAGGCCGAATTTGCCGGCAATGGGCTGGAGAACGCCGCCGCGGGCGTTGCAGGGGCGGCGCGAATGCCAAAGGGATGTTTTGCTCGGACCCACAGAACGTAAATCCTGGCGATCTCGTCTCGGGTGATGGATTCCTCTAGGGGTCCCGTGCCGATGCCAAAGACATCGCGGCCGTCCTCGATGAGACGGCAGGCGGACTCGATCGCCATCTCCGGGCTGGGGTGCCGTTCGATGCGGTTGATATCGGCGTCGCGGTATTGAACGTGCCAAGTCATCGCGCCGCATAGTCCAATAGGCGCGCAAGACTGGCAACCTAGTACTTTTACTCAATTGATAACAAAAACACGAAACTTTGGAGATTTGCCGGACGGCGAAGGCCGCAAACGCGCCTATTCCGCAGCTCTGTACTGTGAGTTCATATCTCGAATTCCAGGCTCGCGCAGCAACCGACCCCGCCCTTGTATTCAATTTCGGCCCCCAGATTCCGGCCGAGCGCCGCGATGATGCGGCTCCCGACGCCCGTGCCTTCAGCCGGCCCGCTTCCGCTCCAGCCGATCCCGTCATCCTCGACGATGAGGTTGACGCGGCCTTCGGCGATCCTGTGCAAGCGAACCCGGATTTCGCCGGCGCTTTCGTCGGGATAAGCGTATTTGAAGGCGTTGGTGACGAGTTCGGTGACGATCACGCCGATCGCCACCGCCTTGTCGGTCGTGACGGCGACCGGCTCGGCGGTCAGCTTGATCGTCGAAGCCTTGCCCGAGGCGTTCAACGTCGTCTCGAGCTCGTCAAGCATCTTGGCCAGATAGTCGGAAATCTCGACCGAGCGCACGTCGTCGGAAGTATAGAGGCGCCGATGCACGCCGGCGATCGCCGAGATGCGGCTCTGCGTCTCCTCCAACGCGTCCTTGGCCGCCGGATCGACCGTCGCATTCGCCTGCATGCGGACCATGGCGACGACGAGCGCGAGGCTGTTGGCGACGCGATGATTGACTTCGTGCAGCAGAATCTCCGCGCGGTCTTTCGCCTCGCGCACTTCCTGCTGGGCGCGGTCCCTGGCGCGTTCGAGCCGCCCTTTTTCGATGGCCTGATCGATGGCGCTGCCCAAAAGCTCAAGGAACTCCTCGCCGACGGCTTTTGGGACATAGTCGGCCGCGCCCGCCTTCAGCGCCGCGACCGCGACAGCCGTCTCGGCCGATCCCGTGACATAGACCACCGGCGGCGCCGCCGTATGCGAGCGCAACCGGCCAAGGAAATCCAGGCCCGTGCCGACGGGCAGAAAATGGTCGAGCGCGATGACGTCGACGCCGCCCTTGGCGAGGCGCGCCAGGCCCTCCTCGCTTGTCGAGGCCGTCTCGACCGCATAGCCGCGCCGCCCGAGCGCCTTTTGCACGAGGCGCGCCAGACCGGGATCGTCATCGATGTAGAGAACCAGCGCCGGCAGGATCGCCATGGATCAGTCGGCCTCCGGTATCTTCACGACCGCGAAGAAAAGACCAAGCTGGCGGATGGCGTTGGCGAAGCTTTCGTAGTTCACCGGCTTGGTGATGTAGACATTGGCGCCAAGATCGTAGCAACGCTGGATTTCGCGCGCGTCGTCCGTCGTCGTGAGGACGACCACCGGCGAGCGGCGCGTATGCGGGTTCGATTTGATTTTCTCGAGAATGTCGACGCCCGTCATGTCGGGCAGGTTGAGATCGAGCAGGATGAGAAGCTGGCGTCCCGAGCATGCGTTGCCTGAGCCGTCCGCGCCGAACAGATAGGCCAGAGCCTGCGCGCCGGTAGCGAATGGGACGATCTCGTTATCCACGCCGGCGCGCCGGATATTCTTTTCGATCAGCCGCGCATGGCCTTCGTCGTCCTCGATCATGACGATGCTGACCGGCTTGGCGTTGTGGTTCATTTCAGATGCTTTCGTCCGGCGCGCGCAAAACCCGGGGAAGGCTTACCGTGAAGGTCGTCCCTTGTCCAAGTTCGGACTTCAGCGCGATTTCGCCGCCGAGATTGCGCAGGATGACCCTGACATGGGCGAGCCCGATGCCCTCGCCGCGCTGATCCTGCGCGCCCGAGCGGCGAAAGAGGTCGAACACCCGCTCCTGATCCTGGGCGGCGACGCCGCGCCCGTTGTCGCAGACCTCGACCACGACGCGCCGGCCGCCCTCCTGCCTTGCGTGGACGCGGACCCGCAAGGGACGGCCGGGCTGGCGGTATTTGACGGCATTGTCCAAGAGATTGCCAAAGACGTGCTCCAGCGCCAGCCGGTCGGAAACGAGCGGGGGCACGTTCGCCTCGATCGCGATCTGGCCGCCCGCCTCGATCGCCTGATGATGGAGATTGGCGGCGGCGCCGCGCAGCAGGGCGTCGAGTTCGATTCTCTCCGGCTTGAGGGTGCGGCGTCCCTCGCGCGAGAGTTTGAGGATCGCATTGATGAGCCCGTCCATCTTCTCCGTGGACGAGCGGATGAAGCCGATCGCTTCGGGCAGATCCTGCTTGGCGGCAATTCGCGCCTGCCGGGCGACGGGCTCCTCGCCGCCGGCGTCGCTCTCGTCGACAAAGGCCTTGATTGCGGCGAGACTCGTCTCCAATTCGCTGGTGAACCCCATGATATTGACCAGCGGCGCTCTGAGATCGTGGGTCACGATATAGGCGAAGCGCTGGATTTCCTCGTTGGCGCGGCCGAGATCGGCGGTGCGCTCGCGCACCCGGTCTTCGAGGCCGGCGTTGAGAGCCGCGACCTCGGCCTCGGCCCGGATGAGCTGCCGCGTATACATCAGCACCGTCCAGACCGAGCCGCCCATGAAGACGACGATCGCCAGCGCGCCCGCCAGCGTGATCCAGCGCAGATAGGAAATGTTGAGCTTCTGCTGCTCGAGGATCGCGGTGACACGCGATTCGGCAATGGCGATCAATTGATCGAAGAGGCCGCGAGCTTCGTCCATGAGATCGTGGCCAAGATTCGTCCTGACCAGCGCGATCGCCTCGTCGTGGCGCCCGGCATGGTCGAGATCGATCGTGCGTCGCAACTCGGTCATTTTTTCCGTCAGAATGGCCGACAGACGGTCGAGCGAGGTCTGCGCTTTGGCCTCGCCAGCCCAGAGCAGGCGAACGCGCTCCAGTTGGGCGGGCAGTTTCGATTCGGCGTCGAGATAGGGCCTGAGATAGTCCTCCTCGCCGGTCAGCAGAAAGCCGCGCTGACCGGTCTCGGCGTCCTGCGCTAGACCCCTGAGATCGATGAGCGCGGCGCGCTGCTGGCGCGCGTTGGCGACCGCGTCCGAGTAGGTCTGGGTCTGCCCGACCAGCCAGAACATGGCGCCGACGATCGCCAGCAGCGCCGCCAAGCCTAAGAGAAGGAACGCCACGGTGGAGCGGACAAACGCGATTCTTGAAACCGGCATGAGGACGACAGTCGAAAAGAGCGAGCCGATATTGGCGCCGTAAATATGCACGCCTTGGCGTGGTTTTGGCAAAGCCCGGTCGTAATCGGCGGTCTTCTACGTATTATCTTTGGAAATAGAATCTCCTAAAATTTTGCGAATTAGGACCGATGTCGAGACGAAGAACCGTATAGGCGTGGTTTCCACTTCGAGCCAATTCATCCTTCAAGCCTCGCATCGCCATGACGGCTGCGGAACTGTCGCTAATTAACCTGAAAAAGTTGGATTAAGACCTCGTTCAACTATTATTGCTACTGAGCTTTATAGCTTTCCGTTAGGAGATACCCTTGCGGAAATTGACCTAAGACGGTGCTATACTGTGAAATAGAGAAATCGATGGCGCGCTTCATCGACACCACCGACATGGACGCCTCGGCGATGCAGCGCCCCGCGCCGTCGCAGTCCCGTCAGTCCAGGGACAATCGCGCCGAGCCGCGCTATCGCGTGCATCTGCGCAGCGGCGAGATCGCCGATCAGAATCACCGTTTCATCTGCAATTGCGTGATCCGCGACCGTTCGGTGCGGGGCGCACGGCTGCTGTTGCCGAAGAACGTCTCGACGCCCGACGAAATCTGGTTCCATGACCACGAACGCAAGGCGCCCGTGAAAGCCCAGGTCCGGTGGCGGGTGAACCGCGAGATCGGAATCTACATTCCCCTCTTGCCGGGCCTTCGCAAGTAGACTCGGCTTGCGCCGGCGGCGGTCCGCCCCCCATCACTTCTTCAAAACGGCGGCGATCGCCGAAGAGAAATCTTCGTCCGCATGGCCTCGGCAATAATCGGTCAGCGAAGACATGAGAGCGGCGACCCTATCGGGATCCTTGGCGATCGTGTCGGAGCCCGGCCTGCCGGCAAGATAACCCTGCAGGAAAGAGCGGAACAAAATGTAGTCGGCGGGACTGGTCCCGAGGTCGCCTAGAAATAGCGAGCAATAAGTACTCGGAATTTCAGGTTGAACCTGAGCGGGCGCCGCGGCGGGGAGCCCTGCCGCGCATAGCGCGGCGGCGGCGAGGAAGAGGGTCCGCTTGGCCAAGATCATGCGTCCATCCTGAACTGGCGGCGTCTGGGCAAGGCGAGTCCCGCGCGCCTAACCCGCGCCCGCCCGGCTGATCTCGCAGATTTCGGCGAGCGCCGCCATCACGCCGGGACGCTCCAGCCAGGCGATGCTTTCGGCGTAACCTTCGTCGATAAGCGCCTGCTCGACCGAGGCGAAGTCCTCGTGCTCGCCGGTCCCCGCCAGTTCGTAGGCACGCTTGCCGACATAGGCCAGTCGATCCTCGGCCTCCGTCATTTTCGGCCTCCTCGTCCTGCCCCTGGCGCCAAGCCTAGCAGGCCGATTGACGCGGCGAAATTCACAATATCGGCATCCGGACGCGCTGTTTGTCCCGCCGCTGGAAGGCATTCTAAAGCCGCCGGCCGTCGTCAGTAATAGACCCGGCCCCGATCGGCCGCCGGGCAGCGGGCGGAGGTCGTGCTGACCCAGTGCGCCTTGTCGAAATGCAGTCCGGCCTTGTCCCGGCCATCATAGAGATAGGCGCCGTGCAGCCCGTAGCTCTGGTTCGGACGCAGGCAGATCTCCACAATGCCTTCGCTCGTGCAGAGATGCGCGCCGACCCGGTAGGGCAGGCCGCCGTCGAAGCAATGGGCCGTCGGGTCGGCGGGCGGCGCCTCAGCGCGGGCCGGCGCGACCACGGATGCCGCGCATAAGAGCGCGGCGAGCGCTGCGGCGAGGGAGAATGGCGATCTCTTCAACGCGCTCATAGCGCAACGTCCTCTCACTCGGCGGCCTTCTTCGGCTTCTGCCTCGCCCGGAAGGCCTTGGCCCAGCCAGGCTTAGCGACCTGCCGGCCGCGCCCCAGCGCCAGCGCATCCGCCTCGACGTCTTCAGTGATGACCGAGCCCGACCCGATATAGGCGCCCCGCCCGATCGTCACCGGCGCGACGAGGGCGGAATTGGAGCCGACGAAAGCGCCGGCGCCGATGTCGGTATGGAATTTGGAGAAGCCATCGTAATTGCAGGTGATCGTCCCCGCGCCGACATTGGCCCCCGCGCCGACCCTGGCGTCGCCGATATAGCTGAGGTGGCTGACCTTGGCGCCCGCTTCGATGGCGGCGTTCTTGACCTCGACGAAATTGCCGATCTTGGCGCCAGCCGCGATATCGGCGCCCGGCCGCAGCCTTGCATAGGGTCCGACCGACGCCCCTTGCGCGACCTTCGCCCCTTCGAGATGCGAGAAAGCATGGATGACCGCGCCGTCGGCGATCTCGACGCCCTTGCCGAACACCACATGCGGCTCGATCAGCACGTCGCGGCCGATCCTGGTGTCCTGCGAAAAGAACACCGTTTCCGGCGCGACCAGCGTCGCCCCCTCGCGCATCGCCCGCTCGCGCAGGCGCCGCTGGACGACGGCTTCGGCGGCGGCGAGCTGCACGCGGTCGTTGACGCCCATCACCTCCTCTTCGGAAGCAACGCGCGTCGTCGCCTTCAACCCGCGCGTGGCGGCGATCGCCACGATGTCGGTGAGATAGAACTCGCCCGCCGCATTGTGCGAACCGATCGCCTCGAGCATTTCGATCGCGCGGGCGCCGGCAAAAGCGATCGGCCCGGCATTGCACAGCGCGATGGCGCGCTCGGCGGCGCTCGCGTCTTTTTCCTCGCGGATCGCGGTGAGGCGCCCGCCCTTCTCGATGAGGCGCCCATAGCCGGTCGGATCGCGGGCGACAAATCCCAGCGCCGCGACGTCCGCCCCTTCAGCCTGCGCCTCAAAGAGCCCCGCCAGGGTCGCGGCCTGGATGAGCGGAATATCGGCATAGGCGACCAGGATTTCGTCATAGCCCTCGGCGATCGCCTGGCGCGCCGCCAGAACGGCGTGCGCCGTGCCGAGCCTTTGCGTCTGGACGAAGATGCTCACGTGCGGCGCGGCTTTCAGCGCCTCGGCGGCGACGTCCTCGCGCCCCGGCCCAACGACGAGGGCGATGTCCTCAGCACCGGCGCCCGTCGCCGCGCCGAGCGCGTAAGCCAGCATCGTCTTGCCGGCGATTTCGTGCAGCACCTTGGCGCGCGCCGATTTCATGCGCGTGCCCTCGCCCGCCGCAAGAACGATCGCCAGGCGCCGGCGCGGCTTCGTTTCCCTCATCGCTTCGATCCTGTCGGCAAATCGCGCTGCCGCCTCGTGAACCATTGTCGTCAAGAGGCGTTTAACCCGCCTTAACTCCGGTTGCGCGCGAGAGTCCAGAATATCGTTCTAAAAAGCGTCTCGCCGCGCCGCAATAATGGGATATAGAAGGCCGTCCGCGAGGCCGAGCCGGCTCCCCAAAAGGGACCGGAATCGCCGCCAAGCATTTGTTTTAGCATGGATTCAAGAGGAAGGAAGGCGCTCGGCTTGCACGGATTCGCCCGCGTAAATCCGATCGGCGCTCGGCCAGCCCATGATGCCTGAAGAGTTGATGCGCCAGCGTCGCGACTTTCTCAAACTCGCCCTTGCCGGCGCCCTATCGAGCGTGAGCGCGACCTATGCGGGCGCGCAAGGCGCGGCGAGCGCCGCTCCGGTGACCTATCCCTTCGCCCCCGCCAATGTGCTCGACATGGCGCGCCAGCTCGCCAAATCGCCATTCAAGGCGCCCAAAGGCGCGCTGCCCGATCCTTTCGCCAATCTCACCTACGAACAATATGTCGGCATCCGCGCGCAACCGGGCTCGGCGCTGTGGAGCGGCGACAATGTCGGATTTGCGATCGAGCCGCTGCATCGCGGCCTCATCTTCACGACGCCGATGGATATCTACATCGTCGAGAACGGGACCGCGCAGAAGGTCCCTTACGACCGCGCCGCTTTCGATTTCGGCAAGCTGCAGCTCCCCGCCGATCTGCCCGATATCGGCTTTTCCGGCTTTCGGGTGTTGAACGCGGTCGAGGGCCAGGGCTTTCAGGAAGTGGCGATCTATCAGGGCGCGAGCTTTTTTCGCGCCAAGGCGCGCGGTCAGAATCTCGGCGTGACGGCGCGCGGCCTCTCCGTTCACACCGGCGACCCGCAGGGAGAGGAGTTTCCGCTCTTCCGCGCGGTATGGATCGAAAAGCCGACGCTCGCCGCCAATGCGCTGGTCATCCATGCGCTGCTGGATTCGGCGAGTCTGGCCGGCGCATTCCGTTTCACGCTGCGCCCCGGCGAGGCGACGATCATCGACACCGAACTGACGATCGTGGCGCGGGCCGCGGTCGACCATATCGGCTTCGGCTCGATGACCGGGATCTATCTGTTCGGCGGGCTCGATCGCGCCAAGACCGAGGACGTCCGCCCCGCCGTCTACGAGATCAATGGCTTGCAAATGCTCAGCGGCCAGAACGAATGGATCTGGCGCCCGGTCGCCAATCGCGAGACGTTGCAGATTTCCGCCTTCGTCGACAAGAATCCGCGCGGCTTCGGCCTCCTCCAGCGCAGCCGTTCGTTCTATACGTTCCAGGACGACGACCAGCATTGGGAATTGCGGCCCTCGCTGTGGATCGAACCGATCGGCGATTGGGGCGAGGGCGAGGTGCAATTGCTCGAAATACCCACGCAGTCCGAGAACAATGGCAATATCATCGCCCAGTGGCTGCCCAAGGCTGGGCTCGCGGCGGGCGCGGAGCAATCCTTCGCCTATCGCCAGTTCTGGTGCTGGACGCCGCCGGCTCGCCCGCCGCTCGCCGCGTCGATCGGCGCGCGCACCGGCAAGGTCGGGGCGAAGCGGCGTTTCGTGGTGGAATTTTCGAGCGACGCTTTCGCCGATCCCGCCAAAACGGCGCAGATCGCCGCCAATCTCAGCGCCCATCCCGGCCAGATCGTGTGGAGCCGGATCATTGCGTCGTCCGAGCGCAAGAGCGTGCGCGTCGCCTTCGATCTTGATCCGGGCTCGGAAGTCTATTCAGAATTGCGCCTGGTGCTGGAAATTTCCGGCCAGCCGGCCAGCGAAACATGGCTCTATCGATGGACAGCGTGATCGCCGTCACGGAATCGACCCTGCCGGCGACGCCTCCCGAGGCGCCGCTGGCGATGCCCGTGCAATCGCTGACCCGTTTTTCGCGAAAAGAGCGGCGGCCCTGGGCGGCGCCCTGGCTCGCCTATACGCCCTGGGCGGCGCGGCTGTTCGTGTTCGGCGGCGCCCTGGCGCTGACCTTCTACGGCGCCTACCAGATGTATCGCGTCGTCGAGGTCGGCGTCATCACTCTGCTCGAATGGGTGCTGGTCGTCCTGTTCGTCGCCAATTTCTCGTGGATCGCGCTCGCCTTCACCTCGAGCGTCGTCGGCTTCCTGTGGCTGCTGTTTCGCGCGCCGGTCCCCGGCGCCCTGCCGGCGGCTCTCGGCAAAAAGACCGCCGTCGTCATGCCGATCTACAACGAGGCGCCGGCGCGCGTATTCGCGGCGATTCAGGCGATCTGCGAGGATATCCGCGCCACCGGCCTTGGCGACGCCTTCGACTATTTCTTGCTCTCCGACACCACCGATCCCGACATATGGATCGCCGAGGAGCGCGCCTTGCTGGCGATCCGTGAGAGGATGCCGGGCGAGCGGATCTACTATCGGCATCGGCGCAGGAATACGAGCCGGAAGGCCGGCAATATCGCCGATTTCGTCACCCGCTGGGGCGGCGCCTACGACCATATGGTGGTGCTCGACGCCGACAGCCTGATGACCGGCGATTCCATCGTGCGGCTCGCCGTCGCGATGGAGGCCGACCCCGACGCCGGCATCATCCAGACCTTGCCGCTCATCATCAATCGCAACACCTTGTTCGCGCGCGTGCAGCAATTCGCCGCGCGCATCGCCGGCCCGGTCGTCGCTTGCGGCCTCAGCGTGTGGATGGCGCGGGACGGCAATTACTGGGGCCATAATGCGATCATCCGCACGAGCGCGTTCGCCGCCCATTGCGGCCTGCCCGATCTGCGCGGCCGGCCGCCGTTCGGCGGCCATATCCTCAGCCATGATTTTGTCGAGGCCGCGCTGATCCGCCGCGCCGGCTATGCCGTCTATATGCTGCCGACGCTCGGCGGCTCCTATGAGGAAAGCCCGCCCTCGCTGATCGACTTGGCGGCGCGCGACCGGCGCTGGTGCCAGGGCAATCTGCAGCATCTGCGCGTCTTGGGGGCGAAGGGGTTGGTGCTCGCCTCGCGCCAGCATTTCGCCAACGGCATCATGGGCTATCTCGCCTCGCCGTTGTGGATGGCGCAATTGCTGGTCGGCATCGCGCTCGTATTGCAGACGAGCTATATCCGGCCGGAATATTTCACCGCCGATTTTGCGCTGTTCCCGGCCTGGCCGCGCTTCGACGCCGAACGCGCGCTGCAATTGTTCGAACTGACGATGGGCGTGCTGCTCGCGCCCAAACTGTTCGGCCTTATCGCCGCGCTGATCGACCGCGGCACGCGCCGCGCCTGCGGCGGCGGCGTGCGCCTTTTCTTGTCCGCGCTGCTGGAGACGGTGATGTCGGCGTTCCTCGCGCCGATCATGATGCTGATCCAGTCGGGTTCGGTCGTGCAGATCCTGTCGGGCCGCGACACCGGCTGGAACCCGCAGCGGCGCGACGACGGCTCGATCCCGTTCCGCAGCATCGTGCGTCGCCACCGCGCCCATACGGCGCTCGGCGTGCTGACCTTGTTCGCCAGCCTGCTCATTTCGCCTTCGCTCGCCGCCTGGATGTCGCCGACCATCGTCGGCCTCATCCTGGCGATCCCGCTGTCCTGGGCGAGCGGCCAATTGTGGATCGGCGTCGCCCTGCGCCGCCTCGGACTGCTGACGACGCCGGAGGAGACCCTGGCGCCCAATATCGTGCAACGCTCGAATGCGCTTTCCCTCGAGCTCGCCAGCGCGGGCCATGACGGCGACGACGGCCTGCGCGCCGTGCATGGCGATACGGCGTTTCGCCTGCAGCACGAGCTCTTCCTGCCCTCGGCGACGCGCCGCCGGCGCGGCGAGGTCGACGTCGAGGAGGCGGTCGCCACCGCCAAGCTCAATGACGCCAAATCGCTCGAGGAAGCCATCGCCTGGCTGAAGCCCAAGGAGCGCATGGCGCTGTTGAACGATCGCGCTCTGATCGCGCTGCTCGTCCGCCTGCCGGCCGAGGCGCCGTCCGAAAAAGACACGAGAATCGAGAATTTGGCGCCGGTCAGCGGCTGACGCGGCCCGGGCGCCGGTCGAACAGCGGAAACAACACCAATCCGACGGCAAAGCCGCCGATATGGGCGAGCCAGGCCACGGGCGCGTCGGAGAGGCCGAAATCTTGCGCGCCGGCGCCGAAAATGAAATTCGTCACGAGCCAGATCGCCAGGAAGATCGCCACGCGCCGCTCGCGCAGCAAGCGATGCAACGGCGGCGCCGGCATGTCGTAAACGGCGCCCTTCGAAGTCCTGGAATAACCGCCGGGGCCGCCTAGAGGTCCGCCGGGTTCGAAAATGAAACGCGCCGCCGCCGCCATGAGGCCGGAATCGGCCGCCGAAGCGCCGATCAGCGGGGTAAAATCCATCGCATTGAACCCCCAATGGACGAGCGCGCCGGCGATCGCGGTCGCCGCGAACAGGGCGAGAAACCGTAGGGATCCCAGGCGCCGCGCGACCGGCGGCCCGAAGGCGAGGATCCAGATCGAGTTCAAGCCGACATGGACCCACGAGCCGTGCAGAAAGGCGTAGGTCAGCAAGGTCCAAAGCCGGGCGCCCCCTTGCAGCACGTGAAAATGGCGCAGCATCGAGGCCTGTTGCAACGCTTCGGGGTCGCTGTTGACGCGCCCCAGAAGCTCGGCGAGCCGGCCCGGCCAATAGGTCAGCGTGAGCCGCCCGGGAATGAACGCGAACTGGCCGACGACCGCGTCTTCGATTTGCGGCGGGACGAGGCTGACGGCCGCGTAGATGAGGATCAGCGCGCCGACCAGCGCGACGACGACGAACGGCGCGTCGAAGATCGGCTCCCGGCGTTTGACCGCGCTCGAGGGTTCGCCCGGCGGCCTATCGTCAGACGACATCGGAAAGCCTGATCCTTAACAAAAGACGGTTCCGATAACACGGGCTCGCCCGCAGCGCGACGAGATAAAGGGACAAAGCTCAGCCAGCGTCCCAAAATAGAAAGGGAGGACCCTGGAGCAAGGGCCCTCCCCAATCCTATTCACCCATCCTGGCCTTCGATCCGCGGCGCCGGCGCCGCCAGACCGCTTTGGTGGATCGACCGCTTCAAACGGGGGAGCAACCCGTGAGACGACCGACCCTCCGGAAACGCGCCGCTGTCAATGCAGCAGTGAAGCAGGCTCGTTCCAACCCGATAATGGCAATGTCGCCCATGGGCCGTCCGCAGACAATGCGTTTCTTAGTTTATTGTTAATTTCGCAATTCGGGTCTTCGCAACCCGATTAAGGACAAGGGCGATGGCATGCGCCCTGCTCTCCTCCCTCATAGCCGCCAAGGGACCTCCCGTCTCTGTGTCATAGTTGGACAGCGCGGCTTGAGTTGGGATCGGGGCGCGCGCGTGAAGCTGGCGGCAAGTCGGGAATTGCATTCCTATTGGAATTTATTGCGGGGCGCGCGCTGCGCGCCCGAGCGCTCGGAAATCGATCCGAGCGCCATTCGAGGCGTTCTGGCCGACACGTTCGTTCTGGAAGTCGACATTTCGAGGCGCTATCCCGTCCGCATCGCCGGGACGCGAACGAGTTCCCTGTTCCTGCGCGAATTGAAGGGCGGCGGCTTTCTCGATCTGTGGCAAGGGCCGGACCAGCGCGAGATCGCCGCGATGCTGGCCAGCGTCACCAGCGAATCGGTCGCCGTTCTCGCGGGCGCCAGCGCTTGTCCGCCGGGCCTGCAGCCGCTCGAGCTCGAACTTCTGTTGCTCCCGCTTCGCCATCACGGCAATACGCATTCTCGGGTGCTCGGCGCCTGCCTGCCGGCGTCCTTGCCGAGCTGGATCGGCCTTTTGCCCGCCGCGCCGATGCATCTTTCGTCGTTTCGGGTGCTCGGGCGCGCCGAATCCGCGCGCGGATTGCGATCGGCGCCCATTTCCAGCGAGCCGGACAAGGCGCCGGAATTCGGCCGCACGCCGCATGTCGATCGTCGCGGCCATCTTTTTGTCATCACCGGCGCGTCGCAACGCCGCTGAATCGCCTTAAATTGCGGGCGCGGTAATGGGCCATTAACCCAACAGACAATATGTTCGTTGGGCTAAGGTGGGACATGCAAGACATCCAGGCGGTTCGGGAAGGTGTGTAGTGAACTCCAGCGCAATGCCATTGATAGCGGTCAAGTTCGAGGAACGGCGCCGCCATCAACGCGTCAAGGTGGTGCTGCCTGGACGCTATATGCTTGAGGACCGCCTCGAATATCCCTGCCAGACCCTCGACATCTCGCCCGGCGGCGTCGCTTTCGCGAGCGTCACGACGCCACGCGTCGGCGAGCGCGTCGTCGCCTATTTGAATCAAATCGGCCGCGTCGAGGGAACCGTCGCGCGCCATTTGGAGCAGGGCTTCGCGATCGCGATGAAACTGCCGCTCATCAAGCGTGAAAAGCTTGCCGATCAGCTGACCTGGCTCGTCAACCGGCAGGCGCTCGGCATGGCCGAGGACCGCCAGCACGAGCGCATCGCGCCGCTCGTCTCGCACACCACGCTCAAACTGCCCAACGGCCAGGAGCATCTGGCCAAGCTCATCGACATTTCGATTTCCGGCGCCGCGCTCACGGTGGCGGCGACGCCGCCGATCGGCTCGCCCGTCGTCGTCGGCGAGACCGGCGCGCAGGTCGTGCGCCATTTCGTGGGCGGCATCGCGGTGGAATTCAACCGTCCCTTCCCGGCCGAGACGTTCGACGAGAACACGACGCTGTAGGTCGCGACGGCCGCGCCGTCGCACCTCTCGCGCTCACGCGAGCTCCACGACAAGCCCTTCCTGCAAAGTGACGCGCCGGTCCATCCGCGCGGCCAGATCGAGATTATGCGTGGCGATGAGCGCGGCAAGGCCGCTCGCCTTCACCAGTTGGGTAAGCGTGCCGAACACCTGGTCCGCCGTCTTGAGGTCGAGATTGCCGGTCGGTTCGTCGGCCAGCAGCAGGCGCGGGCCGTTGGCCACCGCCCTGGCGATCGCCACCCGCTGCTGCTCGCCGCCCGACAATTCGGCGGGGCGATGCTTTTCGCGCGCGCCAAGGCCGAGATAGGCCAGCAGCTCGCTGGCGCGTTTTGCCGCCTTGGCGCGGCTGAGGCCGCGGATCATCTGCGGCAGGATGATGTTTTCGGCGGCCGAAAATTCCGGCAGCAGATGGTGGAACTGATAGACGAAGCCGATCTCGTTGCGCCGTAGCGCGGTGCGCGATTCATCCGACATGGCGGCCGTCGCGGCGCCGGCGATATAGACCTCGCCGGCGTCGGGCGATTCCAGCAGGCCCGCCAGATGCAGCAGCGTCGATTTGCCGGCGCCCGAGGGCGCGATCAGCGCGACCGACTGGCCCGCCCACAGCGCGAGATCCACGCCGCGCAGCACCTCGATCGTCGCCTCGCCGCGCCCGAACCGCCGCTCGACCTTGTCAAGCCAAAGCGCGGGCGTCCGCGCGCCGTCATTCATAGCGCAGCGCCTCCACCGGATCGAGCCTGGCGGCGCGCCAGGACGGATAGATCGTGGCGGCGAGCGAGAGGACCAGCGTCATGACGACGACAGCCGCCACGTCGCCGGGCTCGACCCTGGAGGGGAGCTGCGAGAGAAAGTAGAGCTCGGCGGGAAACAGGTTGGCGCCCAGCAGCCAGCTGAGGCCCCGCCGGATCGGCTCGACATTTTGCGCGACGATGAGACCGAGAATGAGGCCGAAAGTCGTGCCGACAATGCCGATCGTCGCGCCGGTGATGAGGAAAATGCGCATCACCGCGCCTCTCGTCGCGCCCATCGTGCGCAATATGGCGATGTCGTGCGCCTTGTCCTGCACCAGCATGATGAGGCCGGAAATGATGTTGAGCGCGGCGACCAGCACGATGAGGGTGAGGATCGCGAACATCACATTGCGCTCGACATTGAGCGCATCGAAAAACGTCGTGTCGCGCTCGCGCCAGTCGACATCGATCATCGGGCGCTGCAGGACGGGATCGATGCGATCGCGCATGGCGTCCATATGATCGGGATCGTCGACATAGACTTCGATCACATTGGCCTGTCCGTCGAGATTGAAATAGGCCTGCGCCTCGGCCAGCGGCAGAAAGAGGAAAGTATTGTCGAAATTCGACATGCCGACCTCAAAGGTGGCGGCGACCGTATAGGATTTGCGGCGCGGCGTGACGCCGAAGGGCGTCTGCGCGCCGCCGGGCGCCAGAAGCGTAATCTTGTCGCCGATCCGCAGCCTCAGATGTTCGGCCAGCCTCGCGCCGACCACCGCGCCCTGCCCCGCGTCAAAGCCGCTGAGCGAGCCCTGCCGGATATTGCCGCCGACGCCCGGCAGGCGCTTGAGATCGGCCTCGCGAACGCCGCGCACCAAAGTGAAGGCGGAATTGTTTGGCGAGGAAGCGAGCGCCTGGCCCTCCACGAGCGGCAGCGCGAAGCTGACGCCGGGGACCTTGGAAACGCGCTGCGTCACCGCGTCGTAATCGGTCAGCGGCGTCTCGACCCCTTGCAGGAACATATGGCCGTTGAGGCCGATGATCTTGTCGAGGAGATCATGGCGAAAGCCGTTCATCACCGACATCACGACGATGAGCGCGGCGACGCCCAGCACAATGCCGGCGAAGGAGAAACCGGCGATGACCGAAACCGAGCCATGGGCGCGCCGCGCCCGCAAATAGCGCAGCGCGATCATCCATTCGAAGGCCGAGAACGGGCGCGTCGGCGAAAGGCTGGGCGTCGCCTCGAGGACAGCCTCGCTCATGCGCCGGCGGCTTCCCGCGCGCGCGCTCGTCGCAGGACCGCTCACGCGGCGCCGCCGAGCTGCACGATCGCATCGGCGACGCTGACGAGTTCGCGCGCGCCGCTGCGCCGGTTCTTGATCTCGACCTTGCCCTCGCCAAGGCTTTTCGGCCCGACGATGATCTGGTTGGGCAGGCCGATGAGGTCCATCGTCGCAAATTTCGCGCCGGGCCGCTCGTCGCGGTCGTCATAGAGCACGTCGACGCCGGCCTTGCCCAAGGCGGCGTAGATGCGCTGGCAGGCGGCGTCCGTCGCGCCGTCGCCGACCTTGAGATTGGCCAGGCCCACCGCGAATGGCGCCACCGCGTCGGGCCAGATGATGCCGGCCTCGTCATGGCCGGCCTCGATCAAGGCGGCGGCGAGGCGCGAGGGGCCGATGCCGTAAGAGCCCATATGCACCGCATGCTCCTTGCCGTCGGGGCCGTTGACGACGGCCTTCATGGGCAGGGAATATTTGGTTCCGAAGTAGAAAATATGGCCGACCTCGATGCCCCTGGCGGAAACCTGCAGGGCCGGGTCTAGCGCGCCGAACGCCGCCGCATCGTGCTTTTCGGAAGTGGCGGCGTAAAGCGACGTCCATTTGCTGACGACCGCCTGCACGGCTTCGGCATCGTCGAAGGCGATGTCCTGCGGCGGCGGCGTGAAGCTGAGATAATCCTTGTGGCAATAGACCTCGCTCTCGCCCGTCGATGCCAGGATGATGAATTCATGGCTGAGGTCGCCGCCGATCGGGCCGGTGTCGGCGATCATCGGGATGGCGGTGAGGCCGAGCCGCGCGAAGGTGCGGAGATAGGCGACGAACATCTTGTTATAGGAATGACGCGATCCGGCCGCATCGAGATCGAAGGAATAGGCGTCCTTCATCAGGAATTCGCGCGAGCGCATCACCCCAAAGCGCGGGCGCACCTCGTCGCGGAACTTCCACTGGATATGGTAGAGATTGAGCGGCAGGTCCTTGTAGGAGCGGATATAGGCGCGGAAAATCTCGGTGATCATCTCCTCGTTGGTCGGCCCGTACAGCATGTCGCGATCGTGCCGGTCCTTGATGCGCAGCATTTCCTTGCCGTAATCCTCATAGCGTCCCGACTCGCGCCACAGGTCCGCCGATTGGATCGTCGGCATCAGGAGTTCTATCGCCCCCGACCGGTCCTGCTCCTCGCGCACGATCGCGCTGATCTTGGCGAGCACCCTGAGGCCCAGCGGCAGCCAGGCGTAAATGCCCGCCGCCTCCTGGCGGATCATGCCGGCGCGCAGCATCAGGCGATGCGAGACGATCTCCGCCTCCTTGGGCGTTTCGCGCGCGATGGGCAGGAAATATCGGGACAGACGCATGGGGTTCTAACTCTTGAAAAGGGGCGCGCCGAATCGAGGCGGATTCGCCGCCGCGGATGGTTTTATCAGGGCAAATGAACCAATGGGGGCGAAATGACAAGCCGGACGGCGCGCGGCGGCCGGCGGGGCGATTCAATTGCAGGCCTGGCGGATGGATCGGACGCCTGATTTGCCGCAAGGCGATGGCTGGATTCGACCCCAAAGGGGTCCTTCGTCCTGTTTGAGAGGCCGCGAGGACGCGCCCTCACCCCGTTGCGAACGCGTTTAATTTGTTGCCGTCGAGATCGCGGAAATAGCCGGCGTAAAATCCGCTGCCGCGCGGCCCCGGCGGGCCTTCGTCCTGGGCGCCGAGAGTCATCGCCAATCGGTGAATGCGGTCGACGTGAGCCTTGTCGCGCGCGACAAAGGCGACCATCACGCCATTGCCTACGCTGGCCGCTTTCTTGTCGTATGGCTTGGTGATCATAATCCCGACGCCGCCGGGATTGCCCCACGAAATCCATCTTTCCGTTTCCATGAAGCGCCGGACGCCCAATTCGGCGCCAATCGCATCATAGAAAGCCGCCGCTCGCGGCAAATCGTTGGTCCCCAGCGTCACATAGCCAATCATTCCCCACTCCCCCGCTTACGAGTTCCTCGGACTTCGCCGCCGCGGCCGCCTTTTCCGCCACCTTGCGCCCGCGATGCATGACCATCAAGCGATCGGCGACGGCGAAGGCGTCGGGCAGGATATGCGTGATGAGAACCACCGGCACGCCGGGCTCGCGCGATCGGAGCCCGCTCATTCGCACGCCGCGCCCTTCCCCACTTCGAAATCATGCAGCCGGACGCGCCAGGAGACCGCGCCGATATGGGCGGAGGTCGGCGCGTCGAGGCGCCCGCACAACACAGCTTCGTCGATCTTCGTGCCGCCGATGAGGCCGGTGGCGAGGAAGTCGATGGGAACGGCGGTCTTCTCGGTGACGAGCACCTGCTCGTAAAGCGTCTTGTCGCGCGCCGTGAGGCCGACGGTCACCTCGCCGTCCTTCGGCTGCGCGGCGCCGAGCTTGGAGGCGCGCGGCGCCCCGACCGCGACCTTGCCGTCGGCGACCGTCACGGCGAAGGTCACCTCCTGCCCGGCGTGCAGATCGAACCCCGGCGCGTCGGCCTCGGCGCCCAGCGCCGCGCATGGCGCGAGGACGCTGCAAAGCAACGCGATAAAGGCCTGGGGATGGGCGAGGTTGGCCGCCATTGTCTGGAATCCTATAGAGCCGGCGCCGATCCATAGCTCTTATCGCGCATCCCCGCGATGCCTATATGCGCCTCGTCACCGGCTCAGGAGATTTAGGATGGCTGACAGAAACGACCCCGGCGCCTTCCCGCTTGGCGACCGCACAGTCAGGCGCCTCGGCTACGGCGCCATGCAGCTTGCGGGCCCAGGCGTCTTCGGGCCGCCACGCGATCACGCCGGCGCGCTCGCCGTCTTGCGCGAGGCGGTCGCGAGCGGCGTCGACCATATCGACACCAGCGATTTCTACGGGCCGCACGTCACCAATCGGCTCATTCGCGAGGCGCTCCACCCCTATGCGGAAAATCTGACGATCGTCACCAAGGTCGGGGCCAGGCGCGGCGACGACGCCTCGTGGCTGCCCGCGCTCGCCCCCGCCGAGCTGACCAGCGCGGTCCACGACAACCTGCGCAACCTCGGCCTCGAGGCGCTCGACGTCGTCAACCTGAGGGTCGGCGGCATTCACGGTCCGAACGAAGGATCGATCGAAGCGCAGTTCGCCACGCTCGCCGAACTCCAGCGCAAAGGGCTCATCCGCCATCTCGGCCTCAGCAACGTGACTTCCAAGCAGATCGAGGCGGGACGGCGCATCGCGCAGATCGTATGCGTGCAGAACCATTACAATCTGGCCCACCGCGACGATGACGCGTTGATCGACCAACTCGCCGCCAAGGGCATCGCCTATGTCCCGTTCTTTCCGCTCGGCGGCTTCGCGCCGCTCCAGTCGTCGATCCTGTCGGATGTGGCGGCCGGCCTTAGCGCAACGCCGATGCAGGTCGCGCTCGCCTGGCTGCTGCGCCGCTCGCCCAATATCCTGCTGATCCCCGGGACTTCGTCGGTCGGCCACCTCAGAGAGAACCTCGCGGCGGGCGAACTCGCGCTGCCGGACGAGGCTCTCGCCAAACTCGACGCCATCGGCGGGGAGACGCACTGAGCGACGCGGGCGGCGACGGGCGAGGGATTCGTCGAGCCGTCGTCCTTGCGCGCTCCCGGGAGGCATCGTCGTTCGCCCCAAATGCGGCGTCAACGCGGCGACGACCGCCCAGGCGTCAGGAACTCCGTTGGCAAGGAGTCGAGAGCCTGATAGTTTCGTGAACGTCGAGGGTCTAGCGCGATGGCGATCGATATAGCGAGATGGGGCGTTCTCGTCGCTGCCTTGGCGACATTGGCCGGTGGATGCGCCCCAACGAACGGGGCGAGCGAACCGGCGACTTGGTCGCGATGTCCGCCTGACTATCACACCGAGGCTTACCCCACCAATCCAAACCCTAGAAAAGCCTACGGGTGCGTCTCCAATAGCGCCGGCTATCTTCGCTATCCCGGCGATGAGCATGAGAAAATGACTCCTCAATAGATCGCGAGCGACTTGAGGCGGCGACGAAGCGGACCTGACGCGTCGGCGGTGTTTGTCGGGCGAGCCGCGCGATTAAGCGGGAACGTACGTCAACCGGATCACGTTCTCGCCAACGACATCGCTGGCGACAAAGCGGAGCGGCGGCGCAGGGCCGGAGAAGAACGGCTTGCCGCCACCAAGCACGATGGGGTGCAGGTAGAGTCGATACTCGTCGATAAGACCAAGGTTGGTCAGGCTTCCCGCCAAGTCGGGTCCGGCAACTTCAATCTCCCCGACTTGCTGAGCCTTCAGCCCGCGTATCGCGGCCTCGAGGTCGCCCTCGACAAGCGTGGCGTTGGGTCCGACCGACTTCAGCGTGCGCGACACGACCCATTTCTTTTGGCGCCGCCACACCGCCGCGTATTCGTGTTCCTCCGCGTCATCGCCCGGACGGTCTTCGTCCCAATAACGCATCACCTCGTACATGCGGCGACCATACACCATGCCCGAGAGGTCGCGCACCTGTTCTATGAAGTGACGAAAGAGCCCCGCGCTCGGCCTGAATTTCTTGTGGTCGACGTAGCCGTCCAGGGACTGGTTCAATCCAAATACGAGCTTCGCCATGTTGCAAAATCTCCACCCCAGGTTCTTCAGAATAGTCTGAGCCGGTGTTCCGAAGAAGTGAGATTGCACGCGATCTGCGCGCCGCGTTGGCGGTGCGGGCGTGCGTTTGCGGGCAATCGTTATGTAGCGCCGACATTCCGAGAATTCGACTCGTTTGGCGCATCAGTTCCCGTAGGGCGCCGACCCTCGAACGCCGACTGTCGCGCTGCCATCGCCGCGCTCGCCGTCAAGGTCAAGCCGCCTTCGGCGGTCGCTTCGCGAACCTTGACCGCTCCGCTCGGCGATGGCCGTTGGCCTGCAAGTCCTTTTGGTGAGCGATCGCGGCCTTCGGGCCGCTTCGCTCACCAAAAAGACTTGTAGGTAAGAAGCCGCGGCGACGAGCCGCAGTCACGCCGAAGGCGCCGTAGCGAAGCGAAGGAGCGCGCAGCGCTTGACGGCGGCTCGGCGGCGTGGCCCCCGCCCGTTTTGGGCCAGGAGCCAAATGGCCGCCCCCGGTTCACCTTTTCGTGATACCCATGTAGCGTAATCTTCTTCCGACCTCGCCCGTATAGGCCTTGTCAGGCCGAAACATCGCTCTGGCGGGCGCGGGACGGATTAGCGCTCTCTTGTCTCCATTTTCATGAGGTTATCGCCATGAACTCCAAGACCGCTCTCACCGCCGTGACGCTCGCCGGTTCGCTCGCCGCCGCCCTCGCTTTGGCCAGCGCCGCCAAGGCCGGCCCGGCCCCCGTTCAGGCCGGCGCCGACAAATGCTACGGCATTTCGATGGCCGGCAAGAACGATTGCGCCGCCGGCGCCGGCACTTCCTGCGCCGGCACTTCCGCCGTCGATTATGACCCGCACGCCTGGCGCTATGTCGCCAAGGGCACTTGCGATGCGATGACCACCCCGAAGGGCCATGGTTCGCTCACCCAGATGTAAGAATCCGAGCCGCCTTCAAGCCGCCCTCCCCTGTCGCGGGGGAGGGCTTTTTTGTTGCGCCGTCGCCGGCGGTAGTGGGTCCGTTTGAAACTTGACGGCGTTGACGGCCGTGGAAAGTTTTGCACGAATGTGCGATGATCGGGTATGGTAAGAGTTATGCCGGCCGAAGAGATGGCCGAATATGTGCGGCTAATGGAAGAATACCCTGCGGCCGTTGCTCGTCGCGAGAAGGCCGGCGGCGAATTAGCCACCCGTGACGACTCGGAAACCCGGAGCAGCTATCTCAAAGCGGCTACGGACGTTGAGAGAATCGAGGCGCGGCTCAAAGAGATTTATCCCGAATGACTTCACGATCTCCCAAGCGCCCTCGCGACCCTGCGCAACTCGCCAAATTCGTCGTGGACGTGGCGACCGGAGAGATTGAGAACCCGGACAGTCACCCGTATCTTAGGTGGCGGCAAGAACACTGTCATTCGCCTCATGATTTACGCGGGGAAGGCTACGAGTGATGAGGGGTCTTGTCGTCGCTGCCATCACCACCCTCAGCGTTTCGCCAACATTTCCACAAGAGGCGAAACCGGGAGTTGGGATCATTGGCTTCGGCAATACCTCATGCGGCTCATGGGCTTCATCAAAAAGCGCTAATACCGTCGCGTCCATCGTCATGGAGAATGCGTTGGAGGGATGGGTTGAGGGCTATATCACAGCCATGGCAGTGGAGTCGGATAGGGTGAATGCTGCGATTCATCGGACCGATCCAGCAGGTTTGACGGCTTGGATTGATAATTGGTGCAAAGCCAATCCGCTTAAGTCCATGGCGAAGGCCGCCGAAGCCTTATCGGTCGAGTTAGACAGATAAAATCAATTTCAAATGGACCCACTACCCCGCCGATACCGCCCTTGCCACTGTCCCTGGGATCGGCGAGTTTCGCGATTCCTTAAGAAGGGCCTCGGATGGGCGACGAGCTATGGACATTGGCCGATGTGCGCGACGCGCTCGAAAGCGGCGCGGCGAGCGCCGAAGATATCGCCGGCCAGGCCTTCGCGCGCATCGAGCGGCTGAACGGCAAGCTGCATGCTTTCGTCGCGCTTGACCGCGAGCGCGCGCTGATCGACGCGCGTCGCATCGACGCTTTGCGCAAGCTCGGCGTGAGCCTTGGCCCGCTCGCCGGCGCGCCGATCGGCGTCAAGGACATTATCGACGTCGCCGGCCTGCCGACGCGGGCGGGCTCGCTGACAAGAAGCGACGCGCCGCCCGCGACGCTGGACGCGCCCGCCGCGCGGCGGCTGCGCGAGGCCGGCGCGATCCTCCTCGGCAAGACGCATACGGTCGAATACGCCTTTGGCGGCTGGGGCTCCAATCTGACCATCGGCACGCCGCACAATCCGCGCGACATGGCGCGACCGCGCGTTCCCGGGGGGTCGTCGAGCGGTTCGGGCGTCGCGGTGGCGGCGGGGCTCTGCGTCGCGGCGCTCGGCTCCGACACCGGCGGCTCGGTGCGCCTGCCCGCCTCGTTCTGCGGCGTCGTCGGCCTCAAGACGACGGTCGGGCTCGTCGACAAGAGCGGCGTCATTCCGCTGACCCCGATGCTCGACACGATCGGGCCGCTCACCAATTGCGTCGCCGACGCGGCGGCGCTGCTCGGCGCCCTGGCGCCGGCGCAGGACGCGCGCCGGCCCGGCTGGACGCCGCGGCTCGATGCGCTGGCGCGCGGCCAGGGCGCCGGACTCGCCGGCCTGCGCATCGCCGTCATCGCCAATCTCGGCGTCGGCCTTCACCCCGACACCGCGCGCGTGCTCAATCAGACGCGCGAGCGGCTGGAGGCGCTGGGCGCCAGCCAGACGGCGATCCATCTGTCGCAGAATCTGCGCGAGCTCGGCGCGCCCTGCGGCGAATTGCTGGCGATCGAGGCCTATCGCCTCTACGGCCATCTTGCCGAAGCCAGCCCCAATCTCATGGGCGCGCCGGTGCGCAAGCGCATCCTCGGCGGGCGCGACATTTCCGCCCATCGGCTGATGAGCCTGCTCGAGGACCGCGAGGAAAAGAAGCGCGAGCTGGCGTTCGCGTTCGAGCGGTTCGACGCGATCCTCACGCCAACGACGCCGTTTCCCGCGCCGACCCTCGCCGAGAACGACGAAAACGCCGTGCCCAGCCTGTTCACGCGCTGGGTCAATTATCTCGACCTTGCCGCGCTGTCGCTGCCGATGGGCGCGACGCAGGACGGGCTGCCGATCGGCATGCAGATCGTCGTTCCCGGCTTTCATGAGCCAAGAGCCCTCGAAATCGGCGCCGCGCTGGAGGCCGACCGCGGCGTGTGGCTTGCCGGATCGCAGGGGGCGTGAACAAGCGACGCGCGTCATGAGCCGGATCGCCGTCCTCGCGCTCATCGCCGGGCTAATCGGCGCGATCGCGCTCGTCGTGGCGTTTGGCGCGGGCGCCATCGCCGCGGCGATCGCCGGCCTTGGCTGGCTTGGCTTTCTTGTCGTGTGCCTCGCGCATGCGCCCGTCGCCGCGCTGCTCGGGCTCGGCTGGCGCGTCTGCCTGGCGCGCGGCTCGCAGGCCTCCGCGCTCGGCATCGTCTGGGCGCGCGTGCTGCGCGACGCCGGCGCCGAAGTGCTGCCGTTCTCCGAGATCGGCGGCTTCGTGATCGGCGCGCGGGCGGCGGTGCTGGCGGGCGTTTCGGGCGCCGAGGCCGCCGCCTCGACGCTGATCGACCTGACGACGGAAGCCGCCGCTCAGCTCGCCTTCCTCGCGCTCGGCCTTCTCGCGCTTTGGGATATGCGGCCGGGCGCGGCGATCCTGCGCCCCGCCCTCATCGGCCTTGGCGCGATCATCGCCTTGATCGGCCTGCTCGCGCTGTCGCTGCGCGCCAACCCCTGGCTGTCGCGGCTGGCGGCGGCCGGCGCGCGGCGATGGCTCGCCTCGTATGGCGAGGTGGACAAGGCGCTTCTCGCTTTGAGCGAAATCGCCGCGCGGCCCGGCGCGCTCGCCGCCTCCTTCGCGCTGCATGGCCTCGCCTGGCTCGGCGTCGCGCTGGAGGCCTGGCTCGCGCTCAGACTGATGGGCGCGCCGATTTCCCTTGAAGGCGCGCTCGCTATGGAGAGCCTGTTGTTCGCCTCGCGCAGCCTCGCCTTTTTCGCGCCCAACGCCTTGGGCGTCCAGGAAGGCGCCTATGCCCTCATCGCCCCGCTCGTCGGCCTGACGCCCGCCGACGCGCTCGCCTTGTCGCTGATCAAACGCGCCCGCGACCTCGCCATCGGCGCCCCGGCGCTGCTGATCTGGCAAAGAGCCGAGGCGGCAAGGGCGTTGCGCGGGAGGGGCTGAGTTCCCGGCAACTACGGCTTGAGCACCGTCAGCTTGAACGGTCCGGCGTTGGCCGCCGCGTGTGCGACGGCGTCGTTGGCCCCGGTCAGCGGAAACGCCGTCACTGCCCAGTGGCCGAGGTCCAGCAGCCCGCTGCGAACCAGGCCCATCAGGCCCGGCATGGCGGCGGCGTCATACATCCACTGCCCGCGCACCGTGATCAGGTTGCGCATGATCCAGGGATAGGGCAGCGCGAGGTCCTCGCCGCCCAGCATGCCGACGCCGCCCATCAGCACGGCCCTACCGCCCTGTCGCAGCGTCATGATGGCGGCGCGCGGCACGCCGGCGCCGACCGAGGGAGGCAGGAAGTCCTGCACCGCGTCGATAGGGCCTGGCGCCGCCCGCTTCATCGTCTCCGTGTCCGCCGCACCATCGCCGCTCAGCCGAACCGGCGCCACCCGCTGGCCGAAGCGGGCCCGAAGGTCGTCCAGCACCGCGGCGTTGCGGCCCGGCGCCACCACGCAGCGTGCGCCCATCGCCAGCGCCAACGCCACGGTAGCCGAGCCGAAGTTGCCGGTGGCTCCGCTCACCAGCAGCGTTTCGCCAGGTCGAAAGTCCATCGCCAGTAGGCCGCCATAGGCGATCAGCAAAGTGCCGACCGCGCACCACCGTCCAGCCTCCGCCGGGTCGATTGTGCCGATGGGTGCGGCATTCTCCGTTGGCACGCGGACCTGCTCGGCAAACGTGCCGTCGCGGAAGTAGCGCTGGAGCTTCTGCCCGCCCTCGCCTCGGGCGCTCGCGCCCTGAAGGGTGATGTCGGGCGCAGGCGCCCCGTCGCGCGCCCGTACCGTGGGATCGCAGAACACCCACTCGCCGGGCTGCAGCCGAGTGGCGTCTGGACCGACCGCGCGCACCCGGCCGATCGCGCCGGCGCCCGGCACCACCGGCGTGGGCAAGAGGTATCGCCGCGCGCCGCTCAACACCTCGCCCGTATAGGACAGCACTGGCGCCGCGACGACGTCCACCAGCACCTCGCCCGTACCGATCGCCGGATCGGTCACCTGCTCGACGCTCAGCGGCGCCCCGAATTTGTGTAGGACGGCGGCCTTCATGGGCGAACTCCCTGGACAACCAAGCCCCGAGTATGGCGTCCTACGGGTTGGCGACAAGAACCGGTAAGATACTGGTCTTCGAAGATACCACCCTCGGGGGCATGGCATGGCAGGCAACCGCCCATTCGGAGACTTCCTGCGTTCCCGCCGCACGCGCTTGAACCCGGACAAGGTCGGCGAGGCGACCCGGCAGCGGCGTCGCACGCCCGGCCTCAAGCGCGAGGAGGTGGCGCAGCGCGCCGGCATCAGCGCCGAGTGGTATGTCAAGCTGGAGCAGGGCCGCGCCGTCTCACCCTCGGCCGAAACGGTGGAGGCGCTCGGCCGCGCCCTGCGGCTCAATCGGGTGGAATTGGCCCATCTGCGCTCGCTCGCCACGGCCGGTGGACGCCAGCCGTTCCGGCGCGAGGACGCACCGGATGCGCTGCGCCGCATCGTCGCCGCCCTGCCGGAGCCTGCCTACCTCACCGGGCAGCGCTGGGACGTCCTGGCCTGGAACGACGCCGCCACGGCGCTGTTCGGAGACTTCGGCCGGTTCGCGCTCGAGGACCGCAATATCCTGCACTGGATGCTCACCGATCCGGCCGCCAAACACCTATTCGGCCAGACCTGGGCGGAGGAGGCGCGGCGCATGGTGTCGCTGTTCCGTGCGGCGCACGACCTCTGGCCCGGCGATACGGCCTTCGCCGCCCTCGTGGACCGGGTCCGCGCGAGTTCTCTGGAGTTCGATGCGTGGTGGTCCGAGCACGGGGTCGGTGCGCCGGTATCCGGCGCCAAGCGCCTGCGTCATCCGACGCTCGGCGTCGTGCGCTACGAATATGCGAGTTTCCAGGCCAACGACGACCCAGGGCTCAAGCTGGCCCTCTACACGCGGCGCTGAGGAAGCTTGGCCGGTCAGGCGGCCAGCGGTCGCCAGCATCTGGAATACTGGATACCCGCCGAGGCGCTTGCAGCCTTCAACGAGGCGATCATCGGCGATATCGAAGTGATCGCAGAGTTTCGCTAAGGATCGCGCCTTGTCCGGCGGCCGGCGAACCCGAAGGCACAGCGCGACAGTCCCGCAGCGAGCGGACTTGGGCAACGTTCAAAGCCGTCTCGCTTCGCTCGACTCCCCTCATCCCAAGGCGAACGCGTAGCGTTCGTCCGCAGGCCGGCTCCGCCGGCCACCTTCCCCCAAAGGGGAAGAGGCGCGCGCCTTGTTCGCCTTGCCGACAACCCCTATTGTCGCGCCTTGCGCTGGGCGGCGCTTTCCTCGTGCGGGGTCTTCATGAACCGTTTCGTCGTCGCTTTGCTCGCCCTGGCCTGTTCGCCCGTCGCCGCCTCGGCGGCCGATTACGCCGCCGCCACGCGCCAGACGCTGGAGACCGGCCAGATCGCCGTCGGCGAACTCGCGATGGCGGCGCAGCTTTCGGCCGACCCTGGGAATAACGAGGCGCGGTTCGGCCTCGGCCTCATCCGCTTTGCGCGCGCCATCGAGCGCTACGGCCAGAGCCAATATCGCTATGGCCTGCGCGCGCCCCATTCGATCAACGTTCCGCTGCTACGCTTTCCCGTGCCCGTCAATCCGGCGCCTGAGGAATTGACCTACGAAAAGCAGCGCGACACGTTGAAAGCGCTGCTCGAGGATCTCGCCAAGGTCGAGGCGACGCTGGCGCCGATGACGGAGGCCCACGTCAGAATCGTCCTCGATCTCAATGCGATCAAGTTCGACCTGCGCGGCGACGGCAGACCGGACGATTCGGGAAGGCTCTCGTCGATCCTCGAAAGCCTGCGCATGACGCCGGCCGACCACGCGGCCAAGCCGGAGCGGTTCGAAGTCGCCTTCGACAATGCCGACGCGCTATGGCTGCGCGGCTATGCGCATGTCCTGTCGGCCTGCATCGAATTCGTGCTCGCCTATGACTGGCGCCTGACGTTCGAGCGCGCCGGGGCGCTGTTCTATCCCCGCATTTCGCCCCCGCCCCTCGCCAATGCGGCGCCTTCGCCGACGCTCGAAAGAGGCCTGCTCTTCGGCGACGAGGCGGAGTTCGCCGACCTCATCGCGCTGCTCCACGAGATCCGCTGGCCGGTCGCCGAGCCGGCCCGGCTGCAAAGCGCCCATGCCCATCTCAAGCAGGTGATCGCCTTGAATCGCCAGACCTGGAAGGCGATCCTGGCGCGCACCGACGACGACCGCGTGTGGATTCCCGGCCCGCAGCAAAAACACGGCGTCATCGCCGGCATGCCGGTGACCCAGGAACAGGTCGACGCCTGGCTGAATGCGCTCGACGAATTCGAGGCGGTGCTCGACGGAAAACTGCTGCTGCCGCATTGGCGCTTTGCGCAGGGCGTCAATCTCAGGAAGGTGTTTTTCGATCCGCGCCCGTTCGACCTCGTGCTGTGGGCGACCGGCCACGCCGCCGCGCCCTATCTGGAAGCCGGACCCATATTGCCCAGCGCCGACTGGGAAGATTGGCAACGCGTCTTCAACGGCAATTTTCCGGGCTACGCCTTCTGGTTCAATTGAGAGAGAAAAAGCGCGTTTTTTTGACGCGCAATTCCCGATAGCTGTCGTGAAAAAATAGGACAACGTCTATGACCGGTTCGGCTTCTTTGCAGGGCGTTTATCTGGCCGGCCCGGACGTATTTTTTCCAAACGCCCGTGAGGTGCTGGCGGCCAAGAAATCGCTCTGCGAGCGCTACGGCTTTGCCGGATTGCCGCCGCTCGATGTCGAGATCAGCGCCAAGAGAGACCCGACCTCCCGGAAGATTTTCGAGCGAAACCTTGCCCTTATGCGCCAAGCCGACCTCATCATCGCCAATCTGACGCCGTTTCGCGGCATCAGCGCCGATCCCGGCACGGTGTTCGAGCTCGGCTGGTTTCACGGCGCCGGCAAGCCCGCCTATGGCTATTCCAATATCGCCGCCAATCTCGAGACCCGCATCGCCGCCGCCTTCGCGCCGGTGACGGACGGACCGGCCGGCCGCCGCATCGCCAAGGACGGCATGTCGATCGAAGGCTTCGGGCTCGGCGACAACCTGATGATCGACGAGGCGCTGCGCCCGCTCGGCGGCCTGATCCGGCCAACAGACGGGCGAGATCGGCCGATCGGGGATCTCCTGCTCTTCGAGCAATGTCTTAAGAATATTGCTTCAAGCCACTGATATTCACTACTTCGCAGAGGTTGCTTTTCCTGCGCGACATTCGCGCCTCTGTTTGCGACGACCGCTCCGTGCTATGGATATCGTATTCTCTACAAAGAGCCCCGGCCATGCCCACCCCGATCCGTCCGCTACGCGCGCCTGTCGCCGACCCGCTTCCCGCCCCCCGCCTCGATCTGGCGAGCCGCCTTCGCCGCAATCGCAAGGCCGATTGGGCGCGCCGGTTGGTGGCCGAGAATGTGCTGACCGCCGACGATCTGATCTGGCCGCTGTTTCTTGCCGACGGAGCGCAGCGCCGCGCGCCGGTCGGCGCCATGCCGGGCGTCGACCGCGTCAGCGTCGATGAGGCGGTTCGCGAGGCCGAGCGCGCCGTTGCGCTGGACATCCCGGCCATCGCCTTCTTTCCCTATACCGACGCCGCGTTGAAGGACGAGCACGGTAGCGAAGCCTTCAACGAGAACAATCTCGTCTGTCGCGCCTGCCGCGCGATCAAGAAGGAATTCCCGCAGCTCGGCCTCATCGCCGACGTCGCGCTCGATCCCTATACGAGCCACGGTCATGACGGCTTGATGTCGGGGAACCGCATTCTCAATGACGAGAGCGTCGCGGCGCTGGTGCGCCAGGCCCTCGTCCAGGCGCGCGCCGGCGCCGACGTGATCGCCCCTTCCGATATGATGGACGGCCGCGTCGGGGCCATTCGCGCCGCCCTCGATGCGGAAGGCTTCGAGGAGGTGCAGATCCTCGCCTATGCCGCCAAATACGCCTCGGCCTTCTATGGCCCGTTCCGCGACGCGGTCGGCTCCTCGGGGGTGCTGAAGGGCGACAAGCGCACCTATCAGATGGATCCGGCCAATAGCGACGAAGCGATGCGCGAGGTCGCCGCCGATCTCGAGGAGGGCGCCGACATGGTGATGGTCAAGCCCGGTCTGCCCTATCTCGATATCGTGCGCCGGGTGAAGGACACGTTCGGCGCGCCCACCTTCGCCTATCAGGTGTCGGGAGAATATTCGATGATCATGGCGGCCGCGCAGAACGGCTGGATCGACGGCGAAAAGGCGATGATGGAAAGCCTGATCGCCTTCAAACGGGCCGGCGCCGACGGCGTCCTCACCTATTTCGCGCCGCGCGCCGCGCAATTGCTGAAAGAGCGGGCCCGACGGTAGAGTCGTCATTGCGAGCGGAGCGAAGCAATCCAGAGGTCGTGACCTCTCCAGATAGGGCACGACCTTCGGATTGCTTCGCTCCGCTCGCAATGACGGCCAACCGCTTCGATCCAAGATCATCTGCTGGTTTGCGGAACGCCATCCCGCCGGAGCGCCACTGCCGCTCCGGCGGAACTGGTGCGCTTATGCCTATATCTGCTTGAAGGTGATCTTGCCGTTGTCGTCCTTCTGCCAGACATACCAGACATAGTCGACGGTCGTTCGATCGCCCTTCTTGTCATAGGCGATATCGCCGATAACGGTCTTGAACGTCATGCCGGAATGCATGACTTCGGCGACCTTCTTCGGATCGAGCGAGCCGGCCTTCTCGGCGGCCTGCTTGATGATCTGGACGCCGGCGTAGGAATAGAGCGTATAGCCTTCCGGTTCGAAGCCCTTGGCCTTGATTGAGGCGACGATGTCTTTGGCGTTGGGATTGTTGCGCGGCTCGGGACCAAAGGACATCAGCGTGCCTTCGACGCCGGGGCCGCCGATCGAGGCGAATTCGTTGTCGGTGATGCCGTCGCCCGAGATCATGATCGTCTTCATCCCCTGATCGCGCATCTGGCGCACGATGAGGCCGCCTTCGGTGTGCAGGCCGCCCCACATCAGATATTCCGCGCCGGAGGCTTTGATCTTCGAGACGATCGCCGAATAGTCCTTTTCGCCGGTGTTGACGCCCTCGTAGAGCACCTCCTTCTTGCCGCCGGCGTTCATGAAGCCGCGGGCGGCGTCGGCAAGGCCTTGGCCGTAGGTGGTTTTGTCGTGGACGATGGCGATCTTGGCGTCCTTGAGCTTGGTCAGCGCCAGATCCGCCCACAGCTTGCCCTGCTGGTCGTCGCGCCCGCAGGTGCGGAACGCATCCCAAAGCCCGCGGTCCGTCACCTTCGGGTTGGTGGCCGAGGGCGTGATGAAGAGGACGCCATTGTCGGAATAGACTTCGGAGGCGGGAATCGTGACGCCGGAGTTGAAATGGCCGATCACGAATTTCACGCCGTCGCCGACGAACTTATTGGCGACCGAAACGCCCTGTTTCGGGTCGGAGACGTCGTCGCCCGGCTCGACCTCGATTTTCTGCCCCAGAATGCCGCCCGCCGCGTTGATGTCCGCGACGGCTTGCGCGACGCCGGTCGTCAATTGCGCGCCAAACGACGCATTCGCGCCGGTGATCGGACCGGCGACGCCCAGCCTTACCTGCGCTCCGGCGGAATGATTGGCGAGCGCCAACACGGACGCCAACGCCGCAGCCTTGAGAAATGCCAACTTCATGCTAACCTCCTAAAGCGATATGAGTAGGTAGGCGGCCAAGCTAGCGCCGCATTTATAACCTGTAAAGACGATTTAGATGGTTATTGCGCCCGCCCTACCCGAATCCCACGCAGGCTCGCTGGCCCTCATCGGCAGCGAACTGGCTTTCGACTTTACGAACACCAGCTCCGGGCGCGGTTTTCCCACGCACCAAGAGCATTTGCGGTCGGCGGAAAATGTCGTCGATTGGGCGCAGCACGCCAAACTGCTGGGGCCCGAAGATACCGAATGGCTGCGCGCCGCGGTGAGCGCGGATGAAGGACTGGCCGACCGAATGCTGCGGCGCGCGCTCGAACTGCGCGAGACGATCTTCGCGATCGCCGTCGAGCTTGCCGCCGGCCGATCGGCGCCCAAGCGGCATGTCGACACGCTTACGCAAACGCACGCCGCCTGCATCGCCCGCGCCAAGCTGACGCTCATCGAAGGGCGATATTTCTGGTCGTGGACGCCTGGGGAAAGCGCGGTCGAAGCGGTGCTCGGGCCCATCGTTCTTTCCGCCCTCGCCGTTCTGACCCAGGCGGATCTTTCGCGCGTAAAACAGTGCCAGGGCGACAAATGCGGCTGGCTGTTTTTCGACACGACGAAAAACAAGAGCCGCCGCTGGTGCGAAATGGAAGTGTGCGGCAATCGGGCCAAGCAGCGACGTCACAGCGCGCGCATGCACGGCGCTTGATGCTTCACGCCAGGCCGCCCAGCCTTCCCCTGCGGTCCGCGCGGCGCCATGTTGGGGGCGTGTCGCGCCGCCTTTTGTTCCTCGCGCTCGCCGCCATGCTCGCCGGCTGCGCAACGCTGCTCGAAACGGATCAGGCGCGCCTGTGCCGAATGACGCTGCCGGCCATCGAGGATGCGGACGCCAAGATCCGCATCGTGCGCCAGACGGCTTTTGCCGACGGGCGCGGCTTGCGGGTCGATTATCTCTCGGGCCTGGCCGATGAGACGCTCAAGCCGCATTACGCCGAATGCCGTTTCCGCGCGCCGGGCCGGCCCAGGAGGTCGCAAGATCTCATTTCGGTGGCGACCGACCGCGGTCCGCTCGGCGACTATCAACTGGCGACGCTGATTCGCTTCTGGCTGGCGACCCCGGAGGCGCGCGCCGCCGATCCCTCGCCGCTCGCCGGCGCCGAATCAGCGCTGAGCGCGCCGATGCCGCTGGCCTATGGCTTGCAGCAGGCGGTCAACGGCCTGCCGCTGGCGGCGATCTACGCCTTGTTGGCGGCCGCCTATTCGCTCGTCTATGGCCTGGTCGGGCGCATCAACCTGGCGTTCGGCGAACTGGCGGCGGCGGGTGGTTACGCCGCCACTTTCGGCGTGCTGCTGGCGGCCGGCCACGCGCCCATCGTCCCGCTGGCTCTGGCGCTGGTTCTGGCCGCCTCGACCGCGAGCGCCTTTGGCATCGTTTCCGGCCGGCTGGTTTTTGCGCCCTTGCATCGGGCGAGCGGCCAGCAGGCGCTGGTGGCGACCGTCGGCCTAGCGCTCTTCCTGCAGGAGTTCCTGCGTCTTACCCAGGGCGCCAGCCTCCATTGGGTGAACCCCATCCTCAACGAGCCCTTTGCGCTGTTGCGCGCCGGCGATTTCGTCGTGGCGGCGACGCCGATCGCTTTTCTCATCGGCGCCCTCGCGCTGGTCGCCGCGCTCGGGCTGCTGGCGATGATGAAATGGACGAGGTTCGGGCGCCAATGGCGCGCCTATGCAGACGATCCGATCGCCGCCGAACTGTTCGGCATCAGTCCCAGCGCGATCTTCGCCAAGACTTTCGCCTTGGCCAGCGCCTTCGCCGGCCTGTCGGGCTTCGTCATGACGATCTATTACGGCGGCCTCGGCTATGGCGCCTCGACGACGCTCGGGTTGAAGGCGCTGATCGCCGCCATTCTGGGCGGCATCGGCTCGATTCCCGGCGCGTTTCTCGGCGGTCTCCTCATCGGCGCCTTCGAAGCGGCCTGGTCGGCCTTCCTTCCCATCGACTATCGCGATGTCGCCGTTTTCAGCCTGCTGGCGGCGCTGCTCGTGCTGCGGCCGGGCGGCATCATGAGCCTGAGCGCGTTCACGCCGCGCCGTTAGGGCCGGCGGCGCCCCTCCTCTTGAATTGACTTTTCGCGCGTCCCACATGTCATTGGAACTCTTTGGAGCCTCACCATGTCGAATTTTTCTGGCGCCAATGGAATGGCGGCGATGTCGGCGCCGGCGTTTCGCGCGGATGCGCTGACCGGCGTGCGCACCCGGCGCATCGTGGCTTTTTGCGTCGATCTGTTCCTCGTGACGATCCTCGCCATGGTTCTGTGGGTCGCCCTTTTCATCCTGACCTTCGGATTGTCGCTGTTGCTGTTGCCGTCGATCTTCCCGTTGGTGGCGTTTTTCTACAATGGCCTGACGGTCTCGAGCGCTCGCATGGCGACGCCGGGCATGCGGCTGATGGATCTCGAAATGCGCCTATACGACAACGGCGCCCGCGTTCCCTTCATCAATGCGGCGGCCCATGCGCTGTTCTTCTATCTCAGCTGGATGCTGCCGCCGGTCTTTCTGGTGAGCCTCGTCGACCCGGACAAGCGCTGCGTGCATGACATGCTGGCCGGCGTCCTGGTTTTGCGCCGGCTTTGAGCCCACAACAAATTGACAAAGAATTTGCGCCGGGCCATTCCCGTTCGGCGCAATCCGTTCTAGCCTCGCGGTTCGCCCTCGAGGTTTGGAGTGGGAAAGCGTGACAAAAGAGCCGCGCGACGCCCCGCAGTTTTACCTGACCGCGCCCTCCCCGTGCCCCTATCTGCCGGGGATGGAGGAGCGCAAGGTGTTCACCCATCTGGTCGGTCGGCGGGCCGCCGCGCTCAACGACATGCTGACGCAGACCGGCTTCCGCCGCTCGCAGACCATCGCCTACCGGCCGGCCTGCGAACAATGCCGGGCCTGCGTTTCGGTGCGGGTGCTGGTCGACGATTTCGTTCCCAGCGCCAATCTACGCCGCATCGCCAGCCGCAACGATGATCTGATCGGCGCGATGGGCGCGGCCAAGCCGACCGCCGAACAATATTCGCTGTTTCGCGCCTATCTCGACGCGCGCCACCCCGACGGGGGCATGGCCGACATGTCGGTGCTCGATTATTCCATGATGATCGAGGACAGCCATATCGAGACGCGGATCGTCGAATATCGCCGCAAGGGTCCCGATCATTTCATCACCCGCCGCGGCGAGGGCCGGCTCTATGCGGCGTGCCTGACCGACCAGCTCGCCGACGGCCTGTCGATGGTCTATTCCTATTTCGATCCCGACGAGCAGCATCGCTCGCTCGGCGCCTTCATGATTCTCGACCATATCGACAAGGCGCGCCGGCTCGGCCTGCCGCATGTCTATCTCGGCTATTGGGTCGAGGGCTCCAAGAAAATGGCCTATAAGGGCCGCTACCTCCCCCAGGAACGGCTCGGCATGGACGGCTGGAAGCGCATCGAGCGGGAATAGTCTTTGGGACCGCGACCGTCCCGGTCGCTCTTCACCCCCAACGAACGACGCGGGCCGCGAGGTTTCAAGAGCGGGCGGGACGCCCGCGCTCCCGCCTCAGTGCAATATCTGGCTCAGAAACAGCTTCGTTCTCTCGTGTTGCGGGTGCTCGAAAAACTCCTTCGGCGCGTTGATCTCGACGATCTCGCCGTAATCCATGAACACGACGCGGTCGGCGACCTGGCGGGCGAATCCCATTTCATGGGTGACGACGATCATCGTCATGCCGTCCTGCGCCAGCCCGGTCATCGTATCAAGCACTTCCTTGACCATTTCGGGATCGAGCGCCGAGGTCGGCTCGTCGAACAGCATGATTTTCGGATTCATGCACAGGGCGCGGGCGATCGCCACACGCTGCTGTTGGCCGCCCGAGAGCTGGCCGGGATATTTGCCGGCCTGTTCGGGAATCTTGACGCGCGTCAGCAGGCGCATCGCCTGTTCCTCCGCCTCGCGCTTGGGCATCTTCCTGACCCAGATCGGCGCCAGCGTGCAGTTTTCGAGGATGGTGAGATGCGGGAACAGGTTGAACTGCTGGAACACCATGCCGACGTCGCGGCGCACCGTATCGATGCGTCGCAAATCCTGGGTCAGCTCGATTCCGTCGACCAGAATCTGCCCGCGCTGATGCTCTTCGAGGCGATTGACGCAGCGGATCAACGTCGATTTGCCCGAGCCGGAGGGGCCGCAGATCACGATGCGCTCGCCGCGCCGCACGGTCAGGTTGATATTGCGCAGCACATGAAACGCGCCATACCATTTGTGCACGCCGATCATTTCGATAGCGGCGCTCTCGGCCGGCCCGTCGACGCCGGCGCCCGCAGATTCCTGGAGATCCGTCATCGCCCCTCCCGATCCGCCATCAGCGTCGTCGCCCGGCGGCGAGCCGGCGCTCCATGAAAGCCTGATAGCGCGACATCGCAAAGCAGAACACGAAATAGAACAAAGCGGCGAAAGCATAGCCGGTCGGCGCGATGGTCGGACCGATCCAGGCGGTGTCCTTGGCCGCATTTTCGATGGTGGCGAGAAAATCGAGCAGCCCGACGACGGAGACCAATGTCGTATCCTTGAACAGGCCGATGAAATTGTTGACGATGCCGGGAATGACCAGGGTCAGCGCCTGCGGCAGGATGACGAGCCCCATCATGCGCGAGAAATTGAGGCCGAGCGCCATCGCGCCCTCGAACTGGCCCTTGTTGATGGATTGCAGGCCGCCGCGCACTTCCTCGGCCATATAGGCGGCGGCGAACAGCACCGTGCCGATCAGCGGACGCAGCAGGCGGTCGGGCGTCCAGTCCTCGGGGAGGAACAGCGGCAGCATGAAATTGGCCATGAACAGCACGGTGATGAACGGCACGCCGCGCACGAATTCGATATAGATTACGCTGGCGAGTCTGACGACCGGCAGCGACGAGCGCCGCCCCAGCGCCAGCAGCACGCCGAGCGGCAGCGAGAACACGATTCCCACCAGCGCCGTCAGCAGCGATACGAAAATGCCGCCCCATAGAACGGTGTCGACGACGGGAAGGCCAAGCGGCGGCGCGCCGCGCAGCAGCACGAAGGCGAGGATCGGAAAGCCGACGAAGAACAGCCCTGCGCCGATGTCGCGCCGCCGCGCGCGCGGCCATAGCAGCCAGACGATCAATATCGCGCCGACGATCTCGGTCAGATCGACGCGCCAGCGCTCGCTCTGCGGATAGGAGCCGTAGCGGAAATAGTCCATCTTCTTGGCGATGAAGGCCCAGCAGGCGCCGTCCTGATGCGCGCGGCACAGCGCGCCGTCGGGCGCCGACCAGACCGCGTCGATCGTCGCCCAGGCGACCAGCGGGGGAATCAGCCACAGGCACAAAGCCAGCAGGATCAGCGTCAGCGCGCCGGAGATCCAGCTCGAAAACAGGTTTTCGCGCATCCAGGCGAGCGCGCCGCGCGAGAAAATCGGCGCGGGCAGCGCCGGCTCAGGCGCGGCGCGCAGGTAGGCGAGCGGGACATGGGCCGGCGCATCGATCATTCAGCGCTCCTTCAGCGCCTGGCGCGCGTTGTAGAGGTTCAGCGCGAAGGCGACGGCGAGCGAGATCGTGAGATAGACGCCCATGGTGATCGCCATCACCTGCACCGCGGCCTGCGTCTGGTTGAGCACGGTGCCGGCGAAAATCTGCACGAGGTCGGGATAGCCGATGAATACGGCGAGCGAGGAGTTCTTGACGATATTGAGATATTGGCTCGTCAGCGGCGGCGTGATGAGGCGCATCGCCTGGGGAATGACGACGAGCCGCATCGTCAGGCCACGATGCAGGCCTAGCGCGCCCGCCGCCTCGCTCTGGCCGTGCGATACGGCCAGCACCCCGGCGCGCACGATCTCGGCGATGAACCCCGCGGTATAGGTGACGAGGCCGAAGACCAGCGCGGCCAGTTCGATCCGGATCGGCACGCCCCCGCTCAGATTATATCCGGCGGCCTTGGCAAGGTCGAAATCGATCGGGCGTCCCGCGGCGAAATAAGCGAGCGCCGGCAGGCCAAGACTAAGCAGCGTCGCCACCGCGCCGACCGGCGCCGGCTGGCCGGTCAATTCCTGGCGCCGGCGCGCCCAAAAGCGAAACCCGACCGCCCCGGCGACGCCCATGACGAGCGCCACCCCAATCCATTCGGCGCCCGCGGCAAATTGCGGATGCGGGACATAGAGGCCGCGATTGTTGAGCCAGACCACGCCGTGAAGGCTGATCGACTCGCGCGGATTGGGCAGCGCCTTGAGAACCGCATTGTACCAGAACAGAAGCTGCAACAGCAGCGGCGTGTTGCGCATGATTTCGACATAGACCATGGCGATTTTGGCGAGAATCCAATTGGGCGAAAGGCGCGCGACGCCAATGGCGAAACCGAGCGGCGTCGCCAGCGCAATGCCGAGCGCCCCGACCAGCGCAGTATTGAGCAATCCAACCCAGAAGGCGCGGCCATAGGTCGACAGCGACGAATAGGGGATGAGCGTTTGGTTGATGTCGAAGCCGGCCGTCTGGTCCCAGAAGCCGAAGCCCATGGGAATGCCGCGCGCCTGCATATTGACATAGGCGTTGTGGCTGACGCTCCAGACAAGCCCGATCAGCGCGGCGACCAGCAGGATCTGATAGGTATAGCCCCGCGCCCTGGGATCGTTGACCAGGGAAGTCGCATCGGGCTGGGGGGCTCGGGCCATGGCGCCGCCGGTCAGATTTGCCGCATCGAAAGGAACCCCGCCGTGCAGGAGCGGGGCCGGTCCGGCGATGATTGCAGGCTCGCCCCCATCCGACAAGCTTTCCGCCTCGAGAGGGCCCCGCCAGACTTTCGGCCCGCGCCGGGCGCTGCTATCAAAGGCCAAACGAGCTGCGCCGGAGGGGCCGGATCGCCGCCACGATCGAAGGGAGTTCGGACATGAAAACGCGCGCCGCCATCGCCTGGCAAGCCGGCAAGCCGCTCACCATCGAGACGATCGAAGTCGGGGCGCCGCACGCCGGCGAAGTGCTCGTCGAGGTGATGGCGACGGGGGTCTGCCATACCGACGCCTATACTCTGTCGGGCGCCGATCCCGAGGGCCTGTTTCCCGCCGTGCTTGGCCATGAGGGCGCGGGGATCGTGCGCGAAATCGGCGCGGGCGTAACCACGCTGAAAGTCGGCGATCACGTCATCCCGCTCTACACCCCCGAATGCCGGCAGTGCAAAACCTGCCTCTCGCAGCGCTCGAACCTGTGCACGGCGATCCGCGCGACGCAGGGCAAGGGCGTCATGCCCGACGGCTCCAGCCGCTTTGCCTGCGAGGGTGTCGACAAGACCCTGTTCCACTATATGGGCTGCTCGACCTTCGCCAATTTCACAGTCCTGCCCGAGATCGCGCTCGCCAAGGTGCGCGAGGACGCGCCCTTCGACAAGATCTGCTACATCGGCTGCGGCGTCACGACCGGAATCGGCGCGGTGATCTGGACCGCCAAGGTGTGGCCGGGCGCCAATGTCGTGGTGTTCGGGCTCGGCGGCATCGGCCTCAACGTGCTGCAGGGCGCGCGGATGGTCGGAGCCGACAAGATCATCGGCGTCGACCTCAATCCGGCGCGCCAGGAAATCGCCCGGAAATTCGGCATGACGCATTTCATCAATCCCGACGAGGTCGGGCGCGACAAGGTCGTGCAGGCGATCGTCGATGTCACCGGCGGCGGCGCCGATTTTTCCTTCGAATGCATCGGCAACGTCCACACGATGCGCCAGGCGCTCGAATGCTGCCATCGCGGCTGGGGCACGAGCATCATCATCGGCGTCGCCGCCTCCGGCCAGGAGATTGCGACGCGCCCCTTCCAACTCGTCACCGGGCGCGTCTGGAAAGGCACGGCGTTCGGCGGCGCGCGCGGGCGCACTGACGTGCCGAAAATCGTCGACTGGTATATGGAGGGCAAGATCAACATCGACGATCTCATCACCCATAAAATGCCGCTCGCCGAGATCAACAAGGCGTTCGACTTGATGCACGAAGGCAAGTCGATCCGCTCGGTGATCGATTATGCGATGGGGTGAGCGGCGACAAAGGAAGCCGCATGGAACAACGCTTCACCTTCAATGCGATCGCCTCGCTCTATGACGCGGTGCGTCCGACCTATCCCGACGCTTTGTTCGATGATGTCGTCGCCGCCGCCGGCCTTGCGCCGGGTGAGGCGATGCTGGAAGTCGGCTGCGGCGCCGGGCAGGCGACGCAGGGCTTCGCCAAGCGGGGCTTGAACATCCTGGCGCTGGACCCGGGGCCGGCCATGCTCGAGGCGGCGCGCAAGAGGCTCGCCAGGTTTGCCAACGTACGGTTTGTGGAGACGACTTTCGAGGCGTGGCCGCCTGCGCCGGCCGCGTTCAAGCTCGTCGCCGCCGCGCAAAGCTGGCACTGGATCGTGCCCGCCATCGGCTTCGCCAAAGCGGCGGCGGCGCTTCAGCCAGGGGGCGCGCTGGCGGTGTTCGGCAATGTGGCGATGCCGATCGCCGCGCCGCTCGGCGAGGCCTTGGCGGCCGTCCATGCGCGCCATGCGCCGCACCTCGCCGGACCCGCGCCGGAGCGCAGCTATCTCGCCGGCGGCCCGATCGAAAAGCTGTTCGAGGGAGCGAGCGGTTTTGCGGCGCCGACGCACAGGAGCTATCCCTGGACGCGGCGGTTTGATGCGCCGGACTATGCCGATCTATTGCGCACCAAGTCGGATTATCAATTGCTGGAGCCCGCGCGGCGGGACGAATTGCTCGCCGCCGTCGCGCAAGCGGTTGAGGCGCATGGCGGGCAGTTCGAGCTTCTGTATGAAGCGCATCTGTATGTGGCGAAGCGAAGCTGAGGAAGCTTGCCTTCCAGCGTCGCGCCGCCCCTCATCCGACCTTCGCTTACGCGAAGGCCACCTTCTCCCGCTTCGCGAGAGAAGGGAACGCGCACCCCTTCTCTCGCGAAGCGGGAGAGGGTGGCCCGACGAAGTCGGGTCGGATGAGGGGCGGCGCGACGCTGGAAGCTTAGAGCGCTAGATCGCGCTCCTCACCTCGCCGGCGTGGTCCTCGCCTGGAAGGCCGGGCGGGTGCGCTGGCCTTGGCGGGCGCGATGGGGCTGGCCGCTGGGGCGCGAGCGCCTCGGATCGTTGTGGGGGGCGTGATGGGGGCGCTCGGGCGAGGCGGTGACCGTCGCCTTGCGCACCACCGGCGCCGGCGCCGGGCCGTTGATTCCGCGCCGGTCGATGGTGAACAGGCGCAGTCTTGTGAGGCGCTCGATGTTGCGCAGCGACTCGCGCTCGGTTCCATCGACCAGCGAAATGGCGTTGCCGCCGTTGCCGGCGCGGGCGGTGCGCCCGATGCGGTGGACATAGGCCTCGGCGACTTCGGGCAGTTCGAAATTGACGACATGCGTCACGCCGTCGATGTCGATGCCGCGCGCCGCAATGTCGGTGGCGACCATGGCGCGCGCCTTGCCGCCGCGAAAGGCGGCGAGCGAGCGCTCGCGCTGGCCCTGGCTCTTGTTGCCGTGGATGGCGAGCGCGCTGACGCCCGCCTCATCGAGCGTCTGCGCGACGCGGTCGGCGCCGCGCTTGGTGCGCGTGAAGACGAGCACGCGCGAAAGCTTCTCGTCCTTGAACAATTCGACCAGCATGTCGCGCTTGCGCGGTCCATCGACGAAAATAATCTGCTGCTCGACGCGGTCGGCGGTCTTGGCGACCGGCGTCACGGCGATTTCGATGGGATCGTGCAGCAATTCGACGGCGAGCTTGCGGATCTCGGTCGGCATGGTCGCCGAGAAGAACAGGTTCTGGCGTTTCTTGGGGAGATCGCGCACGACGCGGCGGATCGATTTGACGAAGCCGAGATCGAGCATCTGGTCGACCTCGTCGAGCACGAAGAATTCGGTCTCGCGCAATTGCGCGACGCGCGCGTCCATATGGTCGACGAGGCGGCCGGGGGTGGCCACCAGCACGTCGAGCCCGCGCGCCAAATTCTTGATCTGCGCGCCATGCGGCACGCCGCCGAACACCACGGCGATCGAAAACGGCAGGCCGGCGCTAAGATCGCGGAAGCTCTGGGCGATCTGGCTCGCGAGCTCCCGCGTCGGGCTCAGCACGAGCACGCGGGCGCCGCCGCGCGGGGCCTGGCGGGGATGGCTGAGGAGATGGTTGAGAATGGGCAGCGCGAAAGCGGCGGTCTTGCCGGTTCCGGTCTGGGCGATGCCGATGAGGTCGCGCCCCGCCATGAGAGCGGGAATGGCCTGCGCCTGGATCGGCGTCGGTTTGGTGTAACCCATTTGAGTCACAGCGGTGACAAGCGGTGCGGCAAGGCCGAAACCGTTAAAATTTTCCAAGGTTGTTTCTTTCAAACAGCCGCGTGCTGCGCTGGAGGATTCCGGCGCCGCGGCATGAGATTTGTGGAGAGGGGACGCCCTGCGTGTCTGGGCTGTCGAGCGGCATTCAAACAAGCGCTCAGCAGGAGGGCGTTGAAACGTCCTTCACGCAGCCGGCGCGCATCGACCACCAACAAGTGGTGGCCCGCTCATGAATGATGCAGTGCAATAAGTCAAGCGAAATGCGCGGCGGGCGTTACGTAAGGTCGGGGGGCGATGAGATTGTGAGGATGGGCGCGCACCTGTCTAGGCCGAGGGCGCGCTGCCATCGCCGTGCTCGCCCTCAAGGCCAAGCCGCCTTCGGCGGTCGCTTCGCAAGAGCTTCGCGAGCCTTGACCGCTCCGCTCGTCGATGGCCGTTGGCCTACAAGTCCTTTTGGTGAGCGATCGCGGCCTTCGGGCCGCATCGCGCACCAAAAGGACTTGTAGGTAAAAAGCCGCGCCGACGAGACGCAGTCACGCCGAAGGCTCCGGAGCGAAGCGAAGGAGTCGCGAAGCGACTTGACGGCGTCTCGGCGGCGTGGCCCCCGGCTTAACGGCGTCTCAGCGTGGCCCCGCCCCCTCAAGTCGACGTATCCGTCGACTTGATCAGCACGCAGCCGGTGATGAGCCATGTCCCGTCGGGCTGGCGGGCGAGCTTGTAGAGCGCTTTCCAGACCTGGTTGTCGTCATCGATGATGGTCAGCACCTGCGAGACATTGTCGCCGTCGACCTGCATCTCGCCGAACTCCACGCTCTGGTGCCGGTAGACCGGGGCATATTGGCCGCGCACCATCTGCATGAACGTATCGGGGTCGGCGAACACCGTCTTCAGGCCGGGTGAGGCCAAAGCGTAGGCGCCTGCCGCATCGTCATGCGCGAAAGCGTCGAGCTGGCGCTCGATCAGCGCCTTCGCCTCCTGCCCACCGGCCGTCGCGTCGCCGGTCGACACTTCGCCGGCCGAGGCGGGCGCGGCGAGGAACATAAAAACCAAAACCAGCGCCCAAAGCGCGCGAGGGCTCGCGCCTGCCATGATCTTCTCCTGCGAAGGTCCGCACAGACACAACGAAGTTAGCCGGCAAAAAGTTTCATGCGCAACCGTCAAAAAACGCTTATGGCTGCAACATGGACTTTGCGCCCGCCATGCGCTACAAGGTCGCATCACGTTTAGGCCGAAGACTTTGCTGCGCCTTTCACGGCCCCGCTCAAGACCTCTCTCAAAACGCGATTCACGCCGGCCTCGCGCAAGCAAGGCCAAATTAGATACTGACGTCAAGGAATTAACATGGCTACGGGAACTGTGAAGTGGTTTAACGGCGAAAAAGGCTACGGCTTTATTCAGCCCGACAATGGCGGCAAGGATGTGTTCGTGCATATCAGCGCCGTCGAACAGGCAGGCATGCGCAGCCTGAATGAAGGCCAGAAGGTCAGCTACGAAGAGACCGCCGACAAGCGCACCGGCAAGTCTTCGGCGACCAATCTCAAGGCCGTTTGATCGCTTTTTAACGATTAGTTTTCGCCGGCGGGGGATGCCCCGCCGGCGGGATAACTGACTCGATCGCGCCTCGCCATCGACGTTTCCGGTTGCGGCGCTAGGCGCCGGCCGCATGCGGGTTCGAAATTCGATCCGCCTTTGTTTTCCCATTTCTTTCAGGGATCGCGCCGCCCCTCATCCGACCTCGCTAACGCGAGGCCACCTTCTCCCGCTTCGCGAGAGAAGGGGTGCGCCACTGTCGCGAAACCGTCGTATTCAAGCTGCAACGGTGAACTTTAGCCAGGAAGCCGCGACGCATGGATTTTTTCAGACATCTGACCGTCCTCGTCTGCGCGCCCGCCTTCGATCCCGACGACCTCGAAGGCGCACGGGTCCAGCAGATTGTCACGGCGGTCGAGCGGCTCGGCTTCGAAGTGATCCGGGCGCGCCGTTTCGAGGACGCCGCCATCGCGGTCCAGACCGACGCGGCGATCGGCTGCATGGTGGTCGACTGGGGCAAGCGCGGCATCGACGGCAAGGCCGCCGCGCTGATCAACCTGATGCGCAAGCGCGGCCTCGAAATGCCCATCGTCATCATGGTGCGCCGCAAAAGGCTCGAGGACATCCCGGTCGAAGTGCTCGATTTCATCGACGGCTATGTGTTCCTGGCCGAAGAGACGCCCGAATTCATCGCGCGCGGCCTCGTCAGCCGCCTCAAGCAATATGCCGAGACGCTGAAGACGCCGTTTTTCGGCGCCCTTGTCGACTATGCCGAGGAGGGCAACCAGCTCTGGACCTGTCCCGGCCATAACGGCGGCATTTTCTACAACCGCAGCCCGATCGGCCGCATCTTCGTGCAGCATCTGGGCGAAGCGGTGTTTCGCGACGATCTCGACAATTCCGTGCTGGAACTCGGCGATCTGCTCGTCCACGAGGGTCCCGCCCTGCAGGCGCAGAAAGAGGCCGCGACGATCTTCGGGGCGGAAAAAACCTATTTCGTGCTTAACGGCACCTCGGCCTCCAACAAGATCGTGCTGTCGGCGCTGGTCGCCGAGGGCGATCTCGTGCTGTTCGACCGCAACAATCACAAGGCGGCCCTGCATGGCGCGCTGTTCCTCGGCGGCGCCATCCCGATCTTCCTGGAGACCGACCGCAACGCTTACGGCCTGATCGGGCCGATCTACCACGAGGCGCTCGACGAAACCAAGATCCGCCAGAAGATCCGCGACAATCCGCTCATCGAGGACAAGGAGGCCTGGCGGCGCGAGCGCCCGTTCCGCGTCGCGGTGATCGAGCAATGCACCTATGACGGCACCATCAACAACGCCGAGACGATCGTCGAGAAGATCGGGCATCTGTGCGACTATATCCTGTTCGACGAGGCCTGGGCGGGCTTCATGAAATTCCATCCGCTATTCGCCGGCCGCTTCGCGATGGGCCTGAAAAATCTCGGGCCCGACGCGCCCGGCATCATCGCCACGCAATCGGCGCACAAGCAGCTCGCCAGCTTCTCCCAGGCCTCGCAGATCCACACCAAGGACAGCCACATCCGCGGCCAGACGCGCCGCGTCGAGCATCGCCGCTTCAACGAAAGCTTCCTCCTGCACGCCTCAACCTCGCCGTTCTACCCGATCTTCGCCTCGCTCGACGTCGGCGCGCAGATGATGAAGGGGCGATCGGGCGTAATCCTGTGGGACGACACGATCAAGCTCGGCATCGAATTGCGCAAGAAGCTGCGCACGATCCGGCGCGAATTCGAGGAAAAGGAAAAGGACCCGGCGCGGCGCTGGTTCTTCGATCCTTTCGTCGCCGACCGGGTGGCGCGGCCGGCGGCGCTCGACGATTCCTCCGACGACGCCGCTCCGGAAAGCATCGCCTGGGAAAGCGTGCCGACCGACGATCTGGCCGCCGATCCCCGCTATTGGGAGCTGACGCCCGGCGCGGCCTGGCACGGCTTCACCCATATCGGCGCGGGCTATGCGATGACCGATCCCAACAAGCTGACGCTGCTGACGCCCGGCTTCGATCGCCAGAGCGGCGCCTACGCGGACTTTGGCGTTCCCGCGCCGATCGTCGCGCAATATCTGCGCGAGAACCGCGTCGTGCCGGAAAAGAACGACCTCAACTCGCTGCTGTTCCTGCTGACGCCCGGCGTCGAATCGAGCAAAGCGGGCACTTTGCTGAGCGCGCTCGTCGCCTTCAAGCGCCTGCACGACGACAACGCGCCGCTCGAGGACGCGATGCCCGAATTCGTGCGGCGTCGCCCGCGGCGCTATCGCGGCGTGCGCCTGCGCGACCTATGCGGCGAGTTCCATGCGTTCCATCGCGCTGCGGGGACGTCGGCGCTGCAGCGCGGCCAGTTCGCGCCCGAGCACCTGCCCGAAATGGTCCTGGCGCCCCATGAAGCGGTGCGCCAGCTCACGCGCAACAAGGTCGACTACCTCCCTATCGAGCGCACCGAGGGCCGCATCGCCACCACGCTGATGCTGGTCTATCCCCCCGGCATCGGCACCATCGTGCCGGGCGAGCGCATCGGCGGGCGCGCCAAGCCGATGCTCGACTATTTCAAGGTGTTCGAGCAAAGCGCCAATCTTTTTCCGGGCTTCGAGGCCGAAATCCAGGGGCTCTACCGCGAAGTCGAGCCGAGCGGCTTGATCCGCTTCTACACCTATGTCATGCGCGAATAGTTTTCGGCGTCCGGGCGAACGTCCGGCGAAGGCGGATTTGAGAAAGAGGGCGAATGGCGGGCGTGTTGGACCTATCGCGAGATATCGTCATCCGCCCCTCGACCGACGCGGATGTGCCGGCCATGCTGGCGATCTACGAGCATCATATCGCGCGCGGCGTCGAGGACCTCGGCGATTACGAGCCCGATCCGCTGAACGGCGAGGATCTCAAACGCCGGCGCAAGACCATGACGCGCAAGCGCCTGCCGCATCTGGTCGCCGATCTCAACGGCGCCGTCGCCGGCTATGCCTATGCCGTGCTGTTCCGCAAGCGCCCGGCCTATCGCTTTACGGTCAAGCATTCGATCTACGTCCACCCCGATCATCTGCATGCCGGCATCGGCCGGCGCCTGCTGCCGACGCTGATCGAGGCCTGCGCGGCGGCCGGCTATCGCCAGATGATCGGCTATATCGACGGCGCCAACGAGGCCTCGCTGCGCCTGCACGAGGCCTGCGGTTTCACGCGCGTCGGACGGCTCGCCTCGGTCGGCTTCAAATTCGGCCATTGGAGCGACAGCGTGATGGTGCAATGCCCGCTCGGCCAAGGCGCCGCTGCGCCGCCCGGCGCCTGGGTCAAATCAGCCGACAACGCCGCCTCGTGGGACGGCGCGAAATAGGCCGCCCGTAACCCCGAGGCGTAGCCTGGAGCATCCCGTAACAGACCCATGATCCGCGAGCGCGGCGAGGGAACCGGCCGCGTCGTTTGACGTTGTTGGCGCCGACGCGAGGCGGTCTGAGGGGAAGTTTCGATGCGGGCAATCTGGCTATTGGCGGCGGCTTTCGCCCTGGCGGGCTGCAACGGCCATACCGACGAGGCGAGTTTCACCGAGAATCCCAACGCGCTGCGCTGCACGGCCAAGGTGCTTGGCGTCGCCGACACCGGCGAAACGATCAACGAGGACCCGGTCGCGCGCCTGAAGCTCCGAGTGAGCCCGCCGCAGGGCGAGCGGCCTTTCGAAGCGACGATCGAGGCGACCGTTCCGCGCCTCGCCGTCCCCCATCTCGGCGACACGCTGCCGGTCGTGTGCGATCCGGAAAATCCTGGCGATACCGAATTGCTGACGTAGAGCGCGACGCCGTCATTGCGAGCGGAGCGAAGCAACCCAGGCGTCGTGCCCTATCTGGAGAGGTCACGACGCCTGGGTTGCTTCGCTCCGCTCGCAATGACGGACCCTGGCCTCACACATGCTCGACCGCGACGACGCCGGCGATCGCTTTCAGCGCGCCGGCGATCGAGGGCGAGACGGCGAAGCGCCCCGGCAGTTTGATCTCGACCTCGCCCTCCGCGGCGCCCAGCAGCACGACGAGCGACACTTCGCCCTCGCCCTTGGCGCGCAGGCGCTCCTCGATCGAGGCGAGCGGGGCCTCGTCGCGCAGGAAAATGCGCAGGCCCTTCTGGATGCGCGAGGCGGCGAGCGCCAGTGCTTCGACATGGACGATGCGCGCGCGCACGTCCTCGCCTTCGACCGCGCCCTGCAACGTCACCAGCACGTCCGATCCCTTCTCCAGGAGATCGCGGTATTGCCCAAGGCCCTCGGCGAACAGGATCGCCTCATATTGGCCGGAGGGGTCGGAAAGCTGGACGATGCCGAGCTTGGAGCCGGATTTGGTGCGCCGCTCCGAGCGGTCGAGCACGCTGGCGGCAAGGCGCGCCGATGTCGCGCCGCGCCGCACGGCGCGCGAAAAATCGGCCCAGCGCTGCACGCGCAGGCGCTCCAACACGTTCTGATAGGCCTCCAACGGATGGCCGGACAGAAAGAACCCGACCGCGTCGAATTCGCGCCGCAGCCGGTCGGCCGCCGGCCAGGACGCCGCGCGCACCTTCAACGGCGCGCCGTCGCTTTCGCCAAATAGCGCATTCTGCCCCGCCGCCTGCTCGAAAGCCGCGCGATTGGCGATCGCCAGCGCCGGCTCGATGGCGGCGAAAGCCGTCGCGCGATCCGGCTCGAGCTCGTCGAAAGCGCCGGCGGCGGCCAGACTCTCCAGCGCCTTCTTGTTGACGGCGCGCGGATCGATCCGGCGCGCCATATCGCTTAGCGAAGTGAAAGGCCGCTCGCCGCGCGCGGCGACAAGCGCCTTGGCCTGCGCCTCGCCGACGCCCTTGACCGCCGACAAGGCGTAGGCGATCGACAGCGCCCCGCCCTCGCCGACGCGCGCGTCGAAATCGACGTTGGAGCTGTTGATCGAAGGCGGCGCCACCTTGATGCCGAGCCGCAAGGCCTCGCCGCGAAATTCGGCGAGCTTGTCGGTGTTGGATTTGTCGAGGGTCATCGACGCGGCGAGGAATTCGACGGGGTGGTTGGCTTTGAACCAGGCCGTCTGGTAGGCGATGAAGGCGTAAGGCGCCGAGTGGGACTTGTTGAAACCGTATTCGGCGAATTTCGCGCAGGCGTCGAAGATCGAGTCGGCGGTCGCCTTGTCGATCCCGCGCTCGATCGCGCCGGTGACGAAACGCTCGCGCTGGGCGTCCATCTCGGAGCGGATCTTCTTACCCATCGCGCGGCGCAGGATGTCGGCCTGCCCGAGGCTGTAGCCGGCCAGATCCCTGGCGATCTGCTGGACCTGCTCCTGATAGGTGATGACGCCCAAAGTCTCCTTGAGGATCGGCTCCAACCGAGGATGCGCGTATTCGACTTTCTCCTCGCCGAGCTTGCGCGCGCAATAGACGGGAATATTGGCCATCGGGCCGGGGCGATAGAGCGCGACAAGCGCGATGAGATCCTCGAAACGGTCCGCCCGCATGTCCACGAGCGCCTTTTTCATGCCGGCGCTTTCCACCTGGAACACCCCGACCGTCTCGCCGCGGCCGAGCATTTCATAGGTTTTCTTGTCGTCGAGCGGGATGGCGGTGAGGTCGACGACGATGCCGCGGCGCTCGAGCAGCGTCACCGCCTTGGCCAGGGTCGTCAGCGTCTTCAGCCCGAGAAAATCGAATTTGACGAGGCCGGCCGATTCCACCCATTTCATGTTGAACTGCGTCGCCGGCATGTCGGATTTGGGATCGCGATAGAGCGGCACCAGTTCGACGAGCGGGCGATCGCCGATCACCACGCCCGCCGCATGGGTCGAGGCGTTGGAATAGAGCCCCTCGAGCCGCTCGGCGATGGCGATCATCTTGGCGACGCGGGGATCCGCGCCCGCCGCCTCGCTAAGGCGCGCCTCGTCCTTGATCGCCTGTTTCAGCGTGACGGGGCTTGCCGGATTCTGCGGCACCAGTTTGGCGAGCTTGTCGACCTGGCCGAGCGGCATTTCGAGCACGCGCCCGACATTGCGCATGACGCCGCGCGCCAGGAACGAGCCGAAGGTGATGATCTGCGCGACGCGGTCGGCGCCGTAACGCTGGCGCACATAGGCGATCACCTCGTCGCGCCGATCCTGGCAGAAATCGATGTCGAAATCGGGCATCGACACGCGTTCGGGATTGAGGAAGCGCTCGAACAGCAGGCCGAAGCGGATGGGATCGAGATCGGTGATGGTGAGGGAATAGGCGACCAGCGAGCCCGCGCCCGAACCGCGGCCGGGCCCCACCGGTATGCCCTGGCGTTTGGCCCATTGGATGAAATCGGCGACGATGAGGAAATAGCCGGGAAATTTCATATTGACGATGACGTCGAGCTCGAAGGCGAGCCGCGCCTGATAATCCGCCTCGCTGAATCCGGGCGCGCGGCCATGGTCGGCCAGCCGCTTGGCGAGGCCCTCGGCGGCCTGCGCGCGCAATTCGCCGACCTCGTCGACGACGCCGCCGGTCAGCGAGGGAAAGCGCGGCAGGATGGGCTTGCGCGTCAGGGTGCGAAACGCGCAGCGCATGGCGATCTCGACGCTGCTGGCGGTGGCCTCCGGCAGATCCTCGAACAGCGCGACCATTTCGCCGCGCGTCTTGAAGCCATGCTCGCTCGACAGGCGCCGGCGCTCGCCGTCGCCGATCAGCGCGCCGTCGGCAATGCACAGCAGCGCGTCCTGCGCCTCGTGATCGGCGCGCGTGGCGAAATAGGGCTCGTTGGTCGCTGCCAGCGGCAGGGAATGGGCATAGGCGAGATCCAGCAGCGCCGGCTCGTTGGCCTTTTCCGATTCGAGATCGTGGCGCTGCAATTCGACATAGAGCCGCCGGTCGAACCGCTCGGCGAGGCGCATGAGCCGCGCCCTGGCGAGATCGAACCGCCCGCCCGACAGCGCGCGGTCGATCGGCCCGGCCGGCCCGCCGGTCAGCGCGATGAGCCCCTCGCTCGCCCCCAAGGCGTCGAAACCTATATGCGGCTCGTCGCCGTCGGAGGGCGCGAGCCAGACTTGGCTCGCGATGCGCATCAGATTGAGATAGCCCGCCTCGTTCTGGGCGAGCAGCACGATCGGCGCGCGCGCCAGGCGCTGTTCGGCGCGCAGCCCCTGCCCGGCCGGCGCATCGCCAAAATCCATATTGATCTGCGCGCCGATGATCGGCTGCACGCCGGATTTCGCGAGTTTCTCGGAAAATTCGAGCGCGCCGAACAGATTGTTGGTGTCGGTGATCGCCAGCGCCGGCATCTCGTCGGCCTTGGCGAGCTTGGCCAGAGTCTCGATCGTCAGCGCGCCCTCGCGCAGCGAATAGGCGGAATGCACATGCAGGTGCACGAAGCCGACGGATTTGACGATCGAGGGGTCCAAAACGTTTCTCCTGCGCGGCCCATTGTCCCCGCCCCGCGCGCCTTCGTCGAGCGCGGGCTTCGATTCGTCAACAGCGTTTCACGCGCCGAGGCACCGCGCCACCATGGCGATCATCGCCAGAAACGCCGCCAAAGCGGCGAGCTCCGCCACATCCCCAACGACCCCAACAGCCTGACGCACCATGACAGCCTCCTACGTGGAGGGAGCAGTATGTTCATGTTTTGTTCTTTGTCAAGTCGGCCTAAAAATAGGTGCCGTCCGAACTAGGACACTGAAAAATGAAATTGGAACACCCTGCAAATCCTGACCGAATGGCAAGGACGCGAGTCCAGCCTCAGGAGCGCTTATTTTCGAAAGGCGCCCAATGAGTCAAATCGTCAAATCTCAGCGCAGGCCGCCGGCGGGCAATCTTTTCTATGGTTGGTTCGACGAACCCGATCAGACGGAGCCCACGTATGGACCGCCGCGTGATGCTCCCTGTCCGTTCTGCGGTTTTCAAGTCTATGCCGGCGATGTTCGAACGCACAACTTAATCCATCAAGGAGAATACGGCCCACGGAGTTATTTCTATCGAACGCACCGGACTTGCGCAGATGGCGATAGGACATCTACTGCGATGGATGGATTTATTCTCGATATGATCGCGCGTTCAGGCGATTGAAAGCGCTGCGAAGCCGTAGTTGACACCACAATCACAAATGATAGACGGCGGGCGACAGGCCGGCGATCTTCCCCAAGTCGAGGTCGGTGACCTGATCCAAGTCGAGATCAATGGAGCTTTCGCGCTCCCGCAGCCCGCGCTCGTCCGAGCAATTCGAGAGGATCAAGGGAAGACTTGGGTTTTCATTGTAGGAAGCGATAGTGGAATCCCGATGGAACAAGCGGTAGTGCAAACGAAGGGATCAGGGCTGCCGGCTGGCATGACGCCTCCTGTGCTTCCAGAGGAAAAGCTGCCCCCAAAGCTCGGCATGAAGGAAGAGAAAAACTCGCTTGACGAAGGCGAGGCCGTCTTGATTTGGCCAGAGAATTTATCTCAGAGAGCGTTCGTGACCTGGAGTATTGGCTCTATGGGGTGCTGAAGAAAGCAAAGCGTCGGGCCGCCCTGCGGACTCCGGACATGCGCGAAAAGCTAGCCGAGACACTCAAGGCAAACATGATCGCTATGGGATTGCCGCCAGCTAGCGCCACCGACGAAGCCGTCGCGCGCATTGTCGATCTGCTTGAGTGACGCTAGAGCGGTTTCCTAGCGAAGTGAATCGCAGGGGATTCCCGAATCGCGTTTGTTCTGATTCATGATACCCGCCGCGAGAAGGAGGCGGCGGGGATGGCGCTTTCCGAGGATCTTCGCAAACGGGTTG
>Ga0302326_10000957_pt1 | contig 75787 bp, 71 predicted proteins | sample Palsa_T0_3_FD_202264 | JGI IMG/M metagenome (GOLD analysis project Ga0302326, IMG submission 202264) | Peat permafrost microbial communities from Stordalen Mire near Abisko, Sweden - Palsa_T0_3 | ecosystem: Environmental > Terrestrial > Soil > Palsa > Peat permafrost | place: Sweden: Abisko... | reverse complement strand
TTGCCGTACTGCCCGATGAGCGCCGAGCGAAGCAGGTGGAACGTGTCGTTCACCGTCTTCGAGGTGGCCTTCGTGTTCGCGACGGCGTCGGACAGCGACTTGTGCAGGGCCTGGTTGGCGTTGATCGCCGTGATCTCGGACTGAAACACGGCCTTGAGCTCGGCAGGCGTATAGGACGTCGCGTTGACTGTGATGGGGGCGGTGATGTGCTTGTCGATCCCCGCCATCACGCTGGTGTCGCGCATCTTCAACGTCGTGCTGTTGATCTTCATGGCGAATCTCCTTCGGTTCTGATCGTTTCGGGGACGGTGGTGGCCGGGGTCGGATGCTCCGGTCACGTGTCCCTTCAATGGGTAAACCGAATGAGATGGCCTTTTGTACTTACAAAAGATCGCATACCCGTCGTAGCGACCGCCGCATGCGGTAAGAGGCGCGGTCCACGTCAGAGGACTCGCGGTCCACGCCAGAGGAGGCGCGGTCCACTCGGCATGACGCAAGCTGCGCCCGGTATCAGGGGCCTCGTAGGGCGAAGGACAGCCGTGATCTTCGGGAGCAGGGCCTTTCTGCCGCGTGCGAGCGTTGTCGAGTGGCGCCAGGCGCGGTTCATACGGTGAAGGGCTTGCTTCACGCCCCTGGACCAGCGTCTCGTTCGCAAAGGACGGCGCTTAGAAGCCCGTTCGAAGCGCCTCGAACGCGGGGCGAAGCACGCCAAACCGCGAGAAACAGGCTTCATCTTCCGCGCGAGGCGCGTCACACCTGGGAGGCGAATCGCTGGTGTCCCGCAAGCCGCCGGACCTGCCCGAGGTGTCGTTGTCCGGGCGACCGTGTATCCTCCCAAGGTGCCGAGGGTTTCGACAGCGCCGATTCCTCCCCCCGAGCCGACACCCGCGCTTGAGCGGCTCGACCGTGCTCCGCCGCGTCCCGAGCAGGCTCAGCTCTACTACGAACAGCGGCTCCAACAAGATCCCCGGTGGGCCATGAGCGAATCGGCACGCTTCTTTGAGGGGCACAGCAAGCTTCACGAGACCCTCCACGCGCTTACGAAAAAGCTCGACGAGTTGGGCCTGTCGTATGTCGTCATCGGCGGCATCGCGCTCACGGCACATGGCCACTCCCGGATGACCGAGGACATCGACATTCTCATCACCCGCTCCGATCTGAAGAAGCTCCACGAGGCACTCGTGGGACGCGGGTACAAGCTGGAGTTTGCCGGGGCAAAGAGCCTTCGTGACACGAACACCTTGGTGAAGATCGAGTTCGTCCTCACGGGTGACTACCCAGGGAGCGGCAAGGTACAGCCGGTGAGCTTCCCGAAGCCGTCCGACACCGACCCGGTCGTGCAGGACGGCGTGAAGTTCATCGGGCTTGCTCCCCTCGTGGAGTTGAAGCTGGCCTCGGGGATGACGGGCGGCGCCGATCGCGCGAAGGACTTCGTGGACGTTCAGCAGCTCATCAAGACGCTGTCGCTCCCCCGCACGTTCTCTAGCCAAGTTCACGAGTACGTTCGTGCGAAGTACGAGGAGCTCTGGGACGGGCTGCGAGCGACCGAGAAGAGATTCGTTCGCCTCTGGCGGAACAAGTTCCTCACGACCGACGCGAAGTCGCTCGATGAGATGATCGCCACGTTCGACGGCGCCGCGGAGGAGCTCCGCAAGATGAAGGCCGATGGCGTCATTCTCGACCCCGATGGAGGCACGGGCGACGACTACGCGTATCTGGTTACGACCGACCCCGAGGTGGCCCGCAAGTACGACATGCACGATGAGTCGGAGTTCTTCGGGGACGACGACGAAGGGCCGGAGGAGCCGGGGGTCTAAATCGCCGTTCGTGGTCCGCTAGCTCGCGCGCGGCCTGTGCCCGCCGCCCGACCGCTCGTACGGAACCAGGCAACTCGCCGCATTGCCGATGAGATCCGCCCGCCCCGCCTTGTGCAGCGCTTCGCGGGCGAGCGGCTGCTGCTCGGGGTCCCACCAGTAGAGCAGCGCCTTCATTAGCTTCTTCTCGCGCAGGTCACGCACGACGGGGACGGGCTGCATCGTCAGCGGATCGATGCCCGTGTAAAACATCGCCGTCGCGATGGCCATGGGCGTCGGGATGAAGTCCTGCACTTGCCGCGGCCGCATGCCCTTGCCCTTGAGGTAGAGCGCAAGCTCGATGGTGTCGTTCAGCGTGGAGCCGGGGTGCGCCGTGATGAAGTACGGGACAAGAAACTGCTCCTTGCCGGCGTCTTCGCTCGCCTGGCAAAACGCCTGGGCGAAGCGCTCGTAGTGCTCGATGGGCGGCTTCTTCATCTTGTCGAGCACCTGCGGGTTCGAGTGCTCGGGCGCGACGCTCACCTGGCCGCCGGTGTGGTAGCGCGCCAGGTCCCTCACGAACTCCGGGCTCCGGGCGGCGAGGTCGTAGCGCACGCCGCTCGCGACGAAGGCGTGCTTCACGCCCTTCTCCTCGCGCACGCTCCGCAGCAGCCCGATGAGCGGCCCGTGGTCGGTAACGAGGTTCTCGCAGATGCCCGGGTGGACGCAGGAGAGCCGCCGGCACGCGTGCTCGGTCGCGTCGTCCTTGCACGTCATCTTGTACATGTTGGCGGTGGGGCCGCCGACGTCGGTGATCGTGCCGCGGAAGTCGTCCATCCGCGTGAGCGCGCGCACCTCGCGCAGCACGCTGTCTTCGCTGCGGCTCTGGATGATGCGGCCCTCGTGCTCGGTGATGCTGCAAAACGTGCAACCGCCGAAGCAGCCTCGCATCGTGACGATCGAGTGCTTGATCGTCTCGAACGCTGGCACCCCCTCGTCGCCGTAGGCCCAGTGCGGGCGGCGAACGAAGGGCAGATCGTAGAGCGCGTCCATCTCGCCTTCTGCCAGCGGCAGCGACGGGGGGTTGAAGTACACGGCCTGGTCGCCGTGCGGCTGCAGCAGCGGGCGCGCGTTGTGGGCGTTCGTCTCGTACTGCAGCATGCGCGACATCTGCGCGAACGCCTGCTTGTCGGCGCACACGTCCTCGTACGACGGCAAGACGACGGGCTTGCCGTCCGTCACGTAGCGGCTCGCGTCGGCCGCGATCGGCTCCCAGGCCCGCCGGTTCTTCTTCACGTGCGCCGTGCCGCGCACGTCGGTCAGGGCATCGACCGTCTCGCCGGCACCGAGCCTTCGCGCGATCTCCCAGGCCGCGAGCTCGCCCATCCCGAAGACGAGCAGGTCGGCCTTGCTGTCGAGCAGGATCGATCGGCGCACCGAGTCGCTCCAGTAGTCGTAGTGGGCGATGCGCCGGAGCGACGCCTCGATGCCGCCGATGACGACGGGCAGGCCGGGAAAGGCCTGTCGGCACAAGTTGGAATAGACGAGGGTCGCGCGGTTGGGGCGCATGTTGGGGCGGCCGCCGGGCGAGTAGTTGTCCTCGGACCGCATCTTCTTTTGCGCGGTCAGCTTGTTGAGCATCGAGTCGAGGTTGCCGGCGGCCACGCCGACGAAGAGCCGCGGACGTCCCATGCACGCGATGTCGTCGGGCCCCGTCCACCGAGGCTGCGCGACGATCCCCACGCGAAGCCCGCGGCCCGCGAGGAACCGCGCGACGAGCACCGGGCCGAACGCCGGATGATCGACGTAGGCGTCGCCCGTGACGATCAGCACGTCGAGCTCGGTCCACCCGCGCGCAGTCATCTCTTCACGCGTCGTCGGCAAGAAGGCGGTGAGGTCGCGCACGGGGCGACCCTTCGACGAACGGCGGAGCGGAACCAAGGACGGCACGGCGGCGAGCACGACCATAGCCCGAGGGCGCGGGCCGCGCTCCGAGCGCGTCGGGCAAACGACGGAGGTGCCAGATGCATGTGGTATTTTCGTCATCCTTGGCCCCGCCCTTCGGTGCTCCCGATTCGAACCGCCTGAGGATCCTCGTCGGCACCCTGGTGGCCGCGGTGCTCGCGATGCTGGCGTCCGGCTACGAGGCGCGCCAGCAGATGGTGGCGGCGACCGCGTGGGTCACGCACATCGACGCGGTGAAAGTGGCCATCGCCGAATGCGAGATCCGCCTCGCGCGCGGCGACTGGACGGGCTTTCGCGAAGCGGCTGTCAATCTCGACGCGGCGACGGAGGGTGCTGCCGTGCCGGACGGCAAGCCGCGTCGGTTCGCGGCCACGCTCGCGACGGAGGGCAACGCGGGCGCGCTCGCAGCGTCGCTCTCGTCGATGCAGAGCGACGCGGATCGTCTCATGGCGATGCGCCTCGACGAGATGGGCGCGGCGCGCGCTCGGAGCCGCGTCGTCTTCATCATCGGAGCCTTCCTGGCGATCGTCGCGGGGGCCGGCGTCTCGGTGCTGCTCCGCGTGCAGCGCGCGCAGCTGCTCGCCTCGAACCGCAGCGCGCACCGAGGCAAGGCGCTGCTCGAGGCGGTCATCGAGACGGTCGACGAGGGGATCGTCGCCGTCGACGCCGAGCGCAGGACCATCGCCATCAACGCGGCGGCGCGCGCCATGGTGGGCGACGCGTTCGCGCGCGAGCGCCTTGCGGAGGACTGGCGAACCGAGCTCGCGGTCCTCGAGGAGGACGGTTCGCCGGTCGGGCCCGAGGACGCGCCGCTGCAGCGCGCCCTGCGCGGGCAGGCGTCGAACGACCTCGTGCACCGCGTGGTGCCGGCGGGCGAGAGCACCGGGACGTGGGTCTCCACGAGCGCGCGGCCCATCCGCGACGAGGGAGGCCGGGTCGTCGCCGCGGTCGCCACCCTGCGCGACATGACCGAACAGCGCGCTTCTGCCGAGCAGCTGCGCGATCTCGCCCTCACCGACGAGCTGACGGGGCTCCTCAACCGTCGCGGTTTTCTCGATGCCGCCCGCACCCGCGTCGAGCAATCGCGTCGAGCCAATGCGCCTCTCGGCCTGCTCTACGCGGACATGGATGGCTTGAAGGGGATCAACGACAAGTTTGGCCACGAGCAAGGCGATCGCGCCATCGCCGACGTGGCGGTCGCGCTTCGCCGCGTCTTTCGCGATGGCGACATCGTCGCGCGGATTGGAGGCGACGAGTTCATCGCCCTCTTGCCGAACATGGCGCCAAGCTCGGAGGATTCTCTGATCAATCGCCTGGCCACTTCACTCGCCGCGCAAGCCACTGCGGAGAAGCGCCCCTATTCTCTGGGGCTCAGCGCGGGCCTCACGTTCTTCGACTGGTCTTCCGCCGCCTCGCTCGAGGAGCTGCTCGATCGGGCCGATCGTTCGATGTACGCGCGCAAGCGCGCCCGGCCCGGGTAGGTTGGCGCCACTCGACTACGCCGCTCCGACGACGTCCGACACGTCCGGCTCGATGAGCTCGATCTCTCGCCAACGGCCCGACGCGAACCGCAACGCGAGGGCCCCGGCGAGGAGGGCGATGTACACGATCAGCACGAGCATCAGCGTCACGACGCCTCCACCTCGCCAGAGCACGGCGCCCCAGGCGAGCGGGATGAACACGCCCCAGGCGAGCGCGATGCGCGCGCCCATCGTCCACGACGTGTCGCCTGCGGCTCGCAGCACCTCGGACAGGGTGAGACCGATGCCGTCGAAGAGCTGCCAGACAGCCGCCAGCGTGAGCATCGTGGTGCCCGCGGTCACGATCCGCTCACCGTCGTGCGACACGAACATGCGAACGAGGGACGCGGGAGCGATCAGATAGAGCAAGCCGACGCTGACCATCCATCCCACCACCACCGTGCCGGTGAGCCGCACCAGCGGCCATACGTCGTTCTTGGCCCCGCGCCCGATGGCCTCGCCGACGAGGATCGAGCCAGCCGTCGAGACGCCCCAGGCGGGCATGAACGAGACCGAGTTGATCTGCAGCACGACGTTGAACGCGGCCAGGACGCTCGTGCCCAGGTGCGCCGTCACGACGTTCACGAAGAGCGCGAAGGCGGCAAACTCGAGAAACCAGTTGGCTCCGTTCGGGACGCCGAAGCGAAGGACGCGCACGAACTCGGACATGCGCAGCGCGCCGGCGCGGGTCGGCGCGGCGAGGGTGTCGCGCCCGAACGTGACCGCCACGACGGCGAAGCCCGTCCAGGTCGCGAAGACGCTCGCCCAGCCTGCTCCGGCGACACCGTAGCCAGGCAGCCCGAAGCGCGGCTGGATGAGCGCGTAGCAGCCGACCACGTTGAGCACCATCGCCGTGGCCCCTGCGACCATCTGGACGCGCGTGTTGCCGAGCCCCCCGTACCAGTTGCCGAGCGCCTCGGTGCCGACGACGGCCCCCACCGACAGCAGGCGGATCGACATGTAGAGGCCCATTGCGTGCTCCACGCCCGGCGCGTAGCCGAACCGCCGCAGCGCGAAGGGCAGGAGCGGGATGGCGCATCCGGCGGCGAGGCCCGCGATGACGGCCAGGATCAGGCCGTACCAGGCATAGCGGCGGACGGTGACCAGATCGCCCTTGCCGCGGAGCTGGGCCGCGAAGCTCTGCAGGATGAACGAGGTGCCCATCGGCAGGATGACGAGACAGAAGGTGTTGAACGCGCCCGTCGTGACGGCGGCGAGCGATTCTTCGCCGAGCGGCGACACCATCAGCGCATCGCTGAAACCGATCACCGACTGCGTCGAGCGCGCGATGACGACGGGCCACGCCAGCGCGAGCAGCCGGCGCAGCGGCGTTTCCGGGAGAGTCACGATCCGTTCGCCGCCCTCGAGCTTGCGACGAGCCCCACGCGGCGTCCGAGGTCCGAGGTGAACACCGTGCGCGGATCGTATTTCGCCTTCACGGCGAGCCACTCGTCCAGCCGCGGGTACATCGTCCGGAACGATGCGGCGTCGAGATACGAGTCCTTGCCCAGGTACACGCGGCCCCCCGCTTCGACGATCATCGCGTCGAGGCGCCTCAGCAGGGTGACGGTGTCTCGGCGGATCGGAAAGTCGATCGCCAGCGTATAGCCTTCGCGCGGAAACGACAGGTGGCCCTCGCTCTCGCGCCCAAAACGCTTGAGGACGTTGAGGAAGGGGAGCTTGCCCGACGAAAAGATGGTCGTGAGGATGTCCTGCAGGCGCCGGGCTCCGTCGTCGAACGGGATGACGAACTGGTACTGCGTGAAGCCGCGCCGGCCGTAGCCGCGGTTCCAGTGGGCGATCCCGTCGAGCGGGTAGAAGAACTTGTCGTAGTGGCCGAAGGCCGGCGTGCGCGCCTGGATTTGCTGGATGACTGCGTTGACGACGCGGACGCTCGCCGCATTGAGGGTGAGCTCCGGGAGCTGGAACGGGACGTTCAATCGGGGCGGTCCGGTGACTCGCAGCGGGTTCGCCGCGAGGTCCGACGGCAGGTCCGCGCGAAGGGCGTGGTCCCCGGCTGCGACCACGCCTCGGCCGAGTTGGCTGCCCTTGGCGAAGACGTCGAGCGTCGCGACGGAATAGGGGAACGTGCGATCGCACTCGTCGAGGGCGGCCAGCATTCCGGCGAGATCGCCCGCACGGATCGCCTTCTGCCGGAAGTACGTGGTCTCGATCTTCCGGAGGCGGAGCGTGACGGTGAGGACGATCCCGAGGAGCCCCATCCCGCCGAAGGTGGCCCAGAACAGATCTTGATTTTGGGTTCGCGTCGCGACGACGACATCGCCGCTCGCCAGCACGATGGAGAGGGCATCCACGCACGCGCTGAAGCTCCCCTGGACGTGATGCGCCTTGCCGTGCACGTCGTTGGCGACGCAGCCGCCGACCGTGACGAACCTGGTGCCGGGTGTGATCATCGGAAACCAACCGCGCGGGGCGAAGTCGTGGATGATGTCGGCGAGGCTCACGCCCGCCTCGCACGTCAACGTGCCGGTCGTCTCGTCGAACGCGAGGTATCGGTCGAACCTGCGCAGGCCCACGACCCGCCCGCCGCCGTTGAGCGCCGCGTCGCCATAGCTGCGCCCGAGCCCCCGGGGAACCGTCCCCGCGGCATCGAGGCAGGACGCGACTTGCCGCTCGTTCTCCGGCTCCCGGAGCACGCAGTCGGCGTGCAGGTTGGCTCCCCAGCCGGATAGGCGGGTCATCGGTTCATCCATCCGCAGGCTCTCTCCTGTGACATCTAATACAGCCCACGGCGATTCGTCCTTTCCTCGGCCGCGGCGTGGCAGACTGGGCGCCGTGTCGATCGCCTCGCCGACGGCCCTCCCTAGCACGCCCACCTGGCGTACCTGGTCGCTGCGCGTCGCTCCCTACGCCGTCACGGGCGCGGTCGTCGCCGCGATCCTTCATCGCTATCCGGCCGCCGACATCGCGCGCCAGATGGCGGCCGGTCACGCGCTGCGGATGCTGCCGCTCGGCCTGGCCCTGCCGTTCGTGCTGTGGCTGCCCTACGCGACCTACGACCGGATCGTCTTCAAGGGCGCCATCGGCCCCATCGCGCTGCGCGACGTCGTTCGCGCGAAGGCGGCGATCGCGGTCCTTTTGACCTTGGGCTATTGGGTCGGGGGAGGGGGATATGCGCTCTGGCTCGCCCGCACGACCCGGGTCGGCGCAGCGCGGGCGGCCGGCGCGGTCCTCTACCTGATGGCGAGCGATCTGATCGCGGTCTGCGGGGTCGCGGGCGCTTCGATGTGGCTCGGCGGGCCGGGTGCGGCCACGCCGCTGCGCACGGTCGCCACCTGGGTCTTCGGGGTTCAGGTGGCGCTCATCCTCGTCGGTCCTTACGGCGGGTGGATGCGGTTGCCCCGCCTCTTCGAGCCGTGGCGCACGGTGCCGCGGGGCTGGTCGCTCCTTCAAATCCTGGGGCGCGCCCTCAACATCGCGATCATCGCCGGGTTCACGTGGGCGGCGATGCGTGCGTTCGGCCTCGAGGTGCCGGTGGGGGCCGCGGCGACGTACGTGCCCGTGATCGCGCTCGTGACGTCGCTCCCCATCAACGTGGCGGGGCTCGGCGCCGCGCAGGCGGCATGGCTGCTGCTCCTTCCGTGGGCGAGCGGACCGCAGCTGCTCGCGTTCCAGGTGCTGTGGCACGTCGCGTCGGGGCTGGGGCTGCTGGCCCGCGGCGTCCCGTTCGTCCGCGGCATCGCGCGCGAAATCGAGGACGGAAAGGCCATGCTATGAGCGGGCGCGTGGCCGCCAAGAAGACTTCCAAGGGGTCGGCCCGCGCCCCCGCCCGCCGCCGCGCGCCGCGCAAAGCCGAGCCCGGGTCGACAGGCCTCGATCCGCAGGCGTGCGTGATCGACGCGGCCTCGCCGGAAGTGCGCCCGATCATCGAACGCATCGAGGCCGAGGGGGGCGCCGTCGTCGGCGGGTACAAGGATCCCTACGGCGGTCACCCGCTCATCCTGGCCGTCGTGCCGATCGGGCGCGTGGAGCCGACGCCCTTCCAGCGCGATCTGTCCGATCCTCATCACAAGCGGCTGGCCGACGTGATCGCGAAGACGGGCCGCTTCCTCGATCCGATCATCGCCGTCACGGCGCCCAAAGAGGGCTTCTGGACGCCGAACGGTCGCCACCGCCTGGAGGCGATGCGGCGGCTCGGCGCTCGCGCGATCACCGCGCTCGTCGTCCCCAACCGCGAAGTGGCGTGGCAGATCCTAGCCCTCAACACCGAGAAGGCGCACAACCTCAAAGAGCGATCGCTCGAGGCTGTCCGCATCTACCGCGACCTCTTGAGCGAGGATGGCGCGTGCCCCGAATCCGGCTTCGCGTTCTATCTCGAGGATCCCGCCTTCGTGACCAGCGGCGTGTGCTACGAGCGGGTGCCGCGGTTTGCCGGCGGCGCGTACCACCCGGTGCTCCGCCGCACCGAGCGATTCTCCGACGCGCCGCTGCGCGACGCGATCCGCGAGCACGAGAAGCTGGCCGATGCGGTCCTCGATCTCGACGAGAAGGTCGGAGCCGCGGTGGCCAGGCTGAGGGAGCGTGGCCTCACGAGCCCGTACCTGCGGGCGTTCGTCGTGGCGCGGATCAACCCACTGCGCTGGATCAAGGGCGAGCTGCCCCCGGCCGAGAAGGTCATCGCCCAGATGCGCGACCGCGCGGCCAAGTTCAACGTCGATCGGATCAAGCAGGAAGACCTCGCCCGCTCCGGGGGCGCACCCGACGAGGAGGGCTGACCGGTCAGAACGCGGCCGGGCCGCTCGCGCGAGCGATGGCCACGGCCCGTCCAGTCGCGCGTGCGTGCCGTTCGAGAGCCGCCAGCGGCGAGGCGCCCCGCTCGATCGCATCCGCAATGGAGCTCGCCGTCGGGTCGTCCATCGAGAGGAGCAGCTCGCCGCCTGGTCCGAAAAGCTCGATGAAGCCGCGCTGCCCGGTCGTCCGTGTGACAACGCGGTGCTGCTCGTCCATGATCACCATCCCCGTCTCTTGCTTCTCGATGAAGAAGACGCGGACAAGGGCGGGGGCGCCCTCGCGCTCGGTGCGGATCTCGGCGCGAACGAGGTTCGGGTCGTTCGCGTCCTGCGATAGCGCCAGCGTGCGCCCTGCCCCCAGGTTCTGCGCCGACGCTCCGATCGGGCTCTTGCCCGTGTAAAACTCGATCGTATTGATGACGATGACGTCTCCCAGGACGAACAGCTCGTACACGGGCAAGATCGAGAGCCCCAGGAACACGAGCCACTGCAGCCATTTGTTGTCGGACACGCCCTTGTTGAACTTCCAGAGCGCGGTCGTGGCGCCAAAGCTGCCAAAGCAGCCGGTCATGGCGCCGGCGGCGCTGAGAGTGGCAGCACCGAGCAGAAAGCGTCGACGGGAGGGGATGCTCATGACCGGGCAAACTAGGCGGGCGCGCATTGCCGAATCAAGCCGTCACCGTCAGCATGGGTCGCCGTCTTGTCCCGCGAGTCGTCGACCCTACTGATTCGAGATGCCTGCCGCCTTCTACCAACCGGTATCGCCCCCTTCTCTCGACCGCCCTGATCGCGCCGATCGCTTTGCCTCCACGTCAGCGACCGTCGGGCCCTGGGACCCGCGCCTCGCGCACGGCAGCCCTCCAGCGACGTTGCTCCTCCACGCGATCGAGCGCGCGCACCCGCGCGCCGATGCCCGCGTGGGCCGCATCGCCTTCGACTTCTTTGGCCCCGTCCCGGTCGCGGAGCTCACGGTCTCGACCGAGACCATCCGCCCGGGCGCGCGCATCGAACTCGCGCGAGGCCGGTTGTCGGCGGGGGGCAAAGTGGCGATGGAAGCGTCGGCCTGGCGCATCGCCACCCAGAAGGGGAGAGTCGAGCCGGTCCTCGATCCGCGGCGGCCGCCGCCGCTGCCCGGGCCCCAGGAGAAAACGCGCTTCGTCGATCTCCCGTTCTTCGGTTACGGCGACGCGCTCGAGTGGCGCTTCGTCGATGGCGGCTTCGGAACCCTGGGCCCGGCGACGGCCTACGCGCGTCCGCTCCTGCCGCTCCTCGAGGGCGAGCCGCTCTCGGCGCTCGAGCGGTTGATGCTGATGGTCGATTCGGCCAACGGGATCAGCGCGGCCCTCGACCCGGTCAAGTTCATGTTCGTCCCGGTCGAGCTGACGGTGAACGTCCGGCGCGCGCCCGAGACCGAATGGGTCGGCATGCGCGCCGAGACCCTCATCGAGAACGACGGAATCGGTCAAACGCGCGCAGAGCTCTTCGACGAAAAGGGGTACCTCGGGATCGCGACGCAAACGCTATTTGTCGCGGCGCGCGGCGGCGTATGATCGTCGGCGCATGAGCGGACGCCTCACGGCGCTATGTGGAGTGCTCGTCGTCGCCGTCGGCACCGGTTGTTCGTCGGCGTACATCCCGCGGCGCAGCGCCCACCTGTCGATGCGGATGGACAGCGGCTCGCTCGCGTACGAACGCGACGGCAAGAAATTCGTGGGGGGCCTGTTCGGCGGCGATCTCGAGGCGGCCGTGCAAGGCGTCCCCCTCGCCGAAAAGTACGCGGCGGAGTACAGAACGGGCGTCACCGGCGGGTTCGTCCTCGTCCTCGCGGGCGCAGCCGGTGTCGCCGCTGGCGCGTCCCTGGGCACGATCGAGTACAGCCAGCGGGGCTCGAGTGTCCCCGGTTGGAGCACCATCGGCGCGGGCCTCGTGGCGTACGTCGCCGGGCTCGTGTGGATGCTCAGCTCGCAGCCCCACCTGTACGACGCCGTCAACGCCTACAACGACGGCGTCGACGGCCCCCCCGAACCCACCCCTCCCGTCGCGCCGGCGCCCTAAATGAGAGGATCGCGCGGCACGTAGTCTTGGGAGCGGGCGTTCGCGTACGCTGGCTACGATGAGCGCCACTGCTGGCCCCAAGCTTCCCTTCGAGCGCCTTGGCGACTACGAGGTGCTGGCGCCCATCGCCGAGGGGGGGATGGCGAGCGTCTGGCTGGGGCGCTCGACGGTGCGTCCCGGAGAGCTCGTGGCGCTCAAGGTGATCCGTGAGGATCACGGACGGAACAAGGATTTCATCGCGATGCTCGTGGACGAAGCGAGCATCGCCTCGCGCATGGTCCACCCCAACATCCTCTCCATCCGGCGGATGGGGCTCGACGGCAAGCGTCACTTTCTCGTGATGGATCTCTTGCGAGGCCACTCGCTGCTCGAGGTCGTGACGCAAGCGCATGCACGCGGCAAGCGCTTGCCGATCGAGGTCGTGTCATGGCTGGGCGCCCGCGTCGCCGATGCGCTCCACTACGCCCACGAGCTGAAAGACGACAGCGGCGCCCCTTTTGGCGTGGTCCACCGCGACGTGAACCCCGCCAACATCTTCGTCACCAACGAGGGCCTCGCCAAGCTCATCGACTTCGGTCTGGCCAAAGCCCGCGACCGCATCGCGTCGACTGCGATCGGAGTCGTCAAAGGAAAGCTCGCCTACCTGTCCCCGGAGCAGGCGCGGGGCCATGCGGCCGATCGACGCTCCGATGTCTTCGCGCTCGGCGTGACGCTGTGGGAGACCACGCTGGACCGGCGCCTGTTCCTCGAGAATACCGACGTCGAGACGGTGCAACGCGTCCGCGACGCCGAGGTGCCCGATCCGAGGACCGTCGAGGACGGCTACCCCGGCGCGCTGGCGGACGCCCTCGTTCGAGCCCTTGCGCGCGAGCCGAGCGAGAGGTGGCAGACGGCAGCCGACCTCCGCGACGCCCTCGATGCCTTCGTAAGCAGCACGGGCAAGCCGACCGACGCTTCGAGTGTGCGCGCCGTGCTGCGTGATCTCTTCGCCGACGAGGCTCCGGCCCCATGGCAACGGCTGGCCGACGAGGCCATGGCGGAGCACGAGCGCACGCGGGTCTGGGACGAACGGACGGTTCCATTGGACGCGCCCGCACCCCCCGCGCCCGTACCGCCAGCACGTGCGCCTGCGTCCGCGCCCGCGCCCGCGTCCGCGCCCGCGCCCGCGTCCGCGCCCGCGCCCGCGCCCGCGCCCGCGTCCGGGCCCGCGCCTGCGCCCGCGGCTCGATCGCCTCGCCCTTCCTACAGCGTTGTTGTTGCGTCCGTGGCGAGCGCGTTGCTCGCCGGTCTGTTGGTCGCCGCGCTCGGCCGCGCCTGTCAGGGAGGCGAGCGCTCGGGACTCGAGCCTCGCGTGGCACGGATCGAGGACTTGCTCGGGCTCGCAGAAGCCGGCCTGATCGCGAACGACAGCGCACCGGTGGCCTCGAACGGCGGTTCGACGTCGTCCGCCGACGACCGAGACGGCCCGTGCGCGAAAGCGAAGATCGGCGCGTACCGTGCGTGGCAAGAAGCCGTCGTCAGGTCCAAGCTCGGGCAGCGTCCCGCGGAGGCGGCGTGCGCTGGCATCTCGAACGAGAAGAAGAAGCAATCGTGCTTCTTTGCCGCGGAGACCGAGACTCGCACGCTGCAGGCCGCGCGCGACGCCATCATCGCAGGCGGCGCGACGGCGCGTGAGGCGGTCAAGGGCGTGAAAGACAGCGGCAGGGACGACGCGATCGCAGCGGCGCGAACGGCCAGCGATCTGGCCTTTGCGGCGTGCGGGGACGAGGGCGCGCCCTAGGGTGGAGCGCTCGAACGCATTCGCCACGCTCGGCGCGTTCGTCCATCGCCGGCGATGGGCCGTGCTCTTCGTCTCGGCTGCGTTGCTCGTGGCCGCGGTGGCGATGGTGCTCGTCGGGGGGCGACTCACGGGCCCGACCTACGACGAGAGCGAGGCCGAACGAGTCGAGGCCCTGACCGCGCGGGTCACCGGCCATCCGACCGACACGACGTTCGTCGTCGTCTTCCACAGCGACGCCCTGGAGGTGTGGACGCCGCGGTTCCGCGAGGGCCTGAAGGCCGCGCTCGCGCCGCTCGAGTCCGACCCGCGCGTGCTGTCGGTGGTGCGCCCGGACAGCGCGCCGGCCGCCCTGGCGCCCGGAATGACGAACCTGCACGCACGGAGCGCCGTCGCCCTCGTGAGCCTCGCTGGCGCCTTCAAAGAGGCCCTGGCGATGTATCCCGCCGTCCGCGGTCGCCTCGCGTCGCCCGACTTGACGATCACGTGCACGGGTCGGCTCGCGTACATGAACGACCTGAGTCACGTGCTGAAGAGAGACCTCGGGCGCGCCGAGATGCTGTCGCTTCCCCTCGCGGTGCTCGTCTTGCTCGTCGTGTTCCGCACCGCCGTGGCAGCCGTGCTCCCCGTGGGTGTCGGTGGGCTTGCGGTCCTCGGCGCGATCGCGGCGGTGCTGGCCTTGTCGCGCGTGATCGACGTCGCCGAGTACACGATCAACGTGTGCTCACTCGTCGGCCTCGGCGTCGCGATCGACTACTCGCTCTTCACGCTGAGCCGGTATCGCGAAGAGCTCGGTGCGGGGCATGGCTACCCGGAGGCGCTATCGCGCGCGCTCGCGGCCATCGGTCCGGTCGTCTGCGTCTCGGGGCTGGCGCTCGGGATCGGGCTGGTCGGCCTGTTCTTCTTCCGCGGGTCGTTCCTCGCCGTCCTGGGCCTCGGCGGGGCGATCGTGGTCGTGCTCGCGGTCGTCTTCGCGCTCACGTTCCTGCCGGCGCTCCTGGCCGTCCTCGGCCCGCGGATCCACGCGGGGCGCCTCCCGCGCATCTCCCTGGTGCCCTCGACAGGCCACTGGCATCGCGCGGCGACGGCCGTGATGCGGCGCCCAGTCGCGGTGCTCGTGCCGACGCTCGCGGTCCTCGTGGCGATGGGATTGCCCTTTCGCCGGCTCGAAATGACCTCCGCCGACGTGCGCGTGCTCGGCCTCGAGGTCGAGTCGCGGCGCGGCTACGAGATGCTCAAGCAGGACTTCCCCGAGCTCGGATCGACCCGGCTCACGGTGGCCGTCACGTTCCCGAGCGCCCCCGCGCTCGACGCCGAGCGCATCGGCGCCCTGTACGATCTGGGAAAGAAGATCGAGAGCTTCCCGCACGTGACGTCAGTACAAAGCGTGGTGACCGCGGAGGGACTGGGCCGCGAGGACTTGCAAACCGTGCTCCTGTCTTCCCCGGCGCTCTATGCCGCGCAGGTGGACGAAGGCAAGCGGCTCACCGTGGGCCGCGACGTGGTCCTTCTGTATGCGCTGCTCGACGTGGCCCCCGAGGCGTCCGAAGCGCGCGCGCTGGTGGCCGCGCTGCGCGCGGACCCGCGCGTGGCCGACGGTACAGCGCGGGTCGGAGGACAGACCGCGCAGGACATGGACGCGACCGACTTCGTCCGGCGGCGGACACCCTACGCGGTGGCCTTCGTGATGACCACGACGTTCGTCGTGCTGTTTCTTCTGCTGGGCTCCATCGTGCTCCCGCTCAAGGCCATCGCGATGAATCTCCTCTCGATCGCCGGGTCGTTCGGCGCGCTGGTCTGGGTTTTTCAAGAGGGCCACCTCGGGCTCGCCGACCCGCGACCCGTCGAACACGTGCTGCCGATCCTGCTCTTCTGCGTGCTCTTCGGACTCTCGATGGACTACGAGGTGCTCATGCTCTCGCGGATCAAGGAGAGCTACGACGCGACGCACGACAACACCCTCGCCGTGGCCGAGGGTCTCGAGAAGACCGCCGGCCTCGTCACGAGCGCCGCGTCGATCATGGTCGTCGTCTTCGCGGCGTTCGCGCTGGCGCGCGTCGTGATGCTTCGGGCCGTGGGATTCGGGATGGCCGTGGCGATCGCCCTCGACGCGACCCTCGTCCGCGTCCTGCTCTTGCCCGCCACGATGCGTCTCTTCGGGCGCTGGAACTGGTGGGCACCGGCGCCGATGCTGCGGTTGCGTGCGGCCCTGGGGTTTGGGTCTCGACGGACCAACCCTCCCGCCTCCCGGTAGGGCCGTCAGTGGCTCGGCGGGGGCGGCGGTGTGGCTTGCGATGTCCCGGGCGTGACGTCGCCGGAGCGCGGGCCTCGGGCGTCGTCGAACGCTTTCCTCGACTCTTCCGCCGTCTTGCCATCGTCGTGCACGAGGACGCGCGTTCCGGGGTTGGCCTCCGTCGCGTGCACGCCGTGCCAGTCGTCCGGCAGCCGGGGGCCCACCCAGCCGAATAGCTCGTGCGCGTCGTGCGGCGTCATGTTCACGCAGCCGTGGCTGCGCTCGTGGCCGAACCGCGAATGCCAGAAGGCACCGTGGAGCGCCGTGCTTCCATCGAAGTACATGATCCAGGGAACGTCCTCGATCGAGTACGGTCCGTCGGTCGCGGTGTCGTTGTCCATCGTCGCCGAGACGTGCTTTTCGCGCACACGAAACTCGCCCGGGCGCGTGCGGTGGTCCTTCGCGGGGTCGTCGTCGTCGTGGCGGCCGCTCGAGATGATCGTCGCGAAGACCGGCTTGCTCCCCTCGAACGCGACGAGCGTTTGCTTGCCCAGGTTTATGTCGATCCATCGCTCGCCGGGGGCGACGTCCTTCGGCGCCGGGCCGGGATCCGTCACGGTCCCGTCCATGGCGCGCATCCACCAGCCTTCTTGCGTCTCCCAGTACTCTTTCTGGTCGACGAGCTCCTTTTTCCCCGTGAGCTCCACGATGGTGAAGCGGTCCACGCTCTCGTGACGGTGCACCTTCTTGTGGGACTTGCCGGGCGACGAGCCTGCCGATGTGTTGTCGGAAAGCGTGTACTTCCACTGGTGCGGATTGGTGATCCAGCCCAGCGGCAAATGGCGCGTCTCTCCCGGCCCGTCGAGCCACACCCCTTGAAACTCGACCTTCGGATCGTGCACCAGCACGAACTCTTTCGGCACGAAGTTGCCGTGCGTCGTTCGCCAGAACCTCCCCGTCGGAGGTAGCCGGACCTCCTTGTCCAGCCCCAGGTAAAAGCCTTTGACCATCCGGTGCTCGATGAGCGCCGTCTCGCTCTTCAGGTCGTCCATCGAGATCTGCGACCGGTCCTTGTGGGTCAGGTACCAGGCCGTATCGTCGTCCGCGCCTGCGGTGGCGGGTCCGCGCGCGTCGTCGTCGCCGCTCTTCTTTCGTGAGGTCCGCCCGACCTCCAGACCGCGCTCGTACTGGCTCCGCTCGCGGGGGCGCGGCGCGCGATTGTAGAGCGGGGCGCCGTTGACGATGTTCAGACCGTAGTCGTAAGGCAGCGGCCCCGCGAGGTTGGGTGGGTGCGGCGCGGTCGCGAGCTCCTTGTCCGCCGCGTCGATCGTCGCGTACTTGCCGCACACGAAGCCTCCCGAAGACCCCGTGGGGGCACCCTGCAAAGGAAACAGCTCGTACCACCCCTCGGGGCAGTTCGCTTTTTTCAGAAGCTGCGACTTGGCCGCGACGGTGTCGCCTTTGCGCAGGTATCCGAGGCGCATGGCGCCCTTGCGCTCGTCGCTCGTTTTCGACGGGTCGCGCGCGGGCCATTCGGGCTCGTTCAGCACGGGCGTGATGAGGGCGAGCGCGTGCAGCATGACGCCGGGCGCACCGGTGCCTGCTCCAGCGTCGGGCACCGCGATGGCGACGAGCTCTCCGCCCCCGTCCAGATTGGCCTGGGCCGCCGCGTCGGCGCTCCCTTGGGCTGCGTTGCGCTTGCATCCTCCGAGCGTCACGGGCGCCGCCGCGGTCACGACGATCATGGCGTACACGGCGAGCCGGCGCATGCGTCCGAGTCTATCAAGGGCGTGCCGGCTTCCGCACGGGTGGAGACCCACGTCTATTCGGCCACGGGTGCCGCGCTCGTCGCTGGTCAGGAGAGCGCCACGATCGCATCGGTCAGCCACAGCGCGAACCGCGCCGCCCAGCGACGCACGTCGTCGGGGTGCTCGAGCAAGTCCTGCCGAAATTCCACTTCAAGGTAGGGCACCTCGTTCTCGTACGCATGACGCGGAACCGTGTAGTCGGTGCCGTCCATGCGATAGGGCTCGTTGTCGCCCACCGTGAGGTTCGCCTCTTGCCTGAGCCGCGCCAGCGTCGCGCGGGTCAGCCTCGTATCTCCGCGGTCGTGGAGAATCCCGAGTTGCCATGGGCGGGCGGCCCGCCCGAGCACCGGCGTGAAGCTGTGAAGCGCGACGAGAACAGGCACGCCGGCGCCGCTCCTGCGTCTCGCGATTTCGCTCGCGATCCTCGCGTGATAAGGCTCGTGGATCGCGGCGCGCCGCGCTTCTCGGGCCGCGGCGTCCAGGCCGAGGTTCCCGGGAACCGTCGTCTCGTCGGAGACCTCCACGATCGACGCCGCGGCTCGTGGGTCGCGGTTGCAGTCGATCACCAAGCGTGAAAAGTGCTGATGGATGAACGTCGCCCCCAGCAGGGGTGCGAGGTGCTCGCCGAGCGCTCGCACCCCGAGGTCCCACGCGATATGGCGATGTCGATCGGCGGCCGATAGACCAAGGTCGCCCAGCGACGACGGGATCGCATTGCCCGCGTGGTCGCCGACGAGGAGAATGTTCGCCCTGCCGCCCTCGTTGACGACCTGCGCCGGTGCGGAGTCGCGCTCGCCGAGCAGCGGCTGATGCGGGGCGGGCCTCACCGTCCGCTCGTAGCACGAAGCGCCCCTCGACGAGCCAACATGCGCGCCCTAGATTGGGCCGCATGAACTATGTAACGCAGAGATCGCTCGCAGGGGCGCCCGGCTCGAGCGTGAGCGACGCGCTCTGGGTGACGTACCGCTGGATGACGCTCGGCCTCGCCATGACCGGCGTCGTGGCCCTGGCGGTCGCGCACTCGCCGGCTGCGCTCGAGACTCTGGTGGGCAACCGCATTCTCTTCTTCGGCCTGCTCATCGGTCAGGTCGGGCTCGTCGTCGCGTTCAGCAGCGCGGCGCTGCGGGTCAGCACGCCGGCGGCTGCGCTCATGTTCTTCGGCTATGCCGCGCTGACGGGGGTCACGTTCTCGACGCTATTTCTCGTCTACACGGCTGCTTCCATCGCGTCGACGTTCTTCGTCACCGCCGGCGCGTTCGCCGGCCTCTCGGTGTTCGGTGCGACGACGCACCGAGATCTGAGCGCAGTCGGGCGCTTCGCGCTCTTCGCCTTGATTGGCCTCATCCTCGCGTCGGTCGCGAACATGTTCCTGAAGAGCAGCGGGCTCGAATGGCTGCTCACGTTCGCCGGTGTGCTGCTGTTCGCCGGCCTCACGGCCTACGACACGCAGCGGCTGAAGAGGCTGTTCGCCGAGAGTGAGCCGAACGCCAACCTCCCGCTCGTGGGAGCGCTCACGCTGTACCTCGACTTCATCAACATGTTCCTATTCCTGCTTCCCATCTTTGGATCGCGCCGCCGCGACTAGGCCGGATTCGGGTAATTTCCGATGATGCAAAGCGTGACCATGATCCCGATCGGGACGGTCCGCTCGACGCGTACGGTGGCCGAGGACGACGACTGGGACTCGGTCGCATCCTCGATCGAGCTCGACGCCGAACAGTTCACCGGCGAGGCCTTCGCTGGTCTCGATACGTTCTCGCACGTCGAAGTGGTCTACCTGTTCGACCGCGTGGACGCTGACAAGATCGAAACGGGCGCACGACACCCGAGAAACAACGTCGCCTGGCCCAAGGTCGGCATCTTCGCGCAGCGAGGCAAGAACCGACCGAACCGGATCGGCACGACCGTGTGTCGAATCGATCGAATCGACGGACTTCGCGTCCACGTCACCGGGCTCGATGCGATCGACGGGACGCCAGTCCTCGACCTCAAGCCGTGGGTGTGCGAGTTCGGACCGCGCGGTGAAGTGCGGCAGCCGGTTTGGATGGACAAGCTGATGCGCGGCTACTGGTCGGCGCGATAGCCAGCGGGGCGATCACCCCGCCAGGGGGTCGCCGCCCGCGCTCGCAAATCGCTGTACCGGGCCACGCCAGCGCTCGTCGTCGACCAGCTCCTCGGTGAAACGACCGCTCGTGTACAGCGAGATCGCCTTCCTCCAGAACGCGGTGGCGGCTCCGTTCTCGTTCCGCTGACGCACTTCCCACCTTCCCGCGTGCGCCGCAAAGATCGACCGCGCGGCTAGCGTTCCCACGCCACCGCGCCGGTGCCTGCGAAGGACGAAGAACTCCGCCATGTCCCAAACATCGTCTGCGGCCGAGAGCCGGCTCTTGCGGTGCACCAGGGCGAAGCCCGCGAGACGCTCATCGACCCGAAGCAGGAACGGTCGCCGCCAAGGGTCCTGCCAATAGGCACCCAGCGGCTCTTCTTCGAAGCGGCCCGTGTCCCCGACCTCCAAGGGGAGGACGTCGCTGAAGTCGTAGGCGTAGAGCTGGAACAAATTCCGCAACGTGTCCTGGTCGGACCGCTTCGCCTCCACGACACGAACGTGCATGGTGCTCGCCTTGTATCGCGGATAGCGTTCGCAGTCTCCTAGCGACCTCAAAGCCAAAAAGGTCGACGAGATCTGGTGCATCTCGCTCAACGACGGCTTCGTGATGGCCGCGTGGGGTCGCGACCAGAAGGCCATCGGCAGGGTGCGTATGCTTGGCGACGGCAACGGCGAGCTCATGAAGAACCTCGGCCTCGAGGTCGATTTGAGCGTGGCGGGGCTCGGCCGACGCATGCAGCGATTCTCGATGTTCGTCGACGACGGCGTGGTGAAGCAGCTCAACGTCGAAGCCCCCGGCAAGTTCGAAGTGAGCGACGCGACGACGATGCTCAAGCAGCTCGGCTGAGGCGCGCGTCGCCGACGGTCGGCGGGTCACACGATGACGAGGGGTGGCTGACCCACCCCTCGCCTCGGCGTACTACTTCGTGGCGTTGTAGAGAGCGGCGACCTCGGAAGCGCTGAGCGCAAAGTTGTAGATGCGCACCTCGTCCATGATCCCGTTGAACGCGCCGGCGTTGAACCGACCGTCCATGCCCGTACCGATCAGGTAGTCGGACGCCCAGTTGAAGCCGCTGCAGCCGAGGCCGCAGTTGCTCGTCGCGGCTCCCGGATCCGTCATGTCGGCGGCCCCGTCGACGTACGCGCGCAGGCCGTAGGTCTCGTCGAGGACGTACACGACGTGGTGCCAGTTGGCGTCGTTCACGGTCGTCGAACCGACCGGGTTGATCTCGGACCACACGTTGTAGTTGAGAAATCCAACGCTGCCATTTCCGATGACGCGGTCGTACCCGGTCTTGGACGAGCCGCCTGGTTGGGTGAACGATTCGCCCCAGACGACCTGAAGCCCTTGAACGGGCGATCCGGAGACGCTCGTCTTCATCCACATCGCGTACGTGACGTTGCCTTGCGGCATGTATACGCCCGATCCCTGGTTCGCCGCGTCGTTCGGGAACGCGACGTCGACGTAGCCGCCCGTGAAGGTGGCTCCGCCCGTGCCCTGCTTGCCCTCGCCGGCCACGATGGCCACCCCGCCGATGAGCTGCCCGGTGAGGTTGTTGCCCGATGAGTCGTGTGCCGTGGTCGAGCCCGGGGTGTCGTTGAAATTCCAGTACCCCAGCAGGCCCGTGGAGTACGTGAACGTGCACGTGCCGGACTGGCATGTCTCCCCGAGGTCGCATGCGTTGCCGCAGGCGCCGCAGTTCGACCCGCTGGTCTCGAGGTTGGTCTCGCAGCCGTTCGCCGCGAGGCCATCGCAGTTTCCGTAATCCGTCGAGCACGACGCGAGGCTGCACGTGCTGCTGCTGCACGCACCGTTGCCGTTGGCGTACGTGCAGACGAAGCCGCACGAGCCGCAGTTGTTCGGGTCGTACGTCGTGTTGGTGCAGCTGTTGCCGCAGACCTGTTGGCCCGTGCCGCACGACGCCGTGCAGTTGCCGCCGGTGCACGCGTACCCCGACGCGCACTTGTTGCCGCAGGTGCCGCAGTTGGACTGATCGGTGCTCGTGTTCGCGCAGTAGCCGACGCCCGCGTCGGTCGTGCACGTCGTGAGGCTGCCGCACGTGAGCGCGCAGCTTCCGCCGCCGCACACGTCACCGGAAGCGCAGGTGTTTCCGCACGTACCGCAGTTGTCGTTGTCGGTGCTGGTGTTGGCGCAGTAGGGTGTGCCGCCGTCGGGCGTGCAGGTCGTCAGCGCGCCGCACGTCACGATGCACTGACCCCCGGTGCACGTGTGGCCGGACCCGCAGGTGTCGCCGCACGAGCCGCAGTTGTTGTTGTCGGTGCCGGTGTTGGCGCAGTAGGGCGTGCCGCCGTCGGGCGTGCAGGTCGTCAGCGCGCCGCATGCCAACACGCAAACGCTGCCGGCGCAGGCGTAGCCCGAGGCGCAGGCGTTTCCGCAGGTCCCGCAGTTGGCGTTGTCCGTCACCGTGTCAGCGCAGTAAGGGCTCCCGACCGACGGCGTGCAGGTCGTCAGGGCTCCACACGCGATGACGCAGGCGCTCGCCGTGCACTCTTGGCCGGCGGAGCAGGCGCTTCCACAGGTGCCGCAGTTGGCGTTGTCGGTCACCGTGTCGGCACAGTAGGGGCTCCCTGCGTCGGGCGAGCAAAGCGTCTGCGCTCCGCACCCGAGAGCACAGCTGCCGCCGTTGCAGACTTCACCGCTCGGGCAAGCGTTTCCACAGGTGCCGCAGTTGGCGGGATCGTTGCTCGTGTTCGCGCAGTACGTCGCGGCGCCGTCGGGCGCGCACTGCTGCTCGTTCACGGGGCACAATGTCGCTGCGGCGTCGGTCACGCTGCCGGCGTCCGACGTCGTCGTCGCGTCGAACGTGCCCGCGTCCTCGACAGTCGCGTCGTGGGTCGTGCTGCCGTCGGTCGAGCCTCCCGCGGCATCGCTCGTGGACGTGTCGCTCGACTCCGCGTCGCTCACGGCGTGGTCGGCCTCGGCGTCGGTGGCTCCCGACCCGTCGGCGGACGCGTCCGAGCCCGTGCTCACGGCCGCTCCATCGCCCGCATCCCCCACGTCCGAAGCGTCGTCGAACGAGCTGTCGTCTCCGCCGCTCGCGACGGCGTCCTGCCCGGAGGTCCCACTCTCGGAGGACCCGCGCGATCCACTCGCCGAATCGCTCGACGAACCGTCACCGGTCTCGTTCCCGGTGTTCGTCGCGTCGTTTCCACCCCCGCACCCGAGCACCGGCGCCAACGTGGCCCCGACAATGACGACCGCCCAACTGACCTTTCGCATTCGTTTCTCCGTAAGGACAAATCTCCCCAACCTTCCAATGCAATCACAGGTCGGTGCTAGATGCACCGATTTAATGACGCTCTATGCCCTTCAATAGGCGGAGAAGGTGCGTGAGTGCGTACCCGTACTTCCGGACAGGCTCGGCCACGGACGGCTTCTACTTCTACGGTTCGAACGCTCCGATGGACGGCGGATCGGGTCGCGCGACGTACGCGTAGTCAAACGGTGCATAGTCGCTGCTCGTCCCCGCGTGCGCCCCGGGGCTGCTGGCCACGAGGGTGAAGTCCTCGACCGTCAGCGGCGCCGTCGCGGTCTCCGCGGACAAATCCGGATTGACTCCCATGAGGTTCGAGCCGGCGGGGATGGTGGAGTAGCTCGCTTGAGTGGTGATGCAGTTGCTGCTCGACAGCGGTGCGCCCGATTTCATCGAGTAGACGAGGTTATTCGCCCACACCGAGCCGCCGGTGATCTGCACGCCTGCCGACGACGCGCCGCAGCGGTCGGCGATCGCCACCGTCGTTTGATTGGCGGCCGTGCCGTTCTGGGCGTCCGGCCCGAGGATGACGATGTTGTTGGCCACCGAATTGCCGTTGCCCCAGCTCACGATCTCGGCGCCGCCGTACTGCTGCTGTTGCGTGTTGTCGTCGAAGACGGTGTTGTTGCGGATGGTGACGTGGCTCGTCGGCTGCGCGCCAGAGGCCTCGATGCCGCGCCCACCGTTGCCCCAGATCACGTTGTTCTCGACGAGGCTCTCCTGCGCGTACGGCGTGGTCCCGTACGTGGGATCGGCGTAGTCGAACGAGTCGAGGATGATCCCCTCGCCGTCGGTCTGGAGATCGGTAGGGATGTCCGACTCGACGTTCGAATACGACAGGTTGTTGCGCACGACGATGTGAAAGCCTGGCAGCGAGTCCGATGCCTGCATCTCCCAGAGGTCGATGCCGCTGTCGCCATAATCGCTCCGCGACGAATTGTTGAAGACCGTGTTTCCCTCGAACCTCACGTAGTCCGAGTGAAGCGCGCCGAGGCCCGCGCCTCCGCTGTCGTGCGCGATGTTTCGCACGGCGGCGATGTGGTGGTAGACGATGACCTTCCCGCCGCTGAGGGTGTTGGTGCCTGCCGTAAAGGCGCTCCCCGTGCTCGTGTCCTGCAGGTCGAAGCCATCGACCATGACGTAGTTCGCGTTGACCATGAAGCCGTTGTACGCGTCCGTGCTGACCACCTTGGCCCCGCCGGCCGAAGCCGCCCGGAAGACGACGTAGCCCGCGCACGTGTCGGCGGAGCCCGAGGTCGAGACCAGGACCGTCTCGTTGTAAGTGCCGTCCGCCACGGTCACGCAGTCGCCGCCCTTCAGGGCGAGCCTCGTGGCGGCACCGATCGTCAGGAGCGCCTCGTTCATCGACGTTCCGCCGTTCGAGTCGCTTCCCGTCGCCGACACGAAGTATTCGTTCGAACACGTGTAGAAGCCCGCGTCGATGCCGAGGGCCGCAGCGCAGCCGTTGCCGGGGCTCACGGTCGTCCCGGCTTCGGGGAGCGCGCCGTCATTGCCCACGCCTGCCGCGTCCGTGCCCGCCGTTGAGCCACCGGCGTCGGGGTTGGCCCCGATCGGGCCGCCTTCGACGCTTGCGCCGCCTTCGACGCTTGTGCCGCCTTCGCCGACCGCTGCTCCATCGGCGGATACGTGCGAGCCCGACGACCCGCAGGAGCACGCGGTGACGCCGACGATGACCAGAAGAAGACCGGATCGAGTTGGCATCGGTTCACACAAGCATCGCATGCGCCCAAGGAAGACCGCACTGCAAGAAGGTGTCGCCCTGCGGGGCGTCCACGCTTACCCTTTTGCCACCATGCCGAGCGGCGCCGGTCGATGGTTTCAGGGGGAGAAGCTCGAGGCCTTCGCTGCCTACTGGGCGGTCTTCGAAGCGAACTATGCGGCGATCCTCGGCGCCATCCATCAGGAAGCCCTCACGATCGCGCCGTCGCTGTCTCGCGCGGAGAACGCGGAACGCGCCGCGGAAGAGGCAGTCGACGTGCTCAGCCGCGTGTGGCGCGGCATCCGTGAGGGGGACTGGGCCGCCTACGAGGCCAAGATGGAGGCGCGCGGCGCCGCTTTCGCGACGCTCGGCATCAGCATCGAAGAGTGGAGCGACATCGTTCTCGTGACCTCGCGGTGCTCGATCCCGTTCGTCGTCGAGGCCTACGGGAGAGAACCAGCAAAGCTCGTCGCCGTCCTCAGCACGATGAGCGACTTCTATAGCCGCACGATCCGCGTCGCGCGAGCGCACTACGCCCAGAGGCGCGACGAGATCGCCGCCAGCCAAGGGGCCGCGTTGCGCCGAAGCGAGGCGCGCTTCGCGCGGCTCTTCGAGGCGGGCATCGTGGGCATCGTCATCACCGAGATGGACGGCCGCCTCGTCGAAGCGAACGACGGGTTCCTCGGGATGCTCGGCCGCACGCAGGACGACCTGCGCGCCGGGCTGCGGTGGGACGCGCTCACCCCGCCCGGCTCGATGCCTGTCAGCCGCGACGCCATCGACGATCTCCGGCGCACCGGCGTCGCGCAGGTGCGCGAGAAGGAATACCTCCACAAAGATGGCCGCCACGTGCCGGTGCTCTTCGGCGCCGCGCTGCTCGAGCCCGAGCTGGCGATCACGTTCGTCCTCGATCAGAGCGACGCGCGCCGCGCTGCGGAGGCGCTGCGGCGCAGCGAGCGGATCTTCCGCGCGGTCGTCGAGACGAGCGCCGATGCCGTCAGCCTGCTCGATCGCGACGGCCGCTTCATCTACGCGAGCCCGTCGGCGGCGGGCATCGCAGGGCGGGGCCAGGGCAACCTGGTCGGCACGTCGGTGTTCGACCTGATCGCGCCGGCGGAGCTCGAGGTCTACAAGCAACGCTGGCAAGACTGTGTCGATCAGCCCAACGTGCGGCTCCGCCACGACTTCCAGATGCTGACGCCCGACGGCTCGACCCGCTACGCCGAGTCGATCCGCACCAACCACCTCGACGACCCGAACCTGGGCGCGATCGTTTCGCTGGTGCGCGACGTGACCGACAAGCGCCGCCTCGAAGATCAGCTGCGCCAGTCGCAGAAGCTCGAGGCGGTCGGCAGGCTGGCCGGAGGCGTCGCGCACGACTTCAACAACCTTCTGTCCGTGATCCTCGGCTACTGCGACCTCATCGCCCCCAGCGTCGCCGGCGAGCCCGCGGGGGAAGACCTGCTCGAGATCCGCCGCGCCGGCGAGTCGGCCGCGTCGCTCACCAAGCAGCTCCTCGCGTTCAGCCGCAAACAGGTGCTGAGCCCCCAGGTCATCAACCTGTCGGCGACGATCACGGAGATGGACAGGATGATGCGTCGGCTCATCGGCGAGCACATCGAGCTCGTCACGTTGCCCGAACAGCACCTCGGAAACGTGAGGGCCGACCCGCACCAGGTCGAACAGGTCGTCATGAACCTCGTCGTCAACGCGCGCGATGCCATGCCTGGGGGCGGCAAGCTTGTCGTCGAGACGGCCGACGTCGAGCTCGAACCGGCCCACGCCGAGACCCTCGGGGTCACGCCGGGCCCCTACGTCAGGCTGGCCGTGTCGGACTCCGGGGATGGAATGGGGCCGGAGGTGCTCACGCGCATCTTCGATCCGTTCTTCAGCACCAAGGGCGAGGGCGGGACGGGCCTGGGTCTCGCGACCGTGTTCGGCATCGTGCGGCAGAGCGGCGGCGCGATCTCCGTCTACAGCGAGCCGGGGCGCGGGACGACGTTCAAGGTCTACTTCCCGCGCACCGCGGAGAGCGTCCAGCCCGCGGCCGTCGCGCCGGCACCCGCGACGCTGCGCGGCGGCGAGACCGTCCTTCTCGTCGACGACTCGGAGCAGGTGCGCACGCTCGTTTACGAGATTCTCCGGCGCCAGGGCTATCAGGTGATCGTCGCGAGCAGCCCCGGCGAGGCCCTGCTCGCCGCCGAGCAACACCCCCGCGAGATCAGCCTCCTTCTCACGGACGTCGTCATGCCGAAGATGACCGGCCGCGAGCTCGCGGAGCGACTCACGCAGCTGCGTCCGGCCATCAAGGTCCTTTACATGTCCGGGTACACCGAGAACACGATCGTGCACGGCGGCACGCTCGATCCGGGCATCGCGTTCTTGCCGAAGCCGATCACGGCGGTCGCGCTGCTCCGCAAGGTGCGCGAGACGATCGGGGCCTGAGGCGCCGTCGCGGCCGAGGGCGTCAGAAGCCCGCGATCCCGGCGTCGGACGCGGCGAGGGCGTCCCAGAAGTCGCAGCTGGCCTTCTCGAGGCCCGTAGCCACCGTGATGGTGGTGTCGAGGGTCAGGTTCTGATCGCCCATCGTCGTGTAGGCAGGCCACATCGGATTGGACCCGCCGTTCGGATCGCCGTTCTTCGCGAACTGCGTCCAGTACCCTTCGATGGCAGCGACCAGGGGCATCCCGGCAGTCGGGACGCTGCCCAGCGCGTACGGTGCGCCAAAGACGTAGGGGAGCTCGCTGCTGTGGAACGCTTTCCCGGCGAGCTGCGGGATGGGCACCCCCTGCAGTGGACCGTTGAAGCTGTAGAGAAACGTCTTCATGCCGTCGGCCAGGAGCATCCGCTCCAGCCGCCGGGCCTCGCATACGAAGATCGCGTCGGCCGTGACCTGGGTCAACGCGTCGTTGGCCGAGTCGAAGACGACCACGCCCGCTCCCGCGTCCGGGCTCGCAGCGTCGTCGTCCACGCTCCCGGTGCCGGCGTCCGCGTCGGCGAATGGATACTGCGCCGCGATGGCGCTTGCGTTCGAGCCGAACGCCCGGGTGAGCGCCCCCAGGTAGTCATCCTCCGTCACGACGGGCGTGTACGGGCCCAGGGCCGAGATTTGAAAGAGGATGCCCTCGCTCGTGTTCGTGCCCTGCAGGACGGGCACGGGCGCCTGCTTGCCGGCCGCGAAGAGATTGGCCGGTTGATCCGTCAGGAACACGCCGTCCACGATCGGACGGAAGGTCAGCGTCGTGCTCTCATCTTGATAGAAGAAGCCGCCGGGATCCTGCGGCGGAGGGGACGCGGGGCCGCTGGTGATGGCGGTCGCCGAGAGCTGGCGCAGACACGCCAGCGCGGTCGTCGAGGACGTGTCCGCGCATCCCATGGCTTGCGCGAAGCGGTCGCCCTGCGCTTCGGCGGCCGCGAGGGTCTGGTCGGGCGTCAGGCACAGGCCACTTTCGACGATCGCCTTGTTGAAGAGCCCGAGGCTCCCCGGGGAGACGAGCTGCAGACACACGCTGTTGGCGCCGGCCGACTCGCCGAAGACCGTGACGTTGCTCTTGTCGCCGCCGAACGCCGCGATGTTCGTCTGGACCCACTTCAGCGCCGCTTGCTGATCGAGCAGGCCATAGTTCCCCGTCGAGTGGGACGGGTCTTCGGCCGCGAGCTCGCTGTGCGCCAAGAAAGCCAGCGTCCCGACCCGGTAGTTCATGGTCACGACCACGACACCCTTGGGGACCAGCTGATCTCCGCTGTAAGGAGCGGCGCCGCCGCTGCCGAAGCTGTACGCGCCACCGAAGATCCACACCATGACCGGGAGCGGGGTCGAGGACTCCTGCGCCGGCGTCCACACGTTGAGGGTCAGACAGTTCTCGTCGCTCGTCGTCGCGTACGCGCTGGTCGTCGGATCGATCTGCGGACAGATCGGTCCGAGCGCCGTCGCGTTCAGCGTCGTCGTCCACGCCGCCGCGGGCTGCGGCGGCTTCCAACGGTTGGCCCCACCGGTGGTCGCGGCGAAGGGAATGCCGAGGAACGATCGCACCCCGGCCACGCTGGCCCCGTGGACCATCCCGTTGTCGGTGAGAACGTCCAGGCTCGTGGTCGACGCCTCGCCGGCTCCGGCATCGCCGGGCGCGGTCGCGCCCGCGTTGGACGAGCTCGAGCTGCAAGCCCCCGCAAAGGGTATGGCGAACGCCAGGGCGAACGAACGGACGAGCCCACGACAGAGCCGGCAGGAGAGCGACTGCATTTCGCGAGTGTAATCGCTTTCCCTTCGCGGCCCGTCGACGTCGCCCGATTACGAACTGCGCTCGTTCTGTTACTCGCAGGCGGCCGGCCGACGTTCTCATTGGCATCTTGCAATGGCACGCGAATCCGAGGGCTCGCGGGAGGCCCTGGTGCTACCGTCGGGCCGGGGCGTGCTCAGAACCGAAGCGACCGTGTCCGTCCGGCTGCTCTGGGCCTTCGCGCGAGGCGGATGGACCGATCCGCACACCGCCGAGGCCTATGCCCGGATCGGCATCGGACCGGCAGAGTTCGTGGATCCCGCCACGCGCGTCCCGCATCGCCTGGCGACGGAGCTCCTCGCGGCTTATGTCGCGAGGACGGGGGATGCCAGCGTCGGGCTTCGTGCGGGGAGATCGGTCGAGCTCGGCGACTTCGACGCGCTGGCCGTTGCCCACGCGGCGCGCACGTGCGCGACCGTGCGCGAGGCGATCAAATGCTTCGCGCGCTACGCGCGGATCTTCAACGAAGCCGCCGAGGTGTCGCTCGCCGAGGGCGCCAACCACGCGCTCTGGTGCATCCGCATGACCGACGGGGTCCGCGGGCCGCCGGCGGCCAGCGACTTCGTCCTGGCGTTCTCGCACAAGCTCTTGGGCCTGAACGCCGGATCGACCGAGTCCCCGCTCGAAGTGCATCTGACCCACGCGCGGCCAACCGATGCCGAGCACCTCGCGGCCTACGAGGCCACGTTTGCCGCGACGACGCTCCGCTTCGACATGGCCCACGACGGCTTCTTGCTCAGCCGGGCGTGGCTCGATCGAGCGATGCCTCTGCGGGCGGCGCCGAGCATCCAGGCCGCGTTCGAGACGCGCTCGCGTGAGCTGGCCGAACGCCTGGGTTCCTCGACGGTGCGGCAGCAGGTCCTCGAGGTCGTCACCGCACAGCTGCGCCCCGGACCGCTGTCGATGAAGCGCGTCGCCGGCGCGCTCGGCATGAGCATCGCGACCCTTCGCCGTCGCCTGGAAGAGGAGGGGACGACCTTCTCCCGGGTCTCCGAAGAAGCGCGGCGCGAGCTCGCCGAGGTGTATCTGCGCGACGCGCGGCTGAACATCGCCGAAGTCGCCTATTGCCTTGGCTTCGCGCACGCCCCGGCGTTCACCGCGGCATTCCGCAAGTGGAAGGGCCTCGCGCCGTCGGAATACCGGGCGCGGATCGGCGAGGCGTGAGCGAAGTGGACGGGCCCGAGCCGCATACCCTGCCCGCGACCTACCTGCAGCATCTGGCGACCCTGGTGCAGCGCTGGGGTGTGCACGGTCCGACGCTCTTCGAGGGCACGGGCTTGACGCCCGAAGATGCCGCCGACCCCGCGCGCCTCGTTCCGGTCGCGACGGTCGCGGCGGTGGCCCAAAGGGCACGCATGCTGACGGGCGAGCCGGGCCTCGGCGTGTACCTCGGACTGCAGACGTACATCTCTGCGCACGGTTACCTCGGGTTCGCGGCGATGAGCGCCCTGACGCTTCGGCAAGCACTGGCCATCGCCGCCGAGTTCGTCCCCATGCGGACAGGCGCGTTCACCTTCCGCCTGCGGATCGCCGGGACGACCGCCGCCTTCGAGATCATCGAGCACGCGGACTTCGGTGATGCGCGCGACATCGTCCTCATGGCGCTTCTCGTCGGCTTCTGGCAGATAAGCAAGCTGATACTGGCAGTCGACGGCCGCGACTCGGCGATCGAGCTCGTCATGCCCCGGCCGGACTACTACGACCGGTTCGACGGCGTAGGTCCCGTGGTGCGCTTCGAACGGGCGTCGAACGCCATCGTCTTCGACGTGCGCAGGCTCGATGCACCGCTTGCGACGGCCGACGGCGGCTCCTTCGCGCTCGCGCGGGAGGAGTGCGCCCGTGCCATGCGCTCGCTCGAGTCGCGGACGAGGGTCGCGGACCGCGTGCGGCGGCTCGTCGTGGATCGCGACGGGCGCCCGGCGTCGCTCGAGCAGATCGCGAGCAGCCTCGATGTGTCGGCGCGCACCCTCCGCCGGCGATTGGTCGAAGAGGGGACTTCGTTCGTCGACGTGCGCGACCGCGAGCTCGGCGAGCGCGCCAAGATCCTGCTCGAGTCGAGCGACGTTTCGATCGACGAGGCGGCGCGCCGCCTGGGCTACGATCACGTCGGCAACTTCGCCCGCGCGTTTCGTCGCTGGACGGGAAAGACCCCTACCGAATACCGAAAAACGATCGGCCGGCGATTGCGGTCGAAGTCCGCGAACGGCGGTTGAACCTGCCCCTCAGGGCGTGCAAATCAAGTTCACGCACTGGGTGAATCCGCACGGTCCGAACTGCGCCGCGTGGAAGATCGCGCAGTCGAAGACGTCGAAGCACCCCAGATTGGCGCACATGGAGGCGCCGGCGTCTGCGCTACCGCCCGTGCACACGCCCCCGGTGCACGTCTGCGAGCCAACGCACGTCTGGCACGCTCCACCGCCGGTAGCGCACGCGCTCGGGTCGGTTCCGCCGACGCATGCTCCCAGGATGTTGCAACAGCCCGTGCAGTTGGACGGCCCGCACGCCTCAGCGTCGCCGGCGTCATCGCCGCTGGTCGTCGAAGCGTCGTCGCTGGCCGTCGTCGTTGCGTCGGCGCCGCTGGTCGTCGAAGCGTCGTCGCCGGTCGTCGTCGTCGCATCGTCGCCAACGTTCGCGTCGTCGTTTGCGTCATCACCATTCGCGAGGCTGCCGCTGCTCGATCCGTTCGTGAGGCTGCCGCTGCTCGATCCGCTTCCGAGGTTGCCGCTGCTGGATCCGCTGCCGAAGCCGCCGCTCGATGTGCCGCCGCCCGTGTTCGCGCCGACGCCGCTCGACCCACTGTCGGTCGGGTTCGAAGCGCACGCGTAGCCCGTGAGGGCCAGGACGCTAAAAACCGAGAGACTCCACGCCTTCATGATCAGCTCCAGTCGTTGACGCCAGAGGGGTTCTTACCCGACGGCCCCCGTTCCGGGGCGGGCCCCCGCGTCTCCATCGCATCACGCGTGCCGGTCAGGCGCTCCGGTTGGCCGCCCCGGATGCCTAGTGTCCGAGGCGGAGGTTTTGGCGGCAGGCAGGTCAGACATACTGCTCGACAAAATCCCCGGTGACCTGGCGCGTGGCGGCGTTGAGACGGTTCCACAGGTTGATCAGCCCGATCGACATCACGAGCGCGCTCAGCTCGCGCTCGGCGTCGGAGTAGTACGGAGCCTCCCGCCAGGCAGCGACGGCGAAGATGCGTGCGTCCTTCTCGCCGAGCTTCTTCAGCGCCCGCGAATGCATGTCGACGCACACGCTGCACCCGTTGATCTGACTCGCGCGCAGCTTCATGAGCTCGAGCGTCGCTCGAGGTACGCCACCTTTCTCCGTGGCCTTGTGGAGAGCCTGGAGGGCGTCAAAGGCGCCGGGCAGACTCATCGCAGGGTTCTTCATTCGCGATTGCATGGTTTGATCCTCATTCAGAGTTAAAAACGAGGCCTGCGCCGTCACATCCGCCGTGGGGTGCGGGTCTCACGTGCATGACCCGGCACGATGGAGGAATGTGACCGATGGGTGAGCCCAGGTGGCTGGCAGAGCGGTTCGAGGAGCAACGGCCCCGCCTGCGGTCCGTCGCCTATCGCATGCTTGGCTCGCTCAGCGAGGCCGAAGACGCCGTCCAGGAAGCCTGGCTCCGGCTCAGCGGAACGGCCTACGACGAGGTCGACGATCTGGGCGCGTGGTTGACGACCGTCGTCGGCCGCATCTCGCTCAACATGCTCCGTTCGCGCAAAACGCGGGGCGAGGCCCACGTGCCCGAGCCGATCATCGACCGCGCTGACGGAACGAGCCCGGAGCACCAAGCCCTGCTCGCCAACACGGTCGGCCTCGCGCTGCTCGTGGTGCTCGAGACGCTGGCTCCGGCCGAGCGCGTCGCGTTCGTGCTGCACGACATCTTCGCGATGTCCTTCGAGGAGATCGCGCCCATCGTCGAGCGCACCCCGGATGCCGCTCGCCAGCTCGCCAGCCGCGCACGCCGCCGCGTTCAGGCGCGCCACGCCACTCCGGATTCCGACATGGAAGCTCAACGGAGCGTCGTCGACGCCTTTGTCGCTGCCGTGCGCGACGGTGACTTCCAGAGGCTCGTCGCGGTCCTCGACCCGGAGGTGGTCCTCCGAGCCGACGGCGGCGGGATCGCGGGCGCATCGACCGAGGTCCGCGGCGCCGAGCAGGTGGCCCGTCGGGCGACAAGCTTCTCGCGCCTGGGCCTGCTGAGGCGCCCGGCGCTCGTCAACGGCGCACCGGGTTTGGTCTGTACGCTCGAGGGAAAGCCGTTCTCGGTGATGGCCTTCACGGTCCGGCGCGGGAAGATCGCCGAGATCGACATCCTGCGCGACCCCGAGCGGCTCGGCCAACTCGACGTGAGCACGCTCGACGGCTAGAGCGCGGGCGTCACTGCATCGTCAGCGTCAGCACCGCCGTCGCGCCTCCGCCCACGGGTACCGACGCCGTGATGGTGGTGGCCGTGGCCGTGTACGGCCACGTCATGTCGCTGGCCCCGTTCGGGGTGAAGGGATTGCCGCAAAAGGGGGACATCGCGAGCATGTTGCCCGTCGTGCTCAGATGCACCGTGCCCAGGTTGCACCCGTTTGCGTTGGCCGAGGCGAGCTGCGCGATGGTCGCGCCGTCGCTGATGGAGAACACCATCTCCACGAAGTTCCCGTTGGGGGTCCCGATGGTCGACCCACCCTCCGTACTCTCGCCATCGGTGATCGCGCCATCTACGGTCGCGCCATCCGCGATGGCGCCGTCGCCGCTCGCGCCACCGCTCGATCCGTCGACCGTGGCGTCCACGGTGGCGTCCCCGCCGCTCGCGTCGTCGGCGCTCGCGCTGCCCGAGCCTCCGTCGTCGGAGACGGGCACCTCGGAAGCGACGCTCCCCGCGTCGGCCCCGTAGATCACGACGGATGTCAGGTAGTACGTCCCGTTGGCCAGCGTGCCGCCCGTGAACGCCGGAGGCGAACCGGGAACGAGCGCCTCCTCGATGACCGGTGCCTCGGCGACGATGAGGCCATTGCAAGCACCACCGGCGCACGAATCCGCGTCTTGCGGCAGCACCGCCACGGGCCCGACCCCCGTGAAGATCGTGCTCGAGCCGTCGAGCTCATTCCCCGTGGGCATCACGTATCCCGAGTCGTTCGATCCCCCGGAGCTCGAACCGGCGGCGTCGTTCTCGGACGCGGCGGACGGCGAAGACTTGCTGGAACATCCCTCGAGCCCGCCGCCGGCGAAGAGCGCCACGGCCCCTACGACGAGGAACCCGACATTCGCGCACTTCACGAGCGTCCTTGCGTGCAGCACACCATTATCCATTCAGGCGACTCTACATCGCGCCGTCTGCGATGCCATTGCTGGAGCCGACGTATGACGGGGCGCCAGTTGTGCGTTTGTTGGGCGTTCCATTGGCGGCGCAGAAGTGCGCTGATCCCTATCGCCGCGTCACCGCGTCACCGCCGCCGCTGCGGAAGCTTCCGCGTCGCGCTCCTCAACGCCTCGAGGTCGGCGCGGTCGAGCCCAAGTAGCTCGGGCGGTGGCCGGTCGAGGTCTCTCGACAGTGCGGCCTTCGTCTTGATGCCGAGCGGCGTCAGCCCCACCAGCCTCACGCGGCGATCTCCGGCGAGGCTCCGGCGCTCGGCCAGGCCCTTCTTCTCGAGGCGGTCGACCACCCAGGTCGCGTTCGACGCGTCGCAGCCCCACGCCTCGGCGAGCGACCCCATGGTGCGCCCCCCCGCGACGTCGAGCGCGAAGAGCGCGCGTGAGTCGTTGGGGGTGAGGCCGTGCCGGCCGAGCACCGGACTGCGGTGCGGCTCGGTGTCGATGAGGAAGGCGAACATGCGCTGCCAGACCTCTGCGGCGAGCGCGGCCTTGGTCGAAGAGTCGCCGGCCATGGTCCAGAGGTACCCCACGGGCCCCATTCGTTCAACCGGATAGATATTTTAGTGGATTAAACTATCAAGGGTGCCAAAGCTTTGATCCAGCGGAGGCGAGTCATGGGTGCTCTCGAAGGTCGGGTCGCGTTGGTGACGGGTAGCTCGCGCGGGATCGGGGCGGCCATCGCTCGGCTCTTCGCGCACGAGGGCGCACGGGTGGTGATCCACGGGCGGGACGAGCAGGCGATGTCCGGTGTTCAGGCCGACATCGAGCGCAGCGGCGGCCAGGCGACGAGCATCCGGGCCGACGTGTCGAAGCTTTCCGAGATCGAGGCCATGCGGGGCGAGATCGAGAAACGTCTGGCGCCGGTCGACATCCTGGTCGCCAATGCGGGCGGGAGCTTCTCCCGGCCGGGCCCTCTCGAGGACACGACGGAGGAGGCGTGGCGCGCGAGCGTCGACGGCAATCTCACCGCGACGTTCCTCACGCTCAAGACCTTCCTGCCCGGCATGAAGGGGCGCAGGGCCGGCAACATCATCACGATGTCATCGGCCGCCGCGCGCCGTCCGCACCCCGGATCGCCCGTCCCGTACGCAGCGGCCAAGGCCGCGATCCAGATGCTGACGCAGGACGTTGCCGTGCAGGCGGGTCCCTTCAACGTCCGCGTGAATTGCATCGCGCCCGAGACGATCCTCACGGAGGGGAACATCCAGCGCATCCCCGACGCGCAGAAAGCCACGCTCGTCGAGCTTCACCCCATCCGCCGGCTGGGAACACCGGAAGACGTGGCCAGAGCGGCGCTATTTTTTGCCTCGGAGGAGAGCGGTTGGATCACCGGCGTGGTCCTGGACGTCGCCGGCGGAGCGGTGATGATCTGAAGCTTGCCGCGGCCTGAGCCGAGAAACCCAGTGCTCACTGCATCGGTCCTTCGCAATAGATACCGTTCGGCAGCGCCGCTACTGCCACCGGACAGCACACGATGATGGTCCCCGCGTCGCTTGATTCCATCGGTCCGCCGTCCCCCGGCAAATCGCAGTGGATGATGCCCGCGTCGGTAAAGAGCGTGGAGAACTCTTCGCAGTCGCTGACGCACTCGACCGGAGTCACGGCGCCGCCGTCGGGGAGAGCCGTGCACCAGGCCTGCGACGTCGCGTAAGGCGTGTCCGCCACGCAGACGGGACCCGCGTAGGAAGGGCGGAGCGATTGGCTCGCTTCGGCAGCCCCGTCTTGGGATGCCACGGCGGCCCCGTCGCTGCCCGCGCCGAGTCCGCCCTCGTCGCTCGGCGAGGGGGGAGAACTGGAACTGGAGCAACCGAACAGCGATCCGAAGATTGCCAGCGATGCGATCGCGCCCCCTCGAGCACCCATCATCCGCACGATCCTATCCTGGGTCGCGGCAGAGACGGCCTGGGCGCAGCGCTCGGATTCTGAGCCGAAGATCCTTTCGGGTGTGATAGGGCGTGGATAGGCGCTGGGGCACGAAGCGTGCGCTGCGCGGCTTGCGAATCAGAACACCAAAGGGCGAGGTGCGCTTATGACGAGGAACGTCTCCACTCAGGCCGACAACGACACGAGGGGCCTGCGCCTCGCCGGACGATGGGCCGCGGTCGCCGTTCTCGGTGGCGCCCTCACGTCCGCTTGCAGCAGCAGTAGCTCCGGGAACAACCCGGGCACTCCGGCCGGCAACGCCGACGGCGGCAGCAGCTTCGGGAGCGACGCGTCAACCACCGGGGCCACCGACAGCGGCAGCAGCTCCGGGAGCAGCGGTAGCTCCGGCGGCGGTAGCTCCGGGGCCGGCAGCAGCTCCGGGAGCAGCAGCACTGGCGGTGGTAGCTCCGGCGGTGGTAGCTCCGGCGGCGGCAGCAGCTCCGGGGGCGAAGGCGGAACCATCGTCATGGAGGGTGCAGGCTGCAACACCGTGACGCTCGGCGGTGCGGTCGTCACCCCGACCACATCCTCCAGCACGCCGCCGACCCCGGCGGGCGGCACGATCACGAGCGGGACGTACTCCCTCACGTCGGCCGCCCAGTACGTGACGTCGCCGTGCGTTTCGAACCTTACGGGCGCGACGGTGCAGTCGACGATCGTCGTCAACGCGTCGGCCATGACCGTGCAGGTTTACTCCGTCTCGTCCTTCCAGGGGCACACCGAGGAGTCACGCTCGGCGAACACGTTCACGACAAGCGAGTCGGATTTGACGACCACGCCCACGTGCGGCAGCGATGTCGACGCGGGGCCGGGTACCCCGTCGCCTTATACGGCCACGTCGACCACGATCACCGTGTTCAGTGTCGACACTCAAGGGCTGGACGCGGGGGCGTGCGCAACGACCGTCGAGGTCTACACGATGCCGTGAACCGGCATCCGCCGCCCGGTCGGTTTCCATGACGACGCCTTCAACGGAGTGGAGAGAAAAGATCGGCGCCGACGAGGAGGCGCGGTACGAAGCGTACGCCGCGAGGCTCCGCGACCTTCAGCGCGCGGCCGCCCCGAGAACCGGAACCGCCAGCCGTGCTACCTCCGCCAAGATCTCGCGCGGCGGCTGGCCGAGGGCCCGGTCGTCTACGACATGCGCGTCCAGTTTTACGTGGACGAGGCCGCGACGCCCATCGAGGACGCTTCGGTCGAGTGGAAAGAGAAGGACGCCCCGTTCGTGACTGTCGCCCGGCTCACGCTCCCCAAGCAGGACCTCGACGGCGCCCACGGCCGGAAGGTCGCCGACTTCGTCGAAGGGCTCTCGTTCGACCCCTGGCACGCTCTCGAAGCGCACCGGCCCCTCGGTAACGTGATGCGCGCACGCAATCCTGCGTACCGTCTGAGCACGAAGGAGCGTGGCGCCGTCGGCGAGCCCGATGGAACGGAGCCGTTCGCGTGACCTGATCAGTTGCAGGTGACCGCGGCGAGGTCGATCCGATAAATATGGACCCCGTTCGCGGCAAACTCGTCCGAGAACTTGCCCGCCACGACGTCGAGCGTCCGGCTCTCGCCCACGACGGTCGCGACGCCGTTGCCTGTCATGCCGGTGACGGAGAACGTCGCGTTCGCGGTCCCGGCGCGCGAGACGGCGGCGAACACGTAAAGGGCGGAGCCGCCGGCCTTCACCATGAGGTCCACGGGGGCCGAGGCGTCGCTCGCGGTGGTGACGGTGACCATTCCCGGAAGGCTCGCGCTGTTCAGCTCCGGCGCCAGCGAGGTGATCTCCTTATTGAGCGCCGTCACGGCGGCCACCATCGCGGAGCTCTCGAAGATGGCGTCCTCGCGGAAGGACGGGTTCCACGAGTCGATGAAGTAGATGACGCCGTTCGCCCCGTGGATCAGCGCGAGCCAGACCTCGGACACCGTCTCGGTGGGAGTCGGGCCGTCTGTCGTGTCGGCGTTGATGACCGTCGTCTCGAAGTCGGTCCAGACGGCCTGGTTGCGCGTCGACCACATGTGCAGGCTGTCCACGCCGCTGGCGTTCAGCCAGAACTCGCCGCACGTCACCTGCTCGTTCGAGTCTCCGCTGCAGTTGTTGTACGGATAGATGTCGAAGGCGACGATGTCGCTTGCGGGGACGTACTCCGACTCCGGCGGTGGATTGCTGCCTCGCCCCTCGTAGGCGGGGTAGGCGACTCCCTGTCCGAGGCCGAGGTAGATCGGACGCGTCGGATCGGCGGCCTTGTAGGCGTCGTACTGGGTCACGAGCGTGGATGGGGCGACGGGCGGGCCGTAGCCGCCGCCGGAGGCCGGCTGCGCGTTGTCCGGTTCGTCGGGGGTCATCCACCAGCCGATGACGGTCGTGTCGTCGATGCTGGCCAGACCGGTGGAGTCCTGGCCGATGATCGCGTACATGCCGAGACCCTTGAGCGTGGCGAGGTCGCTCGCCATCAGCGGATCCGTCCCGCCGTTGTTGCCCAGGTAGATGTTGACCCCGATCCCCGCCAGCTCGGTCGCGTGCGACGGAAGCTGGAGCCAGACGGCGATCGGGAAGAAGCTCGGGTCGGTGGGAATGCCTCGCGACCAGCCGGTGTACGGGCTGGTCCAGGCGATGCTCGGAATCGCCGGGGCGCACGACATGGCTTCGGCGCTCGTCGACGAATCCATGGGAGCGGATCCGTCGAGCAGCCCGCCCGAGTCTCCGACCGGCGCGCCAGAGCCCCCGTCTCCGCCCTGCACGCCGGAGCCCCCCGCGGCGTCGAGACCCGACGACGCCGACGCGCCATGACCGCCGCACCCGAGCGCGAGCGCGCAGAGTGCAGCAAGGACGGGAGCCGCGGAGCGCATGGGTCTACGAGCAGGGTAGCCTAGTCCCACTGCACCCGCGTTCGATCGAAGAACGCCACCGCGCGGCTCCTCTCTACGTGGAGTGCGTCGTCGCCACGGTGGGCGCCGATGCCGAAGTGACGGGCGTCATGACGACACCTGTGACGTCGCCCTTGATCGCCTTCTTTTGCTGCTTGCCCATCGTGTGCCGCGCGGCGCGTGTTGCCGCGCGCTTGGCCGCAGCCGCCACCTTGGCTTCGACCGTGAGCGGCACACGCGCCTTCGGTTGAATCCCGAAGTCCGCGAGCACGTCGGGCGAGTTGCCGTAGGCGGCCTTCACGTAAGTCACCGTCGCGCTCATCAAAGCCCGCAGCGCCGGCATGTTGGCCGCCTCCGCGACGAGCTTCGCCTTGGTCGTGGCCTTGGCGGCCTCCACGTCGCTCCGCAGCGCCACGATGGATTGCAGCTTTGCCGCGAGCTCCGTGGGCGTGAATGACTCCCCCAGGATCGTGAGCTGCGTCGTACCAGTGAGATGCTTGGCCATCCCCGCGATGACGTGCTGCGCGACGACGGCCACCTGCCCCTTGCCCTGAACTTTCGTTGTCATGTCTCGGTCTTTCCTTGCCGAGGAAGGCCGACGCGTGCATCGCCACACCACGTGCGTGGACGGCATCCCCTTCGACGTTCCTCACCTGGTTAAGCCCGGTCGGAGGCCAAATTCCTCACGGCTTCTCCCACCTATTTTTCGCTATCCGCGCAAGGCCGCGAGATAGCGGAGGAAAAATCGACGCGATGCGCGCGTGCAGGCGACGGATGCGGGCGTGCAGGCGACGGATGCGGGCGTGAAGATGGGGACTGCGGGCGTGCAGGCGACGGATGCGGGCGTCAATGATGCGGACTGGGGGCGTCCGTAACCTCGGACGCGGAGGTGCATACGCCGGGATGGGGTGCTCCTTCCAGCCGAAGGGCGCTTGGCTCCCGCGCGATGGGCACACGACAGATGCGCGATGGGCCCGCGAAGGGCGTGCCTTGCGCGAACGAATGACGCCGGATGGGCACACGGATGATGAGCGATGGGCGCACCCAGGACGGGGGGTTCGCGGTCGCATCGCGCGTGTGGGGCGGCGCATCGACCCAAACGAGCAAGCGCATTCGCGGGTTTCGACGGACCATCCGGATGCATGCGGGCCTGATAAAGTGCGCATGGGAGAGCCCGTCGCGCCGGCCCACCATGGAAGAAATGACCATGGTGCCCCGGTCGGCGCAAAAGCAGCCTATCTGCCTGCTTCGTCGGTCGACATCGGGGCCTGCTCGAGCGCGCTCACGACGTGCCCGTAGCCTTGCCTCGATACGTTCATGCGTCACCGAGTCCGCGTCGTCCACCGAGCAGGGGCGTCAGCGCCACGAGCTCCAGTCGAGAGCGGACGCCGAGCTTGCGGAACAAGCTCGCGACCTGATTGGCCACGGTCCGCGCGGAGCATCGCCGGAGCGCAGCGATCTCCGAGTTCGAGCGGCCCGCCAGGATGTGCTGTGCCACGTCCGATTCCGCCGACGAGAGGCTGATTGCGCTGTCCCCGGGCAACGTGAAGGTCAGAACCGCGAGCTCGCCATCTTCACTCTCGAGGGCCATGAGGTCGGCGGGCACGGTCGGCAAGGAGGTGGGGGGGCGTTTCATGCGGTCTCCTGTTGGCTCCTGTGCGCGCGATATGCCGTGACGAGCTCGAGCCGGGAGCCGACCGAGAGCTTGCGCTTGATTCGAGAAAGATCGGCGTTCACTGCGGCCGTCGACAGGCCGGACTGATAGGCGATGAGCTTTGGCGCTTGGCCTTCGGCAAGGTATGCGAGGACCTGTGCCTCCCGCTCGCTCAGGACGGTCCACGCGTGAGGAGTGATTGCGTTGCGTTTGGCGACGACGAAGCGCCGACCGTCGCTGTCGAATTGATCGACGAGTGACCAGCGGCCCGAGACGAGGCCCTTCCACAGGGCCAGGGCGCGCTCGGGATCGACGCGTCGCAGGCGCCCCCGGGCTCGATCGATGCCTTTGGCCGCGTCGCTCAGGGTACTGGCATCGTCCCGCGTGACGCCGTTCTCTCTGTGCAGGACCTTTCCGCCTGGGTCCAATACCGCCTCCGCCTTGCCGTCGCGCTCGCGTGCCAGCCTGTAGCCGGTCACCAGGTGAGCCGCGATGCGCTCCCACAGGACGGTCGCTCGGCGAGTGGTGGGGCGGGGCTTGTCCTCGATGCGGAAGAAAACGCAGCCGTGGCCACTCGGATCCGCGGCGATGACCCCGAGCGAGTCCGTCACAGGCCGTGAGAAGTTGGTCACCAAGTGCGTCATCATCGAAGGACCGATGAGACGGCTGAGACGAGCGGCGACCGGTGCAAGCGGAAACATTTGCCGCGCAACGGCCATCGCCTGAGGGGGCGGCAGGTCGGTCAGCCACGCCGCAGCGCGGTCGGTGGCGGCGACGTCCTCGGGGGCGACGCCGATCGCCCTGGTAGCGCCCTGCCAGATGGAGTCGCGCTGAACATGGAACCGGCGCGCGAGCACTCCCCCACCTTGGTCGAGCTGGGCGTGCATCGCTGCCAGAGCGCCGCCAAGCCACTCGTCAGCATTGGCCGACTCCGCATACGCGGCCTCGATGATCGAGAGAACGTCGCCGTCCATCTGCTGCGTTGTATCGCGCGTACACTCGCTGGTCGAGAGCTGGTGGGGCGTCGTGGTACCCAGAGGTGATAGGGTCTGGGCGTGGTTGGAAGCGCTCGTCGACGCGAGCGGTGAAGGGAGATGACGATCGACCTCCGCCAGCGCGTCATCGCTCTCGTCCACCAGATCCAGGACGTCCCGTACGCTTGGCCTGGGCTGCCGGACGCGGGGTCCGTTCGAGAGCACGGCGTCGGAACCTGCGCGTCAAAGCACGCGCTCTTGGCCGAGGAGCTGCTCTCCCTTGGCGTCACGAGCACGCCGCTGCTCGTCGTCGGACCGCTCGTCCCCGACGGGCTTCGCGACACGGACGATTGCCGCCCCGGCCTTCCACTCGTCGAGGTCCACGAGTGCCTGACCCTCATCGCCCCATGGGCGGGTCCGATTCGCGTCGATGTCACGTGGGATCCGGTGCTCGCCGGGTACGGCCTGCCCATCACTCGGCCGTGGGATGGATCGAGCGACATGCGCCTGGCGCTCGCCGCCGGCGGCGCGGGCTGGGCCGTCGAACGCGCTCAGCTCCGAGCCGCGAAGGAAGCGCTCAGGAGCCGCCTCTACGGACCCGGCGAACGTGAGCTTCGAGACCGAACGCTCCGGGCGATCTCGCACCATTTTGCCAGGTGGCGGGCGAGTCGCTGAGGGACCCTGTGGTCAAGCTCGTCGATTTCATTGCCCGGCGGCCCGAACAAATTGACTATGGCGCTCTGCGTGCCGGCGGGCTGGTCTGCACCAAACAACCCGCTATCGCGAAGGGAGACCACTATGGTGCGTTGGATACGGACCGCTCGGATCGCCTCATCCTCCAAATTCGGAAAGGCGCTGGACTTCGCGCAGAAGAGCAAGCTGCTCTCGGCCAAGTTTCCGGAAGCCAAGAAGATCGAGGTGTTCCTCGACGCCTTCGGGAACACCACGCAGATGCGCTGGTCTATCGACTATCCCGACCTGGCGACCCTCGAAAAGGTGCAGCAAAAGATCCTGACCGACGCGGACTACTGGAAGTTTCTCGCCGAGTACGAGGACGCCTTCGTCCAGGGCTCGATTGACGACGTGGTGCTGACGGAGATCTGACGGCACGGCACGATGCCAAGGGGCGACATCCCAAAGTCACGAATCGGCGTCCACGAGATCATCGAAGAGCAGATCCTCGGTGGTCGCTGCAACGACGATGGACCATGTAAAGCCGCTCGACTCCGCCGCTTCGCTTGCTGCCGCACGCACCGTTCGGAGCGCCTCCACGGAGGTCACGTCGCCGAAGGAGGGGCCACTTACGTACGTACCCACCGGGAGCTTCCGAATCTGCCCGTCAATCTCCACGATTCGCTCGAGAGAGCGACTGGCCATCGAGTTGGAGAGGTTCGCGTAGCTTTCGAGATCGGCGCCGTATAGCTCGACGCACACGAGAAATTGCCTCGACATGGTCAGTTCGCTCCAGTGTTTTCTTCACGAGGAGACTCCAGCGCGCCCCTCAGTGTGGTCGTCATCGCCGCCGCGGCCTCGAGCAGACGGCATCCGAGACGCGCCGCCTCCTCGATGAGCTGCTCGCTGAATCCATCGGCATTGGCCGGTTGCGCGAGGTAGTCGGCGTGATCGGCGATCGTTCGGACCACGGCCACCTGCTCTCGAAGGCGGGCGAGCTCGAGCTCGGCGGTGAGCCAGTTGTCGTCGCCTGATTCGAGGGCGGTAAGCGAGGGGATGATTGCGCGCATGGAAACCTGCCTCCTATCGATCGGTGAGAGCTTCGATGCACGGGGAGCAGCAACGGGCGCGCCAAGACGGCGTCAGTCGGAATCACTCCCGAAATTGAGGGCGCGTGTCCGCTCTGTGTCGCGTGACTGTCGCGCGCCGAATCGGTTGGTGTTGCATGGTGCTGCACGACGCGACGCGTTGCACGGAACCCGCGGGGCATGGGAGACTCCCGCCGTGCTCCTCCTCGACGAGCCCAGCCCCTCGCTCACGGAGCGCTTCCATACCGGGCGGGTCTCGTCGCAGTCGCTCGGGGAGCACCCGGTGCTGAAGCGCTGGGCGAGGGTCGCGAGTCTGGGCCTCGCCCCGGACGCTGACGGGTATCCCGACGTCGAGAGCGGCGCTGGTCTCATCGAGCGCAGGGACCGCCTGGAGGACATTTTTCGCGAGGAAGCCTCGCTTCTCGGTCAGGTCGCCGGCGAGCTTGGTCAGCGCGACGTCGTTGCTCTGCTAGCCGATCCCGATGGCGTCATCCTCGCCTCCCACGGCGGAGGGGCGTTCCTGGAAGGTGCCGCGAGGGTCCGACTCGTGGAAGGAGCCCGATGGAGCGAGACGACGCGCGGCACGAATGCCATCGGCACGGCCGCCGTCGAGGGGAAGCCCGTAGCGGTCGTGGGGCGCGCCCATTACGAGCTGCGGATTGGCGATCTTTTCTGCTACGCGACGCCCGTGCGCGACGCCTTTGGCGATCTCGTAGCCGTGTTGGACGTCACCGGGCCGATGGGGCGGCACGACCCGGCGTTCGCGGTGGCGGTGCAGGTGGCCGGGAGCGCGCTCGAACGCGCTCTGCGCGCACAGGCCTTCGCGCGCACGCACGCGGGCGGCCTGCCCGTGCTCGAGCGACTCGTGGCACGATCGCGGGGCCCTGCTCTGCTGGTCGAGGCGTCCGGGGCCGTACGCGTCGCCAACGATGCGGCGCGCGTCGTGCTCCACGCCGGATCGACGGCGCCGCACTCGTTTGCGGGGAGCACACCGCTCACGTGCCAGCGGATCTTCGGCGTGCCGTTCGACCGGCTCATCTCTATCGCACGCGGGGGGAGCCGAGGTGCGCGGTTCGAAGTGCGGGGGACGACGTTCGCCGTCGATCTCGATCCGCTCTTCGGGCCGGACGGGCGCGCGCTGGCGCTCGTGGTCTACTTTGCTCCGGTCGCGCCGAGGCGGGCCGCCGTCGGTCCCGCACGGGCGGTGCGAGTGCCGGAGGCGACGCACCCCGCGTTTGCCCGACTCCTCGGTGCGGACCCGGCGTTTCTCCACGCCAAGGCTCTTGCCCAGCGATTCGCTGCGACGCCGCTGCCAGTGCTCTTGCTCGCCGAGACCGGGACCGGCAAGGAGCTCCTCGCACGGGCCATCCACGATGCGAGCGCACGCGGGCGCGGTCCATTCGTCGCCGTCAACTGCGGCGCCATCTCCGAGACTCTGCTCGAGAGCGAGCTTTTCGGCCACGCTCCGGGCGCCTTCACAGGTGCGGCCCGCGCCGGGTCCGAAGGGAAGATCGGCGCGGCGAACGGAGGGACACTCTTCCTCGACGAGATCGCCGAGATGCCGGACGGGTTGCAGGCCGCCCTTCTGCGCGTCCTCGACGAGGGTATGTACTATCGTGTCGGCGAGGATCGGCCCCGGCGATCCAACTTTCGCCTCATCGGGGCCACCAGCGGCGATCTGCCGGCGCTGGTCGACCGAGGCGCCTTCCGGCGCGACCTCTTCTACCGGATCCACGGTGCTTGCGTGACGATCCCTTCCTTGAGGGAGAGGAGCGACCGATTGTCGCTGGCCAGGGCTCTGCTCGCGGAGCTTCGACGCGGGGCCGCAGGCGGCGCGAAAGACGAGGACGCGATGCTGACCGAGGACGCGTGCGTCTGGATCGAACGACACACGTGGCCGGGGAACGTGCGCGAGCTCAAGAGTGCCCTTCTTCACGCGTTGACTCTTGCCGCCGACGGGCCCATCGCCCACGAGCACTTCCCGGAGATCCTCGTCTCGGACTCCCGTCGTGCGAGCGACGTAGACAGAGGGCACGTCCCTGGCGAGCGCACGAAGGACGAGGTGCTCCGGGACGAGTATGCCGCGACCATCCGCGCTTGCTCGGGCAACGTGGCCGAGGCCGCGCGCCGGCTTGGTGTCGCGCGGAGCACCCTCTACCGCACACTGAAGCGTTGAGACCCCGAGCATGCCTCACATCCCCATCCCCGAAGGACTCCCTGGCATCCGTGGCCTATTCACGGTGCGCCCCGAAACCGCGAAGCCGCTCTGCGAGCTCGCGGATATCCTCTTGCATGGTACCGGGACGCTCACGCCCGGCGAACGCGAGCTCATTGCCACGTTCGTCTCCGCCAAGAACGAGTGCCTCTATTGCCAGAGTAGTCACGGCGCCGTTGCAGCGGTTCATCTCAGCGGAAACGAAGCGCTGGTCGCGGACGTGAAGCGCGACTTCGAGAACGCCCCAATCTCGAGCAAGCTAAAGGCGCTACTCGCCATCGCTGCCAAGGTGCAAGAGGGCGGGAGGTCCGTGCGCAAGGAGGACGTCGAGCGTGCTCGCGCGCAAGGCGCGACCGACATGGAGAAAGGGCTACGCGACCATTCCGACCGGTGTGTCGGCTGCCCGCGCCGCGTCGGGCCTGCCCAGCAACGAGTGACGCGGGCTGCGTCTTAGGGTGTTGAAGCTCCCTGAGGGTGACGATCGCCCAATCGTCGGCGTGATATCGCCGTTACGGCGCGACGGTGTATCTGTAATGCCCATCATGCTTGCCGTTCGGCTCACGTCCTCGATCGCCGCCCTGCTTGCAGCGGCCGTCTGGCTCGGTGGCCTGGTCGCCCTGGGCGCCGTCGCGGCGCCCATCGTCTTCTCCCACGTACCGCTGCCGCAAAGCGCGGACGCGATGAGCGCGGTGTTCCGTCGCTTCGACTCCGTTGCGATGACCTGCGCCGGCCTGGTCGTGGCCACCGAGGTGGCGCGACGCCTCGCCGGGCCCCGCTTCACGCGCCTGGATCACGGACGCGCGCTCACATCGCTCCTCGCCGCGGTGGCCGCGGTCATCGAGGGCGTGAGCGTCTCGCCTCGCATCGCGGCGCTTCACGCCGCAGGTGCGGTCCGGGGCGCAAACGCAGCGGGACTCGAGCTTGCGCGCCTGCACGACCTCGCCGAAGCGCTAGGGAAGGCGGAGGTGACCTTGCTCGCGATGGTCATCGTGTTCCATGTTCTGTCCCTGTCGCCCGCACCGCCCGGCTCACGGTTTGCAATCGGTCGTGAGGGCTCTGTCGGACACGCACCAGTAGATGGGTGAGTCTTCGTAGGCGCAGCAGCTCGTCCTCGAATCGTCGCTCGCGCAGTCCGCCGTGGCCGTGCACAACCGGAGCGTGAAGGTCAAAGGATCCTCGGGACTGCCGCAGGTAGTGCCCGGGAGATCGTCCGCGCAGCTCGCCTGGCAACTCGAGCTCAACTCCGCGATCGTGCAGTCTCCGACCACGCCGCCGTCGATGACGAGCGTCGCGCAGCAGACCGTCCCAGCGCCGCACTCGTTTGTCCCGGTGTTGCCCGTGCAGTCCAGCGCGTAGGCCGGTGCCGTGCACGTGGCCGCGCAGCTCCCGGCGGTCGCCTTGCCCATGCCCTGGGAGCAGCAGTTGTCTCCATGGGCGCACTGGGCCTCGCCGCCGTCGCTCGAGAGGCACATGGGCGCCGTGCAGACGCCCGCTCCCGTGCAGGCGACCGTGCACGGAGAACCGCTGTCTTGCCATGCTCCGCTCGGGCCACAAGACTGGGGTTGCAAGGGGCCGTCGCACTGCATCTCGCCCGGCGCGCACTCGCCCGCGCATTCGCCCGACACGCACGTCTGTTCGCCGCAGTCCATCGCGGCGCCCCACCGGCCCGAGGGGGCGCACGTCTCCACGCTGTTGCCAACGCACCGGGTGGCCGGGGCAGCGCAGACGGCGCCGCTGTCGACGACGCCTTCGCCCGCGGCGTCTCCCGCGGCGTCGGGCGTCACGGCCACACCGCTCTCGTCGGGCATCCCGTCCACGCCGACGTCGGAGGTAGCATCGAGTCCCGCGTCGGCTGTCGCTCCGACCGCCGAGGCGTCGCTGCCGTCTTCGTCCGTCGCGGCCGAGTCGGCGGCGCCGGTTGCGCCCCCGTCCCCGCTGGAGCCGGTCGTCGAATCGACCGCTCCGGCGCCCCCATCCGCCGATGGGCTGATCGAGGAATCGCGGCCCTCGGTCGACGAATCCGGGCTCGAGGGGATCGGCGCCGTGCCGCTCGCGCTGATGCCGCAGCCTGCGGCGAGCATGCCTGCGAGAAGAGCGGGGCCGAACCACCGCATGGCGAACTGCGCGCTCGTCGTCGCCTGCACTGACGTCTGCACTGATCCTGACTCCATACTCCATCCAGCCGGCCCCCGAGCGGGCCTCGGGCGACATTGGTAGGGTGCGCTCGCACAGCATCCCCCGCGCGACGAGGGCGAGACTGTGTAAAGTTCGGAGGGAGCGGCAAAGTGAAGAAGCCGACTCCGGGTAGCAAGGCCGATCGCTACCGTCTCGGCTCGTACCGCATCGCCACCGCCCCCGAGGCGAACTCCAGCCGGCTCACGAGCTTCAAGTCGATATGCTTCGATAGCCCCGCGAACAACGTCGGCCCATGGCCCGCTAGCCTGGGCTGCACCACGAGCTCGTACTCATCGATCAATCCCAGCTCCGCCAACGCCAGCGGGAGCGTCACGCCTCCCACGAACAGTCCTTTGCCCGACTCCTGCTTGAGTTGCTGAACGGCCTTCCCGAGATCCCCGCGCACGAGCTCCGCGTTCCAATCGACCCGGTCCAGGGTGCTCGACACGACGTACTTCCTTGCCGCGTCGATCGTCCGGGCGAAGGGCTCCATCCAATCAGGCCTCGCTCCCATCCGCGCCGGCGGCCGCCACGCGGCCTCCATCATTTCATAAGTCACCCGACCAAAGAGGAGAGCATCGGCTTGATCGAGGTTCTCGGCCGCGTGACGATGCAAGTCTTCGTCCGCGACCATTGCACGATGATCGCAGCACCCGTCCAACGTGACGTTGATGGAATACCGAAGGGGTCGCACTACGTAAGAGTACCGCCGATCGCGTGGCTCCGAGGATCCGAAGAGCACCGCATGGCCATGCCGTGTGCCACTTGAAAGAAGCCTCGGTTCGGGCTTGGCTCTGCACTCATGCCGACCGAAACCGAGAAGTCCGTCGCTGGACCCCTTGCCACCGCCGAGGCGCTCGCGCGGGAGTTCGCCCGTACTGCCGTCGAGCGCGATCGCCGCGGCGGCACGCCGAAGCAGGAGCGAGACGCCATCCGCGAGAGCGGCCTTCTGACGCTGATCGTCCCATCGCGCCTTGGCGGCGCTGGGGCCGACTGGGCCACGACGATGCAGACCGTGCGGGCCATCGCCAGCGCAGACGGGTCGGTGGCGCACGTGTACGCGTTTCAGCACCTGCTGCTCGCGACGGTCCGGCTCTTTGGGTCTTCGGCGCAGTTCGAGGCCTGGGCACGAAAGACCGTCGAGGCCCGCCTCTTCTGGGGCAACGCGCTCAACCCGCTCGACACGCGGGCTGTCCTCGAGCGCGACGGCGCGAACCTGCGGCTGAACGGTCAAAAGAGCTTCTGCTCGGGCGCGCGCGACGCGGACGCGCTGGTCGTCTCCGCCATCGACAAGGCAACCGGCAAGCTCGTGGTCGGGGCGATCCCGTCCGACCGCAGCGGCATCACCGCCAACGACGACTGGGACAACATGGGCCAGCGCCAGACCGACAGCGGATCGGTCGTCTTCGACAACGTCCTCCTCGAAGTGGGCGAGCTTTTGACGACGCCGGGGCCCCTCGGGAGCACGTTCGCGTCGCTTCGTCCGCTCATCGCGCAGCTGAGCCTCTGCAACATCTACGTCGGCATCGCCGAAGGGGCGCTCCAGGAAGGGCTCGCGCTGGCCAAGGAGCGGCGCCCGTGGTTTGCGAGCGGTGTCGAGCGGATCACGGACGACCCGTATGCGCTCGCCGCTTTCGGAGACATGTACGCCGAGGTCGAGGCGGCGCGACAGGTTGCGAACGCGGCGGCGGCGCGGCTCGACGAGGCCTGGGCGCGCGAAGACCGCCTCACGCCCGAAGAGCGCGGGCGCGCAGCGGTCGCCGTGGCGGCGGCCAAGGTCGTCACGACGCGCGTCGGGCTAGACGTCACCAGCCGGATCTTCGAGACGGCTGGCGCGCGCGCGACGACGGCGCGGCTCGGCCTCGATCGCTTCTGGCGGAACGTGCGCACGCATACCCTGCACGACCCCGTCGACTACAAGCGGCGCGACATCGGGCGGTGGTTGCTCGCCGGCACGTGGCCCACGCCCTCGTTCTATTCGTGACGAGGATCCGTCCGCCAGCCATCGAGCTCGACGGCCGCTTCGTGGATGCCCGAGCGCGCGCGCTACGGGCAGTTCTGGAGGAACGTCGAGTAGCCGCTGGAGGACGAGTCGCAGCCGGTCCCGTCGGCGAACGGGCAGCACACGAGCACGCAGGGGTGCGAAGTGTTGATGCCGACATGCACGGTGCTCGTGGAGCCGACGCCGCCATCGCCAAGGACTGTGCCCGGGGGGGCCCCGTCTCCGCCGGGCAACTCGGCACCGATGAGGACGAACGGGTTCGGCCCAAGCTCGAACGTGCTGCTCGCGGGGCCGACGACGATTGCCGTCGAGCTACCCAGCCCCATGCAGGCCTGGTAGGAGGAGGAGACGTTGGTCGCGGTGCCGTTGAGGCTGACGGTGCACCAGTTGTCGAAGTTGTAGACGGTAATCGTCCCCCCCGCGTTGCCGGGTGCGAGATCGGCACCCGCGCAAGCAGGGTTCGGCGATGGGCTCGACCCCGAGCTGCACGCCGCAGCGAACGCAGCGGCGACCGCGAGCGACGCCATGACAAGAATCCTGGTCTTCTGCTTCTGCATTGGAAAGACCCCGTTCTGTCAAAGAATCCGTGAAGCCAGCGTCGGAACGCTTTTGCGGGCCCACACACAAGGGAGCCTACCGGGTCACTCGACTCCGCCGCCGTGGCCTCCATCGAGCCGCCGCGAGAAGCCCCGCCACGAAGACGGGCCAGCTCCCGCTCGTGCGGTCCGGGCCAACCTGACAGCCCCCGCTCGACGAACCGGCTGTCGCAGGCGACCCCGACGCCCCAGCAGCATCGACTCCACCATCGGACGGAAGGGACGACGATGGCGTTGTCGTCGAGCCGCTGGGACCGCCCGCCACGCCCTCGGCTCCGCCGTTGCAGACCTCGCCGGCAAAAAGGTCCGAGTTGGGCGCGATGCACACCATCGTGCAGCCTCCGTCGGCGGCGAGGACCGGTCCGTCGCAGTTCGTTTCACATCCGCACGTCCACGTCGATGCGCAGTCCGAATCGACGTCGCATTGGGTCGTTTGCGGAGCCACACAGTTGTTCCACGAGACCTCCGTGCACGTGGTGCCGGCCTCGCAGATGGAGAGGTTGTTAAAGGGGGCAGGAAGGGCTGCGTCGCCAAACATGCTCAGCGGGTTGGGCACTGCGCTGCACGGGACGGTCGTGACGGTGGCATAGGAAGGCTCGCTGGCGTCCTGGTCCTTCCCGCAGCTGAAAGAGCCTCCGAAGCCTCCGGTGCTTGCAGGGCAGGTGAACCCCGGGCCGCAGTTCGAGGCGCTGGTACATGCAACCTCCCATTGCGGGATGCAGGCGCTACCTTTCCCGCCGTCGGGCGCGCCGAACAGGCTTGGCGTCGTCTCGCTTACCGGCAGACCGGGGCCCAGCGACCAGCCCTCGATGAAGCAACTGAGGCCGGGGCCGCAATCCGAGTTGCTCTGACAAGGGAGCGACATGCACGTCCCTGTTGGTCCTCCGTCGGCTCCCACGCCTGCGTCGGACTCGTCGCAATACCACCCCATCGGGCAGTCCGAGAGCCCGGCGCAGGCCCGCGCCTCAGCGGGCCGAGGTGACGCCGTGATGGCTGCGAACGCGCAGAACGTGAGGACCCAGCAAACCGCCTGTCGCGTCTTCATCGCTTGACCCCCGTACGACCTCGAGCGTAGCAGCCACGTGATCGGGAGCCAGCGGAGTCAGATCGCCTTGAGAGCCTCTCGCGCGTTCGCCAGCCGCGCTTCGGCGGCGTGGGCGGCGCTGTGCGCCTTGTCGGCTTCGGCTTGCGCACGTAGGGCCGCAGTCTCGGCCTGTTGCGCAGCGATTCGTGCTTGCCGCGCCTCTTCTTCGAGCTCGCGCACCTTGTGACGCGCCTGCTCGACGGCCCGCTCGCGCGCTTCGCTCGCACGCTGCGCCTTTCCCTCGCGCCCGACCGCACGCGACGGCGCCGCGCTCGGCAGACCCGCGAAAGGATCTTCGACTTCGAGATCGTCGACGAGCCGGCCGGCCAGCAGCCGATCGCGCGAGTCGCCCGGCTCGCTAATCGCTGCGCGCAGCGTCTCTCCGAGTCGCCTCGCCTGGCTGACGTTCAACCCCGCGCCCGCCTGCTGCAGCGTCTCTTCGCATCGCGCGATCACGTCGCCAATCCGGTCCCGGAACGCCCGCGCCAACTCTCGCATGGCGTCGCCATCGGCCGTCGACTGCGCCCGGGCCGCCGCCGCCAGGGCGTCGATGGCGGACCGCAGCGTCTCCGGATGGTGGCGAGCCACCCGGTTGAGGGCCCACGCCGTGCGCGATGGCTTCTTCGTCGCGAGCACCTCGCGTGCACCGGCCACGTCTCCCGCCGCGCGCAATCCGGCCGCGAGCTGCTTGCGCTGCGCGACGAAGTCGTCGAAAGGCGCGTCGAACAAGAGCTCGATCGCGTCGGCAATCGTGCGGCCGGCGGTCATGACCCGGAGTATGTAGAGCGCCCGGGCGGATTGCGATAACGTTGCGAGTCGAGGTGTACGCCGAGGGCGTTGGGCATGCCGGCTGACGACGCGCCCGCAATCGTGCCCCTGCCGCCGCGCCTCTTCAGCGGTGAGGCCATCCTGGCCCACACCCTCCTGCTCACACCCGTGACCGGGTCGCTTCTCGCGGCGATCAACCATCGGCGTCTGGGCCACGGGCCGGCGTCTCGCAGCGCGATTCTCCTCTTCGCGGTGCCGAGCGCTATTTTGCTGGTCGCGCAGCTGGTCACCAACGACTGGGTCTCGGCGATCGTTCGGCTCGCGGCATTCGTCTGGACGGTCTGGCTCGCGAGGCGCCTCTACGTCGAGCACCAGGCCATCCACGCGAAGCACGTGGCGGCGGGCGGCCCGACCGCTCATTGGTACCTGGCCACACTCGTGGCCGTCGGCGCGGCCGTCCTCGGCCTCGTCGCCGTCTTCGCGTCCGAGCTATTGCCATAGCGCAACGGCCCTGCACGTTCGTGCCCGCGACCCTCCCCGCGTCGGTGGTCATAGGAAGGGGTATGCGCGCGGCATGGAGGACGCGTGATCTTGCTCCCTGGACTCGTGTAGCTTGGTCAAAAGGAGGGGGCGGTGCGTCGACGATGGGCTGGGATTCTTGGTGCTGCCTTCGCGCTGGCGGCGTGCGGTGTGGCGAATTCGACCGGCGGGGATGACGTCGGCCACGATGCGGCGCCGGTGGACGCCACGACGAATGCGGGTGACGTGTCCGAGGAGGACGGAGGGGGCGTCGGGACGGGCGTGAGCGCGGACTCGAGCGGCGGCGCGGACTCGGGGGCGGCCGGGGACTCCGGCGCAGTCGCCGACTCGAACGCTGACGCTGGTGTGAGCGAGGACTCCGGCGCAAACGACGGCGCGACCGCAAGCGATGTCGCCGCCGTCTCCGACGGCAGCGTGCCGATCTCGGACGCGGGCGGCAATGATGGGGGCGAGCCCGACGCGGCAGCCACGGACGGGGGCGGAGGCGGCCAGATGGACGGCACCACGGCGCTGGACGCGGCCGGATCCGACGCCGCGTGCTCCCCCGTCACCGGCACGTCGTTCCACTGCTACGGCGGACCGCTATGCGCCAGCGCGTCGCAATACTGCGCATACGGTGCCGTTCCCAACGCGTGCGACGCGATCCCCTCCGCGTGCCTTTGCGCCGAGACGGCTGGCTGCGCGTGCCTTCTCGCGAACAGCGTCCCGCTCTGCGACTCGGGGACCCTCGTTTGCACCGAGACGGACGCCGGCGCTCTCTTTGTCGCGAAGTCCGCGTGCGCGCACTGAGCCGCACGACGACACGCGATCGACCGGCCGCGCCGAGAATGGGCTTAACGTCGCGACCTTGGAGAAGTCAATGCGTCGACGAGCCGAACTTCCGACCTTGCTTTTCGCGCTCGCCGTGGGCTGCGGCAAGGCCCAGGCTGTGTCGGACGACGGCGGCGTGATCGACTCGATGCCCTCCGATAGTGGATCAGACGGTCTGGGCGACGCACGGGTGTCGGGCACATCGCCCGCGTGCTGCGTTCCGCTCACTCACCTCATGCTCCCCGACGCAGCACCCGGCATGTGTCTAGTCACTCCCGCTGACGTCGCCTGCGAAGCGAGCGATGACTGCGAGCCGAACTACGTACGCGGATGTGCTATTTGCGGCGTCTTTTCGGTGTACGGATTGAGCAAGTTGAATACGCTCGATTGTCCACCGCCGCCCTGCGAAGCGCCCCCTCAGCCGGTACCCCCTGCGTTGACTCAGGCTTCACGACGCAGGACTGTCAGTTCGTCGTTAGCTATGAGGACATTGCCGTTGCCTGCGTCGATGGCCAGCGCATGACGTACGCGGCCGACGCGGGCTCGGAATGAACGAAGCGCCAGCCCGAGTGGGGCGAGCCGAGGAGCGTTCCCCGCGTCCGCCTTCCATCGTCTCGTTGCCTCCCCACCCCGATTGGGACTCTTGACCCGTGCGCCAGCTCATCCGACGATAGTGGGCTGAGGTTTTCTTCATGTCGTCCTTGTTGAAGCGCGGGCTCGGATCGCTCGCGTGCATGCTCGCAGCGCCCGTCGTGGTGTCGAGCGGTTGCTCGGCGACGCCCAAGGGCGCGCTGATGCTGTCGGTCAGCACGGACATGCAAACGCCCAAGGATGTGGACGTCGTGTCCTTGTTCGTCGCGACCGACGGGGTGGCGAGGTTCGACTACCTGGGCCGGGTGCTGCCTGACGGCACACTGACGCTCCCGTCGACGCTGGCGCTGGTGCAGCCGGAGAATCCGAACACACAGGTTCACATCCGGGTCATCGCCTTCCAGACGCAAGGGCAGCAAGAGAACGCGCGCGTGCTGCGGGACGTGCTGACGACGGTGCCCACCGCGCGTACGGCTCTTCTCCGCCTGCCACTCGACTTCCTCGACGACGGCTCGGGTCAGGGCACGCTGCCCGCCAAGTACGTGCCAGAAGGTGTGGACAGCGCCCCCGACGGGCTGACGCAGTTCGACCCGACCACGATGATCGCGTCGAGTTGCGACCCGATGAAGCTGTGTGAGACGCCGGGCGCGAACTGCCAGACGATGATCAACGGCGTGTGCGGCCCCGCGACGGTGAACTCGTCGATGCTGCCCGCATATTCCCAGTCGGAGGTGTTCGGCGACGGAGGTCTCATTGCGAGCGGCGCTCCGGAGAGCTGCTTTGATGTGCAGACATGCTTTGCGGGATCGACAGCGGTAACGAATTTCGACGTCGCCACATGCAGCTTTTCGCTGCCAGAGACCGTCGGAGGGGCGGGAGCCACCGTCGATGCAGCAGCCGACGTGAGCGTGGTAGACGCCGGGGGGTCGGGGGAGACGTCGACGTCGACGGGCGCGGCGTGCACCTCGGACGCCGACTGTTCCGGTGGTCTGGTTTGCTGCTCGTTGCTTGGGGGTCTGGACATGGAGTGCCTGTCGTCGCAAGAGTGCTCGCTTGGGGGCGTTCTTTCGCCGGACGGAGGCCTTTCGTCGGGCGCAGCGGGGCTGCTGAGCGCACCTGTCCAGCTCGCGGGGTCGGCGCTGAACCTTGCGCTCGTTACACCAAGCACGGGCGCGTGCCTCGCCTCCGGCTGTTACGTGCCGCTGCCGAACGACCCGAACGAGGGGTTCACGGTCGAGGGCAGCACGGTGACTCTCGCGCTCGGGGTCTGCAACAAACTCGGGAACACCGTGACGCTCGCCTTCTCGTCCGGTGCGTGTCTCACCGAGACGCTCTCCCAGCCCGTGTGTGAGCCGACGACTCCCGCCGAGGTGGCCGAGGCGGGGCCCCCGCCGGTCGCGGACGCAGCCGCCTGCGATGGCAACTACGTCGTCACCTGCCTCTCGAGCCCCGCTTGCGGCTCCGATTCGAGGGGCTCGGTTGCGCTTACCGTCTCGGGCGCCCAGGCGACGCTCTACGTCGAGATGAACGGCGACCAGAACGCGCCGATCACGGGGAGCGTGGACACCACGACATGCGTCGCGACGATTGCGCTACCGGCTTCCGACGGGGGCTCGTGCGACAATGCGAGCGGGGTCGTCGTGGCTGGCCTGACGTCGGGTACGAGCTTCAGCGTTCCGTGCACCAACGGCGGAAGCGACGGGTCGTGCGTGCAGGGGACGATGTCCTGCACCGTGGCGAGGGGGACGCTGGACGGCGGGTCGTCCGCATCGTGCCCGACGGGCACGACCAACTGCGGCGGTACGTGCATGAACGAGCAGAGCGACCCGAACAACTGCGGTGCATGCGGATTCGCGTGCCCGTCGAGCCAGTCGTGCGTGAGCGGCGCCTGCACCGTCTCGGCCACGCAGGACGCGAGCACTGCGGTTTGCACACCGGGTTCGCAGCAGTGCTTCGGCAACACCAAGGTGCAGACGTGCGGGCCGAACGGTCAGTGGGAGAGCCCCGCCTGGCCGTGTGCCACGCTCTTGTGCAGCGGCGGCGCCTGTTCGGGCTCGACGGCGACAGGCGTGAGCTGCCAGACGAGCGGCGCAGGCCAGACCAACTGCGGAACGAACAGCGAGAGCTGCTGCACGAGCCTGGAGGTCCCTGGAGGGACGTACTACCGGACGTATGACGACGACGGAAACCCAACTGCGGACGGCGGCGTGGACTTGGCCGCCGACGGCGGGCCAACCGGCGAGGCCGACCCTGCGACCGTGAGCGGCTTTCAACTCGACAAGTACCTGGTGACCGTGGGCCGGTTCCGTCAGTTCGTGAACGCCGTCTTGCCTCCCGATGGCGGCACGGGATGGTTGCCGGCAGAGGGCTCGGGCATCCACACGCACCTGAACGGCGGCCTTGGTCTGGTGAGCGCGGCCGTCACGAACAGCGACGGCGGAGTGGAGTACGAGACGGGGTGGGACGCGGTCGACTGGAACAACCCGACGGACGTGAACCCGACGACCGCGAACCTGACCTCTTGCCAGTATACAACGTGGACGGCTTCGGCCGGCAGCCAGGAAAATCTCCCCATCGACTGCGTGACCTGGTACGAGGCGTACGCGTTCTGCATTTGGGACGGCGCGTTCCTTCCGAGCGAGGCCGAGTGGGAGTACGCGGCGGCGGGCGGGAGCGAGCAGCTTGAGTATCCGTGGGGCTCGACGGCCCCGGGGACGGCGAACCAGTACGCCATCTACGGCGACTATTACACGGGGAACTCCATGAACATCGCGCCGGTAGGAACCGCGACGTTGGGAGTAGGGGCTTGGGGCCAGCTCGACATGGCCGGAGATTTGCGGGTGTGGGCCCTGGACGGGTACGCGACCTACGTCGACCCGTGCACAGACTGCGCCTATCTTTCAGCAGCTTCGAATCGGGTGATTCGGGGTGGCGACTTCTACTACGGCACGTCGACCTTGCTCCCCCCATACCGCTACGACAACACCCCGACGGTCCGCGAGGGCGATTACGGGTTCCGGTGTGCCCGGGCGCCGTAGACGCCCGTCACGGCACAGCCCGTTTTTGAACTCGCGAAGTACGTTCTACTTCAGTCGTTCGACGCGTCGACGGCATCAGGACTGTCCTGCGTGGCGACAGTACTCGCGGCGTCGTCGCTCGCGTCCACCGCGGTGGCTTCGACGAGAGTGGCATCCGTCGGGCCTGCGTCGACGGACTCGGCATCTATCGCGCTGGCGTCGGGACCGCTCGCTTCAGGCATGGGCGGCTGCGGGTTCTGGGCTGCCTCGTCGCCGCTCTGAAACGTGGGAGAAGGAGTTGTTGCACCCGGCGATCGCGGCGAGGCAAGCCACCGCCGGAAGGACCCTGGCCGCGAAGATGCCGACGACGCTCGTCATGGCGCTCCTCCGTCCTCGCTGCTCTCGCCGGTGACCGTCAGGATCGTCATGCCCTGCACGTTTGGAGTCCAGGCGAAGAGCGTGGCCTTTCCGGCGGCCATGAACTGGACGGTGACGGTGTCGGAGGGCGTGCCGAGGTCCCATGAGAGCGAGGATGCTCGGGTCGGAAGTGGCCCACGAGTAGAGGACGTCTCCACTGAGCGCGTTGCCGTGCGCGTCATGAGCTGTGGCGGCCATCGTCAGTGTTCCCCCAACGACGTTGGCTCCCGTGGGCGTGGGCGGGGACGGGCTCGTGCCGCTGCTGGGCGGCGTGGGCTTGGCCGGGCCAAACGAGATCGAGGAAATGGGCTCGACGTTGATCGGAAGAATATCCTGCAGGCCTCCGTTCGCGTCGACGGCCGCTACCCAGGACTGGCCGACGCGCGTAGCGGTGTAAACGCCAGCGTCCTCGTCGAGCCAGTCGGTCGAGACGGGAGCGGGGTTTAAGCCGGGTCCTGCCAGCTGGCGCAGTAATAGAAGAAGGCTCCGTGGCCGAGCACCCCCTCCTGCTCCTCGATCTCGCCAGGCGGGGGGCCGCAACCGGTGAGCGCGAGAGCGAGAGCAGAAAGGCGCGGCGAGCAGGCGTCGTCCCCAAGGCGCACTCCTCCCGAACCGGGCAGTGCAACGGCCGTACCCCGCGGCCATCCGCTGGAATCGCTGTGTTCTTACTCTCCGACACCGCTCGGGCATGACGTCGGTGTCGCGGTGGAAGGTCACCTATCGCTACGACCGCTGCGCGAACGGCCGGCGCGTTCACAACCGGAGAGGCGAGCCGCAGGTCCACGCCCGCGAGGACGAGATTCTCGACCAGTTCGCGAGCGTCCGGGACGCCGTGGAGATCGCCACCGACTTCGCCGACGACATCGCGGCCGGGTTCGGTCGCTGAGTCCCCAGGGGGATTGATTCCCTCGTGGACGTGGTGAATTGTTGGGGTCGTGCCTAAGCAGACCATCGAAACCGACTACCTCGTCGTCGGATGCGGCGCAGCGGGGATGGCGTTCGCCGACTCGCTGATCGATGCGTCCAGCGCCGAGATCGTCATGGTCGACCGGCGACACGCGCCGGGCGGGCACTGGCTCGAGGCGTATCCCTTCGTGCGTCTGCATCAGCCCTCCGCGTTCTACGGAGTGAACTCGCTGCCTCTCGGTAGCGAGACGATCGATCGCCACGGACCGAACGAGGGGTTCTACGAGCGCGCCGGCGTTGCCGAGATCTGCGGGTACTACGACCGCGTCATGCGGGAGCGCCTGCTGCCGTCGGGTCGGGTCCGCTACTTCCCGATGTCGAGCTACCTCGGCGAGCACCGGTTCGTCTCCACCGTCTCCGGCGAGGAGGTCGAGGTCAAGGTACGCAAGAAGCTTGTTGATGCGACCTACCTCGAAGGGCGCGTGCCGGCGAGCTCGCCGCCTCCTTTCGAGGTCGCCACAGGCGTACGTTGCGTACCGGTCGGCGCCCTCGCGGGGGTTCGTGAGAGCCCGGCGGGCTACGTCGTCATCGGGGCGGGGAAGACGGCGCTCGACGCGTGCACGTGGCTCCTCGATGGCGGCGTGGCGCCGAGCAACATCCGCTGGATCAAGCCGCGCGAAGGCTGGTTCATCAACCGCAAGTATCTGCAGGGCGGAGAGCTTGTCGGCACCATGTTCGAGGGCATCTCGCTGCAGGTGGAGGCAGCCGCCCAGGCGACGTCGATGGACGATCTGTTGGCGCGGCTCGAAGCGTCCGAGCAGCTCTTCCGCGTCGACGCGCGCGTCCAGCCGACGATGTTCCGGGGGCCGACGATCAGCTTCGGCGAGATCGAGCAGCTCCGGCGCATCGACGAGGTCGTGCGGCTCGGCAAGGTTCAGCGCATCGAGTCGGATCGAATCGTCCTTGACGGAGGAACGATCCCCACGAGCCCAGGGCATCTCCACGTGCACTGTGCGGCCGAGGGCCTGAACCCTGCCCCCGAAACGCCCATCTTCGCGGCTGGGCGCATCACCCTGCAGTCGATACGAATCGGGCTGCTACCGTTCGCCTCGGCGCTCATCGCGTACGTCGAGGCCACGCGCAACGATCTCGAAGCGCAGAACCGCCTCTGCCCGCCCAGCCGCCAGCCGAACCTCCCGGAGGACTGGGCGCGTGGGATGCTCATCGGCATGAAGGCCGCCAACCGCTGGTCGAAGGAGCGCGACATCGCGGACTGGCTCGACCGGGCGAGGCTCAACATGCTGCGCGGTCTTCAGCAGCACGGCAGCGAGCCTCACGTGCAGCAGGCGTTCATGCGCTTCGGCGTCAACATTCGTCCGGCGATCTCGAATCTCGAGCGACTGTGCGGATCAGCACCCGACGCGCGGGCTTGACGAAACTCTCGCGCGCCACGCGCACTTTGAGGCCTCCTGCGATGCCTCAGATGTCGCTGTTGAGCGGATCGTACTTGTTGCCACCTGTCGTGAACGGCGACGCCCGCATGGGAGCGGGCCGCGGGCCGCCCTCGCTCTTTGGCGCCTGCGACGGCGAAACCTTCTGGCGAGCCTTGGTCGGCTGCACCGGCCGCGACGGCGACGGCCGTCGATGGCCGATGGCTGGAGTTGCAGCCACGGCAAGAGTCGCCGGGGGAGTCTGCCCGGCCTGAGGTACCGCCGGAACCGCCGCGGGAGTGGCGGATGGAATCTGCGCGGGGGGGGCGCCCGGCATGGGGGGAGAGGCCGCTGGGCTCGGAAGCGGGGGAGCCGCAGTCACCGCGGCCTGCACCGGATCGATCGGCGGCGTCGCTGCTGGTGCAGCCCGAACGACCGTCGCTTTGAGCGCCTGCCAGGTGCGCAGCCCCCCCAATCTGGACTCGACCGCTTTGAGCGCCTGCCCGGCGTGTAGCCCACCCCATCTGGATTCGACCTGCGCGGTCACCGATGCTCGCAGGTCCGGCCGTACGACGGCCGCGACCCACACTGCGCCCGCAACGGCGAGCAGGGAAATCACCCGTCGCCCCGTCTTGCGCTTGAATCGGTCCAGGTCGACCGGCTCGTCCTCGAAGTCGATGGTCGTCGGCCGCACGCTGTAAGGCGACGATTCGTGATCGCGAGACACCGCGCATCGAACGGGGGCCGGCTCTTCGAGAATCGCGCCCAGCGTCATCCACCTCAGGCTACCCGGCACAAACACCCAGGTGCCCGCGTCGATGTACCCACGCTGAAAGGCGTCGTCGAGTTGATCGAGCGTGACCTCGTGCACGCCCCCGTTCGGCAGTTGCACAGACCAGAGATCGCTTTGGCTCATCGCAGCCTCCCTGCCGGTCGCCTCGTATCGTGGCAAAGCTCGGGGCTGAGCGCACTCGCAATCGCAGCAATAGAAGTCGCTCGAAGCGCTATCGCTGGAAAAATCTGCTGCGCACGGGATGCCCCCGTCGCGAGGCAATCAAACGCGCGAGGTTCGGGAACCGATAGAAGGGCGTCGCCCGAGGGACTCGTGCGTCCTTGTTCCGAGAGCCCCGCGTCACCTTTGCGACGGATCCAAGGGGCGGCGGCCATACTTTCAGGGGTGCCAATGAGCAAGGGGTCGAAACGGTGGTCCACTCACGTCGCTGGGGCGTTCGCCCTCGCACTCGCCGTTGGGTGCGGTGGGTCTGCGCAGGTCTCGGCCGAAGGCGACGCCGCTCCCGACGGATCGCCATCCGGAAGCGGAAGCTCGTCGAGCGGCGGCGGGTCGAGCGGCTCCAGCAGCGGTTCGGGCACCGCACCGGACGGAGCGACCGACGGACAGATAGTGGAGGCGGCCGCCGGCCTCGATGCGACGAGTCAAGAGGCGACCACCGGCACCTCAGACGCGTCGGCGCCTGATGCGTCGGGATCGGATTCGAGCGAAGGCCAGGATGCGGCTGACGCCTCATGGGACGCGTCAACGCAGGAGGGCGTCGACGCGTCCGAGACCGAAGCGAGCGCCGGGGCAAGCGAAGACTCGGAAGCGCTGCCGGCGAGCGATGCCTCGGTCGAGACGGGAACGTCCGCCGAGGACTCGGGCGAGCCGAGTCCGGAAGCCGCGTCGAGCGCGTGCGGGACCACGGGGCTGCCCTGCTGCGCCGGCGAGCAGTGCGTCGACACCGAGCTGTGGTGCGTCGCGGGCGTCTGCTCTCCGTGCGGTTCGACCGGCCAGCCGTGTTGCGGAACCGCCTGCAATTCTGGCAATAGCTGCATCGCCACCTCGGAGCGATCGGAGTGCGAGGCGTGCGGCGGGCCGGGCGAGGTCTGCTGCACGACCATTCCGGCCTGCGCAGATTCTCCGGACATCTGCTGGGACTTTGAGTTGGGCGAGTTTTGCGTCGCCCTCTTCGAGGGTACTGCTTCGGGAGCGCCAGGCGAGCAGTGCACCTCGACGTCGACATGCACCGACCAATCCACCACGTGCTTCACCTACGACACTGGCGCAACTGGCTCTGACATAGACTCATGGTGCGTGACGTGCGGAGGCCTTGACCAGGCGTGCTGCAACGGCACGACGTGCGAGACTGGGCTGAGCTGCAACGCGTCGGGGTTGTGCGAGTAGACAACGAGGAGGTCCGCTCACGGCAAGCACGCCCCGAGCGCGCAGCACTGGCAGGCGCCTGCGTCCGAGCACGACGCAGTACCCACGACGCAGGAGGGGCAAGACGACGCCACGCACTCGGCACCGCCGCTCGAGTCTCCACCGCCACTCGCCTCGTCCTCTCCGTCGCTGCCGCTGTCTCCACTATCACCGTCGCTGCCCTCAACCGGCAAAAGAAGGCTTGAGCCCTGCGCCCCACCGCACGCCGACAGAGCCCAGAAGGGCGCAAGGCAGAGGGCCGGGAACAGCGCCAAACCGACCGCTCGAACGCCCCTTGGAGCGAGCGCTGGGAATAGCCTCCCCACCGCATCAGCGCAGCTCCAAGGGCCACGGCTGTCAAGCGGGTAGCCGCGCGGCAATCAAATGCGTGAGGACCGGGAACCAAATAGAAGGGCGTGTCCCGAGGGACTCCTGCTTCACTTTCTGCGATGGATCCAGGGGGCTGCGGCCATGCTTTCAGGGGTGCCAATGAGCAACGGTTCGAAACGCTGGTCGGCTCACGTGGCCAGGGCGCTCGCCCTCGCGCTCGCGAGTGGGTGCGGCGGGTCCGCGCACGTGTCGGCCGAGGGCGACGCCGCTGCGGACGGTTCTGCCGAAAGCGGAACCTCGGGATCGTCGTCAAGCGGCGGCGGGTCGAGTGGTGGGAACAGCGGCTCCAGCAGTGGCGTGGGCACGCCATCTGACGCATCGCTCGACGGCCCGAGTTCGGAGGCGGCTGCCGGCCTAGATGCGAGCGACGGAGCGACCGCGAGCACCGAGGACGCGTCGACGCTCGATGCTTTGGCAGCGGATTCGAGTCCGGGCCCAGATGTGGCGACGGGCGCTGACTCCATGGCCGACAGGTCCACGGATGTGTCTTCGAAGATGGCCGTGCCGTCGAACCAGATTCTCAGGACACGGTTCACGAGATCGCGCTCGGCTCGGAGAGCGGCGACAGCGTGGCGGACAACCTGGAGCTGCTCTGGTCGCAAGAGGTCGCCCTCCTCGACGAGGATCATGCCGGGGTGCAGCTCGCGGGCGTGGGCGAATCGGACGAAGTCGTCGACGTTGCACGTCACGACGATGCGGTCCTCGGTGTAGGCCCGGTCCATGATGATGCGGTCATCCGCGTCGAGCAGCGCGCGCTCGCGCACGTGAACCGCGTCGAGCCCATCCTCCTTGCAGAGCGTCTCGGCGACCCAGGGCGACAGGTTTTCATCGAGCAGCAGCTTGATGTTCACGCGGGCGCCCCATGCGCGGGTAGGCCGTCGTGAAGACGGGCGCGAACTCGATGTCGTCGTGCTTCAGATAGGGGTAGTCCTCGCGCACCTCAGCGGGAGAGGCCCCGCGCAGGAGCATCCCACCGACGTGACGGACGGCGAGGCGACTCTTCGGGAACGTCGGCTCGCCGCCAAGGACGGTCGCGCTGGTCACGACCCTGCGTCGCTTCCACTCCTCGAACCGGGCGAGCTTGTCCTCGACGTCTTTCGCGACGCGGTCGAGCCGCACTTCGAGTACCGGGCTGACCTCCGCTCTCGACGGCGGTTTGCGCGCTGACATGGCCGTCGTGACGGTCCCGTAAAGCTTGCGGCGGTCCTCGACGCCGAACTGCACGCCGAGGCCGGCGAGCACGGCGAAGTACACGAGATCGGCGAAGTCGAAGCTCGGTCGCGTGAAGATCCCATACTCGACCTCCTTGCGAACGCGGCCCTCGTCGAGCCCCGAGAGGGCGGCGACCTCGTTTGCAGTGAGCGTGGCGGCGACCATAAAAACTTCCCTGAACAGGGTAGACTATAAGGCAAAGCGAGAGGCGCGGCAACCCGAGCGTTGCGCGTGGGCCGCGATCCGAAAGGGGGTCTGGAAGGCCACGGAAATGACGCACTGCCCGTCGAGGTTTCTCAGGGAACGAGCGGGGCGTCATCGTCGCCCCGAACTCGCTCGGTTGGCCACTCCACCATCACCATGACGATGCGCTACGCCCACCTCGCCCCGGGGCGGCGGCCGCGAGTACCTCGCCGCCCTCGACCCAAACCACGGCAATCTGACGGCAACATAAGGAGGCGGCACGCGCATCAGCACGTAACGGCAGGAGAATCCCTGCGTCCCTACGTGGATGGATTTAGAACTGCCGTCATCGCGCTTGCGGCGTAGACGCCCACCGGTTGCCATTGCTTGCTTTTCCTATGCGTGTCCGAGCCGGTCGACGATCGAGTTCAAGAACCGCGTGATCGTCTCGACCTCCGCAGCGTCGAAACCGGCGGTGAGTTCGGCGGTGAGCTGGCGCACGAGAGGCAGTGACGCGGTTCGCACGGCTTCGCCTTTCGCGGTGAGAAAAACCTGGCTTCCTCTCCCGTCTTGCGGGTCGGGCCGGCGATGTAGGAGGCCCGCATTCTCGAGGCGCCCGAGCATCCCGCTGACCGCGGACTTGTTCAGGTCGAGCGTGTCGGCGATTTCGGTGAGCGAGGCGCCGCCGTGCTTCGCCACGAAGTAGATCGTCGCGAGCTGGGACGAGGAAACGCCGAGTGCCGCCAGTGTCCGGGTGTTCGCATGAGCGAGCAGCGCGAGGTGCGCTCGGTGCAGAAGGAAGAAAAGGCGACGGTCCACCGCCGGTCACAGTAACGGTCGTTGGCTCATGGCGACAAGATATGGTACACATGTGAACCAACCGATGCTCGCGAGGCCCTCATGACCCTCACACCGGAACGTCTGCGGAAATTGCACAGTTTGCCCGTCGTTGGCCCCTGGCTCCTCTCGCGCGCGGTCGGCTCCGTCGCGCCGTATTTTGCATCGATCGCTCCGCGCATCGCCGTCCTGGAACGGGGTCGTTGCGACGTTGGCTTCCGAAACCGCCGCCGGGTCAGAAGCCATCTCGGGACGGTGCACGCCATCGCGATGTGCAACGCCTGCGAGCTCGCCGCCGGCTTGGCGATCGATGCTTCGCTGCCGGCGACTCTGCGCTGGATCCCCCGAGGAATGGTCGTCCGTTACATCAAGAAGGCCGAGACGGATCTCGTCGCGCGCGCTCGGGTGGAAGAAGTCAGCGAGGGGGAAGTAGTCGTTCCGGTGCGCGTCAGCGACGCGAGCGAGCAGGTCGTGATGGAGGCCGACATCACGATGTACGTATCGGCGAGAAGGCTTTCCGAAGCCGCTCAGGTCAGGCAGTGAGTCGATGTAGGGCCGTGGAACGCGCTGAGTTCCACCTCAGCTTCGTGGGAGACTCGGTCATCGGCGAACGAGCGAACTGCGAAGCCGGGGCCATGATCGCGAACTATCGCAACGAGCGAGAAGACAAGCGCATACGCATTCGCATTGGAGACGTGGTCGTCGACACGGGCGTCGAGAAGTTCGGTGCCCTCGTGGGGGACGACGCGCGAATCGGCGCAAACGCCGCAATCGCCCCCGGGGCGGTGATCCACGCACGAACGATCGTGCCGCGGCTGAGTCTTGTCGATCAGGGAGCATGATGGTCATGGCGGTTCGCCTCGTCGCCTTCGATCTCGACGGCACGATCACGCGCGGGGCCACGATCTGCGAAGGGCTCGCCGCGCGGCTCGGGCAGCTCGAGCGGATGCGGGAGATCGAAAGGATGACCGCGCGCGCTGACATTCACGCCGCCCGCGACGAGATGTTCCGCTGGTACGGTCCACGGCCCATCGAGGCCCCGTGGGACGACTTGCCCGGTGTCGTGCTGGCACCCGGTGCGCTGGATGCGTTCACGGCGCTCACCGCTCGCGGGGTTAGTACGGCAATCGTCTCCATCACGTGGTCGTTCGCGGTGGAGGCGTTCGCGCGCCGACTTGGTGCGAATGCGTGGGTCGGGACCGGCGTGAGCGCCACGGGCTGCATCGACCACTTCTGGCCCGAGGACAAGCCCGTCTGGCTGAGATGGCACGCGGCGGCGCTCGGCATCGCGCTCACCGACGTCGCCGCTGTCGGCGACTCGACCAGCGACGTGCCGATGCTCGCCGCGGTGGGCTACCCCGTGTTTGTCGGCCGCGACCGACCCCCAGCGATCGCGCATGCCGAGCACTCGCCCGACGGGAACCTTCGGGAAATCGTCGAACGCTTGTTACATGTCGGCAGCTAGAGCGCCGAGCACCGTCCCTACGTGGATGAATTTAGAACCGCGCTCATCGAGCTCGCAGACGCAGCCTGAAGGCGAAAACCGCTGCCCTTGATTGGCGCGCAGACGCAGCCGAGCGACCTCAAAAGATTGTGGGTCTGGGCGCCGCCGGACACGCAAAGCGAAGCCGCTCACGCCAGCATCGCTTCGAGCTCCATGGCCTCACGCCCGCCTTGCCCGCTCTCGGGCCAGCGCGTCGGCAAGCTCGACGTCTACCTCGTCGTCGTCGAGGTCCCTCCCCCGGACGGCAGCCAGCTGCACCACTCGGACCGACCGCGATTCGCTCGTTTGCCGCTGCGGCGGCGTCTCACACCGAGGGCCATCAGACCGAAGCCGATCAGCGCCATGCCCTGGCTGCGAGGCACGGCTCGCGAGCCGGGCACCGCGCAGCCGCAACCCGAGCTGCCTTTGGGCTCGGCGGCAGGAGCGCTTGCGTCCCCTTCCGCGTTTCCCGAATCCGAGCCCGTAGAAGCGACGCCGCCGCTGCTCGAGCCTCCCGCTGGCATGCTCGCAGCACTATCCGAACCGCTCGCGCCGGTCGAACCCGAACTGCTACTCGCCTCGGCCACGGCCGCGTCCTCCGCCAACGAGCCGCTGTCTTGTGGCGACGCGCCTGCGTCCGAGCCGGCCCCCGAACTCGAACCTCCGCCCGATGAGGAACCGCTCGAGCCCGGGCCACCGCTGGAACTGGAGCCGCCACTCGAACCAGTGCTCCCGCTCGAGCCCGAGCTTCCGCTCGCATCATTGCCCGCTTCCAACCCGTTTCCCGAAGAAGACCCCCCTGAGCCAGAGCTGCCACCCGAGCTGGAGCCGCTGCTCGAACCCGAGCCAGCCGACGCGCCGTCGGGCGCCTCGACGGTCGTAGCGTCTTCGCCTCCCGAAGAGGACGAGCCGGAGCCGGACGACGACCCACTGGAGCTGGAGGCGGCGGATGCGCCGACCGTGACCGTGGCCGTTCCGGTGTTCCCGTCGGAGTCCGTCACCAGGACAGTGTCGGTGACTCCGCCCCCTGTCGATCCGGCAGCGTATGCTCCGGTCGTCACGTCGATGGTGGCGCCGCTATTATTGGTGGAGAGCGAGAAGACGTACCCGGCGCCCGTACCTCCCGAGACGCTGAACGTCTGCGTGCCGGCGGGCTCGAGGGAGATGCTCGAGGGCGAGACGACGACGAGCGGAACGGTTGTCACGGGCGCCATCTCCGCGACCCAGACCGCTTCTCCGGGCGGCGACGCCGAGTCGAATGCGCCGGACGTGACGAGCGCCCCGCCGACGCTTCCGCTCGGAGTGGCTTCGCCGCCGACGTAGACGTTGCCGCTACTGTGGAGCGCCAGGCCGATGCCCGTGGCGCCTCCGAGCAGGGTGGCGAAGTTCAACCCCGTCCCCGTCGCGTTCAGCTCCGCGACGAACACCCCCACCCCGTTGACGGGATCCGACTCGATCGCACCCGACGTGACCGGAAAGCCGGCCCCCGCCGTTCCCGTCACGTACGAGTTCCCGCTGCCATCCGCGGCGATCGCGTAGGAAGCGCCTCCACCGACCAACGTGCTGTATCGCACGGTGCCCGTCGCGCCAAAGCTCGCGACGAAGGCGGCCGACGCCGCGCTGCCGAGGCTCGACGAGTAGGCGCCCGACGTCGTGGGGAAATCGCTCGACTCGGTCCATCCGGTCACGTACGCATTGCTGCTCGCGTCCACCGCGACGCCGGTCGCCTGGTCGGACACGGAGCCTCCGAGGTACGTGGAGTAGACGAGGGCCGTTCCGGTGGGATTCAGGACGGACAAGAACGCATTGCCGTCGTAGGTGGCCGTAGCAGCGAAGGCCGTCTGGAAGGCACCGGACGTCGTCGGGAAGTTGGGTGTCGCGCCGCCTCCCACGACGGCGCCGGTGACGTACGCATTGCCGCTGCCGTCGACGGCGATGCCATCGGACAGGGTGCCGCACGGTTCCCCCGAAGGGCTGGCGGGACAGCCAAGGTAAGTCGAGTAGTCCAACCCGGAGCCCGCCGCGTTGAACTTCTCGACGAAAGCGCTGCTGTATTCGCAATTGTTCACGCTGCAATCGAGGTTCTGGAACGCCCCCGTCGTCGTCACGAACACGCTCGATGCGCCGGTCGGTCCCGTGACGTAGGCGCTCCCGGCGCTGTCGACTGCGACCGAGTAACCAACCGCGTCGTTGAACGCGTCGACGAAGGTCGAATACGACAGCGACGATCCCGACGGATCGAGCTTCGTCAGGGCTCCTGTGCACGCGTAGTAGCCGCGCTCCTCTGGACACGGACCGATGTACGCCCCCGAGGTCGTCGGATAGTCCGCGGGGACCGCCGTGTTGACGCCCTGGACGATGACCGTGACGTACGCGCTGCCGCTCGAATCGAGCGCGAGGCCCATGCCGTACGTCTGGGAGCTCGAATTCGTCGCCCCGAGATAGGTGGCATACGCGAGCGCGGTGCCGTTGGCGTTCAGCTTCGCGACGAAGGCATTGCGGTAGCCAGGGTGGGGGGCCGAAGTATCGTAGGCGTCGGAGGTCACGGGGAAGTCCGTCGCGATGGTGCTGGCGATGAAGTAAGCCTCACCGCTCGCGTCTACCGCGAGCCGGGGGCCGCCGTAGTAACCCGCGCCGTCTACCCCCTCCTCACCGGCGATCGAATCGACGCCGTCGGTTCCCGTGAGGTACGTGCCGTAGAGCATCACGAACGGGTCGATGACGAGGGCCCTCGCGTGATCGTACTGGGCTACCTCGAACGCGACGTGCCCGTCGCGCAGGCGGTAGTTGCCCTCCACCTTGCGCTCGGCACCCCCGGCGCCGATCTGGTACACGCGCGGGCGCGGCTCGACGAGCTCCTCCCCGCTGCGCGTCTCGATCCGGAGCTCGCCTTGCGCGGTGAGGGAGAGATTCTCCGCCCCGTCGACCGCGATCTCCGCGTCCTGCACGCGCCCGCCGGGAGCCACCACGAAGTCGTACTCGAGGCGCCCGCCTTCGCCGTGGAAGACGAGGTCCACGCCATCCTTCACCCCGGCGTAGGTGATGCGTCCGAAGTTCGGGACGTGGGTCCGCCACCTGGCCGGGTCGCTCCCGATGAAGTAGTTCGACTGGGTAGTGAGCAGGCGGCTTGCCTCGGGAGCTGCGTCGCGGCCTCCCACCACGCGCAGGCGAAGGACCGTGTCTGGCTCCGGCCGCGCCGCAACACCGGGTACGGGGTGAGGAGCGCGACGAAACTCTCGATCGCGGCGCTCGGGCGTTCGCATGCGTCGGACGGGAATGTCGATCGTCGCCCCCTCGTCGGTGAGAAAAACGGACCCGCCCCCGGTTCGCGCCACGTAACGGACTCTCGGATCGACTTGCCCGCGATTCTCTTCGAAGCGCACGGGAAGCCCGGCGAAGCTCACCTGCCCGCCAGCCTTGTTTTCAGCGCCGGCCACCGTGCGCGCCTCCGTCGCGCGGAGTCCATGGAGGTCGGAGGACAGCAAGCACGCCAGGGACAACACCAACCCAGTCGAGAGCCGCTTCATCGAGATCCTTGTGTGGGCTATGGTCGCGTCCTCCAAGGATCGGCGAGGAACGCGGCGTCCGCAACTCGAGATCCTTCGTTACCGCTTCGCTCGAACCGTTGCGGCACCGTGCCCCCCGATACGTCTTGACAGGCCAACGGCCCTCTACTCGGAGAGGTCCTAGCGAGCGCGCGTAGTAGACGCCCGACTGAGGGACATCCGCGGCTACGGGAGGCCCGGCTAGCCCGGCTGTCGTCCGTCGATCGCGCGTGAAGGTCCAGGACGACCTGCGGACGACGCAGCGCTACATCAACGAGGCGCAGACGTTCGAGAGCCCGAGCTTCGGCGACGCGCCAGCGCAGTGTCAGTACGGGGGTCCGAATCCGCACAGATCTCCCGCAAGGGCGCGAACACGGCAGAAAATCCCCGAGAGGTTGACGCCGCCGGCTCGGATGCCTGACAACTCCGCGCAACCGCGGCCCAAATCGCGTCCCCAAGGGGATTCGAACCCCTGTTAGCGGCGTGAAAAGCCGCGGTCCTGGGCCTCTAGACGATGGGGACCTTGAACCAAGCCGCCGTACTTAGCCGTCCGCCCTCCCAAAAGTCCAGGGGCGCCGAAAGGGAAGGGCCCGCGCTCAGCGCGTGGCCGCCCGCGCTCAGCCCTTGGCCGCCGCGGTCAAGGCGTGCAGGCTCTTCGCCAGGCGCGCGGCCTTGCGTGACGCCGTCTTCTTGGGGATCGCGCCTTTGCCCGCTGCCTTGGCCAGCGTGACGCTTGCTTCGGCCAGCGCGACGGCAGCGGCCTTCGGGTCCTTCGCTGCGATGGCTTCGCGGACCGTCTTCACCTGCGTGCGCACGGCGCTCTTTACGGCGCGGTTACGAAGGGTGCGCTTGATGCGCTGGCGGTTACGCTTTTCGCTCGACGGATGGTTGGCCACGGAACCCTCGAAAATCCCGCAGGAAACAGCGGGGGGGAGGCGGCAATCTAGAGGCTGGAGGGCAATTGTCAAGGCACGGGGCCCCGGGGCCTCTTCAGTCGGCTCCTCCGTCCGGTCGCTCGAGAAAGCCCGCGTCTTCCAACAGGCCGCCTTCCGTATCGTCACCATCGGCCGAGGCGTCGACGAGAGTGCCATCGAGCCCGGAGGCATCACTCACCGTGGCGTCACCCACGCCGCCATCGCCCACGGTGGCGTCGATCGCGCTGGCGTCCGGTACAGCGGCGTCCACGTCACCCGCCTCCGGCGCACCTGCATTGGTCTCGTCCATGTTCTGCAGCGCGAAGAGCGCTCCCGCATCGATCGACGGCGGTATGCTCGACGCGGGTGGCGCGCTGACCGTGACGGGGATCGTTTGCACGGTCTGGCCGTTGATCACGATGGCGAGGGTGGTCGCGCCCGCGCCGGCGCCGAGGAAGCCGTAGCCGTTGCCGTCGTCGGGGATCACCTGCAGCACGTTGGGGTTGGCACTTTGGAGAGTGCCCTGGAGGGTGCCGCCGCTGACCGCGATGAGCGCGACGTCGAGGGCGACGGCGGCGCCTTCCGGGATCTGGATCGTGGGGGCGGCGTCGCGGTCCGGGGCTCGGCCGAAGTCGAAGGTCGCCGAGACGTCGCCGCGCTGGTCCTCCGCCGAAACGAACGCGAACGCGTTGTCGGGGGGTGCGTGATGGCATCCAGCGACGGCGATGGACGTCAGCGCGAGGGTGGCGACGACGTGGGTCGAGGCTCTCATGGCGCGCCTGCTTCTGCGCCGGCGTCGTCGGTGCTGCTGCCGCCGGGGACGGTCAGGGTGATGGATCCTTGCGCCGTCGACGTCCACGCGTAGAGCGCGGCGGTTCCGCCGGCCACATATTCTACGGTGACGCTGTCGGAGAGCGATTCGGCGCCGGTGCCCACGATGGATAGGACGCTGGGGTCGGATGAGGCCCAGGAGTAAAGGACGTCTCCCGCCAGGGGAGTCCCGTCGGCGTCGTGCGCGATCGCCGCGAACGTGTGCGTCGTTCCCGCAACGTCCGGCATCGGTGGCGGCGTGGGCCCCCACTGGATCACGTATACCGGGGCCTTTGCCGCGGCGATGGTGATCGAGGCGATGGGGGCGATGGTGAGCGAGACCATGTCTTCGAGCCCGCCGTCGGAGTCGGTGGCCACCACCCACGGCTGACCGACCCGCATCGCCGTGTAATAAGGGTCGGGCCCTTCGTAAGAGAGCCAGTCGCTCGACGCCGGCTGCACGTTGCCGGGGATCCCCCAGAACGATCCCGGCTCGGTGGAGTACGCGAGGCCGAAGCGCCCACCGAACGCGATCTTCGCAGGAAACGGCAGGCTCTCGGAGGGGCCGAGCGACGTGACGTCAGCGCAGCTCGGGTCTTGCCAGCTGATACAGGTGTAGACGAAATCGCCATTTCCGAGGATGCCCTCCTCTTCCTCGATCGGGCCACACGCCGTGAGCGCGAAGGCGGTGAGGAAAAAAGGACGGTGAGCAAGCGCCATCGCCACGAAGAGCTCCCCGGGCAGCGGCCGGAGCAATAGCCGTACCGCCGGCCCATTCAGCGGATATGCCGCGTCTACTGCTCTTCAACACCGCAGGCGGTATGACGTTGACGTCGCAGGCACCGCGCTCGTGCGATTGCCGCCTCAGTGATTCGCCGGGACCGGCGGGGGCACGCACGTCGAGGGCCAATCCGACGGCAGACCGTTCGCGTACGGCTCGGGCTTCACGCCGAAGGGGTGGTCCCACAGCATCTGGATGGCCTGGGGGGCCATGGCCGTGCGGGGGCCCGTCGACAGGTGGTTGCCGCCATCGTCGCAGTCGACGATGAACGCGCTGGGATTGTCCATCTCCCAGGTGTGGCTGGCCTGGTTGAAGTCCACGATGATGACGTCTTGTCCGGCCGCGCCGTGGGACGCGAGGCCGCAGGGTTCGTGCGAGGGATCTTCGAGCGGGACCTGGTTGATTCCGATGTCGCCGCCCGAGTAGCTGATGACCCCCGAGACGTACCCGGATCGCGCGTACCACATGTAGACGGTCTGCAGCGCGCCGGCGCTGTAGCCGGCGACCCAGATGCGTCGCGTGTCGATCTTCTGCGTCTGGACGGCGCAGGCCACGACCTGATCGGCGATGGTGACGTCGCCCGTGTACCAGACGTTGTCGCCGGTGTTGGTGCCGGAGCTCGTCGTCGTGACCTGGGCGGCCACCATGCCGCCGGCGGCGACGATGCGCTGGATCTGCGGGGACTGGATGGCCCAGGTGGGCTCCATCGAGTTCGAGCCCGTCGCGTACCAGTAGATGAGCAGGGGGCCCGGGCCATTGCTCGGATCGCCCGACCAGACCGTGTACGCCTGACCGTCGATCGTCACGTTCGTGCCGTTGAGGTTCGACATGTCCGGGCACGTGCCCGTGACGGTCGGCAGCATCGTCGGGTTGACGCCCCCGTTCCCGCCGCCATCGGTAGACGACTGGGCTCCGCTCGAGGCTCCGCTGGAGCCCCCGGAGCTACCGCTTGACGATGTCGACGATCCTTCGGAGGTTTCGCCGCTGCTCGAGCCACCGCCTGTCGGCCCGCCGAGCCCGGAGCTCGATGTCGCGCCATCGGACGACTCGTTGCCGCCCGCGCCGGAGGAGGCCGCAGCGTCTCCCGACGACGCGCCCGCGGCGCTGACGTTTCCGCCGACTTCGGAGCCCACCGTCCCTCCTGCATTGCTCGTGCTGCCCGCGGCGCACGACGCGCCGAAGCACGCCGCCATGAGCGCGAGAAACGAGGTCGACGAAGCGACGCGAGGCTTTCGCACGGTGCACCCTCCTCGGTAGAGACGCGGCACACTCTGGGTTTGGAGGCGCGCGCAAGGCGGGACAGAGTTCCCTCCGCTCGGGTCAACAATCCGCGTTCCGCAGAAATTCACAGCGCGATCGGAGGGTGGGGAGGGAGATCCAACGCGGTTTCGAACGTGCGCCCTTGTCGGGGGCGAGGGCCGGAGCCAGACTCGCCACGTGGGGTCGCAGGGAGCGCTCCGGCACTACGTCCGCGTCGCGCACGTCGTCCACCTGATCGACGTGGTCAAGCGGTGGGACGTGAGCGCCGAGGCCTTGCTGTCCGGCTCCGAGGTCACCACAGCGATGCTCGAGGATCCTCGGGCGACGTTGCCGGTTCCGACGCTCGTCGCCTTGCTCGAACGGGCGCGCACGCTCACGCGAGAGCCCGCGCTCGGCGCGTACATCGGGCTTTACACCCGAGCGACGCTTTACGGCAGCGTGGGGTTCGCGGTCGTCAGCGCGGCCACGATCCGCGAAGCGATCGACGTGTCACTTCGGTTCGGACGGGTCGTCACGACGGCGGTCACGGTGCGCTTCCGCGAAGACAAGCGGGTCGCGTCGCTCATCGTCGACGAGCACGCCGACTTCGGGAGCGCGCGCGACATCGTGATCATGACGACTCTCGTGGCGCTCTGGCAGGTCAGCGCGTCGCTCACCGATCGAAAGCTGACGACGAGCGTCGCGGAGTTCTCGTTTCCCGAGCCGCACTATGCACCGCGGTTGGGTTTTACCGGGCTGCGCATGCGCTTCGGGCGGCCGGCGCATCGTCTCACCTTCGACGCGCGGAGCCTCGACGTGCCGTACATCATGCCCAGCCCCGTGGCGTTCAAGCTCGCGGGCGAGCAGTGCCAGAAGGAGCTCGATTCGCTCGGCCTCGATGGGGATCTGGTCGCGCGGGTTCGCGCTCTCGTCGCGCGCCCGGATGGCGGCGAAGGGCGGAGAGCCCGGGCCGGCTACGCACGCACGCTCGAAGAAGTGGCCGCGGCGCTGCATCGCTCGCCGCGCACGCTCAAGCGACAGCTCGGAGCCCACGGCGCGAGCTTCTCGGGGCTTCGCGACGCCGAGCTGCGCGAGCGGGCCATGCTGCTGCTGCGGGCGCCCGAGCTGTCGCTGGCCGAAGTGGCGAGCCGCCTCGGCTACTCCAGCGTGACCAACTTCGAGCGCGCATTCCTTCGATGGACGGCCACGACGCCGGCGACGTGCCGGCGCACGATGGGCGGCACGATCGGGCCGCCCTGAGGCGCGCATCGCGGCCGCCCGCCGGCCATTACGCCGGCAGGACCACCCGGAAGCTCGCGCCTCCCATGTCTCCCGTCGCCACCGAGATGGTGCCGTGGTGCGCCTCGGCGATGCCGCGGGCGATGGCCAGGCCCAGGCCGGCTCCGCCCGCGGCGCGTCCGCGAGAGCCCTGCTTGTAGCGGTCGAAGATCGTGTCGCGGGCCTCGGGGGCGATGCCGGGGCCGGTGTCGGTCACTTCGAAGAAGATCTGCGAGCCGTCGCGGCCGACGCGGACGCGCACGCGCCCGCCACGCGGGGTGAACTTGAGCGCGTTGGCGACCAGGTTGTCGATGGCCTGCCGCAGCTTTTGCTTGTCGGCGCGCAGGCTGACGTCGAGGCTGCCCTCGAAGGAGAGGGCGATGCGGCGGCGGGTCGCGATGGGGGTGAAGACGGCGAGCATCGGCTCGATGACGGCGGCGGCGGTGATGGGGCGCGGCTCGACGGAGAAGACGCCGGCTTCGAGGCGGCTCGCGACGAGGACGCCGTCGACCAGGCGCGCCATCTCGCCGCACATGCTGCGGATCTGAGCGACGG
>Ga0302326_10000956_pt1 | contig 75844 bp, 53 predicted proteins | sample Palsa_T0_3_FD_202264 | JGI IMG/M metagenome (GOLD analysis project Ga0302326, IMG submission 202264) | Peat permafrost microbial communities from Stordalen Mire near Abisko, Sweden - Palsa_T0_3 | ecosystem: Environmental > Terrestrial > Soil > Palsa > Peat permafrost | place: Sweden: Abisko... | reverse complement strand
TGAGCAGTCCTAACTTGCTTTTGATTAACTTAGATTCCTGATTCATGATCTGACTTTTTGGGGGTTGACTAATAGTGTGGTAACTTAAAGTTAGCCCCTATTGTCAGATCAAATCTTAACTTCTACACATTAACGAGCCGAAAAATAGTTCCTGACAAAAGCTTGCTGCTCGTTTTGGGTCATTTTGTCCGAATCCCTTGTCTCGAGCCTGACGTGTTCGAATTGGTGGTCGGCCCGCAAAATGTTTAATAGTTCTACTTTCGCGTTAGTCGGCCCGAAGAGGACTACATCCTGAAAGTTGCGGATAATAGCTCCCAATTTCCCGTAATACTTAGCTTGCTCTTGTTGCTCTTTTTCGTGCATTTCCTCCTCGCTCTTGCGCGGGCTGTGCGCCTTATCTCGGTGGGTAAAGGGATTGGAGAAAATATTGGTGGTGATGGGATCGGTGGCGAATTCCATTAAATGGGCGTGCGCGTGATCCATCCAGATGCCAAGGTTTTTCGCCTTAGGAGGATCCGGAAGAAAATCAGGAGATATAGTTGTTTTTTTCATCTTCGCAAATTTCGGCATTTGCAGTTCCCTGTATACTACATTATGTGTTGAAATCATTACATCATTCTCGTTCCGCCTAGGCTGCGGGGACATTAAATAGAAAGCACCATACTTGTGTATGATGCTTCCGAGGGGCGAAAAAGAGTGGATCAGGTGCCGGCCTGCCGTCAAATGGCCTTGTCGAAAAAAAGCAGGAAACGGGTGCCTTGTCCTTCCTGCGAACTGACATCAACGACTACATGATTGTATTGAAGAATTTCCAGCGTTGTCGAAAGTCCCAGACCCATCCCGCCAGGCTTATTGGTGAAATGCGGTTTAAAAATATCATTCAACTGTTCGTTTTTAATACCGATACCGTTATCTGCGATCTCTATCACATATTTGTTGCCGATGGATCTGGTAACCAGGGTTAATTCACCGTTCTGCCCGGTCATGGCTTCGATGGCATTGATGATGATATTGGTGAGGGCGATGGCTATTTTCTCTTTATCTACGCATATTTTGCCGTCTTCGGCACCATATTCTTTCCTGACCCTGATCTTCTTGAGCGTAATTCGGTCTGCGGTCAAACTCAATACCTCGTCCAGCAGCTGATGAAGAGAATGCTTGTTCGTCTCAGATTCTTCAATCTCCTGGTATTGAAGGAGTTCGTTGATTAAGAAATTTATTCGCTTCGAGCTTCGAATGATGATGTCGACGTAGATTTTAAGTTCATTGTTTGTTATGGCGGAGCTCAACATGTCGATTGACAAATTGATATTAGTCAGTGGGTTCCGGACTTCGTGGGCCAACACAGTGACGAATCCGGAGGGCTGGGCCCGCAAGGTATTCGACGTAGAGAAAGCGATACCCAGGTCCTTATGATCCGGGGCCGTGTCGGTAGATGGTGAATGGGGTGCGGTCCGGGTGTCAAATGGGATGACGATGTGGGCGGCAGAGGTTGGAGAGTTCATGTTAATCAATTTTACCTTGGGTATAAAGGTGGGGTTATTCTTTCCCACAATTGTTACATACCGCTCTCATTAGATTACATCATTCACACTTCTTTCCCGCCGCCTCTATATCTCTACCTCCCATCGGGTCACCATAACGATTTTGCGGGTATCCTGGCATATGCAGCGAATAAAAAAAGCCACAAGATCTCACTTGTGGCTTCTGAAGGACTATGGTCTGGAATTAGTTCTTTATCATTACCGTATCCAGGGAATGTATCACTCCGTTGGACGAGGACAGATCATGGCTTAATATCTCGGCTCCTTCAATCCTTACATGACCGTCTTTAACGTGTACATGCAATTCCTTGCCGTTTAGCGTTTTCAGTTTTTCGCCGTCCTTAAGATCCTTGTATGGGACTTTGCCTGAGACCACATGGTAATTCAAAACATCGGCAAGCTTAGCCTTATTTTCCGGCTTTAGCAAGTTATCCAAAACTCCTTTTTCCAGTTTTTCAAACGCAAGATCATTGGGAGCGAAAACGGTATAAGGGCCGGTGCCGCTTAAAACGCTATCTAATCCAGAGGCACTGACGCTTTTCTTCAAAATTGTCATGTTTTTTTCCGCGTTGACAACCTGTGTAATGTTTGACATCTTTTTAATTTATTTGCCGGTAGAATAACCAGCAACGAGTGTAAGGTAGCCTTAAGTAAAATGATCCCACTGTTAATGTTTAGCTTACAGGTCCTCCAGCATCGAGCGCCTCTTATTCTTTAACGATTTAAAATGGGAAGGCGTGAGGCCGGTCACTTTCTTGAACTGTGTGCAGAGATGCGCCACACTGCTGTAGTGCATCTTGTACGCGATGTCGGTCAGCGTAAGCTCGTTATAGACAAGGAGCTCCTTTACGCGTTCAATTTTATGCGAGATAAAGAACTTCTCGATGGTAGTGCCCTGCACTTCCGAAAAAAGATTGGCAAGATACGTGTAATCGTGGTCCAGCTTTTCAGCCAAATAGGCCGACAGATTGATGGCTAAGGGCTCCTCAGAATAATGCACCAACTCAATAATGATCGTTTTTATTTTCTGGATCAATACGCTCTTCTTGTCATCCATCAATTCGAGCCCGGATTTTAACAATGCTGCCCGGAATTGTTCAAGCTGGTCTGGTGTAATGCTTTCAAAGAGCTCCGCCTCTCCTAATTCAACGGAGCTATACTGCAGGCCCAGTTTAGATAACTCCTGTTTAACCACCATTTTGCAGCGGATACATACCATATTTTTTATATAAAGCTTCAAGGAAATGAATGTTAAATGACCGATTGCGGGGCTGGCAAGAATCTACTACTGGGAGAATGACATGGAAGATACCGATTTTTAAGATGCCATCCAATTCCTTTTTTTTAGAATCTCAAAAGGCCAGAATATGTGAATGATGCAACGAAAGGAGAGTTGTGTGTAGCAAAACTTTCGATTAGATTGCCCACCTTTACCCTATCGTGAAAATAGACTCGCGATAAAAATCGAATATAAATGTCAAATGTAGCATCTGCGGCTAAGGACGCCACTTCGGCGAAACCAGACAAGGCCGATATTTCTCATCACGAAAATCAGAAGGGAGTTGACTATCACAAAAAGGCGGCGGAACACTATCAGCTGGCCGCCAAACATCACCTTGAGGCTGCAAGCCATCATGAGGCCGGCGCCCATGACAAAGCCGCGGAAAGCACCGTTGCCGCCTATGGTCATTCCTTACTGGCCCGCGAACACCAAAAGAAAGATGCAAGACATCATGCATCGAAAAGCGAATAGGAGCACTTGTACCCATCCGTTCTCTTCCCGGGAGGCATCATACCTAGTTGTGACGCTTCCCTTTATTATTCCTTTATCATAAAGTCAGGAGGTTTATCATGAGAAGCAAAAATGTATTCGCAGGATTCATATTCGTAGTGCTATTTGGGATTGGCTTATTTGGGGCCTACTCCGCGTACGACCCTGTCGCCATGACGGCCAGCATATTCATCGGTGCAGGTGCGTTCTTATTGGCCTTGCTTGTTTCCTCCGCGATCAAAATTGCGGACCCTTGGGATAAGGCCATCGTTTTGCGCCTGGGCCATTTCCAATCGCTCCGGGGACCGGGACTTTTCCTGATCGTTCCCATCCTGGATACCATACCGTACTGGATCGACACCCGCGTGATCGCCACCTCTTTCAAGGCGGAAAAGACGCTTACCAAGGACACCGTACCGGTCGACGTGGACGCCGTATTATTTTGGAAAGTAATGGATCCGAAAAAGACGGCTCTCGAAGTGGCGGACTACCTCAGCGCGATCAGCTGGGCTTCTCAAACGGCCTTGCGCGACGTGATCGGCAAGACTATGTTATCGGACATGCTGGAGGGTAGGGACAAGATCAGCAATACACTGCAGACGATCATCGATGAGCGGACGGAACCATGGGGGATTCATGTCAATTCCGTGGAGGTGAAGGACGTGTTGATCCCCTCCGCATTGGAAAATGCCATGTCCATGCAGGCGCAGGCCGAGCGGGAGCGCCAGGCCCGCGTTATTCTCGGCGATTCGGAGCGTCAGGTGGCCGAAAAGTTCGGCGAGGCAGCGCTAACCTACGCAAATAACCCCGTGGCATTGCATTTGAGAGCGATGAACATGCTCTACGAAGGACTAAAGCAGAATGCAACGATCGTCATCGTACCCAGTTCGGCTGTCGAAACCATGGGACTAGGCAGCATGGCGGGGTTAACCGCGCTGACAATGGGCATTGGCCAGGACAAACAAAAAGAAAAGACCAGTTCGTAAAAACAACATTTGATATGGAACGAAGTGTAAAGAATTTAATTGATCAGAATTTAGAGGCCACCGATGGCGAGATTGGAAAAGTGAAAGACTTCTATTTTGATGACGATACCTGGACCATCCGATATCTGGTGGTGACAACCGGGGGGTGGCTGTCCGCGCGGAAGGTGCTGATTTCCCCGAATGCCCTGGTGCAGCATTCCTGGGCGTCCGGGATATTCCGGGCAAACCTTAACAGGGAACAGGTTCGGAACAGCCCGGACATCGATACCGATAAACCCGTTTCCCGCCAGCAGGAGGAAGAACTGGCCAATTACTATCCCTGGCAGCCTTATTGGGGAGCCGGTTTCTATCAAGGCGGTGTATGGGGCATTATTCCTCTCACTCCAAGCGTCGACCGCAGCACAATAAGGAATCGGGAAACGAAAACAAGTTCAAACGGAGATCAGCATTTAAGAAGTTGTAAGGAAGTAGCCGGCTACCACATCCATACCGCCGATGGTGACGTCGGTCATGTCAATGATTTCATCATGGACGACCAGACCTGGAAGATCTCCTACCTGGTAGGGGACACGCACAATTGGATCGGCGGCAAAAAGGTACTTATTGCGGTCCGGCACATTCAGGAAGTGCAATGGGAAAATTCCAAAGTCGTAGCGGATATGACTGTCGAGACCATAAAAAACAGTCCAGCTATCGATAAACGGGTTTACAATGCCCGCGAAGGCAAAAATGCGATCGTTTATTGAATATCATCGGCGATTGGTCCATTTCCAACTACGGATCTCGGGCAGGTCCTGGCCGTGAATGTCGATGTATTGTTTATGTTCGATCAGCTTATCCTTCATCATTTGCTTCAGGTAGTCGCCTTTGGATCCCAGGTTCGGGACCCGGTCGACGACATCCTGCACCAGGTGAAACCGGTCCAGGTCGTTCTGCACCCGCATGTCGAAGGCCGTTGTGATCGTGCCCTCTTCCTTATAACCGCGAACATGGAGGTTTCTGTTCTTCCGGCGATACGTCAGCCGGTGGATTAGCCAGGGATAGCCGTGAAAAGCAAAGATGATATGCGCATTTTCAGTAAACAACGATTCATAGTCCCTATCATTCAGCCCGTGAGGATGTTCGCTGCTGGACTGCAGCTTCATCAGGTCAACGACGTTGATCACCCTGACCTTCAGATCGGGCAAATATTTACGCAGGATGGACACGGCAGCCAATGTTTCCAGTGTCGGAGTATCTCCGCAACAGGCCATCACCACATCCGGCTCGGCGTCCTTGTCATTGCTCGCCCATTGCCAGATACCGATGCCCTGCGTACAATGTATGACGGCTTCTGCAATGGTCAGCCACTGCGGGAGCGCATGCTTCCCGGCCACCACCACATTTACATAATGCCGGCTGCGCAAACAATGGTCCATCACCGACAACAGGCAATTCGCGTCCGGCGGTAAATACACCCGAACAATATCGGCCTTTTTGTTGATGACATGGTCCAAAAAACCCGGGTCCTGGTGCGTAAACCCGTTGTGGTCCTGCTGCCAGACATGCGAGGCCAGCAAATAATTCAGGGAGGCAATTTTCCGGCGCCAGGGCAGCTCGGATGTCACCTTCAGCCATTTGGCATGCTGGCTGAACATCGAATCCACGATACGGATGAACGCCTCATAGCTATTGAACAGCCCATGGCGCCCTGTCAACAGGTAGCCTTCCAGCCATCCCTCACACTGGTGCTCGCTCAGCATGGAGTCCAACACCATCCCGGACGGCGAGAGAAATTCGTCATTTTTCACTTCACGGGCATCCCATTGCCGGTTGGTGGCTTCAAAAACCGCCCCCAAAAGATTGGACAGCGTTTCATCGGGCCCGAATATCCTGAAATTCCGTTCCTGCTGGTTGAGCCCGACCACATCCCGCAGGAATTGGCCAAGAACCATGGTATCCTGACTGTCGACCGCACCCGGCGATGGTACGGTTACTGCATGGGTACGAAAGTCGGGCATCCGCAGGTCGCGCAGCAACTGGCCGCCGTTGGTATGAGGATTGGCGCCCATTCGCCGGCCGCCGGAAGGCGCTAATGCTTCCAATTCCGGCAAGAGCCTGCCTCCCCCGTCGAACAATTCCTCTGCCTTATAGCTCTTCATCCATTCCTCCAACAGCTTTACATGGTCCGGATGTTCCTCGTCCACCAGCAGCGGCACCTGGTGAGCCCGGAAAGTCCCCTCGACGGCCAACCCGTCGACCACCTTCGGTCCGGTCCATCCCTTCGGCGATCGCAGCACGATCATGGGCCAGCGCGAACGATTGGAAACATTGCTGGCCTTGGCCTCTGCCTTTATCTTCAGAATATCTTCAATGGCCTTGTCCAGCGTAGCGGCCATCAGTTGGTGCATTGTCGCAGGGTCATCCCCTTCCACAAAGTAAGGCGTCCAGCCGCAGCCACGCAGGAATTGCTCCAACTCCTCCGGCTCGACCCGGGCAAGCATCGTTGGGTTACTGATCTTGTAGCCATTTAGATGAAGGATCGGTAACACCACTCCATCCGTGATGGGGTTAAGTAACTTGTTAGACTGCCAGGCCGTGGCTAGGGGGCCCGTTTCCGCCTCGCCGTCGCCGATTACGCAGGCGACGATCAGCCCCGGATTGTCAAAAGCAGCCCCAAAAGCATGGCTAAGCGAATACCCCAATTCCCCGCCCTCGTGGATCGAACCTGGCGTCGTCGGAGCCACATGACTGGAGATGCCGCCGGGAAAGGAGAATTGCTTGAATAATTTTTTCAAACCCGCTTCGTCCCGGCTGATATCCGGGTAGATCTCGCTATAGCTCCCTTCAAGGTAGGTATTGGCTACCAGGGCGGGACCGCCATGACCCGGACCGGCAATATAGAACATATTGAGGTCATACTCGCGGATGATCCGATTCAAATGGACATAGATAAAATTTTGTCCGGGTGTAGTGCCCCAGTGTCCCACCACCAGAGGCTTCACATGAGACAAGGTAAGGCGCTCCTTCAACAGCGGATTGTCATAAAGATAAATCTGGCCTACCGAGAGGTAATTTGCCGCCCGCCAATACGCATTCATTTTGGAAAGCAAGTCCTGCGATAAAGGCCGATCCCGGGCCTCTGATTTTACAGGGTTAACCAAAATTTCTTTTCCGGACGGGTTTTTCAAACCTTTAACGGCAACCTGCCCGTCTTTCAAAACTTCTGTTTCCATAATTTGGTTTGTCCAAATATTAGTTTTTTCAGCTAACGGGTTGCTATATAAAAACTGGAACCAATTACATCATTCACACACCCATCGAGACGCGGGACATACGGCTTTGTATCGGTGATCGGGTGGATCGGCAAGATCACGGACGCGAAATGCCCGAATAAGCCTACCTTTGGAGGCCCTTCCTGGTCTCCCCCTATGTAGCCCTACATTCGTCTGACCGTTACTTCGATGGGAATTGCGGCGCTCAATTAGTTCCATTATGATGAAAGGTACAGCCAGTACGGTGTTTGACATCCTATCCCGCTTGCGCGTTTATTTCCTGGGAGCCGCCAATCCATGGGAGCACGGAAACGAGGAACCCTTTCGCTCGGAGTTGTATAGCTCCGATCAGTTGAACAGCCACGCGAAAACTATAGCGTTATCGCATCAATTGCAGACGGCCCGCACGTCCGATCATTTGCTCAAAAGGCTGGCTGACAACGAAGACACCCTCCTGGAGGTGCGGAACCTGTTGGTCGGGAATATCAAAGCAGGTAAAGCCATCAGCCCGGGGGCTGAATGGCTGATCGACAACTTCTACCTCATTGAGGAACAGGTGGTGCTGGCCAGGAAACACCTGCCAAAGGGATACAGCGAAGCCCTGCCCGCCCTGGCCAACGGTCGTTTCGCAGGAATGCCGCGGGTTTATGATATCGTGCTGGAGATCATTTCCCATAGCGACGGCCGGGTCGACGCAAGCAACCTCAGAAGTTTTGTAGCGGCTTATCAGACTACCACCGACCTCACGCTGGGTGAACTCTGGGCGATTCCCATCATGCTTCGGCTAGCTGTGATCGAGAACCTGCGGCGGGTTTGCGGAAAGATCGCGCTGGATATGATCGATCACAATCTCGCCGATTATTGGTCGGACAAAATGATCGATACCGTGAAAGAAGAGGCGGCCCACCTGATCCTGACCATTGCCGACATGGTAAGGTCAAAACCGCCGTTGAGCAGTCCGTTCGTCGCGGGCTTTACCCGCAGCCTGCAGGGCAAGGGGCCCGCGCTGGCGCTTGCACTGAATTGGCTGGAGCAACAACTTTCGGGAATGGGCACAAGCAGCAATGACCTCGTACGCCAGGAAAACCAAAAGCAGGCAGCAGACCAGGTCTCGGTTCGCAACAGCATCGGGACCCTGCGTTTCATCGGAACAACGGATTGGCGTGATTTTGTGGAAATGCTCAGCTGCGTGGAACAGGTCCTTGTGCAAGACCCCGCCGGCACTTACCCCCGAATGGATTTTACAACAAGGGACCGGTATCGGCATGTCGTGGAATCCATCGCTAAAAAATCCGGACTGCCGGAAAAGCAGGTTGCACAAACGGTGCTGACACTTGCTGGAAGATCCAACAATGGGGACGGATCCGCCAAAAAGGCGCGGCATGTAGGCTTCTATCTTATCGATAAAGGGTTGCGACAGACGCTTGATGCAGCCGGGATCCGTCATGGCCCGGCCCGCAGGTTGGTCAACACGGCGCAAGTGGTCCCCTTCATTCTTTACTTCATGGCCATCCTGCTGCTGACCGGGTTGATAGCGACCGGGATGTTCTATTTGCAATACAGTCAGGGAATCCACAGCCGGCTGCTCCTGGCGGTCGTCGCCTTGCTAGCCGTCTCGGCTTCCGCGCAGTTGGCGGTCTCGCTCGTCAACTGGCTGTCGACACTGCTGGTCAAGCCGAAAGTATTGCCCCGTATGGACTTTTCAAAAGGCATTCCGGCGGAGTACCGTACGCTGGTTATCGTCCCCACGCTGTTGTCCGGCGCAGCTTACATCGAATCTTTGATGGATGGACTGGAGATCCGGTTCCTCGCCAACAAAGGCGATAACCTGCATTTTGGGTTGCTCACCGACTTTATGGACGCCAACGTGGAGACCGAAAAGGGGGATCAGGAACTGACCGATCTGGCGATCGACAGGATAGAGGCATTAAATCAGAAATACAAACAAAACGATAACGACATTTTCTTTCTGTTCCATCGGGCGCGGATATGGAACGCGGGGGAACAAAAATGGATGGGGTATGAACGCAAAAGAGGAAAATTAGCGGCGCTGAATGCCTTATTGCGGGGACGCGGCGAAAAAGAATTCTCTATCATCAAGGGAGACTATCGCAACCTTTACACTGTAAAATATGTCATCACCCTGGATTCGGATACTCTGCTTCCTCGCGATTCGGCCTGGAAGTTGATAGCGGCGATGGCGCATCCCCTAAACCACCCGAAATATAGCACCCGGAAAAGGCGCGTCACGGAAGGGTATGGAGTATTGCAGCCAAGGGTGGATACGAGCATCCCACTTACAACGACTTCGCTTTATTTACACATGCAGGGCAGCGTTTCAGGTATCGACCCCTATACCCGCGTCACTTCGGATGTCTACCAGGATCTTTTTGAAGAAGGGTCTTTTATCGGGAAAGGAATTTATGATGTAGATATCTTCGATCTGGCGTTCCGGGATGTTTTCCAGGAAAACCGTATCCTGAGCCACGACCTGCTGGAAGGCTGCTATGTCCGGTCAGGATTGCTGAGTGACGTGTTCTTGTATGAGGAAAACCCCGCCCAGTATGAATCGGACCTCCAGCGTCATCATCGGTGGATCAGGGGTGACTGGCAGATCGCAGCCTGGCTCCTGCCTTATATCCGAACCGGCAAAGGGCATTTGACCCGGAACAGGCTTTCCGCGTTATCCCACTGGAAAATATTCGACAACCTGCGAAGAAGCCTCTTACCTGTATCGCTGCTGTCCCTTTTGTTGCTGGGTTGGTTTATCCTGCCCTTCCCCTGGTTCTGGACCCTGGCCGTATCAACCATCATCCTGCTGCCGCCCATCATCGCTTCCGCATGGCAGTTATTTAACAAACCCGCTGACCTGACCCTGAAGGCGCACGTTTCCGAGGTGGTCGGTAACCTGAAAATTACGCTCATCCGGTTTGTCTTCGGGCTTTCCATCCTCCCGTACGAGGCTTTCCAATATTTGGACGCCATCCTGCGCGCGCTCTGGCGGATGATCATAAGCCGGCGAAAATTATTGGAGTGGACGCCCTTTGCCGCGATCTCTTCAAAGAACCGGGCCGCCTTACAGTCCGCTTATCGATCCCTGGCAATCGTGCCGCTGCTGGCACTGGTTTGCACCGCCTTTTTGCTGAAGCACCCGCCCGTCTTTGCTGTGACAAGTCCGATCCTGCTGTTGTGGCTGCTTGCCCCCGCCCTCGTTTGGCGCTTGAGCAAGCCCGTGACGGAGGACCGGCCCAATCTGGCAGAACAAGAACTGGCCTTTCTTCATAAAACCGCAAGGAAGACCTGGGCATTCTTCGAGCAGTTTGTGACCGCCGCAGACAACGGACTGCCACCCGACAATTTTCAGGAGCCGGAAGGCGGCGTCATTGCCCACCGGACCTCGCCTACTAACATCGGGTTGGCCTTGCTCGCCAACCTGGCCGCCTATGATTTCGGCTATCTTTCCGGAAGCAAGCTCCTGGACCGGTGCGCACAGACTCTGCGGTCAATGAATACCCTGGAACGTTTCAAAGGCCATTTTTACAATTGGTACGATACCCGATCCCTGTCACCGCTATATCCCCGGTATGTATCGACCGTCGACAGCGGCAACCTGGTCGGCCATCTCCTCACCTTACGCCAGGGATTGCTGGGGCTCCCGGGACAACCCGTTATCGGCGGCAGCACACTAAAGGGATGTAGCACGACCGCAGCAATCATCCTGGACAAGTCAAAAGATCGATTTGCGCAGCCGCTCAACCGCTTACAGGCGCTGTTGAAGGAATCTGCCCGGGAAGAACAATCATTGACTGCCACAAGGAATATGCTCGAAGAAGAAATTCGGATTGTCGATGACCTTCGTCTTCCGCGAGCCGAGAACGGTACCGAGCTATCCGTATGGGTAGACAGGATATCTCATCAGGTGAAGGATCATCAGGACCATCTCTTGCACCTGATTCCCTGGACAAGCCTCTTACCCGTCCCCGATTGCTTCCCCCGCCTCGCCCTATTGGATCAACTACCGACGCTTCGATCATTGCAGACGATGAAGGACACTTGCAAAGCAACTTTCGATGAATATGAACAGGAGGAACATCCCGCCGGGGATAAAGACTGGCTCCGCCGGATGCATGCCGCCATCGACGAGGCGGCAGCCCGGGCGACCGAAATGATCAGCCGGATCGAGGAGCTCGCGGAACAATGCGAAGGGTTCAGCGAAATAGAATATGATTTTCTGCTCCAACCATCAACCGCCCTTTTACACATCGGATATAATGTCGAAGAGCAGCGAAAAGACAGCAGCTTCTATGATCTGCTCGCTTCGGAAGTCAGACTGGGAATCTTTGTCGGCATCGCCCAGGGCAAACTTCCGCAAGAGAGCTGGTTCGCGCTTGGGCGTTTGCTCACCGACTCCGGTGACGATCCCATCCTGCTTTCCTGGAGCGGATCGATGTTCGAGTACCTGATGCCTCAATTGGTCATGCCTTCCTATGAGAACACTTTACTGGCCCAAACCAACAAGGCAATGGTCAGACGGCAGATCGAGTATGCCAACCAACACGGCGTTCCATGGGGCATTTCGGAATCGGCCTACAACCTGGTAGATGCGAATCTCAACTATCAGTATCGCGCCTTCGGCATCCCCGGCCTGGGGTTAAATCGCGGCCTGGAAGACAATCTGGTTGTTGCGCCGTATGCTTCTATGCTGGCCCTGATGATCCTGCCGGAGAAGACCGTTACCAACCTGCAGGTCCTTTCGAAGAAGGGACTGGAAGGGGAGTATGGCTTTTATGAAGCCGTCGATTATACCGCTTCCCGGCTGCCCAGGGGCAAAACCTCGGTCATCATTCAATCCTTTATGGTTCATCACCAAGGGATGAGTTTGCTGTCACTGGCTTATGTTCTGTTGGATAAGCCCATGCAGCAGCGGTTTGCAGCAGAAATTCGGTTTCAGGCAACGTTGTTGTTGCTGCAGGAGCGAATCCCCCGCGCCACCCTTTTTTACGCCCATACCGCAGATATTGTCGAGCCGCATTCCTCAACCACCGGCGCACCCATGCGGATCGTCAGCACTCCGAACTCGAGAATACCGGAGATCCAGCTGCTGGGCAATGGCCGTTACCAGGTGATGATCTCCAATTCCGGCGCCGGGTACAGCCGCTGGAAAGATTTGGCGGTTACCAGATGGCGGGAAGATCCCACAAAAGACGACCGGGGCATTTTCTGTTATATAAAAGATGTCAGCAGCGGTAATTTCTGGTCAAACACCTACGAACCCACCTTACGCCCTGCCAGAAAGTACGAAGTATTGTTCTCGTCGGGACATGTGGAGTTCCGGAGACGGGACAATGGTATCAACACCACAACGGAGATCGTGATCAGCCCGGAAGACGACATGGAGATGCGGCGCATAAGGATCACCAATACCACTTTGTTTACAAAGGTCCTGGAAGTAACCAGCTATGCCGAAGTGGTGATGGCTACGCAGGCGTCGGATGAAGCACATCCGGCTTTCAGCAATCTGTTTGTGCAGACGGAGATCCTTCCGGAACAAAAGGCCGTGCTCTGTACCCGCCGGCCGCGATCGGAAGAAGAAATACCCCCGTGGATGTTCCATTTGATGAATGTTCATGGGGCTATGGCAGAAACCCCGTCCTATGAGACCGCGCGATCAGCCTTTATCGGTCGGGGCAGGTCATTGAGCTACCCGCAAGCGATGGACGCGGAATCGCTGTCCGGCAGCCATGGTGCAGTACTCGACCCCATCGCGGCGATCCGCTACCGAATTACGGTTAAGCCGAACCAAACAGCAACCGTCGATCTGATCTATGGGATCGGTGAAACAAGAGAAGCCTGCGAAGGCCTGATGCGTAAATACCAGGACGAACACCTGAAGAACCGCGCCTTTGAGCTCTCGTGGACCCACAACCAGGTGTTGCTGCGCCAGATCGATGCGACAGAGGCCGATGCCCAGCTTTATGATCAGCTGGCCTCTTCCGTCGTCTATCCTAATCCCGATCTGCGTGGAGATCCAGCCGTGATCCTGAACAATTTCAGAGGACAGTCGGGCCTTTGGAGTCATTCGGTGTCCGGGGATCTTCCGATCGTATTGCTTCATATGAATGACCCCGACAACCTGGAGCTTGCCCGGCAAATGATCCAGGCGCATGCCTACTGGCGACTAAAGGGACTTTCTGTCGATCTCGTCATCTGGAATGAAGATCACGGATCGTACCGGCAGCAGTTGCAGGACCAGATCCAGGGCCTCGTCAATACCGATGCGGTCAACCAGTCTTATCAAAAGCCCGGCAAAATTTTTGTGCGGTCTGCGGATCAGATCTCGCCCGAAGACCGTATACTCTTTGAAAGCGTCGCCAGGGTCATCATCTATGACCAGAAAGGGACACTGTCGGAACAGGTGAACCGCATCTATGCAGAAAAAGCCGTTTTGCCTTTTGTGCCAACGGGTCCACAGGCGACTGAAGATTCATCCGGCTACAGCACTCTGCCGGACAACCTTCTCTTTTACAATGGCACGGGCGGCTTCACCCCGGATGGCAAAGAGTATAAGATCCTGACGAGCAGAAAGAAGACCACGCCGGCGCCATGGGTCAATGTAATCGCCAACCCGGATATGGGCACCGTCATCTCCGAAAGCGGCTCTGCCTATACCTGGGCCATCAATGCCCATGAGTACAGGCTCACACCCTGGAACAACGATTCGATAACCGATGCGGGCGGAGAAGCCTTTTATCTGCGGGACGAGGAATCTGGATATTTCTGGTCTCCTGTGCCTTTCCCCGTTCGCGGGACCACACCCTATACGGCGACCCACGGATTTGGCTATAGCGATTTCCAGCATACCGAGCAGGGGATCGCCACGGAACTGTGCGTGTTTATAGATCAGGAGCTGCCCGTGAAATGGATGGTATTGCGGGTTAGAAATCAGTCGGGCCGAAGACGCAGGCTTTCCGCTACCGGCTACCTCGAGATCGTGCTGGGAGATGTCTCCTCAAGAACAAGCATGCATATCCTTTCTGAACAGGATGCAGAAAGCGGCGCGCTGCTGTTCAGGAACCGGTTTAATACCGCATTTTCCGACCGGGTGACCTTCTTCAGGGTGGATGATCCCAGCCAGCTGACCTTTACCGCCGACCGGCTCGAATTTATCGGGCGGAACAGGAACTTGCAAGACCCGCAGGCCATGTACCGCAAAAGACTTTCCGGCAGAATTGGCGCCGGTATGGACCCCTGCGCCGCCCTGCAGACAGCCTTCGATCTGCCCGATGGCGCAGAAAAGGAAATTGTATTCCTGCTGGGAAGCGCCCCGAACACGCGGGAAGCGGAAGAACTCATCCGGAAATTGTCTGGCCCCCGAACGGCTTCTCTGTCACTGGACCGCGTACAGAAACACTGGGGATCCATTTTTGGAACCGTACAGCTCATCACCCCCGATAATGCACTGAATATTTTCGCCAATGGCTGGCTGCTTTATCAGACCCTGTCCTGCCGGATCTTTGGCAGGAGCGGGTTTTACCAATCCGGTGGGGCCTTTGGATTCAGGGATCAGCTTCAGGACGTGCTGGCCATCCTTCATACCCGGCCCGACCTGGCCCGCGAACAGATCCTGTTGCATGCCTCCAGGCAATTCGCGGAGGGGGATGTCCAACATTGGTGGCATCCGCCCGAAGGCCGGGGTGTCAGGACGCGTTGTTCCGATGATTACCTTTGGTTGCCCTTTGTGGTTGCCAGGTATGTCGCCGTCACCGGTGATAGTGATTTGTTGGCGATGACCATAGGTTATCTGGAAAGCCGCCCCCTATATCCGGGCGAAGACTCTTTCTACGATCTGCCGGTCAGCGGCAATCTGAACGGAACTCTATATGAGCATTGCGTCCGTGCTATCCGGCACGGCTTGCGTTTTGGGCGACATGGTCTGCCGCTGATGGGTACCGGCGACTGGAACGACGGAATGGACAAGGTAGGTTACAAGGGCGAAGGAGAAAGTGTCTGGCTGGCTTTTTTCCTATATGATGTATTGATCCGATTTTCCGATACCGCGGATATTTTCAAAGACCATTTCTTTGCCGAAATCTGTCGAACGGAGGCAGCCGGTATGCAATCCCGGATCGAAACGGCCGGGTGGGATGGCGCGTGGTACAGGCGGGCTTATTTCGATGATGGCACTCCGTTGGGGTCAAACGAAAATAAAGAATGCCGGATCGATGCGATCTCCCAGAGTTGGGCCGTACTTTCCGGCTCGGCTGACGCCAGACGGGCTGAAATAGCCATGACCTCTCTCGAAACGCAGCTCGTTCGAAAAGAGCTGAAATTGATCCAACTCCTCGATCCCCCTTTCGATTCAAAAGGGCTAAATCCCGGTTACATAAGGGGCTATTTGCCCGGAGTACGCGAGAATGGCGGCCAGTATACCCATGCCGCCGTCTGGACCCTCATGGCCTTTGCGGCGATGGGCCAACGGGAGAAGCTCTGGCGGCTGCTGGAGATGATCCATCCGATAAACCATACTACCGATGCAGGGGCCGTCAGCATTTACAAGACAGAGCCCTATGTAATGGCGGCAGATGTCTATGCAAACGAATCCCATAAGAGTATGGGCGGTTGGACCTGGTACACCGGCTCAGCGGGATGGATGTATCAGTTTATTTTGGACTCCTTTGTTGGATTGGAAAGGCGGGATCGTCTTTTGCAGTTCAAGCCCTGTTTTCCGCCTCATTGGCCTTCTATTTTCCTGCTGTACCGGTATGGGAACTCCGAGTACCGCATCACCGTCTTTCAGGTTTCGGACAGTTCCGCCTCGAGGTGGAAAATGGGCGATCAGCAAGGTGACGGGAACGCGATAAGACTGGAAGACGACGGCCAAAGCCACAGCATCGAAATATACTGTGGAGTCTTAAAGGACAGGACACAGTCGAAATCCCTGGCTAATAGTTCTAAACTGTGAATTGTGTAATTTATGCGTTGGATCGTATAATGCAAGTTGATTTTTATTCCGTGACCTTTATGCCAAACACCAACAAAATGCAATCTTCAAAATTTTACTCTCTCATCTTGCTGATTCTCGCAGCCACAGTAAATGTCAGCGCTCAAAATGAAAATACCGATAGGCCTACCATAATCTTCGTTCATGGCGTATGGGCCGACGGCTCTTGCTGGAGCGATGAGATAACAGCTCTGCAAGCCAAGGGATACAACGTTGTTTCCGTTCAAAATCCATTGACCTCCCTGGCCGACGATGTAGCGACCACTCAAAGGGCCATTGACATGGTAAAAGGGAAAGTGATCCTGGTTGCCCATTCCTGGGGCGGTTATGTGATTACACAGGCGGGCAACGATCCAAAGGTCGAGGGCCTGGTGTATGTGGCTGCCTTTGCTCCTGACCTGGGAGAAACGATACCTGCGTTATCTGCCAACGGGCCACAAACTGAACTCGGCAAATATTTTGTTCCGGCGGGTGACTTCTTGTTCCTGTCTTCGGCCGGCATCTCAACCGTATTTGCTGCCGATCTGAGCAGGCACCAACAAGAGTTGATCTTTGCTACGCAGATCCCTGCAGCGAAAGGGCTCTTTGCAGACAAGAGCGGTACACCGGCGTGGAAACAGAAGCCAACCTGGTACATCGTAGCTAAAGAGGACAAAGCTATCCATCCGGACCTGGAACGCTTCATGTCCAAAAGGATGAAAGCCATAACCATAGAGATCGAATCCAGTCATGTAGTTATGAACTCTCATCCTCGGGAGGTAATAAAGGTTATCGAAGAAGCCGCAGGCTTTAAATACTAATTTCGGATCAGGGCGCCTCCGTTACGGGCAGCGGAAACTCCGTCCAAACCTGGTCTCCCGGCCTGTCGATCGGTAATTCGCTCAATAGATTATACCGGCGCAGATCCACCCACCGGTGCCCCTCGCAATAGAGGGAATAACGCCGCTGATTCAGCATCTCCGTCAGCAATGCAGCCTGCGTTACCGGCCCGGAATAGTTGGGCAGGCCATACGCGTTGCGTATCGTATTCAGCGCTGTAACCGCATTCGTAAGATCCATCGTCTGAATATTCGCCTCGGCATAGATCAGGATCAACTCCTCATTCCGGATAATCGGAATGGGCGCCGTGCTCGAAGTATAGTCCCAAACATCCCGGTTGCTGCTGAGCCCGTCAAGAGAGGCAACAGAAGTCCGCAACGTTGCCTTACCGATACGTTCGTCCCCCGCCTCAATATCCGCGGCATATGAAGGGTGCGCCACCCGTATCTCCCCCGTCTGATTCTGCGGGATGAAGAACGCATTGAGCTGATCCCCGCTGCCGGTGCCGAAGACATCAAACGCACCCAGCGACAAGTCCTGAGTCAAACCGAAAAACGACCCCTGCAGGTCCGTCAAAGCCCCCGCCCAGTTCTGCTGGTACACCGCTACCCTGGCCGCCAACGCCTGGTCGACCTGCAACAGACCCGGGCCATCCGAAAAATTGCCGAAACCCGCCAGCGTATAATCGATGGTCGCAGTGCTGAAAGCCGTCTGCGCGGAATCAAGCAGCGCGGCAATGGCAGTCAGCGCAGCGGAAGGCTGTACAAAAGGCCCCAGGTTATTCGGGTCGGATACATCTATCCGAATTCCGTTGCTGTCGGTCTGATTCAGGCAGAGCAAGAGCTGGTAAGCTTTGATCATCTGCGCAAAGCCCACGTAACCGCTGACTTCCTGTGCCGATATCAACGAGGAGCTGCTCGCGGCCTGTTCAAGGATATTGCAGTTCTTCACCACCTGGTACCGGCTCGCCCAGGTATTGGTAATATAGAAATTACTGCCGCTCAAGGTAGCTCCGCTGGCCCCCAGCAGATCGGTGACATATCTCGGCTCCGAGTTGGAGAAATGGTACATCTCCCTCCCGATGATGCCGACATCATCGAGGTACAAGGCAAGGTTGTTGCGCAAACCCGACTCGGTGCCGCTGACAAGATTATTTAATTCGGCCACTGTGGCGTTGGTGGTAAATGCTTGTACCGTAGGTCCGTTCAGATCGCCAAAGTCCTTTTTGCAGCTGCTGAACGTCAAGGCCCATCCCGCCAGCAACAGCCCGTATATCTTGGTATTCTTTCTCATGTTATTTATTTGGAAAGTTTTGATTTATGTTGGTTTAGAAGTCGACAGAAAGATGAAATGCCGCTCTTTTACTGGACGGATAAGGGTCCACATCAATACCCGTGGAAAAGCCCGTCCCGAAATTGGATACTTCCGGATCATACGAAGCATATTTCGTGACCGTCAGGAAATTGTTCAAAGACACCCCAACGCGCAAGCCTTTCACCGCAGCTACCGGCGGATGCGAGAATGAATAATAAAGACCGATTTCCCGCAATCTCAGGTAGCTTGAATTCTGAACGAACTCATGGGCATCGACCCCTACCTGCATAATACGATACACGCCGTCCGGAACACCCAATTTGTTGGTCACCTTATCATAATTCGCGCTGGTTCCTCCGAAATCGTTTTCCAGCGTCGTCAGGTCCACATTTTGTCCTCCCTTCTTCCAGTGCAGCAGGAACCGCAAGCTCAGGTTATTAAAGAAAGTGATCTCGTTGTATGTGCTCATCTGAAAAGTCGGCTCCGCATCCCCTAGCTTGCTAACCCCTCCCGTGCCGTCAAGACCCACGATCTGCGTGGCGGATTTCCCCTGCTGGATCTGGAATGACCCCAGTACATAACCGAAAGAACCCTGCGGAACCGGAGGAACCGACAGGCTGGTCACCAGCGACCGGTTCAACCAGAAGTTCAGAGAGGTATTCCAGGTGATATTGCGCGTTTGTACCGGTCTTGCATTCAATCCCAGCTCGACGCCTCTGTTACGCAGGTTACCGGCATTCACCCATTCGCTGGCAAAGCCCGATGAAGCGGGCTGACTGGCCTGCATCAGGAAGTTATCGATGACCTTGTTGTAGTAGGTCAATTCCAATCCCAGCCTGCCCTTCAGAAAGCTAAGGTCGGCCCCGGTCTCGAATTCTTCCTGGCGCTCCGGCTCGATATTCGTCTGACCTTCCTGCGAATTGACCAATACGCCCGGGTTGCCGGCAATATTGGAAATACCCAAGGCAGTGAATTTACTTCCATAGGCGGCCACATTGTTAGCCTGTCCATAGGCCGCACGCAATTTGAGGTTTTCGATCCAATCAGCCTGCAGCCATCCCATCTTGGTCAGATTCCACGACAACCCGGCTTTCGGATAGAAATAATAATGCCTGACATTGCCGTTATTGGAAGATTCATCCAGCCGGCCGCCGCCGGTGAGCAGGAGTATATCGTTTATATTCACCTCTTCCTGGACGAAAATTCCGTTGTTCTGGTATTTGGTCCGCAATTGGGTGGCATTCAGGGCGCCTGCCTGGTTCACATTGGATTGGCCCGCGATGACCTGTGTGGCCACATTTAATAAATTATTGTAATTCCCGGTCTCTTGCGTCAACCCGGCAGAAGTGGTGAAAGACAAGTGGTCGGAAGGAGTCAGCGTGTTCACCACGGACGCGATATAATTGGTGTTGAGGTTCTTGGTCACCCCTTCAATGGAGGTACCTTTATTGATGGCCTGCCATTGTAAGGTTGCCGGAAATAATACCTGGGTCTCCAGGTTATAGAAGTCAATGCCGCCCAATGCAACTAACCGCGTTTGACTGATACTGCTTTTCTGCAATGTTGCCTCGAGCTTGACGCCGGTAATGAAGCGGTTGACCCCCTCATTATTGCGCATCAGGGCGATAGTCTGTAGAGGATTGGCCGCGGCAAATGGATTATCCGGATAATTGCCTTGCGCATCGGGGTGCAGTTGGGCAAAATCGGGTGTAGAGGAAAGGGCGATCCCGGTGGTCACTCCAACATTGTCATTGCCCTGAAATCCCCTGTCGGCCGAGGAATTGATATAATTATTGCTGATGCCCAGCTTGATATTATCGCCTACCTTTTGATCGACATTCAGCCGAAAACTCGTGTTATTGTAGCCTGTATTTTTTTCGATGCCCCCCTCGTCCTTTGTCGCCACAGAAAAATAGACGCCGGTTTTTTCCGTGCCGCCGCTGACGCTCAGCACGCTGTTGCGGGCAAAGCCGGTGTTGCCGTAGATCTCTTTCTCATAATCATAAATATGCCCCGCGGATTGGGCAGCGGTGAATTCCTGTGCCAGCATCACACCCGTAGCGCTGTCACTGGACAAGCTGGCGGCTGTGGCGGCAGTAAACTGGCGTACACCAAGCAACTTACTCGCCGTGATGGCGCCAAGGTCCTGGGAGAAACTAACTTTTGTCCGGCCTTGCCGGCCTTTTTTTGTCGTAATGATAATAACCCCCGCTGCCGCCCTCGATCCGTATACGGCTGCAGCAGAAGCGCCTTTCAAGATCTCGATGTTTTCGATATCCTCCGGCCGGATATCCGCAATGCGGCTCGAAGGGTTGTCCTGGGTGGACGTGGGCGACCCACCTGACGCCGCCAATGTCACCGCGTTCAACCCCGACGAAGTAGCCGTATTATCGACAAATACCCCATCCACCACATATAAGGGCTGGGTGTTGCCATACACAGACGTGACTCCCCGCAGTTTGACGGAGATGCCGCCGCCGGGCGAGCCTGAGTTGGCATTGATATATGCCCCCGGGATCTTTCCTTCCAGGGCTGCGTCGAATGTTTGCGCGGGAGCGCCGTCACTCAGCTCCTTCGCGGAAATGGTGGCGACCGCGTTGGCGAGATTCCTTCTTTTGACGGCAGTGGTCAACCCCGTCACTACGACCTCATCCAGGTGAGCAACATCTTCCTCCAGCCGTATCCGGACATCCGCGCCGAGTTCACCCGACCGAAGGATCCTGGGTGCAAACCCCGCAGAGGTGACAATCAATGTGGCATTGGGTGTAACAGCCAATTTGAAATTTCCTTCCGCATCGCTCGTCGTTCCGTGGGAAGTTCCTTTTATCAGGATGCTGGCGCCGGGCACCGGGTTACCGCTGGCATCCATGATCTTGCCGGCGATCGTTTGATTTTGTGAAAAGGCGAATTGGGGCAGGAAGGTCATACAGATCAATCCTACCAACAAGAAAAATAGTTTTTTCATCGTTAATTTTGGTTTAGGCTTTCAATAATAGGTAGCAGTGTTTTCTCATCTTACCGGCTGGGCGGACGAATAAATATGACTTCCATATCCTCGCTCCAGCACCTGCCGGGCCCGCGCCGGATAGGTGCTCAGATCGGTCGGCGTGGTTGCGGCCAGCCCATCCACGTATCGGTTAAAAAGGCAAAAAGCCGCCGCGATCAGCACCGTGTCATGAATATCCTTGTCCGTGGCGCCCTCCCGCCGGGCAAGCGCTATATCCTCCGGCTGTACCGCTAAACCGCTTTGCTGGACCTTACCGGCGATGGTCAGCAGCGCCTTTAGCTTGCCGGAAATCGCTGCATGCTGATAATCCTTCCGCACCTGGTCCACCAGGTCCCGGTCGCCGTCGAGATAGACGCATGCCAGCTCTCCATGGGAGTTATGACAATAAAAGCAGTCATTCAGATAAGATACCCGGGAAGCGATCAGCTCCCTTTCTGCCCGGCTCAACCCCTCGTTGTCCCGCAAAAGAACTTCCGCCAGCGCAGACAGCGGCTCCGCCGTTTCAGGTCGAAAGGCCATCAATCCCCGAATGCCCGGAAAGTCATTGTTTACTTCGATGTGTGGCATAATTTTTCTTTAATAGTTATTTTTGTAGATCATTTGTGTAAATCATAGTCGAGATATCCTTCCGCCGCCCTACGCGGAGCCCGGTCTACATAGAATTGTCTGTCCTGAGGAGCCCAGGTACCCAGGCCGTCCACATACCGGTTAAACATACAAAACGCCGCAGCGATCAGTACCGTGTCATGGATCTCCCGGTCGGTAGCACCTAATGCCCGAGCCTTTTCGACCTGATCGGCGGTTACAGATCTTCCCCCTCCTTGCACACTGGCGGCGATACTCAATAACGCCTTCAGCTTTCCGGATAGATTGGTCATGCCGGGATTGACTTTGACCGCATCGATATAAGACATATCGCATTCCAGGTAATGTTGCGCCAGGCTACCATGGACGTTCTGACAAAAGAAACAGTCGTTCAGCGAAGAGACATAGGCGCCGATCAATTCCCTTTCCCCACGCGACAGCGTATTGTTGTCGTCCCGCAGAAGAACCTCGGCCAGCTCGTTCAGCGGTTTTGCCGTCTCCGGGCGATAGGCCATTGGTCCCCTGATCCCCGGCAGATCATTTCCTAAATTAATATGTGCCATACTATACGTTTTTTGGCTGGGATTTTTCCCTGGCCGTCCAGGTAACGATCCCCCCGATTAAGAAAATAAAAGAAAATATGAACAGGGTATTGCCATAACCGCCCAACAGGCTTACCAACGCGCCGACAAAGAAAACGGCCACAGCCGTGAACACCCTGCCCACGTTAAAACAAAACCCCGTTGCCGCTGCACAGACCGCTGTCGGAAATAATTCCGGAATATAAGCCGACAACGCCCCCTGGCTGATACCAAAGAAGACGGCCAGCACGGCGATTTCTGCATAGGCCGTTCCCGAAAAAGAATGATTCAGCTTGAAGAGGGTGAAGGCCATGCCAAAGCAAATGGCAAAGCACAACAGCATTGTCTTGCGCAGACCGATGGCATGGGCTACCCAGCCGGAAATAAAACCACCTGTCAGCCCGCCGGCACCCATCATCATCATGCTGATCCCCCGCTGATGCTGCGCATCGGTAGTTCCGGAAAGGCTCTGCACCCAGGTAGGCAGCCAGGAAAAGATGGCCCACATCCCAATCAGCATGGTCCCGAAGATCAGGCTGCCGATCCATAGGTTTTGGCGATATTCGGCGGCCAGGAATCCATGCCGCGACTTTTCAGCCGTCTTCCATTTCCCCGATTCTTTCAAAAAAAATAAGGCGGAAGCAGCAGCCAGCAACGGAATAATACCCGTTAGAAATGCTTGCCGCCAACCGGGCAACAAATAATTGATAAGCCCGGCCGAAAAGATACCCACCGGGATGGAAATGGATAAGATCCCGAGGGCGACCGCCCGGCGCTTCCCGGTCCATGCTTCCGACACCATGATCGTGGTGGTGACTAGGACCCCGCCTACCCCAAAACCAGACAGAAGCCTGCAAACTACGACCATTTCCCAGGAAGTCGACACGGCCGTCAGCACAGTGAATAGGCCATAGCACAGCGTAGACAGCATCACGGACCGCGCCCGCCCGATCCGGTCACAGACCAACCCCCAGACCACTCCTCCGATCATCCAACCGAAAATAAAGACGGAATTGATGGACGCGCTGACGGCATTCAATTTTGCATCCGTCACCTGTCCGAGCAGGTCTTTGACGGCTACCGGAAGGTATACCGACATGAGCGTCGAAACGACGCCTCCGAACATGCTGCTTACAAAACAGATCGTGAATAGCGAAGCATACGAGGTGCGCCCGGTCGCCGAAGCTGCTTCCGGTTCTAGTATATCCCCGGTAGTGGTCGCGTTGGCCATATTGGCAGGTTGTGTTGGGTTATTTCTTTTTCAAATGATCGTAGCCGCCCTGTAGCCTGTTGTAGCCATGGTTCTTCAATCGCTCGCCCAGGCCCCGATAGAATGCGGGGTCCGAAGGCGTTACCGTAGCCAATCCATCGACATACCGGTTATACAGGCAGAACAAGGCTGCGATCAATACGGTATCGTGAATCTCCACATCGGTGGCGCCTGCCGCCCTTGCGGTGTCGATGGCAGCCGGGGTCACCATCTTTCCGCCGGCCTGAACAAGGGCTGCGATCTCCAATAAGGCTTTCATCTTATCGCTGACCGGGGCGGTGTCAATATTCCATTTGACCGCTTCCGCCGTATCATTCTCATTCAATAAGACATTCGCTGCAGCCGTGTGCGCGGCCGTGCAAAACCGGCATTGGTTTCGGGATGATACGACGGTAGCGATCAATTCACGTTCACCTTCGGTGAGTGTGGATGACCCCCGTAGCAGCAGCTGCGTCAGCTCCCGGATGGGTTTGGCGCTGTCCTGGCGATATTCGAGCAACCCTGTAATCCCGGGCAGATGCTCTTCCAATGGAATGTAAGGCATTCGGTCTCCTTTCAGCGGGGTGTGATAGATCAGAAATTAGTATTCTGTAAGCGTAATTGGGACCCGTGGCTAGGCGGGAAGAGCTGTAAAGGCTGGTGGCCGCTCGGTTGCGGGGACCGGCGGGGAAGGCAGCCTGGTAGAGGAAACGCCAATCCGCTCGTTCAGGGGTAAGGAGAGATCCCCTATCCGGATGGTGGCGGGCGCTGTATAAGGGTCCACTGCAAAGAACTTCGTCAGGACGGGATGCCCCTGTCCTTGCGGAGTGCGTTGAATATCATTGATCAATTTAAAATAATCCTCTCCGGAGAGCCGTAGCTTCAACGCCATTTGATTCGGTATGCAAAGGAGTTCGATCGAATCATTATAAATCCGGCGTTTAACATATTTGCAGGGAATGCCGTCGATCTCTATCTGGCCGTCCACTCCTTCGAAAACAGCTGAATTGTTGTAATAGGCGAGATGCGTGGCGGGCAGCTTAATGGAGATCAGCCTGGATTCATCATAATGTCGGAGGTCCAGCTGGGATTGCAATTGCAAGTCGGCCTGATTTTGTAAAAAATCATTTAAAACCCGGTAACCGAACCAGTTAAAAAGGAGAATCCCCGAAAGCAGTATGGCAGCAGCAATTTTCAATTTCGGACAATTTAGGGAATTTTATTTGAAAAATAGGATTCAATTCTACGCTAGTTCGCCAGGGCTGGCCCAGACATCTTTTTACCTGACCAGGTCAAGAATCTGTTTTGGATCATGTAAAATTACCGTTCCGTTCCCATGGTATCGCCACTCTGTCCTTCCATATGCCCAACTATGGTACCGGAGGCGTTCAGTTGGGGGAAGTCACGGCGCTGGCCGCGGACCCCATCACTGGCCAAGTCTTTTTCGGCGACGCCAAATTCACCAACTCACCCAATGGTACGGTTGATGTGTTTGCGGGCCAGCAGCTACAGTATAGTTTTCCCGCCGGTACCAACCCGATCAAAATTGTTCTGACGCAGCCGTGAGGAAGTGTTGGATGGCCATTTACCCGCCCAGCCTCACTGTATCATAATCGGACACCCCCTGTGCGGAATTGAACAGCGGACCCGCCCCTCTCGCCTCACCTGAGCCCATTTGCCGGGCGGCACAGATTTTGTCGCGTTGTGGGCATTCAAACTCTCCTTAATATGCTCCGTCACTTCTTTCAAATCGCCTGGCGCAATCTCATGAAGCGGAAATTGTACAGCTTCATCAATTTCGCCGGTCTGACCATCGGAATGGGCTGCTGCGTCCTGATCACTCTATATGTACAGAATGAGTTGTCCTATGATCGGTATCACGCCAACAGCGATCGGATATACCGGGTGACCCAAACATTCCGTGCCCTGCAGCCGGGGGAGAATCCCGGCCCTCCCGCACCCCAGGATTTCTGGGTTTGGGGTTGCGCCCCGGTCGGTCCCGCACTGCAAGCCGATTTTCCCGAAATTGAGAAAGTGGTGCGGTTCATGAGCCCGAACAGCATTTTGTTGCAACACGGCGATCGGCGTATTCAGCAGGATAACCTCCTGTATATGGATTCTACGGCATTTGACGTATTTAGCTGGAAAATGCTATTTGGAGATCCTCATACCGCCCTAATAGCTCCCAACAGCATCGTCCTCACCCGGTCGGTAGCCGAAAAATTCTTTGGCAACGCGAACCCCGTTGGCCAAACGCTACGTGCGGACAACCAGGTCAATTTTCTCGTCACCGGAGTGATGCAGGATGTTCCATCCAATTCTCAATTCAACTTCAACGGGCTGATCTCCATGGCCACTGAAAGAGAGCAACGTTCGGATATCTTTGGCTTTTGGGGCTATGTCGATTTTTATTCCTATCTGCTGCTCAAGCCGAACGCGAATATCCAGTCCCTCCGGGAAAAAGCGGCTGCCTTTGTCAAAAGACATAACCCGGATGATAAAGGGTATGTGATCTCGTTTGAAAAGATGACGGATGGCTACCTGCATTCGATGGCCGTAAGACAGCCGGGTCCTACCGGAAGCCTAACCAATGTGTATTTATTCTCATGCATAGCGGTATTCATCATGCTCATCGCCTGTATCAATTTCATGAACCTGTCCACCGCCCGTTCGTTGGAAAGAGCCAAGGAAGTGGGCGTAAGGAAGGTACTGGGTGTAAGACCCTCCAGGCTGGTTGGGCAGTTTTTGGCCGAGTCTATCCTGTTATCCATTTTCGCCGGAATAGTTGCGCTCCTCCTCGCAAGCGTCTGTATTCCGCTCATCGGCCAATTGTCGGGAAAGGATTTGGTGGTCGTGAATGTCTTTAGCGCCCGGATAGTCCTGGCGATGGTCGCCTTTTCTATGCTGGTCGGGATTGTGGCGGGGATCTATCCGGCCTGGTTCTTGTCAGAGTTCAAGGCGATAACCGTGTTAAAGGGCAAATTCAATCCGTCCGGCAAAGGCATATCGCTTAGAAAAGCCCTCGTCGTCTTTCAATTCACCGTTTCGATCGTTCTCATTGCCGGAACGATCATCGTGTTCCGGCAGTTGGCTTTTGTTAACCAGCGCGACCTTGGGTTCAGGAAAGACCAGATGCTGATCGTCGACTTCGAAGGCGATGGCGAGGTCGAGCAGCATATTGAAACGATCAAGACCACCATTTCCAGGGAGCCTGGCGTTATTTCCGTGGCGGCCTCCCGCGCCGTGCCCGGAGAATTCCTTCCTAATGCCGGTACCAGTATCGAGACCCCCGATGGAAAAATGGGCCAGCAGGAGCCGTTTATCTATGAGATCGACTTTGACTTTATTCCAACCTTCCAAATTCCTTTGGTCGCAGGCAGGAACTACTCCCGCGCCTTCCAAACGGACAGCGCAGAGTCCATGGTCGTCAATGAAGCGGCGGCGAGGCTGTATGGATACAAAAACCCGGCCGATGCCGTAGGCAAAAAGTTCGAACAATGGGGAAGAAAGGGCATCATCATCGGGGTGGTAAAAGACTTCAACTTCCGTTCCCTCCACCAAAAGGTGGAACCCCTGACCTTAAGATACGGTTATCCCTATAACCTCAACCGGATCGCAGTCGCGGTAAAAGGCGATAATATACCGGCCACTATCGCTCACCTCAAATCGACCTGGGACAAACTGGCGCCGCAGCGTCCTTTCCTCTATCATTTCCTTGATCAGTCTTTTAATGAACAATACCAGGCCGATCAGCAATTCGGAAAGCTATTCACCTTTTTCTCCTGCTTGTCTATTTTTATTGCCTGTCTTGGTTTGTTTGGCCTGTCTACCTTTATGGCTCAGGAACGGGTAAAAGAAATCGGAATCCGAAAGGTGCTGGGGTCATCGCAAACCAGTATCGTCGTGCTACTATCAAGAGATTTTATCAAACTGGTCATCGTCGCTATCCTCATTTCGGTTCCCGTTTGCTTGTGGGTAATGAACGATTGGCTCCAAGGTTTCGCCTATCGTATTCGGATCGGACCCGCTGTATTCCTGGAATCCGGAGCGGTTGCCCTCGCTATAGCCCTGGCTACCATGACCTGGCAGTCGCTTAGGGCGGCGATGGCCAACCCGGTGCGTTCGTTGAGAAATGAGTAGATCTATTTTCTGATCAGTTTCGCGTCGATGATCTTCATCAGCTCATCTTTATAGTTTTTGCTGACCGGGATCCGAGTCTGGCCCACCGTGACCTCGTTGCCGCTCAACGACCGGATTTTGCCAATAGCCACGATATAGGACTTATGGATGCGCAGAAACTTTCCGGCGGGCAACTGTTCCTCAAGGGAATGCATGGGAGTGAGTGTCATATATTTTTCACTGGCCGTATGAATGCAAATGTAATTCTGACTGGCTTCCACAAAAAGTACGGATTCATAAAAGATCTTTTCATAACCATTATTGCACTTTATAAAAAAATAATCGTCCGGTTCCGTGACCGGGGCACCCTCTCCCCGTCCTGGCTGACTCCTCTCCATGACGTCGCGGGCGCGGTTTACGGACTTGAGGAATCGCTCCGGTCCAATTGGCTTTACCAGGTAATCCAGTACATTTAGCTCAAACCCTTCCAACGCAAAATGAGGGTAGGCCGTGGTAATGATCACCAACGGAGGATCCTGCAGCCCACGGAGAAAATCGATCCCGCGTATTCGGGGCATCTGGATATCCAGAAAGATCAGGTCGATGACTTCGCGTACCAATACCTGGTTGGCTTCCAGGGCGCCGGCACAGGAGGCGCGGAGATCCAGGAACCCCGCTTCCTTCACCAGTAATTCCATTCCTTCCCGCGCCAGAGGCTCGTCATCCACGATGAGGCAGCGTATGTTCATTGTATAGGTATTTTGAGAAGGACAGAATAGTTTTTCTCCTTCTTTCGGATATCCAGTTGATGACGGCCGCCATAGATCAGTTCGAGCCTGCGTCGCACATTTTCCAATCCAATGCCGCCGCCGGCCCCATTCCCGCCAACCGCAGTCTCCAAATCCCCATTCCCGCCAATCCTTTCCCTGAAAAGGGCATCTTCGTCAAACGTATTTTCCACCGAAAGCTCAAAAAGGCCATTCCGGCTGCACAGATTGACCGCCACCTGGTTCGGCCGGTCGGTAAAAGTAGATACGTATTTGAACGCATTTTCCACAAAGGGGATGATCAGAAGGGGGGCGATCGAAAAATGACGCACCTCGGCGCCGACATGGTATTCGGTGCACAGCGCAGGGCCCTTGCGCAACTTCTCCAGGCCGATATAATTGTCAAGGTAAATGATCTCTTTTTCGATGGAGATGCGATCCGCATTGCATTCATACAATTGATAGCGGAGCATATCGGCAAATTTCAACAGCGTATGCGAAGCGAGCTCGGGGTCCTTTTTGATCAATACATAAATGCTGTTGATGGCATTGAACAAGAAATGCGGGTTCATCTGGGAACGGAGAAAATGAAGCTCGTTCTGCGTGTTTTCCTTTTGCAGTAAATGGGTTCGCCGGTCGTTGCGCATCTTGTCGCGCATAGATTTGATCGCGATTACGATGAAGACGGTGTAAACATTTCCCAACAGGATATAACCGAAACCCGCGCCAATCGAATAGGACATACGTTCTTGCGCCAGTGAAAATACCAGGATCTGAAATCCCAGGATAAAAACGGAAGATGCCACCAGGGCACCGGCGAGAACAAGACTAATGAGACCGTATCGCCTGGTATTGAAATAGAGCGGGAATAGCCGGTAAATACAGAAATAATTGAGCGCCCCCTGACCGATCGCCCAGCTCAGGGTGGTCAGTAAGGCCAGGAGGAGGGGGGTGTGATAGCCCCTGATCGATATGGTGGTCCAAAATGCAAAATAGACCGCCCAAATCAGAAAATGCCATTTATACCGAAAAAAGAAAGACATATCGGGATTACAATTCCCGGCAAGATATTTTTTAGCCTTGGAATTGACAATAATTATCCATCAAATGACAGGTTTTAGTTCTCAAATCCCGGTTTTCATCCGTGTACGGAAAATAAGGGCGTTTCCCCAAGAGAGGAGCCCCGACGGACAGAAAAAACCCTGGGAAAAGGCGATTCATCCGGGGACATCATACTGACGTCAATTTGATTTCTGTAGGTCGCGCGGGAGTGGTCATTTTGTAGATCATTCACCATTAAAGACACATGTTATGAAGCTAGTTATTCTTTTTGCGTTTACGCTGCTGGGTGCTTCGCAACTGAGATCCCAGGCACGTTTTTCCTTTGCCGTCTCAAAGACCGGTCAGGGCAGCCCACTGATCTTTATTCCGGGACTGGATTGCAGCGGCGAAGTCTGGAAAGATGCGGTCGCCCATTTTTCAAGCGGGCACACCTGTTATGTCCTGACGCTGCCCGGATTCGCAGGTCAACCACCCATCTCCGACAGTAATATCCTCGGCGCCGTAGTAAGCCAGCTCGCTGATTATGTCCGGGAAAACCGTATCCAAAAACCGGTGATCATCGGCCACAGCCTGGGAGGCTGGGTTGCCTTGGCGTTTGGGATTGCTCGTCCGGATCTGGCCAAAGGTCTCGTGATCGTCAGCTCGGCCCCTTTCCTTCCTGCTCTTGCCATGGGACCTGATATCACTTTAGACAGTGCCGCCAGAATTGGCCAGCTCATAAAAAAGGGGATGTCAGGGCAAAACCCTTCCCAGGTGGAGGCATCCGAAAAGATGTACCTCCCTACCATGATTCGGGATTCGGCGCGGATAAATGAGGTAGCCGCAATGGCCGCGCACTCGGATCAGCCCACTCAGGGGGAAGTAATGGCTGAGTTGTTTAGCGGGGATCTCCGGCCCTCCATGGGACAGATCCGCTGCCCGATCCTGGCTCTTGCCGACTGGTCAGCCTATAAAGCCTATGGCGCGACCGCAGAGTCGGTGAGGTCCAATCTGGAAGACCAATATAAAAAACTGTCTTCGGGGAACGGGGCCAACCTGACCATTGCCATCAATGACAGCTCGAAACATTTTATCATGTATGACGAACCGCAATGGTTTTATGACCAGGTCGATCACTGGCTGGCAATGAAATAGACGGGCGTGTGTAACCTTCCGGAGGGAGCCCTCGTCCAGGCCTCCCAAAAAGCTTCATGATTGTCAATTACCTGAAAGTAGCGATCAGGAATATCCTCGTCAACAACCTGTGGTCGCGAAAAGCCGTCTATTTATTAAATTTAATCGATACTGCAAATAGGCTGCAGCGAAGTGATTTAACTCTGCGTAGTCGTGGCCCGATACCCGGCCCATCTGTTAATCGTTAAACTTATGCTGTATGAAGAAGCTATCTTGCTCTTTGCTTACGCTATTCTATCTTTCAAATTTAGCAGTCGGTCAAATTTACTACACCCCGCCAAATGTTAGCCCAGCCATCTCCGCAGGATGCGATGTGTTTTCTTCCAACCCTACGCAAAGTGGATATGTCCATTATGGAGAATTGGGTGGGGTGGGGTACACAACGACTTCGTCAAATGGAATAGTACTTCCCTGCTCAATTGCTAACTATACCACCAACGGCACTGCGTATACCATCGGTTTCCTATTCACGCTAGGGAAAGCGTATACCATCACGGTAAAGGCATTCTCTACCTTTTCCGGATCTACTACGGCACCGACGCTGTGGTTCGCCGCTTCAACGGGAACGTATACGGCCTCCCCCAGCTGCACCCAAGCCTCTCAGAACTCTATTAACAGCATGTTTGCTTTGCCGGTTGGGAACGATCCGGGAATAGGCATATCAAAGGAAACGATGACATCTATCACCAGCTCAAGCTCGCAATCGTATACGGTCCTCAGCAATTATTATCCCATTCCGGGGTTGAACTACCTAAATCTGGGAACATATATAAATCAATTCATACAAAACTATGCCGGGTCAATCGATATCCAGGAAATATCCTGGACGGCGGTAAGCCCACCCACTGCGCCTGAAATAAATGGCAATTCAAGCTACTTCTTTTACGTTGGCCATGGGTCCGGAGTCGGAACAATAACCGGAACGCCGGGCGCGACTGTCACAGTGTGGATTAATGCAGGCGGGCCTCCACCTTCAAATTACAGTACCTCCATGAACATAACAGGCGGCGTGACATTTACCGACGGCACAACCTCCCTTAGCGTAACTAACGGAAACGCATGGAAGCAGTTTATTGTCCCCGCAAGCGGTTCGGTAGGTTGGAATGGTTCGTTCACCGAACCGAATGATGACGGTTCAGGGACTATAAACGTCTATTAAAGTGATATTTGCAGATATCTTAAAAAGCATTTTATGAAAATCAAGAATAATCTTAGGGCGCTCATTGTGGTTTTGATTGCTTTCAGCATTCAGGCAATTTCATGCCGGAAAAACGATTTTGAAAGCTCAGCGATCAATAAATCTTCGACCACCGTTGCTAACCTTAGCCTGGTTAATGAAGCGAAGAAAAACATGCAACCCATCATTTCTGCTGACAGTTACAATGATCTTGACTGGGCAAATGCATCTGTCGATACCAGAGGAAATGGAGCTATTCTCCTCGTGGTTAACAGTAAATCCACGCCGGGCGAGAGTCTTTTCTATCTGAAGAGCAACCCGGCAATGTACATCTGGCAAAACGAAACCCATTTCCTTAGTAATTGAGCGGATCTTTTTCCATATTCTTACGTAACGGCCTAAAACGTTAAATTTGGGAAAAAGCACCCTTAGTGGGATCAGACAACACATATGACGCCATCGTCATCGGTTCCGGCATTAGCGGCGGCTGGGCTGCCAAAGAACTGTGCGAAAAAGGATGGAAGACCCTCGTCCTGGAACGCGGCAGGAATGTAGTTCACATTAAGGATTACCCGACTGCAAATATGGCGCCATGGGAATTCAGACACCGCCTCCGGATGACCGCTGAATATTTGAAGGAAAACCCCTTCATCAGCCAGTCATACGGGGTTGACGAAGCTACGGCCCATTTTTTCATCAAGGATAAGGACCATCCTTATATTCAGGAAAAGCCTTTCGAATGGATAAGGGGATACCAGGTAGGAGGGAAGTCCCTTACCTGGGGACGCGCCTGCCAGCGTTGGAGTAAATATGAATTCATCAATCCCGAACGTTTTGGCTATGGCATTGCCTGGCCGATCGGGTATGAGGATGTGGCGCCCTGGTATTCGCATGTGGAAGAATTCATCGGCGTATGCGGGAAAAAGGACGGCATCGAGGCCATGCCCGATGGCGAATTCCTGCCGCCCTTTGAAATGAATTGTGTAGAGGACGTGATCAGCAAGAAGATCCATGCCGTCTATCCCGATCGTCACCTGGTTCACGCCAGATGGGCCCATCTGACGCAACCCAAACAGATACATTACGATCAGGGTAGGGTACAATGCCAGGCTCGTAATTTATGTATGCGCGGCTGCCCGTTCGGCGGCTATTTCAGCTCAAACAGCTCAACTTTACCCTGGGCTGAGAAGACTGGGAACTTGACTGTCCGGCCCTTCTCGGTAGTGCATTCCATACTATATGACGAGGAACGCAAACGGGCGTCCGGCGTGCGGGTGATCGATACCAATACAAAGGAAGTGATCGACTACAAGGCAAGGGTCATTTTCTCGAACGCTTCGGCCCTGAACACTAACCTGATCCTGTTGCACTCTACGTCCGGTCGCTTTCCCAATGGCCTGGGCAACGACAACGGTCTATTGGGCAAATATGTGGCCTTTCAGAATTACCGGGCTTCCCTAACCGCCGAAATGGAAGGCTTTCTGGACAAGTACTATTTCGGTCGCAATCCCACCGATCTGATCCTGGCCAACTACAAGAACCTGCACCGGCAGGAGACCGGGTACTTTGGGGGTTATACTACGTTTATAAGTGCGCGTCGCGGCCACGGCGACGCGGATACCGACCACGGCATTGGAGCGGACTTATCAGAATCGATGTGTGAGCCAGGCGGCTGGAAGATATATATGTACTTGCAAGGCGAGACGGTGCCCAAAATAACCAATCACGTCCGCCTAAGTGCCGACCAGAAAGATCAGTGGGGGATACCCCTGCTGATCACATCCGTCGAGTATGACGACAATGACCAACGGATGATCGACGATTTCCTTAAGGAGAGCAAAGCAATGCTGGAAGTTGCCGGCTGTACAAATATCGAAACATACCAGAACAAACAGGCCCCCGGCCTCGATATCCACGAAATGGGCGGCTGCCGCATGGGGAAAGATCCCCGGACCTCCATGCTCAATGAATGGAACCAGTTGCACGGGTGCAAAAATGTCTTTGTAACAGACGGCGCCTGCATGACGAGTACCGGCAACCAGAGCCCGTCCATTCTTTATATGGCGCTGACCGCCAGGGCAGCCAATTATGCCGCCGGGCAACTAAAGAAAGGAGAGCTTTAGCTACCCCTTCACATAGGCCAGTTTCTCGGCAACTTTTCCATCCTTGATCTTGAATACATCCACAACCCGGAGGCGCCAGGGTCTGCCCTCCTTTGTCTTGCGATAGACCCAACGTACACCCCAACGATCGCCGGCGGCAAAAATTTCTTCCGCCTCGAAAAACGCATCCGGATTGGCGGCAAAGAATTTTTCCCAATATGCCCTGACCATTACCGCGCCTTCCACTCGGGCGCCATCAGGGGCTGGGCTCGTATTTTCGAATACACAGTCTTCCGTCATGGCATTCATGACGGCGTTCACATCATGACCGTTAAAAGCCGAATTGAAATTCTCGACTGCGGCTAACGTGAGGCGGGAATTGTCTGGTGATTCCATGGCACTGATTTACATTCCGGGTATCATCATTGTCTCATGCACCTCGATCGTAGCCTTGGGATTCCAGGGGCCCAAATGTGGATGTCCGTCCAGCAGGGATTTGGCTTCCTCCATATTTTCCGCCTGCAAAATGGAATATCCGGACACATTTTTGGTGCTGGGCTGAAAGCTTCCATCGCCGGAAAGCTCCTGACCGCCCATTAACGGGGAACCGAGGTCTACCAGGTGACTGCCACATTTTTTGGCCCACTGCTTCCACATCTCCATACCCTTAGCCATTTCTTCCGGCGGTCGATTCATCATTTCACGCATGGCGGCAGGATCCATGGGAGCGTGATAGATCACTAAGAACTTCTTCATGATTTATTTTTTAGAAGGTCAACTGCCACAGCTTCCTTTTCCCGCAATTGTCCAGAGCGCCCAGGGGCATATGATAAAACTAGAATTTCAAATTTGCATAGACAAATCAAAAATTTCAAAAAAAGCCACTCCGCCGCTCAAATATCCTCACCCTCGGCATATCTGCGTATGCCCAATCTCAACCCTGTTATTTCTATTTCCTAATCTCCTCCTGCCTTGTAACCGCGGTGGAAAGAAAACCCTTCCTGAGCTCCCTCGGCCTTACTCCCTTTTTCCGCAGAAAGACCCGGTTAAAATAGGTCAAACTATCGAACCCCGACCGAAAAGCAATTTCCGAAATGGTATCGTCCGATTCAGCCAGCAACCGGCAGGCATGTCCAATCCGAATTTCGGAAACATAATCCGAAAACGTTTTACCGGTTGTCCGTTTGAAGAACTTGCAAAACGCGCTTTCCGACAAATTGATCAGTGCAGCTACATCTGCCAATGCAACATGCTCACCACTATGCCTGTGAAGGTATTGAAAAACCTTCCCGATGCGCCCCTCTGTCTTCTTTCCCGAAGCCGGCTGAAAATAAATTGACGCCAGGGGCCGGGCGGCCACCCGCGAACCCGCCAGGGCCTGCAGCACCTCCAGCAACCCCGTGATCCGCGCTACGGCTTTGGTCGCCGGCAGCCGCATGATCGAAGCCATCAGATCCCCCTTGCCCAAACCCGTAACCGGAAATGACAACCCCTGCGAGGACTTCGCCAACAGTTGCCGGATCCGCTCACATTCCGGGAATTGTACTATCGGCGCAATAAAACTGTCCGAGAATTGCACCACTACCGCTGCCGACGCCGTCTTGCTCACCCAGGTGTGCGGCAAGCCAGGTCCAAGAAGCACCAGGTCGCCCGGAAAAAAATACTCGTGACTGTCAGCAACCATTCGCTCACCCGACCCCTCCAGGATCAGCGTTAATTCATACTCGGGATGATAATGCCAGAGAAAGGGGAAAGCGGCAGTCGCATACCGGTAAGCGACATACGAGTCGGCCCCCCGCTTGCTGGCGATATCTTCAAAATGCGGCTTCATCACACAAAATTCGTGTTTTCGACGGAAAAATAGTAGATTTCTGTCAATATAGTGCTGATTTATGGTTGTTTGGTGGGGAAATTTTGACTGCCCGTTTACTACGTTTGCAGGGTGATCAAACGATTTATCGACACCGGAAGAGGTATGGCCTTGTGGTACACGAACCCGAATGTATTTTTTTGGCGCCGCTCCAATGGAAGTAAGGAGGTGGCCTGGCTGGTCGTTAACCTTTCCGCCCAACCTCAGGAGGCGAGACTCGATGGAGTCGCCTATCCGGACATGCGGCAGATATTCGGAAATGCCGCAACGCAGCTGCACGGGGAGAAATTCGTCATCAGCCTCCCTCCTTATGGATCAGGTATCTGGCTGCCTAAACAGCATTCGTCAAAATAAGCGATATGACAACAGACATCAAAAAAGAACTGACACAACCTTACCCGATCACAGAAGCGCAGATCGCCTTCTTCCGGGAAAACGGGTTCATTAAGTTACGCCACGTCCTGTCACCCGACAGCATCCGGTATATGGATGAGACGATCACCCGCGAGGTCCATCGGCTCAACACGCAACACCTTCCAATGGATCGACGCGACACATACGGCAAGGCCTTTCTTCAGATCATGAATATCTGGATCCAGTCGGGCCCGGTCCGGGAGATCGTGTTTAGTGAACGACTCGCCAAAATTGCGGCGGACCTCCTCGAAGTTGACGGGGTGCGGCTCTATCATGACCAGGCCCTTTACAAGGAACCGGGCGGCGGCCAGACCCCCTGGCATGCGGATCAGTATTACTGGCCCCTTTCCTCCGACCGCACGATTACGGTATGGATCCCGATGCAGGAAACCCCCTTGCCAATGGGTCCCCTCGAATTCAGTGCGGGCAGCAACCAACTTTCCACTGGAAGAAATCTCAAGATCAGCGACGAAAGCCAGCAGATGCTGGAGGACACACTCCACGACCGGGGCTATATGCATGTCGTTGAACCTTTTAGTCTTGGTGATGTGAGCTACCATATCGGTTGGCTCTATCACCGGGCCGGCGCCAACTTGACGGACCGCATGCGGAAAGTAATGACCATGATCTATATGGATAAGGATATGGTGCTAAAGGAACCGGAAAATCCCAATCAGGTTACCGACTGGAACAGCTGGTGCCCGGGCGCGAAGATCGGTGAGGTCATCCAGACAGCGAGGAATCCTGTCTTGTTCAAAAATTGACTTGAATTGTCACATGAAAACCAGTTGGTCACATGAAGTGGCTTACCATATTCGTCGTTCTATCAGCTGCCCCCTTCTCCGGGGGCCCACGGCCTTCCGCGACTCCGGCCGTCTACACTGTCGACCATTCGCCATTTACCCTTGTTGCCCGCCGGCCCGAGGCCCTCGAACGGCTTCCATTTGGCGCTGTCCGCCCCGAGGGCTGGCTGGAAACCCAGATCCGTGCAAACCTGCGCGGTTTTACCGGTCACCTCGATAGCCTGGTCCCCGGCCTGATCTTGAAAGATGACATTTTTGGCCGCGACAGGCTCAGCAAAGACGTGAAGAATAAAGACGTCGGCGCACTTGCCGGCGGAGATCCTGCCGCCGAAGTGCAGTACCTCTGGTGGAATAGCGAGACCCAGGGTAACTGGCGCGACGGTTTCATCCGGTCCGCCATCCTGACGGGTGACGCGCAAATGCTCGCCCGGGCCCGGGTTTATATCCGCCACATCCTTGCCACCCAGGACCAGGACGGCTATCTCGGTATCTATGACCGGGGACTGCGCTACCGGTTTGACGGAGAGAACGGTGAACTATGGTCGAAGACCACGCTTCTCCGCGGCCTCCTTGCCTGGTATGAATATACCCGCGACAAGACGGTCCTGACCGCCGTTGAAAGGGCTGTGGAGGATGTCATGCGGAATTATCCCGCCGCCGCATCCCATCCCTTTTATTCAAAGAACCCCGATGTCGGTGGTCTGTCACACGGTCTCCTATTCACCGACGTGCTGGAATCCCTCTTCCGCCTCACCGGCCGAATGACCTACCTGGACTACGCATTGTTCCTCTATAAAGACTTTTCCACGGCAAACCTGCATGAGGATGCACAATATGGCAAGATCACCGACCCCGCTTACGGGCTTCGCGGTCACGGCGTTCATACCTACGAAGACCTTCGTGCTGTCGCTGCCGCAGCCTATGCTTCGGGCAACCCTGCACTGCTCGAGGCACTCGATGACTACCTGCAGAAGATAGCTCAGGAGATCACCCCTTCCGGAGCCCCCGCCGGCGATGAATGGATTGGGGAACGACCCGGCAATGCCACGACAACCGGCTATGAATACTGCTCGCTGCAGGAACTCATGGATGGTTATATCGATCTGCTGGCCAAGACAGGATCCGCCTCTTTCGGCGACCAGGCCGAACAAATGTTCTTCAATGCCGCCCAGGGCGCCCGCAACCCGGACGCTTCCTGTATCGCCTACCTGAAAACGGATAACTCGTATTGCATGACAGGCGGGTTGAACGGGGACAGCAGCAACCCGCGTCAGACCCGCTACAAATATTCGCCCGTCCACCAGGATGTGGCCGTATGCTGCGTTCCCAATGCCGGCCGGATCGCGCCGTACTTCGTCGATCGCATGTGGATGCGAAATAGCTCCGGGCTGGTCGCGACGCTCCTTGGACCCTGCAAACTGACCACAACCTGGAAAGGAACCCCGCTGACGATCCGGGAAAAAACCGTTTATCCGGACGAATTCTCTTTTGACTTCCAGATCATCGCGGACCGCCCCGTCAGCTTTACGCTCGCCATTCGAAAACCGGCCTGGGCCGCCAGTCAGGCTATCAACTACGCCTACACGGAAAAAGAAGGATATTTCCTGATCACAAGGACATGGCAGCCGGGTGAATCGGTTCACGTCCACTTCCACACAGACATAGCCACCCACCAGGACCGCAACAATGACATTTATTTTACCCTTGGCCCGCTGGTGCTCGCAAGACCGATCAGTGCAACGCCGGAAATAAAGAAACAATACGCGCTCCCAGGATTTTTTGACTATTACTACCGGCCGGATAACCTCGTCGTCTACGCCTACAAGGGCGACGGCATCGAACATACCGGTAACAGCCGATTCGAAGTGGTCCTGTACGATACTGCCCGACGGCGCGAAGTTCGGGTTTGGCTCAAACCTATGGGGAGCACGATATTGCGGCAGGTGACCTTTTCCCGCACCACGGCGAATTATTAACAATTGTTATCGTTCCCCTCCTTGCGGCTGCGGATCTTTGTCAAAACATTTATCATGAAAGCCGCCATCATCAAGAGCTTCGGCGAGGTTCCCCAATATCAGGACTTTCCCGATCCAATCGCCGCCGCCGGCGAGACCCTCATCCACGTGAAAGCTTGCGTCCTCGAAAATTTCGACAAAGGCACCGCCAGAGGGACCCATTATTCCAGCCATAAACTCTTCCCGCAATTCCCCGCCATCGTCGGAAAGGACGGAATAGGCATGACCGAAGATGGCAAATTGGTCGGATTCGGAGCACTTCAGCCCCCTTACGGGGCATTCGCCGAATTAGCGGCCACCAAACACCCCAACCCAATCCCGGACGGGATCGATGCCGCAAAAGCCGCCGCCATGCCCCGTTCGATCCTTACATCCCTTTTACCCTTGAAATACTCCGCCCGGCTGCAGCCCGGAGAAACCGTCCTGATCAACGGCGCAACAGGCGTGTCGGGCCGGATCGCGGTGCAGGTTGCCAAAATGCTGGGTGCGGGTAAGATCATCGGGACCGGCAGAAACGAAAAGTCACTAAAGCTGCTGTCCGAGCTGGGTGCGGATACCGTTATCGATATCAGCCGGCCGGACGAAAATATCCGGGAAGCCTTTGCTGCCGAAGATGCCAGAAATAAGATCGACGTCGTCGTCGATTTCCTGTGGGGACGCCCAGCCGAATTGTTGATCAATACCTTTATCCCAAAAGAGGCCGGCTTTGCCCGGCGAACCATCCGCTATCTTCAGATCGGTGAAAAGGCGGGCTCGCATCTTGCATTACCCGGCGCTGCTTTGCGCACCTCGGGCCTTCAACTGATGGGGATCGGCATGATCCCCATGGAAATCCTGGTTGAAGAAATGAACCGGGTCTGGAACTGGATCAGGGAAGACAAATTCTATATGGAAATCGAGCACGTCCCGCTGGCCGAAATTGCAACCGCCTGGCAACAGGATAACCTGGCAGGCAAAAGACTGGTGATCATTCCGTAAAAGGCTACCGCCTCAGGATTTTCGTTTGCTCCTGATGCGGCTGAGCGAAACGGGGGTGATACCCAGGTAGGAGGCGATATAATGCTGCGGGACCCGCTGGATGATGTGCGGGCTTTCCTTCAGGAGATTCTGGTACCGCTGGGCCGGCGTATCCCTGATAAAGGAAAGGAATAGTTTCATATAATGGGATTGCCTGTCGTAGACCGCACTCATGTATTCTTTCCTGAATGCGGGAATCTCCTGGATCTCCTCCAGGATCTTATCCAGGTCTCGTTTGTGAATCCAATACAGCGCACAAGGCTCGATGGATTCGACGGTGAAAAGGCTTGGAATACCTTTGAGGAAACTCTCGGCCCCCGAGACGATCTCATTTTCAAAAGCGAACCGGCAAGTGAGATCCTTCCCGCTATTATTAAACCACACGCGAAGACAACCATTTTCTATGATATAGGCCTTTCGGGATACCTCGCCCTCTTTCAACAAGACAGTTTTCGTGGGAACTTCCAGCCGATGATAATAGCTGCTGTATTCATCCCATTTGTCGCTGGCCAGTTGACTCTGCGCTTTAAGCCGTTCAAAAAATTTTCCAAGCATAGGGCTCTCAATATACAATTAAACAGCCTAATTTTGCACCAAATTCCTGTTGATGTTATTTCGGCGCGCGGCGGCCTTTCTACTACTACTGGTGTTCTTTGCCCAGGCATTCAACAGGTACATCCTTGTAGCCGGCTATTACGTCAATACCTCCGCCTATATCGCGAATTGCGTCAACAAGGATCGGCCGTGGATGCACTGCAACGGCCGATGCCAGTTTTGCAAAAAGCTGCGCCAACAGGATAACGCGGAAGATAAACAGACCCCGGAGCGGAAATCGGGGAATAACTGGGACGAATCGCTTTATTCAAGCCAATCCTTTACCGACTTTTCCGCGCTGTGCTTTGTGGTCCCGACTACCCGGCGATTTCCCGAAATGTCTGCGGCCAAGCCCGTCCGCATGCCCCGGCACCTTTTTCATCCTCCTGGTGATCATTTGGCCTGAGTCGACACTCACACGTTGAACATCCCAAATCATCAGCATGAAAAAACTGCTTTTACTGGTCATACCGGTATACATGGGGCTGCAACTCCATTCCCAATCTTTGAGCGGCCATATAGTGGATTCCGCCACCCATCATCCTATTGAAGGCGCATCGGTCTATTTGCCGCAGCTCAAGCTCGGCGCCGTGACTGACCGCCAAGGCAATTATGTGATCAAGTACCTGCCGAGGGGTACTTACGATGTCGAGATGCAGTCCCTGGGACACGGCACGGAGCTGCGGCAGGTCATCATAGGCGGCGCGACAACACTGGATTTCAATCCGACCCTTTCCTTTAACTCCTTGCAGCAGGTGGTCATCACCAGCCTAGGCAACATCACCAATATCCGCCGATCTCCGGTTCCCGTTTCCGTTGTCACCCGCGACATGATCCTGGAAGGGGCAGCCGCTACGGCGATCGATCTGGTCGCCAACCAGCCCGGCGTCAGCGAAACCACCGAAGGGGTGGGCACGACCAAGCCGCAGATCAACGGTCTTGGCTTTAACCGTGTTCTGGTGCTTACCGATGGCCTTCCCCAGGAAGACTTTCAGTGGGGCGACGACCACGGGATCCTGATCGATCCCTATGCTGTCTATGATGCCGAAGTCATCCGCGGGCCGGCGTCCCTGCAATATGGGGCAAGCGCGGAGGCCGGCGTCATCAATTTCAAATCGGCCCCTTTCGTCCCGAATGGAACGACTCAGGGCAGCTGGCTTTCGGAATATCATACCAATAACGGTTATATCGGCAACTCGCTGCATCTCGGCAGCAACAACAACGGCTTCGTCTACGATCTGAAACTAAGCGGCGAGTTGGCCCATAGCTACTGGAACCCAAAGGACGGCTACGTCTGGGGATCGGCGTGGAACCAGGGCAACGCCCGGCTTACTCTTGGCCTAAACAGGTCATGGGGCTTTTCCCGGCTTACCCTGAGCGCATTGTACCGCCGAATTCAGGTGCCGGACGGCAACCGCGACAGCGCCACCGGAAAATTCCTCTTCGACAACCGCATCGGCGAAAAGACTGCACCTACCCTTGGCAATTTCCTCTCTTACTATGCAACGATCGCCAGTGACAAGATCCTCGATGAATACCAGGCCTGGTGGCAAAACAGCTTTAACGTCCGGAAAGGCACCATCGGCCTTGACCTGGGCTTCACCGGCAGCGTCCATCACGACATCGACTCGGGCACGATCGGAGAAAACAATATGGTCGTCTACGATATCCCTTATTCGCTAAAATATCAGTTGGCCAACGCAGAGAAGGGACTGAAGCTGACCACCGGCGTAAACGGCATCTATGAATTCGAGCGCAACCTGCCTGCTCCTCCTGCTCCGTACGTGGCCGACTACGAGATCCCGAACTACCGCAACTTTGAGATCGGGGGGTTTGCGATTGCGGAGAAGAATATCAAGGCGCTCACCCTCAGCGGCGGATTGCGCTACGATATTACCAATTTCACCGGCGACGAGGCATTTCAATTCGCGCCGTTCAACAATACTTATTCCGGCTGGTCGGGGAGCATCGGCGCGTCATACCAGCTCCCGCGTGGCCAATATGTAAAGCTCAATATCGCCAAAAGCTTTCGCGCACCGGCTATCAATGAACTCACGAGCAACGGCCTGAACATCGGCTCCAACGCCTTCCAGCTGGGTAATATCAACCTGAAACCGGAACAGGGTTATCAGATCGATGCGGTCTATGGCTATAGCGGGAAGGATATCAGCCTCGAATTAGGCGGATTCTACAACCGTATCGGCAATTTTATTTTTGCCGACCGTACAGATTCCACCTCCGCAGGTTATCCCATTTACGAGTATGTGTCAACTAATACCGCGAACCTGACCGGTATTTCGACTTATTTTAACGTTCATCCCGCTGCCGCGAAATGGCTCGAATGGAACAGCCGGTTCTCTTACATCTATACCTGGCTGCCCCATGCAACGGATTCCACCGATCATATTCCCTGGATACCAGCGCCCCATATGCACAGCGAGCTGAAGATCCGGATGACCGACAAGCCCGGCTCTGCCATATCCGGAACCTATTTCAAGATCGGCCTGGCGCACTATTGGAAACAAAACAATATCTACAGCGCCCTCCATACGGAAGTCCCCTCTGTCGCCTATACCCTCGTCAATGCCGGGTTCGGTACCCAATTCGTCAACCACAAGTCCGGAAAACTGATCTTCTCCTTCTACCTGAACTGTACGAACCTGACCAATATCGGCTATGCAGACCATCTGAACCTTGCGCAGTATTTCTATGCACGGAATGGTAACCTGGTCACCGTCACCAGCCAGCGGCAAGGGGTATTCAATATGGGCCGGGATATTAACATCAAGGTTGTTTTCCCGTTTGGATCGCACTAAATGCCGGATCAGAGCTAGTTATTTCATCTCCAATATGATCCTGTTCTTTTGCGGCCGGATCCGCAAAACCGCGCCGTTATCCGGTTTCAGGCAAATGCCTTTGCTTACCCCGACCCGATACTTCATTCCTTCAAATTGACAGTCGATGGCCGCCGGACCGATCCTTTCAAATGGAAGGGAAGCTCCATCGGCGGTATTCAGCTCCAAATACCAATTGACTGCTTTTTCACTCTCGAACCGAATCTCGATCCGGCCTTCGTTGAGCAGGATCTCCAACTCACCGGCCACCGTTTCCACCGGCCATCGGATCAGCATCTCCGCTGCACCCACGTTCTCAACTATCGGTTCCCCTCCGGTCAGCACAACCTCTTGGCCGGCCACCATGGCCTTCACACGCAGACCCGCGATCTGATCAGGCTTGCTCCAGAGATAGCCGTCGACGAATGGCAAGGTGAAAAAGCGGCATTCATTGGAAGTCGCCGCCGTCATCTCATAGGCCGATGGGAACCGCTCATTGAACAAATGAATATCCCTGATCCGTAACCCGCCATTCTCCCACAAGAGGTTGATGCGATAAAACCGGCTATCGAACCACACCGTCCGCCGGTCGCTGCCTTCGATATCCTTCACTACTGTGAAGCTCGTCGTCGGTGTCACCCGATACATAGAACGGAACCATCGTCCCGACCGCTCCATCGTTTCGACCCGGACCTTCCCCTGATCCCGCAACCTGGCTATCAGTGGGAATTGTATTTCCAATCCTTTCGCCATCGCCTTCCACGTGAAGGAGTTTTCCTGCCCCGCCTGCGTATAGTTGAACCCGAGGTCCGGCCCTGATGTGAATACATCAAAATACCAGTTCACCCACGTCGAATCGCCGCCGCCAAAAGAATATACCGGCTCCAGCGTGACGACGCCCTGTCGCGAACTCCCAAGTCCGTTATCGTACTGCCGGATCGGATCGCTCCCAAGCATCCGGAAGATAGGCACGGGAATTTGTTCCCCGGCATTCTGCGCGGGCATATAGGAATTGGTCTTGCTTGGATAATAGGCCTGATTCCAGTAACCGCCCCACAACGTATAGCCATCCGTCCCATATTGGTCCTTGCAATTGCAGGAAGCGACAATGTGATACTTCGATTCCATATAGCTGAGGCTATGCGCATCGATAAACCAGGAACCCACCGTAGCAGGATAATAGCCGAACAACTTAAAAAAATCCGCCATATACACGTCGATCAGCTTCTCTCGCTCTGCCGGCGAATAACCGGTCGCAAATCCGATGTTTGCCCTCCAATCCCAGGGATACCTGCCTCGCCATGTTATCCCGGCCTTCTCCACCAGCGGTTGAGGCAGCTCCCACCAGCCGCCGATCTCAAAACTATCCCTGGGCAACGACCTCATTAGCCGCTGATACCGCGGATCCATCAACGCATCATATTGTAATAAGAAGGTCCCTCCCAGCCGGCACGCCCGCATCAGCTCGACCTGCCTGACCACGGTCTGGTAAAGTACATCCTCCGTGATCGCCGAGTCCCTCGGCTCCAGCAGCCGGATAAAGTTGACGATATTGACGATGCGGGGCACTTCTCGCTCCTGTGTGCGCCCCGCGAGTCCAGCCAGGATCAGAACGATAAAAATGCCTTGTCTCATGAGCAGCAAACATACACATACTTACCTAACACTTGTCGCAATCGACCCGTTAACTTGTCGGATCAGCCGCCCCAAACTGTCAAAAAAAATCCGCAGCTTTACAGGGCCAAACAAAAAAGAATAATCTATGTCAAAAGTATCGATCTACCTGAACTTTCAGGGTAACACCGAAGAAGCATTCGATTTCTACAAATCCGTCTTTAAAACCGAATTCTTTGGGCCGGTCTCCCGCATGTCCGACATTCCCGCGCAACCCGGAATGCCGCCCCTCCCGGAAAAGGAGAAAAATGCCATCATGCATATGGCCCTCCCCATCCTGGGCGGCACTCTCCTCCAGGGGACCGATATGCTCGAATCAATGGGCCATAAATTGAAGATCGGGAACAATACGACGATTTGCCTGGAACCCGACAGCAGGGAAGAAACGGATCGGCTGTTTGCGGGGCTGTCAGGCGGCGGCTCCGACATCGTGGCGCCGCAAGATATGTTCTGGGGCGCTTACTGGGGCGTCTGCCTCGATAAATATGGAATTCGCTGGATGTTCAACTTCTGGAAGCATTAGTCTTCCGGCTATTCACATATTCCGTCGGGGTCATCCCAAATTGCTTATGGAAGTCCCGGGCAAAATTCGATTGCAAGGTGTAGCCGACCATATTCGCCACCTCATAGACTTTATAATCCCCATTGGCCAACAGCTGGGCCGCCTTTCGCAGCCTTGATATATTGACGAGCCCATGCGGCGTCAGGTTCGACAAGGCCCTTACCTTCCGGTAGAAGGTGGCTCGGCTCATATTCATCAGCCTGGCCAGATTCTCGACATCGATATCCATATTCGTCAGATTCTGATGGACGATCGCATCCAGCTGTTCCAGGAAGTTCTTATCCGCCTTCGAATAGCCCATGCTTTTGATCGGCGCCAGCGGCGAGCTCGCGAAATAATCCTTGATCTTCGCGCGGCTCGACAGCAAATTGGAGATTTGCGCCTTCAGGTGCTCAAACGCGAAGGGTTTTTCGATATAGGCATCGGCGCCCACTTCCAGCCCCTCGATCTTGGAATGCAAGGTGTTCCTTGCCGTTAGCAGAATAATGGGTATATGACTGTACTCCAGGTTGGTCCGGATCACCTTGCACAATTCCAGCCCATCCATCACGGGCATCATGATATCGCTGATGATCATGTGGATACACTCCTGGTCGAGGATCTCCAGCGCCTGCTTGCCATTCAACGCCCGCCGCACCGTATAGTCGGTCTGCAGTTCCCGCGCAATAAAATCCAGGATCTCCTTATTGTCCTCGACAAACAGGATGGCTGGCTTGGATGGATCGCATCCATCTTCCGGTTCGGCGTCCGGGCCGGCCGTGCTCCCCGTAAAATCATTCTGCAGGACGAATTCCTGTTCCTGATGGATCGGAAGCACAAGCGAGAACAGATTCATTCCATTCTCCGGCTTTTTCAGATCCAATACCCCCTTGTGCAGCTCCGCCAGCGACCGGGATAATGGAAGCCCGATCCCCGTACCCGCCTGTTTCTCCGTTTCCTTCAGGCGGTAGAACGGCTCGAAGATCTTCTCCTTCTGGTCATACGGGATCAGGTGGCCGTCATTCCGGATCTCGATCGAGAAGACCTTATCCTCGCTGCTGAATGGCAACAACTGGACGAAGACTTTATTGTCTGCATATTTGACCGCATTATTGATGAGGTTGCTCAGCATTTTTTTCACCGCCTCCGGATCCACGAACGCCTGTAGCGACAATCGCGGCATCTCCAGCCGGAACTGGATATTCTTCTCCTCCGCCGCCAGTTGAAAATTCGAGAACGTCTCCCGGATCATATCGGAAATGTCCGTCTTCACAAAACTCAGGCGGAACTTGTCGGTTTCGGTTTTCCTGAAATCCAGGAGCTGATTCGTCAGGTCGATAAGGCGATTCGTGTTTCGTTCCATTGTTCGTAGGTTTTCTTTTGTGTCGGCCTGCTGGTTGGGGTTCTTTATGAGCTTGTCCAGCGGCATCTTGATTAATGTGAGCGGTGTCCGGATCTCATGCGCGACATTGGTAAAGAACTCGATCTTCGCATGATAGATCTCTCTTTCCTTCTCCATCTCCAAAAACTCGATCTTCCGAAGGTTCTTTTCATTGGTGCGGACGACATAGTAGCGGATTCCGATATAGACCAGGCTTATTAGCAGCACGGTGTACAAAACGTATGCCCAGGTGCTGGCCCAGAACGGCGGAAGAATATCGATCACAAAGGACGCCTGCTTTTCGTTCCAGACCGCGCTATTGTTCGAACCCCTGACCTCAAAGGTATAGGTGCCGGGCGGCAACTTCGTAAAATAGGCCTTCCGGTTCGTCTTCAGATAGGTCCAGTCCCGGTCGAACCCTTCCAGTTTGTAGGCATATTCATTCATCTCCGGCATCGTATAACTCAGCGCAGCGAAATCGATGCTGACCGTCGACTGATCGAAGGGTAGCTCGACCCTCCGGGCATAAGTGATCGACTCCTTTAGCGGCGAATTTTTTTTGTTGACCTCATATTCCTTATTGTTGATCTGGATCCCCGTGATGTATACCGGGGGCGCCGCGCTATTTTTGAGGAACTTTTCGGGATTGAACCGGATCAACCCCTTCATACTTCCGAAATACATCATCCCATCGGAATCCTTATAGGAAGAATTATAATTGAACTGATCGCTCAAGAGGCCATTGGACCGCTTATAGGTCTTGATGGCCATCGCATCGGGGTTGAAACAGACAAGGCCTTTCGACGTGCTGATCCATAAATTACTATCCCCATCTTCCAATATCCGGAAGATCAGGTTGTCGGGAAGCCCCTCCCGCATGCTGTACCGCGTAAATTTCCGTTTGTTCTTCTCGTACTTGCAAAGGCCGCCTTCCGTTGCAAACCAGAGATTTCGATGGCTGTCCTGAAATAGGCCGTTGACATGGTTATCGGTCAGGCTGCTTTCGTCAGTCGGATCGGCTTTGAAGCTCCCATACCCCGTCGACGGGTTGTGATAATATATCCCGTTACCTTGCGTGCAACACCACAATATACCCTGGTCATCCTCCAGCAGGGCCTGGATATGCTGCCCTAATTGCGGTACTGCTGTGAAGTTATCCTGCTGCGGATTGTACCGGAACAATCCGCTCCAGGTCCCGATCAGTATCTCATGCTCCCGGGTCTGATAGATCGTGACGATAAAATTACTTTTTAAACTATGTTCGTCCGGACCCGCATTATAATGCCGGATAACCTTCCCCGTCCGGATGTCCAGTACATCCAGCCCATGCTCGAACGTGCCGATCCATAGTTCGTTGCCGATCGCCAGCAACCCATGAATATTATGATAGGCAATACTGCCTTTGGCGCTGGTCGGCGTAAAGCAGGTGAATGTCTTTTTCTCTATGTTGACCTTGTCCACCCCCGCGTCTTCCGTACCGATCCAGAAATTCCCATACTGATCCTTGCAGATCTCGTGAATGCCGTTGCCACTTAGCGAAGGAGCTGTCAGACGCGGAAAGAATTTCTCAAAAAAGACGAATTTCTCCGGCAGGTAATTAAGGCCGCCAAGATAGGTCCCAACCCAAAGGCCCCCTTCCCGGTCTTTGCAAAACGCAAAGATCACATTGTCCGACAGGGAATAGGGATTGTCGTATTCCCGCTGCAAATGCGACACCAGCCCGGTCCGGCTATTATAAATATAAATACCCGTCTCCGTCCCGATCCAATATTCATTCTCGTTTTGTTTGATAAAGCTTCGGACGTAGATCCCGGTCTTCTCCTCGTTATAGGTGATGATCTCCCTGAACTGTTTGGTCACCGCATCGAACAACTTCACCCCCGCCTTCTTTGTGCCGATCAGGAACGTCCCATCGCTGACCGGATAGATGTTCTCGATCGAAGTCGGCAGGGGATCGGTAGGCCCCTGGAAGGTAACATAGGTATAGAACGAGTCTGCCTCCGGGAGATACTTGCGAAGACAACCATTGCTGGTCGATGCCCAAAGTTCATTGCCGGGGCTGATGGCGATCGAAGTAGCCACCGGCGCCCCGCCATCCATCGGATACAGTTTCACCCGCCCGCTCTCGGGATTGATCCGGTATACCAGCAGATCGATGATGATCCAGAAGGACCCTTTTGCGTCACCGATGATCTGCGTACTGTTTCCTTTCGGCAGCGATTTCACGAGGCTGAACCTCTCGCCGATCTTATTATAGAGATAAACCCCCTTATTAGTGCCCACCCAGATCGTACCGTGCCGATCGTTGTAAAGACAACGGATGAAATTGCTGCCGATACTGTTGCTATCCACCGGGTCATTATAAAAGGTCTTGAACGTATACCCGTCGAAACGGTTCAGCCCGTTAATCGTGCCAATCCACAAAAACCCGTCATCATCCTGGATACTGCATTGCACGGAATTATTCGAAAGCCCGCTTTCGACCTGGTAGTGGTTGAAATAATACGGCTGCCCATGAAGACGCCCGGAATACAAGGCAGCACCAATGGCAAGGAAGGAGAGGATGTTTTTTAGCCCGCGTCTCATGAGCACCCACAAATTAGCCTAAAAAAGGAAAGTCAGCCAGCACAATTTTAGGATTTGAGACAATTTGAAAAGAATTTGAAAGCCCTGGATCGGTTGCTAAACTATTAAAACTCGTTCTTTGGCGGTATCTGCTTGTGAATGCACTATCAACCCGATCAATGCGATTGCTTATGACACATCTCCGGAATTTATTTCCCCCAGCCTTTTTGTTGCTTTTTGTCCTGTCCCTGCTCTGCTGCACCAATGCGGTATTCGGACAGTCACGGCTCATCACCGGCAAGGTCGTTGCAAATGAGAACGACAGCACCCTCCCCGGGACTACGGTATCTGTTAAAGGGAAGAAAATCAATACCGTCAGCGGACGCGACGGGGCCTTCTCCCTTTCGGTACCACCCAACTCGGTATTGGTGTTCTCCTCCATAGGTTATGTATCCCAGGAGATACCCGTGAATAACAACAGCACCTTCAGCGTCCGCCTTGTCTCCAATCAGTTGGGCCTGCAACAGGTGGTCGTTATCGGCTACGGTACCACAAAACGCAAGGACTTGACCGGAGCGGTCAGCAGCGTCAGCGCCGACCAGATTGAAAAATTCCCGGTCACCACGCTCGAACAGGCCATGCAGGGTCGCGCCGCCGGCGTTCAGGTTACCCAAAACGACGCTTCACCCGGCGGCAATATCAATGTGCTGATCCGAGGTACGGGCAGCCTGGCCAACAACGGCAACGTTCCCCTTTATGTGATCGATGGCTATCCACTGGAAACCGGTGGGATCAATAATATCAACCCAAACGATATCGCCACCCTCGACATCCTGAAGGACGCATCCGCCACCGCCATCTATGGCATCCGCGCCGCTAACGGGGTCGTGATCATTACAACCAAAAAAGGTAGAAAAGGCGGCGTCCAGGTGACCCTGGACGGCTATGATGCCTTTCAAAGCCGGCCGAAAGAATACAAGATCCTGAATGCATTCCAGTTCGGCACCCTTGCGAATCAAGTCGCGGCCGCCTCCAATGGGAATTTCCAATCCTTTTCCGCCTGGGCTAATCCCTCCGCTCTCCACAATGTGGACTGGCAGAATGGGCTTTATCGCCCTGGTTTATCCCAAAACTACAACATGGCCATCCGCGGCGGAAGCGACAAGGTCCAGGAAGCTACCTCGATCGGGTACTATAATCAAAAGGGCATTGTTCAGGGCGCCTATTTTAAACGGCTGACCTTTTCCACCAACCTGGATTACCAACCCGCAAAGTGGTTGCGTTCATCGACAAGCCTGAAATACTCCCGACAGGACCAGAACGTCCCCTTCGGCTCCAACGGCAGCAACAACCTGCTTGCACTAAGTGAATTGCCGCCGACAATGGATAGCGGTAATGCGGCGACCACGCAGATCTACGATGGCCACGGCAACTACGGGTTCTTTAACCCCATCTATACCTATGTTGCTAAATATTCCAACCCGCTCTTTAGCATCAATACGAACCGCTACCAGAACCTGAACAATTTCTTCCTGCTCAGTTCCTCGCTCGAAGTAACCTTATATGACGGCCTTCGCATAAAGACAAATGCGGGCATCACCTACAGCGGCTATAACGGATATTACTTCTCACCGGAAGATGATCGCCTCGTCAACCAATATGGCGCCGCAGCGGGTGCGACCCAGAACGCCTCTTACAGCCAAAGCATCAACAGCAACTTCGACTGGCTTTGGGAAAACACTCTCTCCTATGACCATACCTTTGGCAAGCATACCATCAATTTTGTAGCCGGGGTCACCGCCCAAAAGAATCAATACAACTCGATGGCCGGAAGCGGTATCCCGCCCAACAATACGATTATGGACCTGGCCCAAAGCACTGCCGTCGTCTTTACCACGGGTCAGAACGGTCAGACCATCAGTTCCCTGGCCTCCGAATTCGGTCGCCTTAACTACAACTATGATGAGCGATATTTTATTACCGGCACCTTAAGAAGGGACGGCTCTTCCAAATTCGATGAAGGTCACCAATATGGTGTCTTCCCCTCCGGGGCTGTGAAGTGGCACGCTAAAAATGAATCCTTCTTAAAAAATGTCTACTGGCTCGATGACCTGAGTTTCCGTGGCAGCTATGGACTGGTCGGGAACTCCCAAACCATCGCTCCCTTCCAGTACCTGGCTCTCTATGCCGCCGGCACCGGGCCGAATGTTGCCCCCAGTTACGGCTATACGTTTGGTGAACCCAAGACCTTCGCCCCGGGGATTTACTCCACCCAGCCGGCAAACCCCGATCTGAAATGGGAGACCGATTATCAGACCGATATCGGTATGGATGCCGCTTTCCTTCAAGGCACGCTACGGCTAACGGGCGATTGGTTCAACAGAAGGTCCAAAGACTTCCTGCTGACGATCCCGGCATCTCCGCAAACCGGTTATTCCTTCCTGACCGAGAACGTCGGCAGTATGGTCAATAAAGGAGTAGAGCTGGCGATTGCCTATAACCATACCGTATCCAGTGGCTTTACCTGGGGCGCCAATTTCACCCTGACCACCGTCTACAACCGGCTGCTTAGTATCACCAGCGGCACGACCCAGCTTCCCAATTTCGGCAACCCCCTGACAACCATTCCCGGCGACGGCTGGAATCCTTTCAGCATAACCAAACCCGGTCAGCCGGTAGGGGAGTTCTATGGCTATAAATCGCTCGGTATCTTCCAAAGCCAGTCGCAGATCGATGCCCTCAACGCGACCGCCGTTGCCAAAGGATTTGCCGCCTACCAGAAGACCATCACCCAGCCCGGAGACCGCTACTTTGCCGATGTCAACGGCGACGGCACGGTCAATGCTACGGATGAGATCGCGCTTGGAAGTCCGCTACCGAAATTCTTCACCGGGCTCAACCTCGATGCCACCTACGGCGCCTGGGATTTCAACGCCTATTTCTATGGAAGCTACGGAAACAAGATCTTCAACTTCGCGGAAAGCTCGCTGGAAAGTTTTCAGAACCGCAATTTTGTGGGGGTCGAGAACATCAGCGTGAACTATTTGAATAATGCCTGGACACCGGAGAACCACTCCAACACTTTTGCCCGGGTCACGTCGAATGACGACGCCATCGGAAGCAACGTCGCCTCCAGCGCCTATGTGGAAGACGGTAGCTACCTGAAGCTAAAGAACCTCACGGTCGGCTACACTTTCCCCGGGCGCCTGGCCGATCGGGCTTCCCTCGCAAGACTGAGAATATATGTCTCTACCCAAAACCTTTTCACCATTACCAAATATAAAGGACTTGACCCCGAGATCGGTTACCAGGGCGGGAATGCCACGCAGAACGGCGTGGACAACGGTACCTACCCCTCCTCCCGCTTTTATACGGTCGGACTGAACGTAGCATTCAAATAAAATAACTTAGAAGGTATGAAACGATATATAAAGATCATTGGTATCCTGCTTTTCGTCGCTGCACTGTCTGCCCCGTTTGCCTGTAAAAAGAGCTTCCTGCAGCAGACGGACACTTTTGCCGCCACCGAAGCCGCCACCTTTACAAAACCGCAACAAGTGGTAGCCCTCGTCAATGCGATCTACAATACCTACCAGAGCAGTGACCTGATGAAAAAGTCCATCTGGTACTATGCCAACTTCCTGACGCACGACTGGTACAACAACGGTAACGACATCGTATGGAATTATTACGGCATCGGTGCCGACTTCTATGCTCTGCCGGTCTTTTGGGATAACGCCTATATCGGTATTGCCAGGGCCAACGCCGCCCTCGAAGTCATCGCGCAGACAAGAGCCAATGGCATATTGCCCGACGCGCTGGCGAATCGCCTCGAGGGCGAGGCCTACTTCCTGCGGGGGATGACCTATTATTACCTGGCTGGGACCTGGGGTGGCGTGCCGCTGGAACTCAAGGCCGAGACAAACGGCCTAACTCCGCGTTCCACCCAAGACTCCGTCTTTATGCAGGTAGTGGCCGATATGCACCTGGCCGAGCAGTTGTTGCTTTCCAAGACTCAGCTCGCGGCCACCGATATCGGCCGGGCGACCACCGGCGCCGCTTATGGATTTGAAGGGGCCGCGCAAATGTGGCTGGGCAAATATGATTCAGCCCTGATCGCGTTCAACAACCCCGAATTGACGACCAACTATCACCTGCTGCCCAATTTTGTGGACGTCGGCGAATACGCTGACCAGAACAGCGATGAGTCCCTCTTCGAAGTGCAATTCAACGTCTATGGCTCGCAGTCCTGGGACGGCGGCTGGAACGACGGCGGCGAAGAGGCCTGGATCGACGACTTCGGCTGGCCCCAGGAGATCAGCGGCTTTGGATATGATTACGGCAACCCCGGGCTTTGGTACTCCTATCAGGGTGGTGACCTCCGGCGGGCATGCACTATCGGCGGCCCCGGCGACACCCTGACCAGCCCGGGTATTATCGCGCAATGGGGCGGCATCAAGGGCTACGCGGTTGTACAGGCCAACTACCAAACCACTCCCAATACCTACTCGGATGGCCATGGCAACCCCATCAATTCCATCGGCACCGCTACCTACCCCTGGTATGGTCTGGATGGGACTCCCCGCTCCGGCTACTATGACACAAAGAAATGGCGCGACCCGACCCTGACCGGCGCCAACGGCACCTCCGCGATTTTTGGTGGCCAAAATCAGATACTTTTGCGTTACGCGGAGATCTTGCTGGATAAGGCCGAATGTGAAGTGCGGACGGGAGATGTCACCGGGGCTATGGCCGACCTTGCGACGGTCCGGAACCGCGCCTGGGGTGGTACCGCTCCGGCCGTTATGCAGGACAGCCTGACCTGGAATGGCCAGCCGACCCAGCCGATCACCGACCCGCTGCAGATGGTGCTGAGCGAATACCGGCACGAGCTTACCGCCGAGTATTCACTCATGTATGACCTACGCAGGGCCGGACCGGGAGTCGCGTCAACCTTTATCCAGGGTGAGTATGGCACCACGTCCAGCACAAACCAGATCGTCTATCCGTATGGCCCTACCGCCGACGGTAAAACGCATGGAGTATGGATGACAACGCTGCCGCTGAACAAAGACATCTTACCCATCCCGGTCTCAGCGATAGCTCTAAACCCGAACTTAATACAAAACCCGAGTTATTGATTCCATCCATTCGAACCCTATCGCTGTGTGTGTCGCTGTTCTGGGTATGCTCCTGTACCCACAGCGACACTTTGTTTCAGGGTATTCCTGCTTCGCAATCCGGGATTACATTCAACAACGCGATAAAAGAGAATGACAGCCTCAATCCACTGAACGTCGTCAATATTTACAACGGCGGCGGGGTCGGCATCGGGGACTTTAACAACGACGGCCTGCCCGATATTTTTTTTACCGGCAATATGGTCCCCTGCCGGCTCTATCTCAACAGAGGGCATTTCCACTTTGAGGATATTACAGAGAAGGCCGGCGTGGAAGGGCTGGGCCGATGGGCGAGGGGAGTGTCCATCGTCGATATCAACAACGACGGCCTCCCGGACATCTATATCTGCAATACAATCTACAAAGACTCCCTCCGCCGACGCAATATCCTTTATATAAACCAGGGGGTCGACAAGGACGGTATCCCCCATTTCAAAGACATGGCCGCCGAATACGGCCTCGATATTGATGTCCAGTCGACGATGGCCAGCTTCTTCGACTATGACAACGACGGTGATCTCGACATGTACCTCACCGTGAATGAAGCCTCCAACGGTAACAACCCATCCGACTTCATCCATCGCAACGCCAGCGGCGCCGCTCCCAGTATTGGCCGCCTCTACCGCAACGATATGGACCCGGTCCTGAAACATCCCGTATTTCATGATGTCTCGAAAGAGGCCGGAATGACCTTCGAAGGCTATGGCCACTCGGCCACCATTTGCGACATCAACCAGGACGGATGGAAGGACATCTATGTCTCGGATGATTTTTTGTCGAATAATATCCTTTATATTAATAACCACGATGGCACCTTCACGAATCGGGTGAAGGACTACTTTAAACACACCTCTTTCAATTCGATGGGCCAGGATGTAACGGACATCAACAACGATGGCCGCCCCGACGTCGTGGAGCTCGATATGAACCCGGAAGACAACTACCGGAAGAAAATGATGCTCGGTTCGAACAGCACCTACACCTATCAGAATTTCGATCTCTACGGTTATCAATACCAATATGTCCGGAATACCCTCCAGATCAACCAGGGCCCATCGGTCGGCCAGGGCGACTCCATCGGTATCCCTGCCTTTAGTGAGATTGGGTTTATGAGCGGCATCTCTCAAACAGACTGGAGCTGGACGCCCGTGGTCGCGGATTTCGACAACGACGGCTATCGCGATCTGATCGTTACCAACGGCTTCCCGCGGGATGTCTCGGACCACGATTTCAGCGCCTATCGCCAGCGATCGAACGGTCTGATCAGCACGCAGGCGCTAATCGACCTGATCCCGCAGGTGAAATTGCACAACTACGCCTTTCGCAACCAGGGCGACCTCGGCTTCAGCGACGTGACGACCCGGTGGGGTCTGACCCTACCCACCTTCTCCAACGGAGCCGTGGCTGTCGATCTGGACAACGATGGCGCACTCGACCTCGTCATCAATAATATCAACGATCAGGCGCTGATCTACCGAAACAGCTCCCGTGACCATGACAAGGCCTCTACTCATTTCCTGGACATCCGGTTCAAAGGCGGTCCGCAAAACATAAATGGCATTGGAGCCACGGCTTATATCTACTATGATCACGGCAAACAGCAGATGTATGAGAACAACCCCTACCGGGGTTATCTATCGACGATGCCCTGTCTCGCGCACTTTGGCCTGGGCCGCATCGACCGCGTCGACTCGGTGGTCGTTAGATGGCATAACGGAATGCAACAGACGATCACTGCCGTCCCGGCTGACCAGACACTCAGCATGGCCTTCAGCGACGCCCATACTCCCTATACCTGCCGACAGCCCGCAACAGCCGAACGGGCGCTATTCAAAGAGATCACATCGGCCGCCGGCATCGGTTATAAACACAAGGACATCGACCTCATTGACTTCAATATCCAGCCGCTGCTGCCCCACAAGCTCTCGGAATATTGCCCCGCACTCGCAGTAGGAGACCTGGATGGTAACGGATTGGATGACCTCGTCATCGGCGGCAACCAAACGAGCCACGCGGCCCTTCTCCTCCAACAACCCGATGGCAGCTTCAGGCAAAAAGATCTGCTATCCAGCGCAATGCCGGAACCCTGGTACTACAAAGATGAGGGCATCCTGGTCTTTGATGCCAACGGCGATGGTAAACCGGACATCTATATCGCCCGCGGCGGCTACAAGACCCCCGCGGATAGCAATGGCTACCAGGATATGCTCTACCTCAATGACGGTCATGGCGGGTTTGTCGCGGATTCCAACGCCCTGCCTGTCAACCATGCCAGCAAACTATGCGTGAGGGGATTCGACTACAACCACGACGGGAAAATGGACCTCTTCGTTTCCGGCAGGGTCCAGCCGGGAAAATATCCCAAACCCGTCAGCAGCTTTATCTTCCGGAACGACTCGCAGGGCGGCCATGTCAAATTCACGGACGTGACCGATTCCGTCGCCCCCGGACTGAGGAATATCGGGATGGTCTGCGATGCCCTGTTTACCGATTTCGACGGTGACGGACAAACGGATCTCATCCTCATCGGCGAGTGGATGCCCGTCACTTTTTTCCGCAATAACAACGGGAAATTCAGCAACGTTACCAAAACCACCGGGGCCGGTAATCAAATAGGCTGGTGGAGCTCCATCGCCGCCGGGGATTTCCGTCACACCGGACGGACAGACTATATCCTCGGCAACCTCGGTTTGAATTCCTTTTACCAGGCCAGTGATCAATACCCCGTCTGTATCACGGGCAAGGATTTCTATCACACCGGCAGCTATGTCGCTATCCCATCCGTGTGGCTGCCCGACCAGCAGGGCGGTCGGCGGGAAAAGAAGGAGTTCCCCGCTTTTGGCCGCGACGATATCGCGAAACAACTTCCCAGTATAAAAAAGAAATTTCCCACGTATAAACCCTTCGCGCTGGCAACCATTGACGATATTCTGACACCCGAACAGCAGGACAGCGCCGTCAGGCTCCAGGCCAATATGCTACAGTCCTGCTATCTTCGCAACGACGGCGGCGGGCGATTTACCATCATACCCTTACCAAAAGAAGCACAGGTCTCCGTGCTGAACGGTATGGTCGTCGACGACTTCGATGGTGATGGCAACCTGGACCTGCTGATCAATGGGAACGACTATGGCACTGAAGTGGCAACCGGCCGCTATGATGCGCTTAACGGGCTCTTGCTGAAAGGCGACGGCGCCGGACACTTTACACCCCTGCCCATTCTCCGGAGCGGCATCTACCTCCCAGGAAACGGAAAAGCCCTGGTCAAACTGGTGGGCGCCGGCGGCCAATACCTGGTCGCGGCCAGCCAGAACCGCGGGCCGTTGAAACTCTACGAGCTGAATAGCCGTCCGCGACTGCTCAAATTACAGCCGAATGATGTCAGCGCCCTTCTGCATTTCAAGGACGGCCGGATCCAAAAGACCGAAGTATACCACGGGTCTTCTTTTCTTTCGCAATCGGGCAATTTTCTTGTACTGAGCGGGAAAGTGACCGCTGTCGATATTACGAATGACAAGGGGATAACCAGGAGGGAATCAGTGTCCCAGTGACATAGTAATTTCCCGGAGAAAGCCATGGCCCGTGTCCAATTTCGGCCATGCCGATCCATATAGCAATAAAACACGATCATTATGGAACAGATTAAACTCGCCCGGCCCGCCACGACCCCCCTCAGGCTCATCGCCTATTGGGTTACCACGGGATTGATTGTATTGGAGACCGCTTTGGGCGCGGAATGGGACCTGGCGCGTATCGCCTTCGTCAAGGATGTTTTTGTGCATCTGGGCTATCCCCTCTACCTCCTGACCCTCCTTGGCATCTGGAAGTTGCCGGCCGCCATAGTGCTGGTCATCCCCCGGCTTGGCCGGGTAAAGGAATGGGCTTATGGCGGCTTGTTCCTCGTGTATACCGGCGCTTCAGCCTCGCATTTTATGCACGGAGATACCAGTGAACCCTGGGGCCCGCTGGTGCTGGCACTTCTGACCATCGCCTCCTGGTCGCTGCGGCCCGATAGCCGGAAATGGACGCCAGGTTTTGACCGTACCGCGATTGCTTCTACCGGTCGCCGGATCACCTACTGGGCTCTCACTATCCTCCTTGCCTTCTGTGTATTGTCCGGCGGCGCCTTCCAACTAATAGGTGCCCGCGAGTCGGTGGAAGGGATCATTCGCCTCGGCTATCCCGCTTTCTTCGTGACCATCCTCGGCTTTTGGAAAATATTGGGCGGGATCGCCATCCTCATCCCCGGCTTCCCGCGGGTAAAGGAATGGGCTTATGCCGGTATCGTTTTCGATCTGACCGGCGCCGCCGTATCCAACGGGGTTAGCGGCATGCCGGCCTGGCATGTGGTCGTCAACCTTGTCCTTCTGGCTGTTGCGCTGATATCCTGGTCCTTGTTGCCGTCCGTGCGGCCGGCAAAAGCCCGCTAAGAGGCCGCCTTCCGGTTATTTTTCCGGCAACAATGTCCCCTCGACCTGCTTGCCCCCGACTCGGAACACATACACTACCGGTTGCTTATGCGCAATCGTCATCGGCACCGAGATCGTCTGTGGGACACCGGCCCGGAACTGCGTTTCCTCGATGATCCCGAGTTGCTCGCCAAGGAGATTGTAGAACTCCAGTGAACCCGTCCCCGAGACGGAGGTGGTAATATTGAAATAGACGATGCTGAGATAGGGATTCGGGTAGACCATCAATTCTACCTTGGTCGGAACAGACAAGGGCACCAGACAGGCGGTGAAGACATCCTGCGAGCTAAAGCCCCCCGTATAATTGGATCCGCCATCACCGCTGCCTCCCGACACCAATCCTCCCGTTTGATTATTCGGCGTGCCCGACGAGTGACCGCCGATCGGCACCCCGTCGTCGGCATTGACACTGCCTACCGTCGCCGTGCTGAAGGTCGGCTGATAGCAGGAAAGACCATACCACCATTCGGACGAGAATGTTTTATTGCTGGACCAGCTCCCGGACAGCATTGTTGCGTTGCTGGTCCCGGATAACGTAAATCCGGTGCTAGAACTGATCGCTGCTCCGGCCACAAAGACATCATTGGATGCATACCCCAGCGGCACCCTGGTTACCCAGGTATTCGTCGATGAGTTGAATGAAGTCGAAGGAACGGTGACCGTATTATCGGCAATGATCTCCCCGCCGGGCAATACCACGGTCGAATCGATGGAAGAGCTGATCGCCGAGAAGGAGAGGGTTCCACCGGAGAACATCAGGTAGTCCCCATTGGCCGTCAGCTGGTCGGCGGACAGTTTCGAATGCAGGTTGAACCACAGCGTTGAAGCGTTACCCGGATTGGCGGAAAGGAGAAAACCATTGAAAGCGCTATGCGACGCTGCTGCACAGCTCGAGCAGGATGTCGGCGGAGCAAGGATCTGCGCCAGTGCAGCCGCGGAGACACAGCCGGCGTTGTCCTTCACCGTTACCTGGTAGGCGCCAGGTGAAACGGGGCTGATCACCGTATCCGTCTGATAGGTAAGGCCGTCGATGCTATAGAGTAATCCCGAATCCACGGGAGAAATCACCGTGATCGATCCGGTGTTGATCAAACAGGTAGCTTGCGTGATCGCCACGGTCGGAACCGGCAGCGCCGGTGAAGTCAGGACGGTGGCCGTAGCTGGAATGGAAAGACATCCGTTGGTACCGCCCTTGACGGTGACATAATAGGTCCCCGGCTCCACACCGGTGAACAACGGCACCGGCTGGAAATCAGCGCTGTCCGCGATCCGGTAGGTATATCCCGAATCGATCGGTGATACAATGTTGATCGATCCCGTCGCGACCGTGCAGGTGGGCTGACTGATCATAATCTTTGGCGTGGGGGGGCCGCCGGTAAATGGATTGACCACCGCCGTCGCGGCGGAAGAGACGCACCCCGCGCTGTTCTCCGCGGTCACCCGGTAGTTGCCCGACGTGACATTATTGAACGTCGTTTCCGGCAAATAGGTTGTACCATCGATGCTATAGGTTAGACCGGTGTCGGAAGGAGAAATAGCGATGGTCCCGCTGCCGGTAGCGCAAGTGGGTTGCGTGACCGTGATGGCCGGTGCGGTTGGTGTGTTCGGTTGTTGTTGGATAACAGCCTCGGTGGACGAAGAGACACAGCCCTGGAGGTTCCTTACCGTCACCGCGTAGCCGCCCGGCGTTATGCCGCCGAAGGCGGGCGCAGGCTGGTAAGAAGAGCCGTTAATACTATAAGCCAATGAATTCGATACGGTATCGATGGGCGTAATGACCGTGATCGCCCCCGTTGCATTCGTACAGTTGGGTTGAATGATCGATAGGGTGGGGGCGGAAGGCGTGACCTTGCCCGGGTTGACGATAACGGTGTCGGCTGGAGATGCACAGCCGCTGTTGTTCTTTGCGGTCACCGGATAGGCGCCCCCGGCGAGATCCTTGTATATAGTCCCGGATTGATAGCTGCTGCCGTTGATACTATAAACAAGCCCGCTATCTGCCGGCGAAGTGTTGATTGTGATCACGCCGGCTGGATTGGTGCAAGAGGCCTGTGTCACCGTGACGCTGGGTTCGGCGGGGACGCTCAGGGGCGGACCGATCACCACCGTATCCTTGGGAGAGGAGACACAGCCGCCCGTGCTTTCAGCCGTCACCAGATAATCGCCTTGCGGCAGGTTAGCGAATTTGGTGAACGTATTATAGTTCTTCCCGTTGTTAATGCTATACCTGAAAGTGGTATCCGTCGCCGTTATGACAAACGCACCTTCAGGAGACGAGCACGATGGTTGCGTCACGGTAATGGTCGGCCTTGGGGGTGTCACCGGCTGCAGTTTGATCGTATCGGTGAATACGGAAGCGGCGCACAGAGAGTTCTTGATCGTGATATGATAGATGCCGGGCATGAGGCTGTCAAATTCCGGCTTCGATTGAAAATGCTGACCATCCAGGCTGTAGGAAAGCGTGTCTCTTGCGGGCGCACCGATATTGATCTGCCCGGTGGCAATGGTACAATTGGGCTGGGTAACGACAAAATTAAGTGGAGGCAGGCCGGACGAAATGACCACCGGCATATGTGACCAGTCGGACCAGTTTAACCCCCGCAAAACCTTCGCGTCGTAGGTGCCGGGTTGGGTGACGATCAGCGAATCGGTGGTCGCTCCCGCAATGATGGTGTCGTTCCGGCGCCACTGATAGCCGTCGAGACCCGGCACGATCCCAAGCGTGACGTGTACATTTTCTCCCGGGCAAAAGATGGTCTGGTCATACAACGGCCAGGGATTCGATAGATAGGCGTTATTCACAAAGGGCCAGAAATTGGGCTCCAGCCACGTGCTGTCCCAGGTATTGTGCGCCAGAGTCGTGAAATTCGTGTAGGTGTAGTTGGCGCCTGCTGATAAGAAGTCGTTCGCTACCAACTGCGCTGCATACGGCGGGGGATCATTGTCCAGGCCCCCATCCAGGTTCCAGATGGGCGTAAATTTCAGGGTGTTGACGTCTGCCGGAGTGGCATCCTGTGGAAGGGCCGCGGACATGGGAATGGCAGCGGCGAAATAGGTAGGGTTGAGGACCAACTGGTTCCAGACACCCTGACCGCCGCCCGAAAGCCCGTTCTGGATGACCCGGTAGGGGTCGCCCCCATATTCCTGCACCAGGGTGTCGATGAGGTCCTGGAGGTTGACGAATTGCGCCGCCCCCCATCCGAACTGATTTTGCATGACGATGATATACCCGTCGTAGACCCCCTGGACCTCCATTTTGTGGAAAGTGAGCATTCCATTCCTCAATGGCGTCTCATTGTCATAGATAGGCCCCTCTTCCCCGTCTCCATGATAAAACACCATGATCGGGTACTTTTTGCCGTCATTGGGTTGGTAAGTCTGCGGGAAATGCAGCCGGAAGTCAGACTTTTGGTAAATATACGCCTTGTATGCGGTGGTGCTCCAGTCCATAGAAGGTGTCCTGACCCATTTGCCGATCTTCCCCGCCGCCGGCTGGACTGGCGGATTCAATGAGTCATAATTCACCAAAGTGTCTGTAGGATCCAACATTTTCTGAGCCTGCGGGGATTGCAGGAAGAGAAAGGAAAGCCCAACCAAAAGAACTCTCAGGGTAAAGGTTTTCATAACTGGGTTCTTAAGAGAGAATGGGACCGTTGTTTAAGTTCATCATGTTTTTTCAGAAAACGCGACAGGAAATGAGGATAAACTGAGTGCATCAATTGATGTGCCAAGTTTGCCCAGCCTCGGTTTCCCGCCTTTTTGCCACTCCCTACTCAACGAATCCCTCGCCCCGCGGGTTGCCTTCCCTCCCCGATTTCTCACCATCCCAAAACTATCTCTCCGCCGCCGCCGAAATTCCATCCAAAACCCCTAGCTTTGCGCACCATTTACCGTCAACCATTTGTAGCATTCGGGAAGTAGCGCAGGCCGGTAGCGCACCTGGTTTGGGACCAGGGGGTCGCAGGTTCGAATCCTGTCTTCCCGACTTTTTGGCTTGATATTCAATTAATTAGAAGCTGTTCGGACACATTTCGGACAGCTTTTTTGCTGTTCAAGGTTCCGGCTTGTGGTCTCAATTTATGTTTTCGCGCACCTATATATTACTTTTTCTGATGCTTCAGATTCCGGTCTGCCTTCTTGCAGATCCAGGTACCGATTCCATTTGGCTTGTTAGTCACTATACCAAAGAAGAAGTGTACATAACGATGCGCGATGGCACGAGGCTCTACACAGCCATTTATTCGCCAAAGGCAGAAGGTAAGCATCCCATCCTAATGACACGTACGCCGTATTCTATCGCTCCCTATGGAACAAAGGTATATATGGCATTTTGGTATAGTCCTTATATGGCCTATTTTAAGAAAAACTATATTGCGGTACTGCAGGATGTACGAGGCTGTTATATGAGCGAAGGTACATTTGTGGATGTTCGGCCCTATATTAAAAACAAACAGGATGGCCAGATCGATGAGGCCAGTGACACCTACGATACCATTGACTGGCTGATAAGAAATGTTAAGAACAATAATGGGAAAGTAGGCGTATTCGGGTTTTCATACATGGGATTTTATGCCACCATGGCCGCGCTGTCAGGTCACCCTGCCCTGAAGGCGGTGAGCCCGCAGGCACCGGTAACTGATTGGTTTATGGGCGATGATTATCACCACAACGGTGCGTTTATGGAAATGGATGCTTTTAATTTTTCCACGTCTTTTGATAAGCCGCGACCTTCGCCTACTTCGGTCAGTCCTTCAGGCTTTCAATATTATACAAAAGATACTTACGAATTCTTTATAAATACGGGTCCGTTGAAGGACCTCTCAAAGCTTACTGGTGACAGCCTGAAATTCTGGAATGAACTCTTCCGCCATCCCAATTACGACGGTTGGTGGCAAGTGCGAAATACCCGGAATGATGTGAACCATATACCGACCCAAGTGGCTACCCTGGAGGTAGGCGGCCTGTTTGACGCGGAAGACTGTTTTGGCGCATGGAACCTTTACAAGGCCATAGAGCAAAATGCAAATAACAATAATAAGTTGGTGATTGGCCCGTGGTTTCATGGTGAGTGGACGCTCGGTGGTGGCGATTACCTCGGCAATATACGCTTTGGCAGCAAAACGGCCGATTGGTACATGCAAAACATAGAACAGCCCTTTTTTGAATACTACCTGGAAGGTACGGGTGATATAAAAAAAATAAAGAAAGCAACCATTTTCTTTACCGGGCAGAATCAATGGCGCACATTTGATAAATGGCCTCCGGAAGATAAGACCGATAAGCCCCTATACCTGTATACCGATGGCTCCATGGGATGGAATGCACCGGCAGATGATGACAGTAAAGGTTTTAAACAATATACCAGCGATCCGTCAAAGCCGGTGCCTTATACCGAAGATATACACTTTCATCGCACACGGGAATATATAGACGATGACCAGCGCTTTGCTGCCCGACGCCTTGATGTGCTCGTCTACCAGACCGATAGCCTTACAGAAGATATAACGCTCGCCGGACCCATCGTAGCAGACATCTTTACCGCAATCTCCACCACAGATGCCGATTTTGTGGTAAAGCTCATAGATGTATTCCCAGATGACTTTGCCTGGAACGACAGCACCGATGGCCGTGGTAATGGTAATACCTACTCTATGGGCGGCTATCAGATGTTGGTGCGTGGCGATATTATGCGTGGCCGTTACCGCAATAGCTTTGAGAATCCCAAATCTTTTATGCCAGGGCAGATAGCCGAAGTAAAATACGCCATGAACGACATAGCTCATACTTTTAAAAAAGGCCACCGTATAATGGTACAGATACAAAGCACTTGGTTTCCTCTCGCAGACCGTAATCCCCAGCAATTCGTGGACATCTATAGTTGCGATGCCGCCAAATTCATTCCCGCCCGGATCAGCATATACAGCAGCAAAGAGCATCCGTCGAGTCTAGTATTGCCGGTGGTGAAATAATTTCTTTCTGTAGAGTTACCCGATGCAGCCTTGAGCAACCCGGTCGACTCAAAACTTGGTATTGGTAATAATGTGCAGGTTCGTTTCCTGTCTTCCCGACTATTTAATTTCATTTTCAATCGATTAGAAGCTGCTCGGACACATTTCGGACAGCTTTTTTATTGAGTGGGGATTTGGATTTCAATTCTTTTCCCTTCAATGATGTTCGTAATTTCCATTTCTCCCTCGCCGACATTTTTATTTCCGTTCCAAGCAATAATGAATTCAACCGTTCCGTCTATTCCTTTGAATTCTCCGTTTTTGTCGGGGTCAGCCATTGCCCATTTATTGAATTTTTCTTGGTTTTTGATTGGATCAGAGGAATCTATTTTTTAGAAATTGTAGGAAGCTCTCCCGATAATGGTCACCAATGGGATGTCTATCCCCATTGATAAATACGTGGTTGGACTCCAGATGGAGAATATGGCGCGTGTTGATAATATAGGAGAGATGGATGCGTTTGAAATAGTCCGGCAGGAGTGTCTCAACGTCCTTCAGCCGCTTATATACCAGCACGCGCTTATCCCCGGAATGGATATTGATGTATTCCCGCTCACCTTTAATATAAAACACTTCCTTTAAATCAACTTTGATGATCTGGCGACCGCTCTTGACATAAACTATATCCTGTCTATCAATACCCTGAGGAAGGGAAGGATAAGAGGTCGTCATAGCTTCCGCTTTATTGACCGCCTGAAGAAAGCGTTTAAAAGAAACCGGTTTTAGCAAATAGTCTATCACATGATACCGAAAGCTGGTGAGAGCATGCTCGGCAAAAGCAGTCGTAAATATAATCTTTTGCTGTGGCGGCAGAATCTCGGCCAGCTCCAGTCCCGACAGCAAGGGCATATTAATATCGGTAAAAATAATATCGACCTGCTCTTTCTTTAGGAAATCGAACGATTCGACGGCATCGAAAAATTTCCCTTTCAGGCTAACAGAGGGTGTTTTCTCTACATATTCTTCCAGCAGGTGGAGCGCGTTAGGCTCATCGTCGATGATGATACAGCTAATGGACATAGACGGGGATCTGAAGTGAAGAAATAAAAACAATACCGTCAGGTGCTGCCTGAAGGGTCCAGCGATCATCATAATACAGTTGGAGTCGCTGTCGGAGGTTGGTGAGTCCCGTGCCCCGGGCTACTGCACCGATGGGTGCATAATATCTGTTTCGCGTAGTGAATGCCAACCGGCCCTGGTCCAACGTCAGGCTGATCTCGGCAAAATTGTCCTTGCAGCGCTTGTCGATACCGTGCTTGAAGATGTTCTCAACCAGTGGAAGGAATAGCAGGGGCGGCACCAGGACGGAGGCATCGCCGGCATCGGTCCTGAAGCAGATCGGCATCTCATACCGCATGCGGATGCTTTCCAGCTCAATATAGCTTTTTAGCAAGTCGATCTCTTCCTGCAGCGGAACCTCATCTTTTTTACCTTCATCGATGAAATAGCGCATGATCGCTGACAAGCGCAAGATCAGATCCGCAGCTTCCGGCGCCCCCTTCCGGGCAGCATAATAAATATTATTGAGCGTATTAAATAAAAAATGAGGATGCACCTGCTGTTTCAGCAGATGCAACTCTGTTCGTGCTTTTTCCGCAACCATTTCATTCTGCCGCCTGCTGAGTGCGAAGTAATCCATGGCAAGACGGTAAAGGACGCTAAACAGGAAGATCCAAATTCCTGAAAAGGCACTGTACAGTAGCAGGCCCCGCGTTATTTTCGCTGTATCAGTTGCTGCGAAAAGATGCAGGATACACAGGGCTCCAAGGCAGCGGAGCAGGATGGCTGATACCAGGAGGATCAGCGCTAGCACGAGGTAGGTAAAGCGCCTTTTTGGGTGATAGAATTGGGGGATAAGCCAGGAGCCATTGCCATAAATGATCGATCCATAAAAAAGTATGGCCAATATGGCAAATGCCAGCGCTTTTGTGGGAGGATCGTACTGCAGATTGGAAAAGAAGTCTAACCCAAAGACGATCAGCCATATCATGACTTGCAGCTTCAGCAGGGAAATATGTCGTGAAAAATGCCGCATAAGCGGAGGCAAAGTAATCAAAAATGGCGGTGGAAACCGCCGATTTCAATCCAATTGCCGGTTTGTTCAACCGATCCGGCTTTTCGGCATAACAGCCCGTGTGCTGAACAGTAATGATTTCGGATTGAATTGATTTGCCAAAAAGAGATTTGCGGTGTTCTTTTAGGAAAAAAAATGAAACACTTCCTATTCAGTGGCTTTGTTCTCCTGGCCGGGTTCTGCTCGGTTGCCCAGGTGCAGGCTGTTGTGCGGCTATCCGATTCAGCCAGACTATTCGGCAGGGATGTCATTTCCACAGGTGATTTTGAATTCAATGCCTCCTTTACACCGGATGGAAATACTATGTATTTCAGCAGGGCTACCATTAATTTCGGTTACATCGCCATTTTTTATTCTACATACAATGGCCGGAACTGGTCGACCCCGGAGACTGTGCCATTTACGGGTGTATACCGGGATACGGACCCCTTTGTGTCGGCAGACGGAATGCGGCTCTATTTCGATTCGGACCGTCCTATAAAGGGGATGCCGTATAAAGATTACGATTATCATTATTATTATGTAAACCTGGATGGCAACCGGGTCATTTCAGATCCCGAACCCTTCACGCTGCCTCTTCCAGTCGGGATGAAACCATCCTACCTGTCTTTTACGGATGCCGGCGACGCCTATTTCTTTTCCGTCGACAGCAGCAATAACGCTGATATCTATTGCTGTGAAAAGAAGGGCGATTCTTACGGTCCGCCCATTTTGCTGTCTTTCAATAGCAAGAAGTATTTTGATTTCGATCCGGTGATCGCCCATGATGGGAGCTTTATCGTCTTTTGTAGCAATAATCGGCCAGGCTATGGCTCAGGTGATATATGGGTTTCATTCAGGAGTGGACAAGCCTGGACTGAACCGGCGAATATGGGACCTAAAGTCAATACGAAAGGCAACGATGGGGCACCGGGGCTATCGCGAGATAATCAGACCCTGTACTTTACATCTTTTCGGGAAACAAATATGCGCCCGAGTTATTCGAAAAATAAAGCGACTACTGCCGCTATCGAGGCACTATTGCATTCTGTTGCCGACGGTATCCGGCACATCTATGTCATTAGCATAGCAGATATAAATGCAAGATCGTTGGAATGACTTTATTGAAATGAAGAAGTTCGTTTCCTGTCTTCCCGACAGACACGAAGAAAATGGCCTCCACCTTTGGTGGAGGCTTTGTCGTTTCAAGGGTAAAGGAGCGAAGCGAACTTTACGAACGTACCCGAGGAACGAAGGGTACGAGCGAGGAAAGGCGAGGAACGATGCCTTGACGAAGCTCTGAGCGAGGAACGACGCTCCGACGAAGTTCTCGTCGAGCTTGCTCGAAAGCGCGAAGTGCAGAAATGACAAAGGCCCGAAAGGGCCATTTTCTTCGCGTATGAGCCACCCCTTTGGGATCGCCGGAGCGAAGCGGAGGCAATCCTGTCTTCCCGACTTGTTTAAATAATAGATTTTCAATTAATTAAAAACTGTTCGGTCACATTTCGGACAGCTTTTTAATTTTTCGCCGTTCGTCGCTAAAAGGCTTAACTGTAAACTCAAAGGCGAATGTTTGTCCGTTTTACTTAATGGCAACTATATACAAGTTGGGACAAAGGGCCTTCAACTAAATCTTTATCTCACAAAATTGGCATCCTTGAGATCATCCTCAAGGATCTCTATTCGTCTATGAACTGCATTGTATTTAGAGGACGGGGCAAATTACGTTGGCTATGGAAAATTTGCTTTTCTTTGCAACACAATATGACTCTGCATGGTCTAACTATCGGTTTCGCTTTTCTTCTCCTTATTTATCATCAGGTGACCACAATGATTTCTATTTTTCCGTGGAATGACACTTCAAAATATACTAAAAAGGAAATAATCAGTGAAGCTGGTTCAAATGGATTACTAATGGGGATCGCGGCGCTTTGCCTACTCTTGCCCAACAAAGGCTTTTGCCATTTCTATTCATTGCTTTATTATCCTTTTCTTTTTGCTGGAGAGATTTTCCAATGGTGGCTGCCAAATTTTTCAGACAAATTTTCCAAATTTAGGCTTGGAGATGAATATGAAATCCGCTTTGCGCGTACAACGAAAATATTCAAGCCGCGGAACGGCAAGCAATTGCCTGATGCCAATCATACGCTTCTCCATGTTATAACAGTTATTACGCTTATTTTGGTATTTGTCGATCGAATATGATAATTGAAAATCCGTTCCATCGTTCCTGTCAGAAACATTGAAAATTCTAAGCCTCAGCGGGCCGTAAATAAGGGGAGCTTACAGCTACACAAGCACGATCTATGACCTTCCGGCTAGTTCATGACGAATATAGTACACAAAGAGAAAACTATAATATCAAAACTTATTTTTATTAATAACTTCCATAAAACGTTCCCTGAACTTTTCACTAACGGGTATGCGTTTATCGGCGATATAGATATGGTTGTCTTCTATTTTACTAAGCTGTTCATAGTTGATGATATATGAATTGTGCACCCTGATAAACGGGGGCTTTAATTGCTCTTCCATGTCCTTTAGGCGACGGTATATCAGCATTTGTTCCTGGCCTGTCGCCAGCCTTACGTAATCCTTCTCTCCTTCAAAATACAGGATATCCTTTAATAAAATCTTCTTTAGGGTTTTTCCGGATTTCACGAAAAAGAATTCCGGGCCCTGTTCAGCATTTGGCAGAGATTCCGTTCCGGGTTTTAAGAAATGCTGCTCTATTTTTTCGACTGATGCCAGGAAACGCTTTAAAGTGATGGGTTTAAGCAAATAGTCGATGGTCTGAAATGAATAGCTTTCAACGGCATATTCGGAATAAGCGGTGGTGAAAACAATCCTGGTGCGGGGCGGCAATAAGGTTGCGAGCTCCATGCCTGTAAGCTTTGGCATATTGATGTCCAGGAAAATAAAATCAACCTGGTTCATTTTTAAAAATGCCAGCGCTTCCAGTGCATTATAACATTTCGCCTTCAGTACCCAGGTTGTGCTTTGCTTTATCAGCAATTCGACCAGGCCGACGGCGTCAGGCTCATCATCAATAATTATGCAGCTTAAATTCATTAAAGTGGGATTTTTAAAAACGCAGTGAATAATTCTCCTTCGTCATCAATGGTCAGTTCGAATTTGTCCCCGAATAGCATCCTGAGTCTTTTGGTTAAATTAATGATCCCGAATCCGCCCGGTTCATCGCCGGCCTCCGGAGCTACTTTACGATTACGGGTGGTAAAAAACAAGTGATTATTTTGCTGGACTAATGAAATTGTTACCTGGTTTAGTGTTAGCGATTTGTCGATTCCATGTTTGAAGATATTTTCAACAAAGGTCATGAGCAGCATTGGGGGAATACGCAGATCCGGATTATATGCTTTCTCGAAATTAACAGAGGCGCCGTGCCGGATGCGAATTCTTTCAAGCGCGATATAGTTTTCTATAAATGCTACTTCTGTGGATACCGGCACTTGATCCTTTGGGCTTTCATCAACAAAATAACGCATAATATCCGCCAGGCGTTCTATCAGGCCAGCTGACGACGGATCAACTTTATAAACCCGGTAGTAAATGCTGTTCAGCGCGTTAAAAAGAAAGTGCGGCTGAACCTGCGATTTGAGCAAATTAAGTTCAGCCTGACTTTTTTGCAAAAGGATTTCCTCCGTCTGTCGTTTTAAAGTGAAATACGCGATGGCAATGCGAAAAACCAGGCTCAGGATGTAGATCAGCACGCCGCCGGGCACATAACTAAGCAGGGTACGCAAATTTACAGGACCTGGTTTAAGTAATAAAAAATGCTGGTTTAGCGAAATGGAAGCATAACCCCTCAAAACTCCTGTTAAAACCAACAAAAGCGTTACGCTTATGCCGTACAAGGCAAATCTTTGTTTTTGATAAAACACCGGATATAAGAACAGGATATTCCCATAAATAATAATTGCATACGATGTTGCGTTGACTACCGTGTAAATGACTGATTTCAGCAAACCATCCATCGGTAAAAGCGAAAAAAATATCAAAAACAGCACGGCGGTCCAAATCAACACCTGGAACTGAACAATACTGGGTGCTTGCCTCCCTATCTTCATGTACAAAAATACCAACGTTTTACGATTTCATGCACTATTTTATACCGTTGGGCCAGTATTCTCTGCAATTGTGCTAAAAATTCAGACTGTCGGTTCTTCAAACGACGTAATGGTTTGTTTGCGGGAGAAAATTAAACGGGTTTCGGCAATGATCTAAATAATTAGCCATTCCGTCGAAATAGTAATCCATTTTACAGAAGTAGTTTTAAGATTGGCCACTGGCCCAATAATTTTACGCTAAATAACCAAAACATGAAAAAAGTATCACTATTGTTTACAGTCCTGGCATCAATTTTTGTCAGCAGTTCAGTATTCGCTCAATTTACGCAATCACAAATGGTAGCGGAATGGCAGCGGGCAAAAACATATAGCAAAGCCTACCTGGATGCTATGCCCGAAGATGGTTATGGTTTTAAACCTACGACGGAGATCCGTTCGTTTGCGCAGCAAATGCTTCATATATCGGATGGCAATTATATTTTTGCTTCCGTCGCAAGTGATAAACCAAACCCTGTTGGCGACATACCCTCCTCTCATAATGTTAACGAAAAAACGGTGTCACCGACGAAGGAAGCCGTTACAAAAGCGGTAATGGATAGCTACGATTGGGTAATTACCACACTTCAAAATATGACGTCCGATCAACTGCAGGAAACCACAAAGTTTGGCAAGCATGACATTACAAGAAGCGGATTATTCGGTAAGGCATTTGAACATCAAACCCATCAACGGGGCCAAACCACCATTTACCTGCGTTTAAAAGGCATAACTCCGCCAGCGGAACAGCTGTTTTAGTTAAGGTGGCGGAATGTCTGCGCGTAGAAAGTACTTAATCTTACATCCAAATCGAGGTCATTCCGCCCTCAAGCTCTTAACCGGATTGGCAAGTGCCGCTTTGGCTACCTGGAAACTTAGGGTAACAATTGCTATCAGCAAGGTAATAACGCCCACTGTCACGAACATCCACCAACCTATACTGACCCGGTAGGCGAAGTCCTGTAGCCATTTGTTCATCACCCACCAGGCGATCGGTGACGCAATGCAAATGGACAATAAGAGTAATTTGACAAAATCCTTGGATAGTATGGCGAAAATATCCGGCACGGCGGCACCCAACACTTTTCGGATACCGATCTCTTTTACCCGCTGCTCCGCCGCGAAGGTGACAAGGCCAAACAGACCCAGACAGGCAATAAGAATAGCAAGGATCGAAAATATCAGGAAGATCTCTCCCCGGCGCTGGTCTGCACCATACTGTTTGTTGAATTCATCATCCAGGAAAGTATAGCTGAATGGCTCGGAGGATGCCATGGATTTCCAACTGGTTTTTATCTCGTCCAGCAAACCCGGGATATCGCGGCCGGAAATCTGCAGGGCCATGCCTCCATTGTCTTGCTGGAGAGTCAAAACCAATGGTGCCACCTGCTCGCGCAGCGAGTTGAAATTAAAGTCCTTTATCACACCAATGACATTGTATGCAACTGATTTCCCTTTGAGATCAGTGAGCATATAGAGCTTTTTGTTCATAGGGTCCCTTCCCCCATATATTTTTGCAGCAGTTTCATTGATGATTACAGCAGTGGAATCGGTTCGGTACTGTGCAGAAAAATTCCTCCCACTTTTCAATTGTATCTGGAATGTCGGAAGGTACCTTTCATCGACAGGCCATGCCTGCATAAGCGTAAAATTCTTACCATCAAATGAGGGGGTAGTCATGAACCCCTGGGAAGTTCTGGACCCCGTCACAGGCAAAAACCCCGAGGTGGTCACATTTTTCACTCCCGGCATCTGTAATAATTTATTGGTAAAGGCGGCTGTGTTGTTATTCAGCGCGGCAGTGTTTTGAAGGAGTAAGACCTCGTCTTTGTTAAAACCCAGATCCTTGTCCCTGATATAGCGAAGCTGGTTGTAAATCACGAGGGTTCCGATCATTAATACGACGGAAATGGTAAACTGGACAACCACAAGCGTGTTCCTCAAGGCCGAGCCTTTAAAGCCCATCGACAGATTGCCTTTCAACACTTTGATGGGTTGGAAAGAAGAAAGGAAAAATGCGGGATAGCTTCCCGAGATAACGCTTACCAAAATAAGGAGCGCTGAGATGCCAAATAAAATGGTGGGCCGTAATAAAACGGATACACTGATCTGCTTGTCGGCTAGCTGATTAAAAAGAGGTAAAAGCAACGCGACGATCGCAATGGCTATCGCGAAAGACAAAAAACAGGCCACTAAGGACTCCGTGAGGAATTGGGCGATCAGCTTATTCCTCGGGCTGCCCAGTACTTTTCTTACCCCCACTTCTTTTGCGCGATTGGCAGAACGGGCAGTGGAAAGGTTCATGAAGTTGATGCAGGCGATCAATAATATAAAAATAGCAATGGATGAAAAAATGTAGACATATTGGATGCTTCCGTTAACCCCAAGCTCGTCGGCCACATCGGAATTCAAGTGGATGTCCGTAAGGGGCATCAGGCTGCACTTTATGTAGTTACCTGCTTTTCTGAAATCCTCTACGCTGGTATTCAACTGTGTCTTGAACTGCGGGGATAGATATTGTTGCAACGCTCCGTTCAGTAATGTTTCGAACTGCCGGATATCAGTTCCAGGCTTCAACAACAGGTAAGTCTGAAAGTTGTAAGTGATCCAGGTATCACTCCGGCTATTCTCTAATTCACAAAGCGGCATGAACAGATCGAAATTGAAATGGGATTGTCTGGGGATATCTTTGATGACGCCGGTGATCTTATAATCAGTAAGGCCATCAATCGAAACCGTCTTTCCTATAACATCGGGACCGGTGAAATATTTCCTGGCGACACTTTCGGTGATCACCATGCTATGCGGTTCCCTGAGTGCGGTCTCTTTGTCCCCGGCGATCATTTCCAATGAAAAAACATTAAATAGCGAGGAATCGGCATAGACGACTCTATCCTCCCGAATGTTCTCATTGCCCTTTCGGATAACGACGCCCGGGCTGACTTTGAAACGTGTATACTGCTCGATCTGTTTAAAGTCCCTGGCAAAAGCGGGGCCCATTATTCCGGGTACTTCAGCTCCATTGTAATTGAAATCACCGAACCTGACCTGTTCATCGATCCGGTAAATATGATCCGCATGTGCATTGAACCTGTCGTAGCTTAATTCATCGACGACATATAGGGCTATCAACAGCGAACAGGCGAGACCGATCGACAGTCCCGTGACATTTAGAGTGGTAAAGGTTTTGTTTTTACTTAAGTTCCTCCAGGCCGTTTTGAAATAATTTTCGCCCATATACGTAGGTTTTGTACGTGATAAACGACAAGAAAGATGCCGATTGATTATTCGTCTAAAAACCAACAAGTTGTGAATCTTTTTCGGCAGGAAATTGCACGATTTCGATACACCGGCTGTCCGCTTGCAGATTAGATCCACTATCGAGTACTTCTCTCCCCATACAGATATACTTGCTCCATTGAAAGTGCATATTTAGGAAAGCGACGCCAGTCGTGAACTGGCTGGGATTTTTAATTGGGTTGTGTTTTGATTTGCTTTCGAATTCTCGGTACCTTAGGGCTTAAGCAACTAATCGGCAGCAGGTATGAATACGAAAGAACCAAAATCACCGGATGAGGGCGATTTATCGGGATTGGGGTCATCGTTGAACACCGTACAAGTCGAACAGAAGAGCTATGAGATGCCCCCCTGCGACGGGTTCACTATCACACTTTTTATCACCGTCGCCGACATCAATCGATCGGCTGATTTCTATGAAAAGGTCTTCGGCGGCCGCATTCTGAGCAGAGGCGACAGCAAGGGTGCGTCCGGGCACATTCAGATCGCGAATA
>Ga0302326_10000955_pt1 | contig 75880 bp, 69 predicted proteins | sample Palsa_T0_3_FD_202264 | JGI IMG/M metagenome (GOLD analysis project Ga0302326, IMG submission 202264) | Peat permafrost microbial communities from Stordalen Mire near Abisko, Sweden - Palsa_T0_3 | ecosystem: Environmental > Terrestrial > Soil > Palsa > Peat permafrost | place: Sweden: Abisko... | reverse complement strand
ACCGGCAAATGCGCCGGATAGCGCGAAAATATGGCACAGTCACGTCACGAACACTTCGCGACCCCGAGCACTCACCGGAACAATCTCCTCCACCTTCCCACCGCTCACCAGAACCGCTTTATCAAAGTTGTTCACCGTGGGACACACATGCGCGGGCAACAGATACAGCAACTCCCCGCGCGACGGCGTTTCGCCGCTACGCACCTCGATGGGCAAATGTTCCTCGCTCGGGCTCAGCGCCATCAGGCCCGGCCGCCCCATCACGTCGCAGGTTGGCACGCCCGCATCCGCCGACACAGCCTTATGGCCGCCATCGCACGTGACGCGATTCTCCCGTGGACGGCTTACCACCGTCGAAAGAACCAGGACCGCTGGCTGAAACCCGTGCTCCGGCAATTCCTTCAGGCTGCTTCGGTCGTTATAGACGATGGTTCCCGGCGACACGCGGTGCACAAACTCCCCGGCGCTAAACGGTGCGAAGTTCAGCGCATGCGGCATAGCCGGCGTTCCCGACGTAATCACTTCCCGCACCTCGATCCCACCTTGCTTCAGATACGCAATCAGTTCCACCAGCCGCGCGTAACCCTCGCGAGCCGCCGCCGCCGAGGGGCCGGTATTCTTGATTTGTCCATCGTAGTGATGCAGGCCGCAAAAACGCAGTCCGGCTTTCTGAATCCGGTCGATAAATTGGCGCACTTCGTCGAAGCGGTCCTCCGCCATCCCGGTACGATCCATCCCCGAATTCAGATCCACGAACACGCCCACCGCGCTGCCACGCCACTCATCGATTTGGTCGACGCTTTCCACCAGCGCCGAGATCCGCCGATCCGGATGGGCCGCAGCAATCTCCCGCACCCGCGCCGCATTGGGCCCCATCAGCGGAAATGCAACCAGCACGTCTTCCATCCCGGATTCGATTGCCACGACCAGTTCCAAAGTGGTTGCGCACTTGGCCGTCTTGATCCCGCGCGCCACCAGGCGGCGTATCGTGTACCCAAGCTTCGCGGTCTTCAGGTGCGGCCGCCACCGGCTTGCATCTCTATTCATCATTCCTAGCGCTGCGGTAATGTTCGATTCAAGCGCCTCCGTATAGATCAACAACGACGGCGTCGACAGAGCCTGCGAACCCTGCACCTCATATTGAGCGAGGACAGAGTTGGTTTCGTCAGTTAGCAAAGGCATTGTTCTATTATCGCTTCAGGGATGCCAACACAGCCGCCATTTCGTCGTAGTACCCATCGATACTGTTTTCAGTGAACGTATCCGTGCTATCCGTGTGGGCCCACCCGAAGTCTTCGAGCTTGAGACCGGCGACCAGCCGGTCCCGATCCTTCGGAACGCCTTCCTTGACGAGATCCATCATCCGCTGATTCATCCTCTCGAATTTCTGGACGTACTCCCGCGCATACTGCCTGGTGAGCAAGGGGCCATGCCCCGGAATCACGGTATCGAAATCGAGCTCGAGCAGTTTGCGCAGTGTCTTCACCCATTCAACCGCGCTTCCGCCGCCGCGATAATCGATGAACGGAGCCCCATCCATGAGCACGTCCCCGGTGTGCACCGCCTTGAGATCGGGAAAGTAGACAAACGTATCTCCGCTGGTGTGCGCGCGCCCGAGATACAACATTTGGACTTCCACGCCTCCCAAATACAACGCTCCAAAATCACCGAACACAATTCGCGGAGCAGCGGCCGGTTCGTTTCTCAAAGTTCCGCCTTTTCCGAGAATTTCGTCTCGCAGATTGCGTTGCGCGATTATCTCAAAGCCATGCTCGAGCATGGCCGCGTTCGCGCCGGTGTGATCCTGGTGGTAGTGGCTGTTCAGGACGTATTTAATGGGCTGGGGAGTGATGCTCTTGACCTTCTCCAGAAGCTCCACCACCTGCCATGGGAACTTGTCGTCGACCAGGATCACTCCGTCCGGCGTGACTCGAACCGCCACGTCGCCAGCTTCATGCAGCAGGCCGTCAGCCAGGGCTTTCGGCGAAGGACCGCGGCATCCCTGTGGGCCGCATAAGCTGAAAGGCCCACGGATGACGTAGAGACCTTCCTTAATTTTCTCGACCGTCATTGGCTTATCGAGCGGCGGTTTGGCCGCCGGTGCCGGTCCCTGTGCCAACGCGCGAATCGAAATCAGAAACAGTATGAGGCGGAGTTTCATGCTACCGTTTGTCCACCACAACTACGCCGCCCTTGACCACCACTTTGGTTTTCAGCCAATTCCAATAGCCTTCCAGCGGATCGCCATCCAGAAGAATCAGGTCGGCGAGCTTGCCCGGCTCCAGCGTTCCCAGCTGATCGCCCATCTGGATGTACGACGCCGTATTCGGGCCCATGAGCTTGACGAGGTCCCGCATCGAAAACATCAGATTGAAGCTCTTCAGCTCATGTTCCAGGCCTGCCAGCGGTGCATAGGTTGTATCGGTGCAGTAGCCGAGAATGACGCCAGCATCCCAGACCGTGCGCGCATTCACCGGCATATATCCGGCTTCTTCACCTAGCCGGACTCCACCGTCTATCGATTCGGGCCACGGCTTCCCGTTGCGGAAGCGCGGCTTGTTGTCGTCCGCAAACACGCCGAACACGGGCGCGCCAAAGCCGATGGTCGCCAATACCTTGACGCCCGCATCCGCCACTTTTTTCGCGTCCTCCCGGCTCACCCAATCCTTGTTGGGAAGGTGAACCAACAGCGGCACACCGGCATCCACCGCGGCCACCATCGCCGGTGAACTCACCGCATGCACCTGGACCATAACGCCGGCTTTCTTGGCCTCGTCCACGACAGCCCTGAGAACTTCCATTTCTTTTTCGGTCGGCCCCGGCTCGGGAGTAAGACCGATCTCGCCGGTAAACTTGATTCCGAGCGCGGCCATCTTCCGTATCTCCGCGCGAGCCGTTTCCGGGGTGTTTTGGTTCAGCCGCAAGGACCCGGACGGGATGATGCGCGGTCCATTGATGAGGCCCTTTTCAATGTGATCCCGAAGCGCAATGTTCCCTTCCGCCGGCCCGCCTCCCGACAGGATGGTGGTGTAGCCGGCTTCGAGCAGCGCTTGCATCTCCGCTTTCTCGTTGGGTCCGGTATTGATGTGTTTGTGCGCATCGATGAACCCGGGCATGGCCGTCATACCTTTGGCGTCGATGGTTTTGACGTTGCCCTGGCCGCTCGCGGCGGACGGCGCGCCAGGCGTCACGGCAGCGATTTTCCCCGCGCGCACCACAATCGATCCGCGCTCGATCATTGTGCCGTTGGCGCCGATGATGCGTGCATTGGTGATGGTGACGTCCTGCGCGCAAAGGGACGCGAGCGCCCCCAACGTCAGACAGGCGAGTTTGGCCGAGGTGTGTTGTTGCATGCCGATTATCATATATAAGTCCGGCTCTTCGGTGAGCCTGGCGATTTATGGTCCCCATCACAACTCATCGTCTTCGGCTCCTGCTTGCCGCCTGTGTGGTTCTTCACGGCGGCCTTCTCTACGCCCAGCAGCCTTTTCTTAGCGGCGCGCAATGGACGCTGCTGCGCGATGAGGCCAGCGGCCTCGCTCCCTATGAAAACTTGCGCAGCCTGACGCGGCTGCACCGGGTCCCAGCGACGCCCGAGTTCGACCAGGCCGCCGAATTCATGCTGTTGCGCGCGAAAGAATATGGGCTGCACGATGCGCACGCGGAGCAGTTTCCGATCGATGGCAAAATCCATTACGGACTGATGCGCTCGTATCTGGCGTGGCATGTGGACTCTGCGCGCCTGTGGGAGCTTGAGCCGGAGCGGACGCTGCTGGGTGACTGGGCGACGGATCCCATCCGGCTGGCCGATTACAGCCACAGCGCGGACGTGGACGCGCCCCTGATCGACGTAGGCGCGGGCGCTAGCGAAGCGGACTACGCCAACAAGGACGTCCGAGGAAAGATCGTTCTGGCCGATGGGGCGCTCGCCGCCGTGCAGCGGCTGGCGGTGATGGAGCACGGCGCGGCCGGGATCGTGAGCGATATGCCGAACCAGACCACCGCGTGGTCCGGCCTGGACAACACGGTTGTGCGCTGGGGACATCTAAATGCTCTCCTGCCGAACGGGTTTGCCTTTATGGTGTCGCGCGGAACCGCGACGGCGCTCCGCGCGCAGCTTGCAAGTGGGCCGGTGAGGCTCGGCGCGCATGTCAAAGCCGAGGCCGGGCCGGGACATTGGATGGTTGTCACGGCAACCATACCGGGCACGGACCCGCAGGCCGGCGAGGTGGTCTATAGCTGCCATCTCGACCATCAAAGGCCCGGGGCGAACGACAATGCCAGCGGCTGCGTGACTATCCTCGAGTCGGCGCGCGTGCTCGCGAGCCTCATCGAAAGCGGCAAACTGCCGCGGCCCGCGCGAACGCTGCGCTTCATCTGGGGGCCGGAGGTAGAGGGCACCATGGCCTTCCTGAGCGCGCACCCCGATATAAGGCGCTCCCTGCGGGCCGACGTGCATATGGATATGGTGGGCGGCGATCCTTACAAGAACAAGTCCATCCTGCATGTCACGGAGACCCCCTGGTCGCTGCCGAGTTTCGTCACCGACGTGGGAGAGCTGTTCGCGGAGACTATCCGGAATGGAGCGGCGGCGTATGCCGAAGACGGCAGCCATCGGGAGGCCGCAGTGCTGGAGGATCGCAACGGGGCTCCGGGCACGCGCAACGAGTTCCTTTCCGACCGCACACCGTATTCGGAGGGCAGCGATCACGACGACTACGATTCGTCGACCATCGCAGTGCCGTCGCTCTACCTGCGGGACTGGCCGGACATTTATATTCACACCGATCACGACACCTTGGAGCAGATCGACCCAACCAAGCTCCGGCGCGTGGCTCTGTTGGGCGCGGCCGCGGGATACACCTACGCGGCGGCCGATGCCCGCAACGCCAGCGCGATGCTTCCGTTCTTTGCGGCGCGCGCCGAATGGCGGCTGGCCGAGGGTTTTGAGCGGGCCGAGAGCCTGGTGAACGACAGCCGGATGCAGCCGCCCCAGGTGGCCTGGTACGAGGCTCGCAACCTGATGACCCAAATGCTGCGGCGCGAGCAGGCGGAGCTGCTGTCCTTTTCCACGTACACGAACAGCGATGGCACAATGGCTGCAACCTTCAACAAAGACCTGGCTGCCCAGGTAGCGACGCTAAATGCCTGGATCGACCGAAGCGCGGCGCTGCGCGGCGCTCGCGACTTCCCGCCGTCGCCGCCCTGGCATGCGGAGCCGGACGCGTCCCGTATTCCAGTGCGCACGGCTGAGTTTGGGCCGCTCACCTTCCAGAATGATGACGTGCTTTTGGACCGCCTGGGGAGCGAGCGTGTAGAGAAAATCAAGCTGCTGAATAGCGAATCGAACCGCTTGTTCCGGGCGCAGGATCGCGGGGCGCTATATGCCTATGAGATCGTCAACTTCGTCGATGGGAAGCGGTCGGTCGGCGAGATTCGGGACGCGGTGGCCGCCGAGTATGGGCCGATCCCGCTGGATGTTGTTGCCGATTACTTGAAGGCTTGCGAAGCAGCGAAGATCGTGGCGCTTCGCTAGGGGGCCGCGAAAATAGGGGTAGCCGCCGCGGATCGGGTATGATCAGAACTAGCCTGACTTGTCCACGATGCTACGTGTTTCCTCCCGTCTGGAATGCGTTGTCGGGTGGTTCCCTGGAATAATTCCAACCTGGAAAGGGTACATTTGATGGCTAAGTCACTCTACGCAGTATTCCTCGCAGGCATCTTCTGTCTGGCCGGCGACGCCTTCGCGCAGGTATCGGAAGCGCCCACCTGGAATCCGAAAGCAGCTGCCGCCTATCTGGACCAGCGATCCACATGGTGGATGAACTGGCCCATGTCCGCGCGCGATCACGGAACGTTTTGCGTCTCCTGCCACACGGTGGCGCCGTATGCCTTGGGACGCTCGGCGCTGCGCGGCGCTTTGGCGGAGCAGTCTGCCTCGCCCACCGAACAGAAATTGCTCGATAACGTCACCAAGCGCGTCCGGATGTGGAAAGACGTTGAGCCGTTCTATCCCGATCAAACCAGGGGGCTGCCGAAAACGTCCGAATCGCGCGGAACCGAATCCATCCTGAACGCGCTGATCCTGGTCTGGAACGATGTGCCATCGGGCAAACTGAGCGCCGATGCTCGCCTCGCTCTCGACAATATGTGGGCGCTGCAATTGAAGTCCAGCGACGAGATGAATGGCTCCTGGGCGTGGCTGCAATTTCACAATGCTCCCTGGGAAGGCGACTCACAATATTACGGGACCGCGCTGGCAGCCATCGCCATCGGCTCCGCACCCGGAGATTACAAATCCGAGCCGGCCATTCAGCCCGGCCTCAAGCTGCTGCGCGAGTACCTGGTGAAGGGCATGGATAAGCAAACGCCCGCCGATCGCGTGGTGTTGCTGTGGGCGTCCGCAAAGATTCCGGGACTTCTCACGGAAGCCCAGCAGAAAACGATCATCGATCAGACCCTGGCGAAGCAACAGCCGGACGGAGGCTTCAGCCTCTCCACGCTGGTGGGTTCCTGGAAGCGCAGGGACAATACTCCTTTCGCTGCGGGAAGCGACGGCTATGCCACCGGCTTGGTTGCTTTCGCCCTGGAGCAAGCTGGCTGGACCGAGGCTCAAGACGGGTTGAAGCGCGCCATCGACTGGCTGGGACAGCATCAGGAGCCGAGCGATGGCCGCTGGGCGGCTTCTTCGCTCAATAAACAACGGGAGTTGTCCTCCGACGCGGGACGATTCATGAGCGATGCGGCTACCGCTTATGCAGTGCTGGCGCTAGAAAACGCGAAGTAACGATTTCACTCAAAGTTGCCGGTTTGGAGTAGAATCGGTCAACTACAATGTCTTTGGCCGCGGGTTTGAAACTCGGCCCATACGAAATCCTTGCGCCCATCGGTGCCGGCGGCATGGGCGAGGTGTATCGTGCCAAAGACACTCGCCTGGATCGCACAGTCGCGGTCAAAATCCTGCCCAGCCATCTTTCCGACAATCTCGAAGCCAGGCAGCGTTTCGACCGCGAAGCCCGCGCCATATCCTCTCTGAACCATCCCAACATTTGCACCCTGCATGATGTCGGCGATCAGGATGGCGTCGACTTCCTGGTCATGGAGTTTCTGGAGGGCGAGACGCTGGCTGACCGCTTAGCGAAGGGTCCGCTCCCAACCGAGCTGGTGCTGAAATACGGTATCGAAATTTGCGAAGGGCTGGAGCGCGCGCACAAAAGCGGCGTTGTGCATCGCGACTTGAAACCGGGCAACGTAATGCTGACCAAGACCGGGGCGAAGCTGATGGACTTTGGTCTGGCCAAAGCGCTTCCGGCGGGCGCGGCTCCGGCTTCCAGTTTGACCATGACGATTGCTGACCAGCCCCTGACTGCGCAGGGCACCATCGTGGGAACGTTCCAGTACATGTCGCCGGAGCAGACCGAAGGCAAGGAAGCCGATGCGCGTTCCGATATCTTTGCGCTGGGCGCGGTGCTGTACGAGATGATCACCGGCAAGCGGGCGTTCAGCGGGAAGAGCCAGGCCAGCATGGTGGCCGCAATTTTGGCTTCGGAGCCGACGCCAATTTCAGTGGCGCAACCAATGACGCCGCCGGCGCTAGCGCAGGTGGTGAAAGGCTGCCTGGCCAAGGACCCGGAAGAGCGCTTCCAGACGGTTCACGATCTGAAGCTGCAATTGAAATGGATCGCGGAGGCGTCTTCCAGCCAGCTGGGAGCGCCCGCCCAGGTACGCGCCCGCCGCGTGGTCGAGAAGCGCACGTTGCTGATCGCCGCCGCCGCGGGTTGGATTCTGGCCGCTGCGGCTCTCGCTATTTTCCTATCCGGCCGCGCTCAACTTGCGGAGGCACGGCGGCCGATGACAGCATTCTGGCTGCCGCCCGGCGATATGGAATTCGCCCCCGTTGTTAACGGTGCGCCGGCGCTTTCGCCGGATGGTTCGAAACTCGCCTTCCTGGCCGACTCCGACGCAAAAGAATCGTCGATCCCCGGCGCAACCGCAAAATTATGGATCCGCGACGTAGCCTCTGGGACGCTGCGCCAGGTGGAAGAAGCAGAACCGACATTTCCGTTCTGGTCGCCCGATAGCAAGTACATTGGTTTCTTTTCGTCGGGAAAGTTGAAGAAAGTAGCGCTGGCCGATGGACCGGTGCAAGTGCTGTGCGATGCACCCGAAGGTCGCGGCGCGTCATGGAACGCGCACGGCGTCATCATCTTTACCCCCAACATTACCGAGCCTCTTTATAAGGTGCCTGAGGGCGGCGGCTCGTCCGAAAAGATCACGGAGACAAAACCAGGATGGACCCATCGCGATCCATATTTTCTACCCGACGGCGATCACTTCCTGTTCATTGCTCGCGACACCAGAAACACATTGTCCGCGGGTGCCTTATATGGCGCCTCGCTTTCGGGCGAGCGGCCGCGCCAGATACTGGAGCGAGGGTCTAACGTACAGTATTCGGAAGGATACCTGCTGTACCTGCGCGAAGCCGTGCTGGTGGCGCAGCGCTTCGATCCGAAATCGCTCAAGTTCACTGGCGACCCTGCGCCGGTGGCTGAAAAGCTCGACTCTTGGAACCCGCGCGACCTGGCTGCCTTCACCGCCGCGCACGGCACACTGGTTTTCCGTCATGGATCATTGCAGAAGACTCAGCCTATGTGGGTGGACCGTACCGGCAAGGAGCTGGGGCGGTTCGGCGAGCCGGGCCTATATTCTTGGCCGAAGCCATCCCCCGACGGCTCCCTGGTCGGACTGGTGCGGTCCGATCCTGACACGGGCCGGGGAGACGTTTGGATGGTCGACCCCAGCCGCAACACTGTGTCGCGCAGCACGTTCGCCGATGGAAACGACGTTTATTACGCGTTTTCTCCAGACGCGAAGAAAATTGCTGTCTCCACCCTTTCAAAAGGAGCGTGGATCCAGCCGGCGAGTGGTTCCGGTGACCAGGAGAAGTTGGAGAGCACCCTGAGCAACACCTCTGTGATGAATTGGTCTCCTGACGGCCGCTATCTTCTTTTCGAGGTGCAGAATGATATCACGCGGTTCGACATCTACTACATCGATCTAACCGGCGACAGAAAAATGACTCCTTTCCTCCATTCGCCTGCCAACGAAACCGGCGCTGTTCTATCGCCGAACGGCAAATGGCTAGCCTATGACTCCAATGAGACCGGACGGGGCGAAGTCTATGTGATCGCATTCCCCGGTTCCGGAGGAAAATGGCAGGTTTCCAGTGGAGGCGGCAGTTCCCCTTCGTGGAGTGGGGATGGGAAACAACTCTACTACACCAGCGGGGACAAACTTATGTCGGCGCCAATTCAGAACGTCGAAACATTCGAGTTCGGAGTGGCGACCGCGCTACCGATCCGCTTGAGCGATTTCGCTGCGCTTGGGCCGCCGGCGCCCGGCGAGCGCTTCCCTGCTCTGAAGCGTCTCAGCGGAGGCCAGTCGCAGCCTCAGGAAGTGATCTTCAACTGGACCGGAACATTGAAGAAGTAGCTTGAACGGCCCGCGCTACAATCCCAGGAGGACTTCCCATGAATCGTTTCGCTCTCAGATGGACAACCTTCGCAGCCGCGCTGCTCGCCCCAGCCCTCGGGTACTGCCAAGTCTCCTGCACGCGCGAAGGACTCCAGGCTGCCGCCGATCTCTACATTGCCGCTCAAGCCAAGGGCGACACGGCCAGCTTGCCGCTCGCCAAGGGGCTCGCCTACATCGAGAACTTTAAGCCCACGAACATCGACGACGGCCTGATCAAGAAGGCCATGAAGATCGACCACCATCGCACTCTGGTGGATACTTCCACCTGTCAGACTTTCACCGAGGTCATCGTAGCCGACAAAGCCAACCCCTATGTGCTCGGCACGCGGCTGCGCGTGAATCACGCGCTGATTGCCGAAATCGAAATGCTGTGGACGACCACTGGTTACTGGCTGTTTAACGCCGATAACTATCTCAAGTACTCCTCCACCGAAGATTGGAACGTCATTCCGCCTGCCAGGCGCGACACACGCGACACACTGGTGTCCGCGGCGAACGCATACCTCGATGCATTTCTCGAAGGCAAAAAGGATTTGGTGCCCTGGGGTTATCCCTGCAACCGCACCGAGGGCGGCATGCGCACCGGCAAGGGCACTCCAGAGGATTCCTGCGACGTGGGCGTACCCAGCGGCGTCAACATTGTAAACCGTCACTTCGTAGTCGACGAGACCATGGGGGCCGTAGTGGCCTTCTGTACTTTCGGCGCAGGCTCAGCCCCAGGCGGCAGCGGAGCACCCGACACCCACCTCTTCCGTATCGAGAACGGCAAGCTGCATTACGTCCACACCCTGACGCATCTATTGCAGGCGAATTTCCGGGGCCCCAGCGCACCGCCGAGGCAGTAATGAACATGAACATTAGATCTACGCTGATTCAACTTACGGGGTTAACACTGATACTGGCCGGAACTCCCCTGGTCGGACATCATTCGTTCGCCGGATTCGATTTGTCGAAGAACATAACTTTGACTGGCACCGTTAAAGAATTCCAGTGGGTGAATCCTCACTCCTGGATCCAACTCATGGTGACGGATGCCGCGGGAGCTTCCGTGGAATGGAGTATTGAAATGAGCGCGCCGTCCAGTCTTGTCAGACAAGGGTGGAAACCGAAAATGCTGAAGCCTGGCGATCAGGTCACGGTCATCGCGCACCCCTTGCGCGATGGGAGGCCGGGCGGTTCCTTCGTCTCCGCGACACTCGCCGATGGGACGCGGATCGGTGGCTCGCCGACGGGAGATGCTCAGACCCGATGAGTATCAATCTTCTTGTGCCGGGACGAGCGGCCTGGGTGCTGTGCATCCTGCCGCTTCTGTTATGCGACTCCGCAATCGCCCAGACAACCCCAAACTCGCCGGCGCGCATGGCGGCTTATTCGAAGCTGCCCGATTGGAGTGGTCTCTGGAGACTAAAGGGCTCGCCCGGCTTGCTCGATGTGGAAAACGGCCGAGCGTTCACGCCTGGCAACCGGGACCACCCGCCGTACAAACCGGACTGGGAAGCCAGGTATCAAACCGACTTGGTCCGCGCCGAGCACCAGGGCGACGCCAATTATCCGAACCCCTTGGTGGATTCTCACACTCTCTACTGTGCAGCGGGCATGCCTCGGATCATCGGCACGCCTTTCGACTATGAATTCGTTGTCACTCCGGAAGCCACCTGGATTATCGTCGAGAAAGAGACCAGGCACATTTATACCGATGGCCGCGGATTCCCTCCCGAAGATGAACTGTGGCCAACCCTGTTGGGCCGTTCGATCGGCCATTGGGAAGGCCAGACTCTGGTCGTGGAAACCATCTCGGTAAAGTCCGGCCTATGGGTCGATACCACGCCCGCAATGCTCAGCGAGCAGGCGCGGTATACGGAGCGAATCCGGCAAATCGATCCGAATACGCTCGAAGATCAAGCAACCATCACGGACCCCACTGCGCTTACAAAACCCTGGAGCTTCACCAAGCATTACACGCGCATGAAGCCCGGGTCGTGGGCGGCTGAGCCGGAAACCTGCGGCGGACCGGATGACCGAAACCCGATCGTGAATGGCCGGGTTACGGTGGTTTTGCCGTCCGCGAAGTGAGGTTCGATTGCGCTTCAGTTATTCGCAGCCACTCCGCCCACCGTAGACGATCCGGTTCCGCTGCATCCGGTGGCGCCAAAGCGGAGAAACTTCTGGATCCGTTTGGCGGTATCCACTTCGCCTGTGTAAATGTTGCCCTTGCTGTCCACGCTCACCTGATGTAGATAGTGGAATTCTCCAGCCCCTCGCCCGCTGCGTCCGAATTGGCCGAGCTCCTGCAAATTGCTTCGGTTCAGAATGTAGATTGTCATATTGGCGTTATCGCCCACGTACAGGCAACTCTGCGCCTTGTCCGTGGAGAAATTCATGGAAACCGCTGTGCCAATGATGTTGGTGTGATCGCTAACAAATTGTTCGGCAATGAAACCGCATGCTCCGGTCTTGCCCGTCGGATTGCTGCACGGCTTGCCCAGCGTGGCATCCTTCTTATCGAACACCTGGATGCGATCATTTCCCCGATCGCAAACGTAAATCTTGCCGTCGCTCGCGATCTTTACGCAATGCACGGGGTTCCGAAAGAAAACAGGGTTTTTGTTGCCTTTGGAATAGTCGACGATCCACGCCCCGGCCGCCTCAGCGCCCTTATCGTCCACCGGATTGTTCCCGTAAGCGCCAAAATGCCCGATATATTTTCCAGTGTTCGAATCGACGATCAGAACACGGCGGTTGCCGTAGCCGTCGGCGATATACAGCCGGTTGGTTTCGGGATCCACCACCATGTCCGCCGCTTGATAGAGGAGGGGCGTCCCATTCAAGCCGCCGTTGGTGTCGTTACTGTTCGGCCCACCGGGAGTCCCGCCGATCCGCATCTTGAAGTTGCCGTCCATATCGAACTTCAGTACAAAGCCATCGCCGCCGTCCTTATGTGTCGTCCACGGCAGCGCCTCGGCTGCTCGAGCCGCCGCGCCACTTGGCGCCGCGGAGTTTCCCGAAATCCAGACGTTGTCGCTTTGGTCGATATAAATACCGTGCTCGTTGTTTGGCCAGATGCAGCCGGCTTCGGCCTTACATTTGCCGCCGACAAAACCGGGATCGGACGGACCGCCCCAGGCGCGCAACAGCTTGCCCTCGGCATCAAACTCCAGCACCGAGGGCGCGGCCTTGCAGCAGTCTGACACTGGGCCATAAGCACGCTCTTGGCCGAGGCCGTCGATGGGCTGGCCCTTATCATTCTTGGCGCCCGGCACCGGCCCTTCCAGTCCAGCCTCATCGGTCGACATGGTCCGCGGCCGGTTGTAGACCCAGACGTGATCATGCCGATCGACATAGAGCCCGCCTATCTGCCCAAGCAGCCAGTTGTGCGGCAGCGTTTGTGGCCATGCGGGGTCCACGACGAAACCCGGTGTCTTCCCAGTGTTCGATGCATTGTAAACGCCGGATTTCTTGAGCAGCGCGAGGTCGGTACCGTGCAGTCCGGTGATCGTCAAAATCATCAACTGAACCGCGCGCGTGAGCAAGCGGATTTTCGCCTCTTTCGGGTGCATCATAGTTCCTCTACGCTCCAAGTTGATTTGCCAAATCCATGATGTCGGCGGACACCACGTCGAAATCGCCAGGCCTAGCATCATCCGCCTTACGAGTCGGTCCGTATTCGTTGAGCCTGTGAATGAATCCGGTTCGCAGGCCAAAACTGCGCGCCGCCATCAAATCCCCCGAGTGCGCCGCACACATCATCACTTCTTCGGGCTTCAGCTCTAACAGGCTAACGGCGGTGAGATACGCTTCGCGATCGGGCTTGTAATGCTTGGCTAGCTCGGCCGAAAGGATGAGATCCCACGGAATACCAGCGTGCTTGGCCATGTCGGAAAGAAGAGCGACGTTTCCGTTCGACAGCGGCGCAATCGTGTACTTCTTCTTGAGGCGCGTGAGACCCGCGACGGAATCAGGCCACGGCTTCAGCCGGTGCCAGACGCGGTTCCAGTGGTCCTTTTCTGCCTCCGACAACCCGTCGATGTGAAACTCCTTGAGCAGGTCTTCCAGCAGCGCGCGATGCAAGTGGTCCAAGTTGGTCCATGGCATCTCCCCTTTGCGCACCTTGTCCATGGAAGGCGCATAACCGGCCCTCCATCGATCGGCAAAACGCCCCCAATCGACGGTGATGCCTTTGGTCTTCTCCCATGCCTGGCCTTCCTCGATAATCGATCCGCGCCAGTCCACCACAGTGCCAAACGTGTCGAAAACGAGCGCCTTCACCAAAGGCGCCGAGCTCGCCGAATCCTGGCCACGCGCGCCCAAGGCAATCCCTGCGACACCGATGCTCGCGCTTTTCACAAGTTGCCTCCGCGTCATATCTAATGGTCCTGGCAACATACTATATCGAACGATCAGCAGGGGTGGTAGACATAGTCCCGTTTGCTCCCTGCCGGCGGAACCGTGCTCGACTTGGGATGCGGGACTGGCATACCAATTTCCCTGATCTTGATCGCATGTGGTTGCAACGTGTATGTAGTGGATGCTTCGGCCAGCATGATTGCGGAATTCCACGCGAACTTCCCAACAGCTCCCGTCCAGTGCGCTGCTACAGAAGACTCCGATTTCTTCGGCCGAACTTTTGATGGCGTCGTTGCCTGGGGGCTTTTCTTTCTCCTCACCGCCGAAGTCCAGCTTAAGCTAATCCCGAAAGTCGCCGCCTTATTGCCAAGCGGCGGTAGATTGCTATTTACGGCTCCAGATGAACCCTGCACTTGGCTTGATGCTATGACTGAAAGGCCATCGATCTCACTCGGCCACGAAGCATACCGGGCTGCCCTGGAAGCTGAAGGCCTGGCTCTCGTTGGTACGTGCTTATCCGCGTTCATCCGGGTTCATCGCGGCTAAGTCATCTCGGCCTCGGGGTCAGGTTGCTTTTCGGGAGCCAACACGATAGCATCAGTGGCGCCATGAGCCCAGCGTCGGCGGCGAGCACGCGCGTGAATCAGCCCAAAGCAAGCCTCGGCTACGCCTGGTACGTCGTAATTGTATTGACGGCGCTCTACATGCTCTCGTTCGTCGACCGGACTATCCTGAGCCTGCTAGTGGGCTCCATCAAACGCGATCTTGGCATCAGCGACACGCGCATCGGATTGTTGCAAGGCTTGTCGTTCGCGCTGTTCTACACGGTGATGGGCCTGCCGCTGGGCCGCCTGGCCGACACGCGCAGCCGACGAAATCTGATCGCGGCCGGCGTGCTGGTCTGGAGCTTCTTCACCGGCCTGTGCAGCTTCGCCAAAAGCTTCTGGTCTTTGTTCGTGACGCGCATCGGCGTGGGAGTCGGTGAAGCGGGTTTGTCGCCCGCGGCTTACTCGCTCATTTCGGACTACTTTCCGCCCGAGCGTCTGGGCGTCCCCATCAGCGTGTACTACATGGGCGTGTTCCTGGGGTCCAGCCTGGCCTTGCTGGTCGGCGGAATCGTGGTGGACACCATGGCGCGAATCCACACCGTGACGCTTCCGTTGCTCGGGACCATTGCCTCCTGGAGAGTGACATTCCTGATTGTCGGCGCGCCCGGGCTTTTGGGCGCACTGCTGGTGTACACGATTAAGGAACCGGTACGGAAGAACCTGCTGCGCAGCGCTCAAGGCGGGGTGGCGCGGCTGAGCTTCGGACAAGCGCTCGGCCAACTGCGGCTGCGCTGGCAATCGCTGGGGGGAATTTCGCTGGGAATGGTTTTTCAATCCATGGCGAATTACGCACTGATTTCTTGGGGACCCACTTACTTTTTGCGCGTGCACGGCTGGACGGCCGGCCAATCCGGGCGAGCATTAGCCGCGATTTTGCTGACCGCGGGCTGCGGCGGCATGTACACCGGGGGGCGCTTGAGCGACCGTTGGCAGCGTCGTGGCATGGATGAAGCCCCCATGCGCGTGATGATCGTCGGTGCAGTGGGAACGATCTTTCTTCTGCCCATCGGAACCATGCTGGCGGACGTCCGCTGGACGCTCGCGTTCCTGTTCGCCGGCGTCTTTTTCCTGGCACTGCCGATGGGCATATCCGCGGCCGCGCTACAGCGCATCTTCCCCAACCAGGTGCGCGGCGTGGTGTCGGCGCTGTATCTGTTCATCCTGAATATTGGCGGGCAGAGCTTGGGGCCGCTGCTGCCCGGCGTTCTCAACGATTATCTTTTCCACAACGGAAAGATGATCGGCTATTCGCTCGCGATCACGATGGGCGGCGCGGCGGTTCTGATGCTGATCACGTTCCTGGCGGCATATTCTCATTACCGCGAACATTATCGGATGATGCTGGCGACCACGGTCGCGGCCTGAAACTCAATGCACCGGCGGCGCGGGCCCGCCACGCTTTATTGGTTTCATGAGGAACATCAGTGGAATTAGCGCCAAGCAGATCCAGGCCAGAACCCGGAAGACATCGATGAAAGCGAGCATTGCCGATTGCCGCAACATTTCGCCATAGAGCACGGCTTGCGCCTGCTGCGCCGCTTGTGTCGGACTGGACCCGGCCGCTTGCAGCGCGCCCTGCAAATTATGGAGCCTTGCGGCATACATCGGATTGAGCGCGGTGATGTTGCTGGCCAGATTGCTCTGCGAGATTTGCGCCATGCGCGTCTGCGCCGCAGTGACCAGCGAGATTCCGACGCTGCCGCCCATGTTGCGCGTGAGGTTGATCAATCCCGTTGCGCTATTGGTTTTCTCGCGTGGAATATAGGCGAAGGCCATCACGTTGATCGGCACGAACAGAAAGGGCATGCCTGCGCGCGACATGGTCCAGACGGTTACGAAAGTCCAGAAGCCGGTTTGAAGGCTCAGCACAGAAAGCTGGTACATGCCAGCCCCAAGGATGATGAGGCCGCAAACGACGAGCCAGCGAGGTTGGACGATGCCGAGCAAACGGCCGACCAGCGGCATGACGAACAAAGTAACGATGCCTCCCGGCGACAGAACCAAGCCGGCCCACTCGGCCGTGTAGCCCATCAAAGTCTGCACGAGAATGGGTAGCAGGACGGTGGTTCCGTAGAGGATGACGCCCATGGCGAACATCATGAAGGTGGCCAGGCTATAGTTCCGCTGCGCGAACAGGCGCAGATCCACCAGCGGTTCCGGTTGGCGCAGCTCCCAGAGCACCACGCCGATCAAACCGAGGATGCCAATGACGGCGCACGCGACGATGAAGTGGGATTCAAACCAATCGTCGGTTTGACCTTTGTCGAGCATAACCTGAATGAAGCCGAGGCCGACGCTTAGCAATCCCAACCCGATGAAATCGATTTTGAGCCCCTGTTTCAGGGTCTTGCGGAGCATGTAGGGCGGGTCCTCGACGAACGCGAGGGTCATGAGGATGGCTGCCACTCCCACCGGAACATTGATGAAGAAAATCCAGCGCCAGGAAAAGCTGTCGGTGATCCAGCCGCCGAGCGTGGGCCCAATGATGGGCGCGACGACGACGCCCATGCCATACACGGCCATGGCCATGCCCTGTTTTGTGCGCGGGAAGCTTTCCACTAAAACGGCTTGAGAGATGGGCTGCAATCCACCGCCACCGGCGCCCTGCAGAATACGAAAGAAGATCAGCAAGGGAAGGTTCGGGGCGAGGCCGCAGAGGAAGGAGCTGATGGTGAAAATGATCACGCAGCCGATGAACAGCCGCTTGCGTCCGAACAGCATTGAGAGCCAACCGGTAAGCGGCAGCACGATGGCGTTCGAGATCAGATAAGAGGTAAGGACCCAGGTGCTTTCGTCGACCGTGGCCGAGAGACTGCCTGCGATGTGCGGCAGGGAGACGTTAGCAATGCTGGTGTCCAGCACTTCCATGAACGTCGCCAGCATCACCGTGGCTGCGATCAGCCAGGGGCTGACGGCGGGAGTCCACGGAACGGGGACGTTCGCGACCGGTGTTTCGACGGCTGCCATTGTTGGTTGCTGGTTGTTGGTTGTTGGTGGCTGGTTGTTGGTGGCTGGTGCCTGGTGACAGGCTACTCTGTCGCGGCGGGACCCGGGCCGTAGCCAGCGGGCCAGCCGGTGGGTTTGGCGTCGGGAAGATTAAACAGCACGGCCTGAATTTCCTGGATGAATCCGTTCTTAATGGCGAAGAACTCAGCGACCAGGCGGTCGTTTGCGGTCGCGGTGGATTGGCTCTTCGCGCCGCCTTTCAGGCCGAAGCGCACGATGGAAAGCACAACGCCGCGCTCTTCGTCGACCACCGGGTAGCGGCGGTCCCAGATGTTACGGCCGAGGAATCGGCCTTCGTCGAAGCCACGCGCGGTGTCGTTGAAGACGCCGTCGCGCACGAGGCCGGTGGTTTGGACGCCGTTTTCGAAGCGGGCGGAGTCGGGCAGCAGGCGAGCGCGGTGGTACGCCGGAGTGCCGTTCGTTTGGAAGGCGCGCCAATAGCTGTCGGCGGCGGCGATCAGGTCGAAGTAGGAATCCCGCTGGGATTCGCGAATCGAGAGCTTGAATGCAGGTGAAACTTCTTTGAGGCGATCGGGATCCCAGAGCCGGTCGGCTTCGCCTTTGTTGGCCTTGATGGTTTCGATTTCAGTGATTGCGCCGTTGAGCACTTTGAGCCGCAGCATGTACATGGTCTTGCTTCCATCGGCGTTGCGGATGACGGCTTCCGTTCCCGTGTCACCGCGGCGGGTGTTAACAACGTCGAAGCGAAAAACGGTCTCGGCGGCGCCATCCCAGAACGTATTGGCGAGGGTTTTTTCGGCACCGTTTTCGGTGATTCGCGCCTGAGCGGCCTGGGGCAGCGCGCGGGCGTCGTGGGCGAGGAGCGCCTTGAAGTACGAGTCGATGAAACCAGTCAAGCAAGCGCGATCGCAGGGCGCTTTGTTCTGGACGCCGCTGGATTGGGCAATGCCGGATTGAGCAAACAGCGTTGCAATTGCGAACGCGGCGAAGGCGCGGGCTGGTGCGCGTCCGATGGTTTCACCTGAATGCCAAGCTCTTGCCATGTCGTCGTCTCCTAAGCGCTGAAGCAGGATGCAGTGTTCCCGCAGGGAATTGTATCGCAATGTGGGGCACGAGCTATGCTGAGCGTTGGGGCGCATCGTGACGGGGAATCCGTTTGGTAAGGTGCCGTTTCTGGCAAACGTTGAGCTGCTGCGACTGTTTCTGACGTGTCGCGAAGATATCGTCGACGGCATAGAGGCCGTTCTGAACGCCCAGCGAAAGCCGATCCAGTACCTGCGGGACCAGTCTCTTTTGTCCCGGCATTTCGAGGATTGCTTCTTTGCCCGCGCTGCGGTCACGGCCGGCCAAACTCGTTTCAGAGGCCAACTGGAAGAAGCGCATTGGGCCGAAGGATTCAGACCTCGTGAGGTTCAGGATCTGCATAACGACCTGATCGATCCGGCGGAGATGATGATTCGCGGCTTTTATTGTTGGCAGCAGACGCGGTGGCCGGGTCGCAAAGGTCGCATGCACTACGCGCACACGCTGTTCAACTTGTATGTAATCCGGTGTCTCCAGTTTCTGAGCATGCGCCTCTGGGACGCAGTCCCTGCCGTAGAAAGACAAGATGAGGGCCCGAACAGCGCGGGTGCGCGGCTCACGGAAATTCAAGGCGTGCTCGATGAGCTCTGGAGAAGCTCGTCCGCCCAACAACCCGTGATCGTGCGCGATGCTCGCTGGCTGATTCCATTGGCGCAGAGCCTCATTACCGATGAATTGGCGCCCTATTTCAAGGTCGCCGAGCAGGTCACAGAGACGCTTCCGGAAGCGGACGCGCTCGAAATCCAGAAGGCCCATGTTCGAATGCTTGGCGGGCATCTGACCTCACAGATTCGTTACCACTGCACAAAGGAAGGCGTGTCTATCAACGAGCATAGCGTCGTTCTTCGCACGCGCACTTCCAATGCGCTCGATTTCGCACTGCTGGTGCAAGGTCTCGTGGAGCTGCTAAAGGCCTATGACCGCGCATTGCAGAGCGGCGATGAGCGAATGCGGCTCCACATGGCAGGAGCCATCTGTCAGGGCATATCCGCCGATCCCCAGCTGTTTCTGAATCGCGTCGACCTGTTGAGCGCTTACAGCATGATCGAGCACGTTTTCATCGCCACGAATGGCGAGGGCCAGGTCGTTTATTCGCCCCTGGGACAGCGACATGTGGGGTTGTTAAAAGAGTACCGTGCACTGATTGACCGATTGATCAAGTCGTTGCGTGACGATTTCCCGCGTTTCAGGCCGGTTGACGGCGGCTGTTCTCCATACGGAGTTCTATTCGGGTTGCCATCCCATCTCATCGAGCATATGGCGCTCAAAGCCGTGCAGCACGATGCCGAAACGCGATTCAGCCTGGAGGATGTCTTTCTTGAAGATCTCTGGCTTGAAGATCTCTGGGACGATGGGGACCATAGCGAGGCAAAGCTCGCCTGGGTGAACGGCTGGCGGAGATTGCCCCACATCGACCGCGAAGCACAACGGTTGTACGAATACCCGCAACAGTTCGCCGAAGACGTTTACGACCGCATCGAGAGCGAGCTCAGGCGGTGCGATTCAGATGCCGAGGCATGCGACGGTTCAAGAATCGGGCGCCTGTATATCGTGTCCGGGGACGACCCTGAGACTGAGTCGAAGGCGTCGGCGATTCCGGACCTGCCGCCCCGGTACTTCGGCTCTTCGGACAGGCAGATGGTGGCGGCGCACAAGGCTGAGCCATATGACCAGGCGCAACTGCTGGCGGGGCGACGGGAAGGGCATTTCCTTGTCAGTTACGAAACGCCAGCTGGATGGATAGCCCTCAAGAAGGACCTGCTCACGGAGGTCCTTGGCGAGGGCCGCGATGCCAGGATTGTCGGGCTGCCGCGCGACGCGGCTCAGGTGTTGCGGCTCATGTGCACCGATCTGGCGATACCGGAGAACGTGGCCAGGGTGCCGCCATCGATCGAGAAATAAGTTGGTCCGAGTGCAAGCAGTGCGGTTTCGTCATGAATCTTCAGGCGGATTGCGCTGACCTCGCCGCCTGCTGCGCGGCGGCACATAGTGGAAGCGAACCAGATAGATATTTTCGCCTCTACCGTGCTTGGCAACCTTCAGCAGGTCGATGAGACCCAGGAAGCCGGACTCGCGCGCCAGTTCCGGAGTGATATCGGGAAAGCCGATCGGCTGAATGGAATCCACCTGGATCTCACCTTCTTCCATCCGGTACCGGGCGCCCACTTTGACATGCGGACGCGTCCAGATGCGAACGCTGCAAGTAATTTCTCCGCGGCGGACGCCCTCGCGAAGCCGCTTAGTGAATACCATGAAGAGAAGTTTACACTCGGCGGAGGCAATCCGCGGAATATGAGATATTGAGAGGCGCGCGGGACGAATACTCATGATCGATGCGTAGAATTGGAGGCACCGTGAAAACACTCCTGATTGCTGCTGCACTCACTTTCGTGGCCGGCTTGTCCGCCGAGGTCCACAAGAAGGATGTCGATATCAAAGCGCCAGACGGCGCCCAACTGAAAGGAACGTATTTTTCAGCAGGGCGGCCAGGCCCGGCGATACTGCTCTTGCATCAGTGCAACATGGACCGGCACGCATGGGACGGTCTCGCGGAGGATCTTGCCGGTAACGGGTTCCACGTCCTGACCGTCGACTTCCGGGGATTTGGAGAGAGTGGCGGCGAGAAGCCCACCGATCCAGCACAGCGGAGCGCGGCCAGAGAGAAGTGGCCCGGCGACGTGGACGCAGCCTACGCCTACCTGACCGGTCAAAAGGGCGTCGATCAAGCGCAAGTCGCGGTGGGCGGCGCAAGCTACGGTGTCACGCAGTCGTCCGATCTTGCAAATCCGGTCACCGTAACGATTGGCGGAAAGCCCGGGCAAGTGCTCTTCGCTGGGCTCGCACCCGGCTTCGCGGGACTATATCAGGTGAATGTGACAGTTCCGGAAGAGGTCACTACGGGAGCCTCCGTCCCAGTGGTGCTGAGCGTGGCGGGAGTTTCCAGCAGACCCGTAACTGCGGCGATCAAATGAAGACTCGACCGCGGCTCATTTTTCCGAAGCGATCGAGTCCACGTGGATGGTTTTGGTCTTGGCGTCCAGCGTGCCAGTGACCGTCACTCTTTTTCCCGCGAACTTTTCGGGCGTCTTCTGGTCGCTCAACGTATAGACTTGCGTGCCGTCGTAGAGGACGTAGGTAGCGCCGTGGATGCTAACACAGGCCGCCGTACACTCGGCGTCGGTCGGCCCCATTCGCATGTGCGAATGATCGCCGTTGTCGCACATGCTGTCGGTAATGGCGCCGGTGAACTTCTGCTTGCCCGGCGCCGCAGCCAGGGCTGTGAGTGCGAGCAGCGTCAAGATCACCGGGCGCATGGCTAGCTTCCCGGCGTCATCAGGTGGGCGGTGGTGGTGCCCGGATTCATAATCCACACTTCAGTCTGGCTTGGTTTGTCGGGCAGTCCGAGCGATTGCGCAGTGGCGCCGGGAACCGCGACGGTAGTATGCATATGAGCGTGCTCGGCGTCGGGGCCCATCATGTGGATCCACACCGATCCGAACTCTGGCTTCACGCGGGTTCCGTCTTTCTCCTCGGCGCCTAACTCGGCTTCAGACGCCTTCCGGTCGCCCTTCGCCTCGGCCTTCAGATTCTGAGCAACGCGAGCCACGTTGGCCATACTGGTGCACTCCAGCGTGAATGCCGGATGACCGGGCCAGCCTGACAGGTCATAGCAGACCAAGCCGCCGCTGGCGCCCTTCTGCAGAGTGTCATAGGTGAAGTCGGGCTTCCACTTGATTACGGTGATGTCTTCCTTCTTCGCCCGCGCGGGCGCGGCCATGAGGGCTTTTTGAATGGGGTCGCTTGGCGCTTGCGCAAGCGCGCCGGCCGAAAGCGCCAAAATACCGAAAACGATGGGTAGTGTGCGTTTCATTGTGTGATCTCCAGTTTATCCGCCAGTCTAGGCGAAGAATTCAGTATATCGTAATGGGGCGGGCGCGGAGTATATTGATAGTCTGAAATTTGGAAATGGGAGGCTGTATGAAATCGACAGGAATGTTTGCGATTGTGTTAGGAGGGCTGGTGTTCGGAGGGATGGTGAAGGCCGCTTGGGGCCAGCTTGCGCCTCCCGCCGGATTAAAATCAGGGCCTGGAGTGCAGGCCGCTCAGGACGCCAAAGAGCCGGACGTGCTGAAGACGTGCAAAGTTCCGCCTCCAGCCAGGGGCGGGCGTCCCCCGGGGCCTCGTCCGGCTGCCGCGGCGCCGGGCTCGAAGGAATACACGGTGACGGAAATCCCCGGCGTGGTGGCCGCGGGGCAGAAATGGAAAGAGATTTGGGAAGTGGACGGCAACAACGCCGACGGCATTATCGCCACCAAGGATGGCGGCCTTCTGATCGCGCAGAACGACAAGAGCGATGTCGTGAAGCTGGATAAAAATGGCAAAACTTCAATCGCTTTTGTGGACACCAATACCGGCGGCGCGCTGGCGATGAATTCGAAGGGCGCACTGTTCGTCGACAGCCGCGGGCTGAATGCATCCGTCGAAGAGCTTGCGCCGCATCGCCAGACTCTGGCCAACAAATTCAACGGCGATTCGCTGGATTGCATCGGCGGGGTTCTTAACGATCTGACGGCCGACAGGAAAGGCGGAGTGTATTTCACCATGGGCGGGGTGTTCTATTCGGATTCCCAAGGCAAGGTGTTTCGCTACGGCGAAAATCTCTTCACCAACGGCATCGTCCTGAGCGCCGACGAAAAACATCTGTTTGTGACGAATGGGCCGGCGGTGGCGGAGTTCGATGTGCAGAAGGATGGCTCGCTCACCAACCAGCGCGAGTTTGCCAAGCTCGAGGGCGGCGGATTCGGCGGCGATGGCAGCACGTTTGACGCGGCCGGGCGCCTGTATGTGACCAGCAATGGGGGCGTGAACGTAATCGGAACGGACGGCAAGAATCTGGGCCTGATCCCCACGCCGCGCGGCGTCATCAGCGTAGCGTTCAGCGGGCCGGATCGGAAGACACTGTACGCGGTGTCGAGGGACAACGCGCAAAATAAGGATTGGATCATCGCGATGGAGATGATCGCGCAGGGGCCGAAGGGGCGCGGGAAATAGGTTTAGATAAAGGAGCAACGGAATGGCTACACAAGTACAGACAAGCACAATCGGCTTAATGCTCTTCTCGGCCAAGCTGTAAGGGATATGGGCGCCGCCTTGCACGCCGCGCTGATCCTGATAGGGGACAAACTGGGGCTGTATCGGGCCATGGCCGATGGACGCCCGCTGACTCCCGGAGAGTTGGCGGCGGTTCCTATTCACTGTCGCCCGAGCAGGCCTTCGTGTTAGCTCTCGACAACACGCCGGTTCACTTGCCGGGCTTCTATCACATGATCGCGTCATGCGTGAAGGACGAGGAAAAACTCACTACGATCTTCCGCACCGGGAAAGGCTTCGGATGGCACGAGCATGAGAAAGGCTTGTTCGAAGGCTGCGAGCGATTCTTCCGTCCGGGCTATCTCGCAAATCTGACCACGAATTGGATTCCCGCGCTGGACGGCGTGGAGGCCAAACTACGCGCCGGCGGGAGGTGGCCTTCTTCGATTGCCTGCATGACATGGGCGACCCGGCTGGCGCTGCTAGCCACGTACGGGAATCGCTAGCTCCAGATGGCACCTGGATGGTAGTAGAGCCCTTCGCCAACAACGGTGTGGCCTCCAACTTGAACCCGATTGGACGCATTTACTACTCGGCCTCCACGCTCTTTTGCATGCCAGCGTCACTGTCGCAAGAAGTGGGACTTGGTTTGGGCGCTCAAGCCGGAGAAGCGCGTTTGCGGGACGTGATCACCTCGGGCGGATTTACGCGCTTCCGTCGCGCCACTGAAACGCCTTTCAATCTGGTGATCGAAGCGCGCCCGTAGCGCGCTACGCGTGGGCGGATGGCCAGAAGCGCGGGCTATCGAGAGATTGAAATTGAATCCACCTTGATCGTGTTTCTGGTTATCTCGCCGGTTACGGCGACGACCAGATGGGATTTCCTGCCCATTTGCCGAACCAGTTCGGAAGCCTTTGCATTGCCGGCGGAATCCAACTTGAGGCTCGGGCCGTCGGATGGGACAACTGCGAACAACTTCGTTTTCGCGCTCGGGGAACAGTACCGAATTTCCCAATTCCCGTCACGATCGACGTTGAACAACGTGTCTGTTGGATTCACATTGCGCTCTCTGGCGTCGTAGCATTTCGAATCGACCAAGCTCCCCGACCAGCTTCCGGCTAAGCTGAGAGCCGGGGACAAAGATAGCAAGGCCGCAAGCCGCATCGTCAGCACCGCCAAGTTTCCGCCCATATTTAGATGGACTCCCGCACACTGGAAAGGTTGCACTCGACGGCGGTATCTGGGGAAATCGCTGGCGTGATTGCCGTCGGAGACTCGCGTGATGAGGCAATGGAACAACTGGAAGAACAGCCGTCAGCGCGGTTGCTACTAGTGCGTCATGGCGTAAACAATATAATTCACGCCGATACGGATGCCGAGCGCGGAATACTTCTCGGGATATTTGGGATTGTCGGCATGCTCCCAGGAATCCCCTAGATCCATGTCGTGGCAGATGGCAACCATGAGGCGGCCCTTGTCGTCGTAAATGCCGCGCCAGTGCGGCACGAAGCCATCCTTTTCAAATACGCGGTGTGAGTAAACGAACTGTTCGCCGGGTACCTGATAGCGATCGTCCAGATCAAAAATCGTATGAAAGATGGGGCTGCCATTCTCGATGTCGACAATGGGCCGGTCCGGAAACACGCGATTCATACCGGATAGAAAAATATTCCACTCGTCGGAGCCGTGGAAATCGTCGCACATAAAGAACCCGCCGCGCAGCAGGAAATCGCGCAGCTTGGCTGCCTGAGCATCGGTCAAATCCCAATGCCCTACCTCCACTCCATACAGCCAGGGCCAGTTGTAAACTTCGTCGCCGTCGCGTAAATCCACCGGCTCTTCGACGGATCGCGTCTGAATGCGCGTGAGACGGCGCACGGCCTCGGAAAGATGGCGGTCCGAACGGGGGTAGTCGATGGTCCAATCCGTCCGGCCGTCCCACCAGTTGGGATAATACGGGCGCGGAAATTCGCCGGCATAAAAGCGGTGCTGGGACGGGTACATAAGGCGCGCGAAGGTCCATTCGCCGGGGACCTGCCAATCGGAAGGGCGCGGGAAGTTTTCGTATTCAAAGCCAGGATACTCTCGGAACGGCTTCTGGGCGAAGGCGGCGCAGATCAGCACGGAAGTGGCGAAGCCGAAGATCAACGGAAAGCGCAGGCGGACCGAGCTGGACATCGATGCGGTTGATTTCAGGATGCCATATTCAAGGCTTCGGAACTTTCCTCCAATCGCTCCGTCTATACCTTCACACCCGGGAGGTGCGCTTTTGACCGGACTGATGCAAGACCTGCGTTATGCCGTGCGAACGTTGAGCAAGAGCCCCAGCTTCACGATCGTGTCACTTGTTACGCTGGCGCTCGGAATCGGCGCGAATACCGCGATCTTCAGCTTTGTTGACGGCGTGCTTTTGAAGCCCCTTCCGTACGCGGACGGCGACCGGATCGTGCGGGTACTGGAAAAACCGCCCGGCGGGGATCGAAACGGGATTGCGACGCTGAATTATCTGGACTGGAATAAACAAAACACGGTCTTCGAATATATGTCCGCGCAGAACGGCCGGTCAGCGACGCTCACCGGAGCCGGCGACCCGGTGGAATTGCGTTGCTTTCACGTATCGGCGCACTACTTCGATATATTTCCGCCTCAGACGGTTCTGGGGCGAACCTTCGCCGCCGACGAGGATCAGCCAGGCAAGGATCGCGTCGTGGTATTGAGCCACGCGATCTGGGAATCGCAATTCGGCGCGGACCCAAAGTTGATCGGAACCACTATACATCTGGATGGCGAACCGTACACCGTGATCGGCATACTCCCGAAGGGCAGCTCATTCGACCGCGCCTACGCGCAGATCTGGACACCGTTCGTGTTCAAGCCCGAGAACATGACTCGCAACTACCACTGGTTCGCCGCCTTCGCCAAACTCAAGCCGGGCGTGACACTGGAGGCCGCGCGTAAACAAATGGACACCATCGGCGCACGGATCGCGCACGACTATCCCGATTCCAACAAAGGCTGGGGCGTGGTTGTGGAGCGGTTTTCCGACGTGATGGTCGGCCAGGATTTGAAAAAGTCGCTGTACGTGCTGCTGGCCGCGGTCGGAATGGTCTTGTTAATTACCTGCGCCAACATTGCGAATCTGACATTGGCGCGAGGCACCGCCCGCGAGCGTGAAATCGCGATTCGATCGGCGCTGGGCGGCGAGCGCAAGAGAATCATCCGGCAGTTCGTGACCGAAAGCGTGCTGCTTGCGTTGTGCGGCGGAGCGTTGGGTCTGGCGCTGGGCTATGCCGGCATGGCTGGCCTGAAAGCCGCGCTCCCACCATTTACGCTGCCCCCGTCAGCCAACGTAGCGCTGGATGTCCGGGTTCTGGTTTTTACGCTGGGTCTCTCGATGCTTACCGGAATCGTCTTTGGCCTGGCGCCGGCGATCGTGACCACTCGCATGAATCTGGCGGGCGTTATGAAGGATCGAGCTCGCAGCACTTCGCCGGGATCCGCGCGCGGGACACTACGCAGCGTCCTGGTGATCACGCAGGTAGCTCTGGCATTTGTGCTGCTGACCGGCGCAGGCCTTCTGATCCGCAGTTTCTTTCGCATGCAGCAGGCCGACCTGGGATTTGATTCCACCAACGTCGTGACCGCCGACTTGCCCATCTCGGACGCAAGTTATCCCGATTCGCGGCGGCTGAATGGTTATCTGCGATCGATTGTCGCTAGCCTCGACTCCCTGCCCGGTGTTCGCGATGTAGCGATTACCACGGCGCTGCCGCTCGAAGGATGGGGCTACGGGATGCCTTTTCAGATTTCCGGCCAGCCTTTGGTGGACCGTGCAGACCGCCGCAATTGCTTCTTTAAAATGGTTAGCCCATCCTATTTCCGCGCGCTCGGAATGCGGGTCCGGCAAGGGCGCGCGCTGAGCGATCGCGATGTAGCTGGAGCGCCGCCTGTCACCGTGATCAACGAGACCATGGCGAGGAAGTATTTGCCTAATCAGAACCCGATCGGCAAGCGCATTCTGATCCAGGAAATCGTCCCCGGGAAAACGCAGCTTGGGCCGGAGATCGCGTGGGAAGTGGTCGGCGTGGTTGCGGATGAAAGAGTCAACGATCTGGATGACAAGGAGGCCAGTTCCGGAGTTTATGTGACCAACGATCAGAGTCCGGCCTACGATCAGGGCCTGGTGGTGCGGGCGTCCATGAATCCGTTGTTCCTTGAAAAGGCTATTCGCAAAGCAGTGTACGCCGTCAACAAGGACCAGCCGCTGACGGATGTAAAGACATTGGAACAGCTGAAGTCGGAGTCCATGGCTGGGGATCGGCTCCGATCGGTGCTGCTGACCGTGTTCGCGGGAATCGCATTGGCGCTATCGGCGGTGGGGATTTATGGCGTGGTGTCCTATACAGTGGCGCAGCGGACGAACGAGATCGGGATTCGCGCGGCGTTGGGCGCCAGCAGCGGCAACTTGCTGGGTTTGGCGCTTAGCGGCGGGATGTGGATGATGCTCGCGGGCCTCGGAATCGGGTTCGCCGGTTCGCTCGGTTTTGCCCGGTTGCTTTCCAGCCTCTTATTCGGCGTGGGCGCATGAGATACACCGACGATCGCAACGGTGGCGGGGGTTTTGGCTTTGGTGGGATTGATGGCGTGCTATATTCCCGCTCGCCGGGCCTCGCGCGTCGATCCAATGGTGGCACTGCGGTATGAATAATGTCGCTGCGTTATGAGTGGGGTTTCGTTTGCAACTTTTTGATCGCGGTGTTGTCCTATTAAGTAGAGATGAAACGCCCACCCAACGAAAGCCAGGAAGAGCCGCAGCCCGAAAAAGGCCGGACGCCGGACTCCACGGAACCCGAGGAGAAGCCCGAGGATGACGTGCAGGAGGCGGGCGAAGAATCGTTTCCCGCCAGCGATCCCCCGGCCTGGGCGCCGGACGGCCAGAGGTAACACGCTGCGCGCGCTGCGGTAAACTCGTCTTGAGACGCAACCACTGGGCGCGTAGCTCATCTGGATAGAGCACCGGCCTTCTAAGCCGGTGGTAGCAGGTTCGAGTCCTGCCGCGCCTACCAAATATTTCAGCGGAAATCCGGGACGGGGTCATGACGCGGCGCAACTTTAGCAGAGCATTTTTCATCGCTACGGTGCTATTCGCGCCGATCGCACTCGCCCAGCACGCGCTGGATGGACCGTCGGTAGAGTCCAAGACCGCCGGGCAAGTTTACAAGAACATCACCCAGCTCAAGGGCACCCCGGCCGAACAATTGATGCCGGCGATGCAGGTGATCGCCTCTTCGCTGGGTGTCGAATGTTCGTTCTGCCACGTGACAGGCAAGCCGGAGCTCGACGACAAGCCGCAGAAGAAAACCGCCCGGGAGATGATGGCGATGGTGGCGTCGATTAATCAGGGAAGCTTCGCAGGCCGGCAACAGGTATCGTGCTACTCCTGTCACCATGGCAGTGCCGATCCGGCCAGTGTTCCGCCGGTGCTCGAGAGCGACGCGTCCGCGCGCGGCGAGACAAGTGCGGCGTCAACGGTTGCCTCCGCTCCCACTGCGGATGAGGTGATCCAAAAGTATGTGGCGGCAATTGGCGGCGCCGATGCGATTCGCAAAATCACCAGCCGTGCCGAGAAAGGCTCGATTCTGGTAGGCGACAGCCAGACACCGATCGAGGTGCTCACAAAGGCGCCTAACAAGCGCGTTACAATCACGAATTCGGGGAACAGTGAAAGCTTCACCGCTTTTGACGGCAACGCAGGGTGGATGGGCAGCACGGGGCGCCCCGCGCGAGAAATGTCGCCGGCCGAATCCGGCGCATCGGCATTGGATGCCGAGTTCGCAATTGCGCTGCGGCTGAAGGAAATCTTTCCGGAGATCCGCCGCGCGCATTCCGAGCAGATCGGCGCTGCCATGTGTGACGTGCTGATTGGAACAGCACCCGGACGCCCGCCTGTGCGGCTTTACTTTGACCAGAGTTCGGGACTTCTGGTTCGCATGGTGCGCTACGCGGAAACGCCCGTGGGCCGCAATCCGACGCAGATTGATTATGCCGACTATCGCGACGCGGACGGCGTCAAGATTCCGTTCCGCTGGACGCTCTCGCGAGTGAACGGACGGTTCACCATTCAGATCGCCGAGGTAAAGAGCAACGTTCCGCTGGATGACTCAAAATTCGCGAAGCCGGTGGGCGAGGTGAAGTAATGATGGCCAGAAATATCGCGATCGGCGCCGTCTTTTGTCTCGCGCTTTGCGCCGCGGATTCAAGTACCGACTCAAGCGCGGATTACCGCCGACAAGTGGACCAATGGCGCGCGCAACATCAGAAAGCATTGGCTGCCGACGACGGCTGGCTCACGGTGGCCGGGTTGGATTGGTTGAAGGAAGGCGAAAACCGGGTGGGCGCGGATCCCAAGAGCGAGGTCCCATTGCCGCCTAATTCTGCGCCGCCGCGCGTGGCCAGCATCTCCTTTCATGCCGGCCAGGCGGTGCTGCACCCTGCGACGGGTGTTCCTTTACTGCTCAATGGGAAACCGGCCACCGAGACAACGCTACATGAAGACTCGGACGTCCTCGCCATCAATCGGCTGAAGTTTTATGTGATTCGCCGTGGCGACCGCACTGGAATTCGTCTGAAGGACAACGACAGCTGGGAGCGCAAACGATTCGCTGGACTCAACTGGTATCCGGTGGATCCGGCATGGAAAATCCGCGCGAAATTCACGGCATGGGACAAGCCCCACACCGTCGCCTTCACCAACACCATCGGTCAAAAGGAAAGCGAGCCGAGCCCGGGCTGCGTGACGTTCACCAAAGACGGACGCGAATACCGGCTGGAGCCTACGCTCGAGGACGGAACGCTGTTCTTTGTCTTTCGCGATCGCACCAGCGGCAAAACCACTTATGGCGCTTCGCGTTTTCTCTACGCCGAGGCGGCGAAGAGTGGACCCGGGGAAAAAATCGTGTGGCTCGATTTCAATAAGGCCGAGAACCCTCCGTGCGCCTTCACCGCGTACGCGACGTGCCCGCTGCCGCCGCTCCAAAACCGCCTGGATCTGGCAGTGGAGGCCGGCGAACAGAAATATAATGGTGGGCACTGATTGCCATGAGTATTCCCCAACTTTCGCGGTCCGACGTCCAAAGAGCCAAGGCATTTCGAACGCGTGGAGGTCCGGCGATCGACGATCTTACGTTTGACGACGTAGAGGTTCTGGCACCCGGCTCCGGTCAAGTGGCGGTCGACGTCAAAGCCGTCTCGCTGAACTTTCGCGATCTGGCGGTGGTCACTGGAAGGTATCCACGTCCGGTGTCCGGACCGACCGTCATCGCTTCAGATGGTGCCGGCGAAGTTGTCTCGGTGGGCGAAGGCGTCACGACGTTCAAGGCCGGAGATCGCGTGGCTGGATCGTTCTTTCAGAATTGGATCACCGGACCTTTTGCGCGCGAGTACGGCAATTCGGCGTTGGGCGGCGCAATCGATGGCGTGCTAACCGAGCAACGGGTGTTCGATCAAGCAGGGCTGGTGCGGCTCCCCGAGCTTTTGAGCTATGAAGAAGGCGCGACACTTCCATGCGCGGGATTGACGGCCTGGAACGCTCTGGTTCCCACGGCGCACGTAGAAGCCGGCGCCACCGTGTTGCTGCTTGGCACTGGGGGCGTGTCTATATTCGGACTGCAATTTGCGAAGCTTCACGGCGCACGCGTGATTATCACTTCCAGCAGCGACCAAAAGCTGGAGCGCGCCCGCGCGCTCGGCGCCGACGAAACCGTAAATTACAAGACCAATCCTGAGTGGGAGAAGGAAGTTCTGCGGCTTACCGGAGGCCGCGGCGTAGATATTGTTCTCGAAGTGGGCGGCGCGGAGACGTTCCCGCGGTCCATGAGTTCGGTGCGGGCGTCGGGGCAAATTGTTGTGATCGGCGTGCTTTCTGGCGTCGCGGGAACGGTGCCGCTCGGCTTGATCGGGCTGCAAACCTTGAGCGTACGCGGTGTCTACGTTGGTTCGGTAGCGATGTTCGAAGCCATGAATCGAGCTATCGCGCTGCACAAAGTTAGGCCGGTTATCGATAAGGTGTTCCCCTTCGCGGAAGCTCGCGATGCACTGCGTTATTTGCAGAGTGCGCGGCACTTCGGCAAGGTGGTCATCTCGCTCGAGAAGTAACTGCGCCGCTATTTCTTGGGTGCGTCAGGATAAAGCTGCTGCGGCGCCTGCGGCTTCAGCGGATAGGCTTTCAGATCCAGCGGGCCATATCCCAAATGCCCGCCGTCGCGATCGACGTTATTTTCGTCGCAAGCCATTTCGTACAACTCCTGCCCGGGATCCATCGCGACGAACACGCGGCTAAACGTGAACGGCTTGGTGTAAAACTTGGGGTCGTCCACGGTGACGGAATGCGCCAGATGATCGGCGTCGGTGCGCGTCCAGCGTTCCACCACGTGCATGGCGTCGCTATGAGGGTGCGCGTCATCGTCGAGCCAAGTTAGCTTGTCCTTGAAACCAACGGAGTCGATCACCAGCGTATCGCCGTCCCATTTGCCGGCGCTGTTGCCCCAAAACGATGGCTCGATATCCTGCGGATGGCCGCGCCCGTCCACTGGAATTGAACGGAAGGTCCACATCAATTCATAAAGAAACGCGACTCGCTTGGAGTTTTGCACGATCTCAAACGGCACTCCGCTGATGCTGGCCCGCGGGATGCCGGCGAACAGACACAGGCCCTCGGGGTTCACCGATTTCGTCAGATTGAACTGATACGCCGCAGCACCAGCAGGCGTGAACGGAGGACCGCCGGCGTCCTTGAACATTCCGCCAAAGATCAGCGGGCCCTTCCAGAAACCGGACAGATCCGGATGGCCATCCGGGGCGCGCGGCGCCGGTTTCGCTTTGTTAGCGCTATCGCGCACGTTGACCGACTCGCCTGCCAGTTCCGTGTAAGGATTCTCCTTGGGCTTGGGTTGTTGCGCTTGAGCGAGAGCGTCGATTGACGACAGACTCAGAGCCAGCGGAACGATGAATCGCAATCTTGACTCCATGCTTACGATAATTCTATTCTCGATCTAGTGAAAATGAAAGCCACCGCGTGGCTGCTGTGCCTCTGCATCGCGCCGCTAATGCCGCTGCTGGCCCACCATTCGTTCTCCGCCGAATTCGACGGCAGCAAAGCGGTGGAGCTCAAGGGCGTGGTCACGAAGCTCGACTGGGCCAATCCGCACGTGTATTTTTACATCGACGTGAAGGATGACAAGGGCAACATTGTGAACTGGGGCTGCGAGACCGGCGGTCCGGGCGGGTTGATACGCGCGGGTTGGAGGCGCGACTCGATGAAGGCCGGCGATCAGGTCACAGTGGATGGATATCTGGCCAAGGACGGGTCGCACCTGGTGGATGCGCGCAACGTTACGCTGCCCGTTGGGCGCAAGGTTTTCGTCGGCACGCAGGGCGACGGCGGACCGACCAAGTAAGCCTAGCTGCTCTTGCGTCCTAAAGCACCGCTCTCAGGTTTCTTTTTCCGAGCTCCCGATTGAATGGTCCACCCGAACTCCTTCGCCATCCTGCGGACATACTTCTTTTCATATTTCCTCGGGTCGTGCGGAGCTTTCTGCATCACCGCAAACCTGTCCGCCTTAGAGGTCTCGACGATCTTGACCCGCACCTCGTCATTCATCCGCAAAGTGCGTCGCTGCCATCGCACCGATTCCTGGATGAGTAACATGAGGCCGGTCGCATTAAGAGCAACTCCTCTCCGGCCATGCTTGTTTTCCGTACAAGCCAAACCGAAAAGCAGCATTCCTTCCTCTAGCCCGGCGACACAGAGCCTCTTGCCATTCAATTGGATTTCAAATGCTCTCATGATAGGGCTCAACCTTTCGGCGGCTTCCGCCTCGCGCTTGGGATCGATGGTGACGTCTTCGCGCGCAAAGTGTCGAACAGAGCATCCAAATCGTCCACGCGATAATTCAGCATGAACGGCGTCCGGCTGGGTTCGAAGTATTCGGTACCCTTCTCAAACAACGCCCACACGGTCATACCGCGCCGACGCCGATGCCCGTCACTGCGCTTCTTTTGGAACCTCCGGACTATTGTGCATGTGTACCCGTGGGTTAAGATGGTATTTTACGATCATGCTGTCCATCGTCATCCCCATTCACAATGAGGAGCCGTCCATTTTGCCGCTCTACGACCGCTTGACGGCGGTGCTGGAGTCCATTCAAAAACCGTACGAAATTATCGTGGTGGATGACGCGTCGACGGATCGCAGCTTTGATCTGCTCGCAAATTTAGTGGAGACCGACGGCCGCTTGAAAGTGATCCGCCTGCGCCGCAATTTCGGGCAAACGGCCGCGCTTTCGGCGGGTTTCGACGAAGCCCAAGGCAACGTCATCATTTCGCTGGATGGCGACTTGCAGCACGCACCCGAGGATATCCCGGCGCTGCTCGCCAAAATCGAAGAAGGCTACGACATCGCAAGCGGTTGGCGCAAAGAACGCCTGGATAACGCAATCACCCGCAAGATTCCTTCCCGCATCGCTAATTGGCTGATGGCGAAATCCTCCGGCGTCGCGCTGCGCGATTTCGGAACCACCTTCAAGGCCTACCGCGCCGAGGTGCTCAAGGACATTAATCTTTACGGCGAGCTGCACCGTTTCATTCCCGCGCTCGCGAGCTTCTATGGCGCGCGCATCGCCGAGGTTCCTATCAGCAACACGCCGCGCGTGGCAGGCGATTCGCACTATGGGCTGGGCCGCACCTTCAACGTGATGTTCGACATCCTGACCATCAAGTTTCTGCTGAAATATTTCACCCGCCCGATGCACTTTTTCGGCCGCGTGGGATTGGCGGGATTTGTGCTCGGGTCCGTGATTCTTGGGACATTGGCGATCCAGAAGATATTCGGCCACGAATTGATGATGGTGGACCACGGGCCGCTGATGATCGCCGGCGGCTTGCTGCTGCTGGGAGGCCTGATGATGTTCAGCACCGGCCTGTTGGGAGAAGTGCTGATGCGAACGTATTTTGAAAGCCAGGGCCGCCGCATTTACGCGGTGCGCGAAGTCCGCTGCAGGCGTGAGCCGGTGGCGCCGGCGTAACCCTTCCAAGCATTCACACGAGTGTGGCGCTAAAGCGGGAAATGCGGCACGCAGGAGTGCGTGCGCCACAACGTCAGTGGGTGGACGCGAACTCGATCACCTTGCCGCTGAATCGGCGACGCCAGTAACTCTCGAAGAGACCAGTCATGGCCTCGCCCATGCCGGCATGCTCGAACACGATCGCGGTCCAGGTGGGCCGCGTGATCACCGGATCCAGCAGCGCCACCAATCCGCGCGCGCCATCGAATACCGCGAGTTTCATGGGCAGCGAATCGGTCTGGGCCACTTCCACGCCGGCCGACTCATAATCTCCCAGGTGCTGGCGATGCCCCACATCCAGCGTTCCGGCTTCAATCAGCAGCCGGCAGGTTGCCCCGCGCACGCGCGCCTGCTTCACCAATTGCTCATCCAGCGGATCCACCGCGTAAGGCGGCCGCGAAAATTCCAGATACTCCTGCCGGACATCGGAGAGCATACGGCGATATTGCAGTGCAATCTGCTCGGGGTCATTCACAATCCGCAGATACTCGAGGGTCCCGCGCTCGCCCTGTCCTTCCGAATACGACGCCGCCAGATCCACCACCAGGCTGTCGGCCATGCGGGTCTGATCGGTGAGCTCGCGCTGCAGCATCTGCGCCCGGCGAGCCAGGTAACTCGGCACCGCGAGGCTCGGCTCTACCGCCGAAAACAGCTTGGTCTTCTCCTGGACCACCTGCGCGAATCCCTTCTCTACCAGGCTATCCAGCACTTCATAAATCTTCTGGCGCGGCACATGCGCGCGGGCTGCCAGTTCGATGGCCTTGAAGCGCGGATGGCCGATCAGAACCAGGTACGAGCGCGCCTCGTAAGCGTTCAGGCCCAATTGTTGAAGCCTGCGCCAAAAGCGCTGAAAGTCCATCTCGGGTAGTTCAGTGGTCATTCGAACCATGAGCATATCAGATGGTAGTGCGCAGTTGGTTGTTGACCGGCTCAAGGGTGATATCATGCCTTATCTCGCCGCGATGAACCCACAGAGCTTGATTGCGCACTACCGCATCGCTTCTAAAATCGGCGCCGGTGGGATGGGCGAGGTCTATCGCGCCACCGACATGAAGCTCGGTCGCGACGTCGCCCTGAAGCTGCTGCCCGCCGATATGGCAACGGATCCCGAGCGGCTGGCGCGCTTCCGCCGCGAAGCTCGAGCGGTTGCCACGCTCAATCATCCGCACATCGTCACGATTTTCTCGGTGGAGGAGGCGGACGGCATTCACTTTCTCACGATGGAATTGGTGGAAGGCCAATCGCTCGACCGGCTGATCCCCGAGGGCGGCCTCCCAGTGGAGCGAATCGTGGAGATTGCCGGCGCCCTGGCCGAGGCGCTCGCCGCCGCGCACGAGAAAGGTATCGTGCATCGCGACCTGAAGCCCGCGAATGTCATGGTGACCGGCGACGGGCGCGTCAAGGTCCTGGACTTCGGCCTCGCCAAGGAAATGCGTCCGCACGATCCGGCCGACGCCACGCTGACCTCAGCAGGAAAGACTGCGGTGGGCGTGGTGATGGGCACGCCAGCTTACATGTCACCCGAGCAGATCACGGGGCGAGAGCTGGATCATCGCACCGACATCTTCTCGCTGGGCATTATCCTTTATGAGATGGCAAGCGGGCACCGCCCCTTCGAAGGCGCCTCCTCGGCCGAACTGGCCTCCGCGATTCTGCGCGACACGCCGCGTCCACTGAGCGAGATCCGGGGCGGCCCTGCGGCGGAACTGGGCCGGCTTATTCAGCGCTGCCTGGAAAAGCAAGCGCGTAACCGTTTTTCATCAGCGCGCGACGTCCGCGACGCGTTGCAGGCGCTGCCCCGCGATCCCACAGGATCAGCCTCGCGCGCAGTGGTTTCGCCCAGCCTGTCGCCGTCGATTGCGGTGCTGCCCTTCGTCAACAGGAGCGGCGATGCCGATAACGAATTCTTCAGCGACGGTCTCTCGGAGGACCTGATCAATGCACTCAGCCGGCTGCCCGGATTGCAAGTGGCTTCGCGGACTTCGGCCTTCCGCTTTCGCGGTAGCGATCTCGATATCCGGCAGATCGGCCGGCAACTGGATGTCGCCACCGTAGTGGAGGGCAGCGTCCGGCGGGCCGGCGCCAGGCTCCGCGTCACGGCGCAACTGGTCAGAGCGGACAACGGTTACCACCTCTGGTCCGAGCGCTACGATCGGCAGATGGCGGACGTCTTCGACATTCAGGACGAAATTGTAAAGTCCATCGTAGAGGCCGTGGTCCCCGCGTTGCTGGGCGATGCGGCTCACGCAGTCCAGCGGTCGACCGAAAACACCGAAGCCTACGAGCTGTACCTCAAGGGGCGTCATTATTGGCATCAGCGATCGCCGTCTACGCTGCGTCTCGCTATGCAATGCTTCGAGCAGGCTATCAAGCTCGATCCTGAATACGCGCTAGCCTACGCGGGACTCGCCGACTGCTACGGGATTCCTCGCGTGTACGGGTGGATTTCGGCCGAGGAGGGCCGCCCGAAAGCGCACGCCGCGATGACGAAAGCCATGACGCTGGCGCCCTCGGCATGGGAAGCAAACTTCTCGCGCGCCATCTATTGGTTCTACTTCGAGCGTAGCTGGCGCGAGTCTGAGCTCTACTTTAAGAAGGCCATCGAGATCAATCCTCGCTCGTCGCTCGCACAGGTGTATTACGGGGTGTTCCTGGCAGTGGACGGACGGGCCGAGGAGGCAGATCCGCACACCACTTTGGCCTGCCAGTTGGATCCGCTTTCACCGATCATCCACGCCCTCGCTGCGACAACGCTCTTCGTTGCCGCTCGTTTTGACGCGTCAGAACGTGCAGCGCGGCAGGCACTCGAGCTACAGCCCGATCATTTGATCGGTCTTTGGTTCCTAGGGCTGGCCCTTTGCAGTCTCGAACGCTACGAGGAGGCTGTTGGAGCGCTCGAACGCACCGTCACTCTTTCGCGTGCCCCGATTTTCGTGGGTCTCCTGGGTCTCGGATACGCCCGTGCAGGCCGTCACGACGACGCCAACCACCTACTACACGAGTTGGAGGATCGCGGCAGCCGGGGGGAATACATCCCCGCTATTGCACCGCTGTCGATCCATACCGGTTTAGGCGATATCCCTGGTATTCGGCAAGCTCTGGCCGCAGCGGCATTCGAGTCCACGCCCCCATTAACGTTACGCGGCAGCAGCGGTCCGTTCCTCGAGGCATTCCGGAGCGATCCGGAAATCAACCGGCTGCTACTCGAGCTGTACGGTTGGTAGCCAACTTTTGCGTCCGGCATACTGTTAGAATCCTGATAGATCGTCTTCATTGTTATGCCTGAACTACCTTCTACCCTTGGAGCGTTGAAAGACAGCAAATTTGGAGAGCGGCACCTGGGCGAACGGACCGTCAAAAGCGAGCTGCGCGAGAATCTGATCTGCAAGCTTCAGCGCGGTGACGACCTGTTCCCCGGCGTGGTCGGCTACGAAGATACCGTGATTCCTCAGATTGTGAACGCTGTCATGTCGCGGCACAATTTCATCTTGCTGGGACTGCGCGGACAAGCCAAGACGCGCATCATCCGCATGCTCACCGAGTTGCTGGACGAACGGCTGCCTTACATCGCCGGATGCGAAATCCGCGACAATCCGTTTCATCCCATCTGCCGCCGCTGCCGAGATCTGGTGGCCGAGCAGGGCGACAAGACTGCCATCGCCTGGCTAGACCGCGACCATCGCTACGTTGAAAAACTGGCGACTCCGGACGTCACCATTGCCGACATGATCGGCGACATCGATCCCATCAAGGCCGCGCGCGGCGGGCATGAATTGGGCAACGAGGCGACCGTCCACTACGGCTTGCTGCCTCGCGCCAATCGCGGCATTTTCGCGATCAACGAACTGCCCGATTTGGCCGGCAAGATCCAAGTGGGATTGTTCAACATCATGCAGGAAGGCGATGTCCAGATAAAAGGCTATCCGGTGCGCCTGCCGCTGGACGTCATGCTGGTGTTCACGGCCAATCCGGAAGATTACACCGCGCGCGGCAAAATTATCACGCCGCTCAAGGATCGCATCGGCAGCGAGATTCGCACCCACTATCCGCTGACCGTCGAGCAAGGCCTTTCCATCACCAGGCAGGAATCCTGGGTGGAACGCGAGTCGCCGATACGCATCGAAGTCCCGCAATACATTCGCGAGATCGTCGAGCAGCTGGCGTTCCTGGCACGCGAAGACAAGCGCGTGGACAAGCGGTCCGGCGTTTCCCAGCGGCTGCCGATTTCGGCGCTGGAAAACGTCATCTCGAACGCCGAGCGGCGCGCGCTGAAATCCCGCGAGGATCTGGCGGTGCCGCGCGTGCTGGATATTTACGCCGCGCTGCCATCCATTACCGGCAAGCTGGAGCTGGAATACGAAGGCGAACTGAAGGGCGGCGACAACATCGCGCGCGAGCTGATCCGCGCAGCCGTCGGCAAAGTGTACACGGGCTCGTTTGAGGGCGTGAACGTTTCTCAAATCGTGCAATGGTTTGAGCTGGGAGGGTCGCTCAAAATCGACGAGTCGGTGGATTCGGCAAATGTCGTCAAGCAACTCGCCAAAATCCAGGGCCTGATGGAGAAAACCGGAGCGCTCGGACTAGGAGCCAGCGAGCCGGATGCTCTGCGCGCCTCGGCCGCCGAGTTCATCCTGGAAGGCCTGTACGCTCATCGCCGCATCAGCCGCAACGAAGAAATGGGATTCACGGCCGGCGAGCGCAAGCGCGAACCACCGGAGGGCGGCGAAGGCGGCCGGCGGCCGCCTCGTAAGCAGTTTAATTAGGAACGCAGCAGTTTAGCTAAGGAAGCGAGCAGTCATGAAATGGATTAATTACTCCCGTTTCACCGGCGACGATTTCGGCCTCAGCTCCGAAGACCTTCTCAAGGCCCTGTCTGACTTCTTCCTCGAGAGCGGATTTCAGAACCAGTACATGGGCTTCAGCGAGTGGAATCAGCACACGCTCGAAGACTTGAAGAACGCTCTGCAGCGAGCCATTGAGCAGGGCGAGATGTTCGATCCCGATCAAGCCCAGCGCATCCAGCAGGCGCTCGAAAACATGTCGCCGGAGCAGATGGACGATCTGATGAACCGCCTGGTCCAGAAGCTGGTGGACGATGGCTATATCAACACCGATCAGCCGCAAGCGAGCGAAAGCGGCCCCGGCGGAACGGGCAACGCCGATCGTCAAGTGGACGTTAAGATTACGGACAAATCCATTGACTTCCTCGGCTTCAAGACGCTCAAGGATCTGCTCGGATCGCTCGGGAAATCCAGCTTTGGCGCGCATGACACGCGCGATCTGGCGACCGGCGTCGAGACCAGCGGCGCGGCAAAAGCTTACGAATTCGGCGACACGCTGAACCTGGATATCAGCCAGACGCTGTTCTCGGCGATTCAGCGCGAGGGCCTGAAGGTTCCGGTCAATCTCGAATATTCTGACCTGCACGTGCACCAGTCCGAATATCAAAGCTCTTGCGCCACGGTGCTGATGCTGGATTGCAGCCACAGCATGATCCTGTATGGCGAGGATCGCTTCACGCCGGCCAAAAAAGTTGCGCTCGCGCTGGCGCACTTGATCCGCACGCAATATCCGGGCGACAGCCTGCGCGTTGTTCTTTTTCACGATTCCGCCGAGGAATTGCGAATTTCCGAGCTGGCCCGCGTGCAAGTGGGTCCCTACTACACCAACACGCGCGACGGCCTCATCCTGGCGCAGCGGCTGCTCAACCAGGAAAAGAAGGACATGAAGCAGATCATCATGATCACCGACGGCAAACCGTCGGCGCTGACGCTGGAAGACGGGCGCATGTACCGCAACGCCTTCGGCCTGGATCCGCTGGTGATCAGCAAAACGCTCGAAGAGGTGGGCCGCTGCAAGAAGCAGGGCATCCTGATCAACACCTTCATGCTCGCGAGCGATTTCGGCCTGGTGAACTTCGTGCAGAAAGTCACCGAGCTGTGCCGCGGCAAGGCGTACTTCACGACGCCGTATAATCTGGGGCAATATTTGCTCATGGATTATATGAACCGCAAGACGCGGACCATTCACTAGCCACAACCGCTTGCTCACGCGCGCGGCTGGGTAGCGCGTTGCTCGGCCGCGATTGTCCCCGGCTATTCTGTCGTTTTACAAAGACTATAGCGTTTTTGAATGACACTGCCGGAAGAGATCCCGGGCATGATGGCCACCCTGGCCTGCTATGAGGGCTTGTTTGGCCCCTACCATCCCCAAACGCTGGCCCTGACCACTTCCCTGGCGATCGCCCTCTGCACTTCAGGTAATTCGGCGGAAGGCAGGCGATTGCTCGAACGAGCGATCGGAGATCTCACGAAACATCACGGCAGGCATCATCCGGTTCTGATTCGTGCTCTGGAGGCCTGGTTCGCGGTCTCAGGACCGGAGAGCGACGTGCCCACAAATCCATCCCGCTCCTCCGCGCTTATTTCTTGAGCAGTTCGGGGAAATGCTCTTTCGTCTTTTCGACTTTTGGCTCCGCCACGCTCGCCACGTACGGGTTGTGCGGATTTCGGCTGCAGTAATTCTGGTGATATTCTTCCCCAGGATAGAAAGCCGTCAGTGGAGTGACTTCAGTCACGATCGGTGAGCGGAAAACTTTGGCCTGGTCCACTTGTTGGATGTAAGCTTCAGCGATCCGCTTCTGCTCGGCGTCGGAATAAAAAATCGCCGATCGATACTGGGTTCCGTGGTCGTGTCCCTGCCGATTGAGCTGCGTGGGGTCGTGCGCTACGCTGAAGAAGATCTTCAGCAGTTGCCCGTAGGAAATCTTGGTGGGATCGTAGGTGATCTGGATCGCCTCGGCGTGCCCGGTTCTGCCGCCGCACACGGCTTCATAGTTGGCCGTCGCGCGCTCGCCGCCGGAGTATCCGGAAACCACTTTTTCCACTCCCTCAATCTGCACGAAAACGGCCTCGGTACACCAGAAACAGCCTCCGGCCAGCACCGCGGTCTGTTTCGCGCCGGAAGCGCCGGGCGCATCAATTACGGGATCGGGGAAGTCTGAAGCGAGCATCTATTTGAAACGGTAACACAGCTCTTTCGGCCCATTTCGGACGTTGCGAAAACGTGGTATCGTCTGTTCTAGCTGACACTGCCGCCCAGCGCTACGGGCAGCGGCGCGTCACCAAGTAAAGGAGCAACGTTATGGCATCTGTATTGTCCTCTCCCTCTAAAAATCAAGTCGCCGTTTCAGCGACTAAACTTCTGATAAATAATCGATGGGTGAACAGCCTGTCCGGCAAGACGTTCGCCACCATCAATCCGACCACCGGCGAAGAAATTTGCCAAGTGGCTGAAGCCGACGCCGCGGACGTAGATCTGGCGGTGAAGGCGGCGCGCGCTGCTTACGACCAGGGCCCGTGGCATAAGACTTCCGGACCCGAGAGAGCGCGGCTGCTGAACAAGCTGGCCGATCTCATCGAAAAGAATGCCGATGAACTGGCGCGCCTGGAATCCATGGACAACGGCAAGCCGCTCGGGATGGCGAGGAATGTGGATGTCGCGGCCACCATCGGCTGCTATCGCTATTTCGCCGGCTGGGCGGATAAGGTGATGGGCAAGACCATACCGATCGAAGGCCCGTTTTTCTGCTACACCCGTCACGAATCCATCGGAGTGTGCGGGCAGATCATCCCTTGGAATTTTCCGATGTTGATGCAAGCCTGGAAGCTCGCGCCCGCGCTGGCTACGGGCAACACCATCGTGCTGAAACCCGCCGAGCAGACTCCGTTGTCGGCGCTTCGCATCGGCGAGTTGATTCTGGAAGCCGGCTTCCCGGAAGGTGTGGTCAACATTCTTCCGGGCTTTGGCGAGACGGCGGGCGCCGCGATCGCGAACCACATGGACGTGGACAAAGTTGCGTTCACCGGTTCCACCGAAGTGGGGCATCTGATCATGCAAGCCGCGGGCAAGTCCAATTTGAAGCGCGTCTCGCTGGAACTGGGCGGCAAAAGCCCGAATATCGTGTTTGCCGACGCCGATATGGATCAGGCCATCGAAGGCTCGCACATGGGACTGTTCTTTAATCAGGGCCAGGTGTGCTGCGCCGGATCGCGCGTGTTCGTCGAAGACAAAGTCTATGACCGCTTCGTGGAAGAGAGCACCTCGCGCGCCAAAAAGAGGACCGTGGGCGATCCGTTCGATGCAAGCACGGAGCAAGGTCCGCAAGTGGACAAAACGCAACTCGATCGCGTTTTAGGATACATCGAGTCCGGCCAAAACGAGGGCGCGAAGCTGAACTGTGGCGGTGGACGCGTGGGAGATCGCGGGTACTTCGTGGAGCCGACCATATTCTCCGACGTTCAGGACAACATGAAGATCGCTCGCGAGGAAATCTTCGGGCCGGTGATGAGCATCATCCGCTTCAAGAACCTGGATGAAGTGATCGATCGCGCCAACAAGACCGTCTACGGGCTGGCTGCGGGCGTTTGGACGAAGGATGTCAGCAAAGCTCTGGCGATCGCCAACAATGTTCGTGCCGGCACGGTGTGGGTGAACTGCTATAACGTGCTGGACACGGCCGCTCCGTTTGGCGGCTTCAAACAGTCCGGAATCGGGCGCGAGCTCGGCGAGTACGGCTTGCAGCAATACACGGAAGTGAAAACTGTAGTCGTGAAGCTATAACGGCAAGCGGGGCTGGCGTGTTTCTGCGTCGGCCCCGAACATCCTATGCAAGCAACCGCCACTGACCAACTACTCGACCCCTCTGTCTGGGAAAAGCGATATTTCGATGGCGCGTGGGAGATCGCGCCCGTCACCATCCAGGTCCGCGAACCCGCGACAGGTATTGAATTGGGTGTTGCAGGCGCCGGCACCCCTGAACTGGCGGTAGAGCTAACCGAGCGGGCAGCGCGCGCTCAACCCAAGTGGGCCGAGACCCCGCCTGACGAGCGAGCGCGCATTCTCCGTCAAGCGGCCCGGCTGATTGAGGACAATACTCCGGAGATCATGAGCTGGATCATTCGCGAAACCGGCGGCGTCACTGCCAAAGCCGGGTACGAAGTCGCGATGGCCATCGGAGAGCTATATCATTCGGCCGCGCTGTTAACGCAGCCGATCGGCGAGATCCTGCCTTCGGCGGACCCGGAGCGGATGAGCCTGGCCCGCCGCGTTCCAGTAGGCGTCGTGAGCGTCATCACCCCCTGGAATGTTCCGCTGGTGCTCTCCATGCGTTCCGTTGCGCCGGCGCTCGCGCTCGGAAATGCCGTGGTCTTGAAGCCCGATCCGCAAACTCCGATCTGCGGCGGCTTTCTTTTGGCGCGCGTATTCGAAGAAGCAGGCGTGCCTCCGGGCGTGTTCGCGGTTTTGCCGGGCGGCGCCGAAGTGGGCGAAGCTCTGGTGACGGCTCCCGTCGTTCGCCTGGTAACGTTCACCGGTTCGAGCGCGGTTGGGCGGCGCGTCGGCGAACTTGCCGGACGCAATCTCAAGAAAGTGTCGCTCGAACTTGGCGGCAACAGTCCCATGCTCGTCCTGGACGATTGCGATCTCGACGCTGCCAGTTCGGCCGGCGCTTGGGGATCGTTCCTGCATCAGGGCCAGGTCTGCATGGCCACCAGCCGCCACATCGTTTTGCGCAGCGTTGCGGACGCGTATTTGCAAAAGCTGGCGGCGCGAGCGGCGGCGCTCCCGGTGGGGGATCCATTTCGCAGTGAAGTAGCTATCGGTCCGCTCATCAACGAAAAGCAGCTCAACCGCGTGCACGGCATTGTTACGGACTCAGTGGCCGCAGGCGCGAATCTGGTGACGGGCGGCACGCATGATGGGTTGTTCTACAAGCCGACCGTACTCGGCAATGTGGCCGCCAACACCCGCGCCTTTCAGGAAGAGATCTTTGGACCTGTTGCGCCCGTGACCATCGCCGAGGACGAAGATCACGCCATTGAACTGGCCAATCAAACCGGCTACGGCCTGGCAGCCGCCGTGCAAACCGGTTCGGTGGAGCGCGGAATGCGCGTCGCGCGCAAGCTGAAGGCCGGGATGGTTCACATCAACGATCAGACCATCGCCGATCATCCCGGAATACCGATGGGCGGCATGGGCCAGTCCGGCAACGGCGCGCGGTTCGGCAGCACGACGAATCTGGACGAGTTCACCGAGTGGCAATGGGTGACGGTGAGCGGGAAGCCTGCGCGGTATCCGTTTTAGCGGGTTTCAAATCGAATCTTTTGCAGCGCCGCGGCGTCCGTGGGAAGTTCCTTCGATCCAGCTGGAAACCCGTTGAACCCGAGCACAAAAGCCAGAATATCGGCATTCTCCTGGCGGCTCAATTTTCCTGGTTGATCGGCGGGCATGGATGATTGCATCTTTTCGAACAGGTCGTCGGCGGTTTGTCCGTTCCAATTGCCTTTGAAGTCGGGGCCTGCGAGTGGAGGCGCTTGACCGCTGCCATCCAACGCATCGCCATGGCACGACGCGCACTGCTTGCTGTAGAGCGTCTTGCCGCGGCTGGCTTGTTCCTGAGTGTAAACGCCATCCCATACGGACGCCGCTTGTTGCGCGTAAAGCATTGTGCTTAGCAAAAGGGGTAGCCCGTTCGCGATTTTCACTCTGCTACTATTTTAGGCGATGAATCGCTTACCCCTCGCCCTTGGATTACTCGTCGCAAGCATCGCGGCGGCAGCTCCGCAGGCCTGTGATCCCGACAATGGCGGCATCACGCTTCCCACGGGCTTTTGCGCGCTGGTGGCCGCCGACGACCTGGGTCCCGCACGGCATATGATCGTTGCGCCCAACGGCGACCTTTACGTCGCACTCCAGACGGGAGCGAAAGGAACCGGCGGAGGTGTCGTCGCGTTGCGCGATACCAAGGGCGACGGCCACTTCGACATGAAAGAAACCTTCGGCGAAGGCAGCAGCACCGGCATCGGGCTGAGGAACGGCTATCTGTACGTCGCCAAGGTGAATTCCGTCGAGCGTTACAAGATGACGCCCGGCCAATTGAAGCCCACCGGCGCGGCCGAAGTCGTAGTCAGCGGTTTGGAAGGAGTGCGCCAGCACGGCGACAAGGGGCTCACGTTCGATGGCAAAGGCTCGCTGTATGTCAACGTCGGCGCGCCCTCGAACGCCTGTCAAACCAAGGATCGCACGGCGAAATCTCCCGGTCAGGATCCCTGCCCCATCCTGGAAAAACACGGCGGCATCTGGAAGTTCGACGAGAACAAGCTCGGGCAGAAGCAGGAAGACGGCGTGCGTTTTGCGACCGGCTTGCGTCAGATGCCGGCTATCACCTGGCATGACGGCGCGTTGTATATCGCCATGAACAATCGCGATCAGCTCGACATTATGTGGCCCGGCGAGTTCACCGCGGAAGAAAACGCCGACCGCCCCGCCGAGCCTTTATACCGCGCCGTGCAGGGCTCCAACTTCGGCTGGCCCTATTGCTTTTATGATTACGGCCAGAAAAAGTTTTTCACCAACCCCGAATACGGCGGAGACGGCAAGACGTCGGATCGTTGCGGCTCGTTCACGCCGCCCGTCGTCGCCTTCCCCGCCCATTGGGCACCGGTGGACATCATGTTTTATTCCGGCAAAGAGTTCCCGAAGAAATACGATGGCGGCGCGTTCATCGCGTTTCACGGATCCTGGAATCGCGCGCCGCTGCCGCAAGCCGGCTACAACGTGACCTTCCAACCCTTCTCGAACGGAAAGCCGTCGGGTAACTTCGAAGTATTCGCGAGCGGCTTCACCGGAAAAAATCCGCTCATGAACCCCACCGACGCCGTCGCGCGGCCCGATGGAGTGGCCGAAGCGCCGGATGGTTCGCTCTATATTGGCGACAGCCAGAAGGGCAAGATCTGGCACGTGTACTATCGAGGGAAATAGTCATTGCCTCGGCTGTCACCAGCCGAAATTGCTGACCACGAAATAAACCACTGGCAGCGCGAATAAACTACTGTCCAAGCGATCCAGCCAGCCGCCGTGCCCAGGCAACAGATTGCCGCTATCCTTCACGCCCGCGCCGCGCTTGATGGCCGATTCGCACAGGTCGCCGAACTGGCCGGCTACATTTGCGATCACTGTCAGCATCAGCGCCCCGGCCAACGGAACCATCTTCAATAAGGAGGGAAAATAGAACGAGCCATAAACAACCGACGCGAGCGTGGAAGCGATGGATCCCTCCCATGATTTTCCCGGGCTCACGCTCGGCGCAAGCTTATGGCGTCCGATCAGTCGTCCGACATACAATGCCGCTATATCGCCCGCCCAGTTCAGCGAAAGCGCGAAAAACAGCCAATAAGGATTGATCGCCCGCAGTTCCACGCCGCATCGGAGGGTCCCGAAAACATACGCCACTCCCAGCAACAACGCTGCGGCATCCGGCAGCGCCCGGGCCATCTCTTGCGACCGCAATGCCAGCGCCAGCGCGAGTATTGCCACCAAAACAAAAAACGCGCCGGCCTTGCCCGGCAGCAGCAACACCAACAGCCCGGCTACGTATCCGAACAAGCCCGGCTTTCGGACTCCGTGCAACGCCGCCAGTTCGCTGTACTCGCGGAAGCACAGCACTGCCACGGCCGCGATGGTAACCAGAAACGCCCATTGCGGCGCCCAGAGCGTGACGTAACAAAAAAAGGGGATCAGGATGAGCGCCGTGACGACGCGCTTCATCGCGCTAGCGTGCCGGCCACTTCAACCCACTCGGTTTCCGCCGGACCGGCCGGACTCAAGCCGCCAAACCGCCGGTCGCGCTTCTGATAATCCAGAATCGCGTGCAGCAGATCCGCGCGCCGGAAATCGGGCCACAAAGTTTCCGTGACGTACAACTCGGCATAAGCGATCTGCCACAACAAAAAGTTGCTGATGCGCATCTCGCCCGAGGTCCGGATCAAAAGATCGGGATCGGGCAGCCCCGCTGTGTAGAGGCGCGACGCGATGGCCTGCTCGTCGATACGCAAATCGCGCAGCCGACCTTCCAGACGCGCGTCGTCGATGATAGCGTTCAGAGCATCCACGAGTTCCGCCCGCCCGCTGTAGTTGATGGCCAGGTTCAGGTACATGCCGCTGTTCCCGGCAGTCGCGTCGATTACGGTTTCCAGTTCTTCCCGCACCGGCGCGGGAAGCTGGTCCATGCGGCCCATGCACGTAAATCGGATCCCATTGCGCTGGATTTCCGGCAGCTCACGGCTCAAATAAAGCCGCAGCAGACGCCATAAAGTGTCGACCTCGGCGCGCGGGCGCTTCCAATTTTCGGCCGAGAACGCGTACAGCGTTAACGCCTTGATCCCGAGCCGCGTGCACGTCTCCACGGTGGACCGCACCGCGTCAACGCCCGCTTTGTGCCCGGCCACGCGCGGAAGATTCCGGCGGCGAGCCCAGCGCCCATTGCCGTCCATGATGATTGCGATGTGAGCCGGCAACCGAGCGGGATCAATCGAGCTAAGCAGTTCGTTCATCGGGCCAAACCGCTATGGTACACCGGATCGGCGCGACAGCGTTGTCGATTGAGCGTGCAGAGCCAGAGCTTTCTTGGCGGTGGTGCTTACCGGAACATCCCCCAGGCTGCTCTTCTCGATCCATCGAAACCCGTTCGGAGGGGAAGGGACGCTAGCCCGACAAACCTCCACAAGATAAGTGGTGTTTACGATGGTGTGTCGAAAAGTCCCGGCAAAATCAGTCACCTTCGCGTCGGGGAGTTGCTCGCGTTCGGGAAGCTCCCAGAATTGGGCCAGGCGCGAGCTTTCGGCCGGACGCTGCCAGAAAAGCACCTTGCCCGCCTTTTCAATGACCAGCAGTTTCTTCGCGCGCTGATCGGCGCTGGGACGCGCGCCGCGTACCGGCAATTGATTTTCCAGCCCCTGTTTACGCGCCTCGCAGTACAACCGGATGGGACAGCGCTCGCATAACGGCCGCTTGGGGAGGCAAACCGTCGCGCCCAACTCCATCATCGCCTGATTGAATTCTCCGGGACGCCTGCGATCCAGCAGCCGCTCTGCGAGCGCCCGCAAACGCTTTCGAACGGTCTCCGATTTTATGTCTCCCAGCTCCGGCGCCAGGCGGCTCAATACCCGCGCGACATTTCCATCCATCACCGCGTGCGGCAATCCGAAAGCGATGCTCGAAACCGCGGCCGCCGTGTAGTCGCCCACTCCAGGCAGCTCTCCGAGCGACGAGTGATCGCGCGGAAATTCGCCCCGTTCCACAATATTTCTGGCAGCCTTTTGCAGGTTGCGCGCGCGCGAGTAATAACCCAAACCAGCCCAGGCCGCCAGTAGATCTTGCTCCTCGGCGCCGGCGAGCGTCTGCACATCCGGGAACCGCGCCAGAAACCGCGCATAATAAGGAAGCACGGCGGCCACGCGCGTTTGCTGCAACATGATCTCGGAAATCCAAATCCGATAGGGATCCGCGGTCCGCCGCCATGGCAGATCGCGTTTGTGCTTGCGATACCACGCTAACAGCCGCCGTCGAATCCCACCCGAATCTGGCGTGTTCGTTTGAACCATCTGGGAACGAGTATACTGGCACCAGATTCGTGAGCGGGCGCATTCTTCGCAGATATATCTGGAGCGGCTTTCTTCTGCTGGCGATTTCGCTCGCCGCGATGGTTCTATATGTGGCCACCCACGGCGCCGCCAGCGGGGATGAACTGTGGCGTTCGCTGGCCTTTGCGTCGTTAGTGACCCTGGCGGCCGCCGGTTTGCTGGCGTTTCTCTTCGCCCTGACCTTTTCCCACCGCATCTCCCAAATTCGGGCCTATGCGGAGCGCTTGCTCGATCCCCCCAACCTCGAGCAGGAGCTGCCCTCGGGCGACGACGACTTGGGCCTGCTGGCGCGTTCCCTCCAGCGCACCGCCCCGCGCATCCGCGAGTTGGTGGAGAGCCTCAAATTGGAAGGCGCCCGCCGCGAAGCGATCCTCGTGAGCATGCTGGAGGGCGTGCTCGCGGTCGACAAGGATCTGCGCGTTACCTTCTGCAATCAGTCCTTCGCCCGTACCATCGGCGCACGACTTCCCGTGATTCCGGGCATGCCGCTGGCTGAATTGGTGCGCGACCCCGGATTGCGCGAGATCATGACCACCGTCCTCGCTACCGGAGAACGCGTGGAACGCCGGCTCACTCTGGCGGCTGCCAGTGCGCACTCCTTCGAGGTGCTGGCCGGGCCGATGGGAGGTCCGCCGTCGCGGGGCGCCCTCGCGATTTTGCACGATGTCACAGAGCTCGAACGCCTGGAACGCGTCCGCAAGGATTTTGTCGCCAACGTCTCGCACGAACTACGAACCCCGCTCACCGCCATCCGAGGCTACTCAGAAACGCTGCTCGACGGCGGCCTCGAGGACCTGCAGAACAACCGGCGCTTCGTCGAAATCATCTTGGCGCAAGCCACCCGGCTCAGCAACATCGCAGCCGACCTGTTGTCGCTCTCCGAGCTGGAATCCAGCGGAGCCACCGCGCCGCCCCATCCGGTCTCCATCCGCGACGCGCTGGAATCCGCGGTGCGCACCGTGGAATCCGCCGCGCGTCTGCAAGGCGTCAAGCTGATCTGCGAAAAACTGGAAGACGTCAAGGTCGTCGGCCATGAACTGCGGCTGGAACAGATCTTCGTCAACCTACTCGATAACGCGGTCAAGTTCAACCGCCCGAGCGGAGAAGTGCAGATCGAAATGCGATCCAAGGATGGAAAGGTCAGCATCCTTATTGGAGACACCGGCATCGGCATCCCGTCCGAGGATCTGCCGCGCGTCTTCGAGCGCTTCTATCGCGTCGACAAAGCGCGATCGCGCGCTATGGGCGGCACGGGCCTGGGCCTTTCCATCGTCAAGCACGCCGTCGAGCAGATGGGCGGAACTATCAGAGTCGACAGCCGCTTAGGCGAAGGATCGGAGTTCACCATCGAGCTCCCGACTGCCTAATCTAACGTTGTAACCGGATATTAACCCATTAGTCATTTATCGCTAATGCCATCCCGCTATCCTCCGTTAAGCGGTCGCAACACAATTGCCGCTTCGCTTTGGAAAACAAATCTTGAAAACCCTACTTGGGATGGAGACGATGAAAGTAAAAACGCTTGGAAATGTGATTTGCTCCGCGGTTTTTTTGGCCGCGTCGCTGTGGGGACAATCAACGGCGCCAAGTCCAGCCAGCAGCCCTGATCTTGATACGCTGAAAGCGCAACTAGCCGCGCAACAGAAGCAGATCGATCAGTTGAAACTGGCGCTGGCGGACCAGATGAAGCTCATCCAGAAGGCGACCACCGCCGCGCCCCTTCAACCGGGTCAGGACACTGTCGCTTTACCGCGCGACAAAGCCCTGGGAGACGTCGCCAGCACCACGCCCATTATTCCTTCGATCGCGCCCGCCGCCAGACCGGTCTTGAGCGGGGGGCAGCCTGCATCCGCGTCCAGCAATCCATGCGACGGCCCTCCGGACGGAAATGCAGTGCCGCCTTATTTGCGGCTCGGTAGCGTTTGCATCACCCCGGTTGGGTTTGTGGACGCGACCTTCGTGTGGCGAGACAAAAACGCAGCTTCGGGTATCGGAAGCAATTTCGGTAGCGTTCCCTACAACAACACGGTCAACGGAAACCTTTCTGACAGCCGCTTCAGCATCCAGAACTCCCGGCTCGGGCTGCGCGTCGATGGAGACTGGATGGGCACTCACTTCATTGGCTATAACGAGTTCGACTTCCTGGGAACCAGCGGCGCAACCAACCTCAACACTACCAACGGCGGCATCGTTCCCCGGCTTCGCCTATTTTGGTTGGACGCAAGGCATGGCGGCTGGGAGTTTCTGGCTGGCCAAAGCTGGAGCATGCTGACGCCGAACCGCTTTGGGATCTCCCCGCTGCCGGCCGATATCTTCTACTCGCAAGTGATGGACGTGAACTATATGGCGGGCTTGACCTGGACACGTCAGCCCGGATTCCGCGTCGTCTACCACGCCGGCGATAAGCTGGCGTTTGGCCTCGCGGCTGAAGAGTCCGATCAATACATTGGCGGTTCTTCGGGCGGTTCTTCAATCGTCCTCCCGGCCGCCTACACTACTCTCGCGGGCACGCAGCTAGACAACGCGACCTATAGTAATCCTTATGCCGGGCCGCAGCTCACGCCCGACTTCATTGGCAAGATCGCCTTCGACCCGACGTCCCGGTTCCACGCCGAAGTCGCCGGTGTTGTGAGCAGCTTCAAAGTCCTGAACATAGCGAATCTATCGGCGGGACAAACCAGCACCAAAGCCGGCGGAGGTATTCAGGCCGGGTTCAACGTCGAAGTCCTCCCGGGCTTCCGGCTCATCACCACTAACTTCTGGGGTGACGGCGAGGGTCGGTACCTGTTCGGCCAAGCTCCGGACGTGGTTGTGAACGCCAATGGCTCCATTAGCCCGCTGCATGCCGGCGGCACCGTGGATGGTTTCGAAGCCCGATTCGGCAAACTCCTGTTGTTCGCCTATTACGGCGGCATCTACATCGACCGCGATACTGTAATTGATGTCACCGGGAAACCGGTCGGTTACGGTTATACCGGTTCAGCCAACAGCCAGAACCGCGCCATTCAGGAAGGCACCTTCGGCTTCAACCAGACCATTTGGGCCAACCCGCGTTACGGCGCTATCAATCTCATTGGTCAATATGAGTACTTGACGCGTGCCCCGTGGTACGTGGCCCCGAATTCCCCGGTTGATACCCACGACAACACCGTCTACTTCGACGTCCGCTACACGCTGCCCGGCAGCATGCCTAAGTTTTAAGACCAGGCCGAGACTATTCTAGTGGTATCGGGGCGGCACAAACCGCCCCGCGAAGCGAAAGGATTGAGTTCATGAAGACATCGCTGATTTGGAACACGACGCTTTGGATCGCCGTGTTCACGGCTGCCGGAACAATGGCGGCCTCAGCCGAAACCATCAATGCGGCGGGGGCCACCTTCCCCGCCCCTATTTATCAAAAGTGGTTTGAAGAGTTTCACAAAGCCCACCCGGATATCCAGATCAACTACCAGGCCATCGGCTCGGGCGGCGGAATCCGGCAGCTCACCGAAGCCACGGTGGATTTCGGCGCCTCCGATATGCCTATGACCAATGACGAGCTGTCGAAGGTCTCGAAATACAAAGTGCTGCATTTCCCAACCGTGCTGGGCGGCATCGTCCCAACCTATAACGTCCCGGGCGCAGCCTCGCTAAAGTTCTCAGACGCCACTCTATCCGGCATCTACCTGGGCAGCATAAAGAAGTGGAACGATGCGGCGCTGAAGAAGGACAATCCAGGCGTGAATCTTCCCAACGAAGATATCACCGTCGTTCACCGCTCGGATGGCAGCGGTACCAGCTTCGTGTTCACCGACTATCTCGCGAAGGTCAGTCCGGAGTGGAAATCAAAAGTAGGCGTCAATACGTCCGTGAACTGGCCGGTCGGGTTGGGCGGCAAGGGTAACGAAGGCGTGGCCGGCTTGGTAAAGCAGACCCCGTTTTCCATTGGCTACGTCGAGCTAATTTACGCCGTGCAGAACAAAATGGAGTATGGTCTTCTCAAGAATGCGGCCGGTAATTTCGTCAAAGCCGATTTCAACACCGTCTCCGATGCCGCGGCCGGCGCTGCCAAGGATATGCCGGCCGACTTCCGCGTTTCCATCACCAACGCTCCCGGCAAAAACGCCTATCCACTGTCGAGCTTCACCTGGCTGCTGATCCCGGACAAATTCACCGACCAAACGAAGAAAAAATCGATCGTCGACTTCCTGCAATGGATGTTGACCACTGGCCAGGCGGATGCGCAGGCGCTCAGCTACGCTCCGCTCCCCAAATCGATCGTCGCCCAGGAACAAAAGCAGATCGCTTTGATAAAGTAAGAAGTCCTACATGGGAACAGCCGTCGTCACCGCGCCGCCCCAATCGCGTGCGCGGAATCTCGGGAAGTTATTCCGGGATGGGGATCAGATCACCCATTTCGTCACGTTCCTCTTCGCCGCCAGCGTTTTTCTGGTCACCGTATTTCTGGTATATGAGCTCTGGATTCACTCCGGCCCCTCGCGGGCGAAGTTCGGATTCGGGTTCCTGACGAGCCGGACCTGGGACCCCGTGGCCGACCAGTTCGGCGCGCTGCCCTTTATCTACGGAACCGTGCTGACGTCCTTCCTGGCACTGCTGATCTCGGTGCCGCTGGGTGTCGGCGCGGCCATTTTCCTGGCCGAATTGGCTCCGCCCAGGTTCTCCAACATCTGTACGTTCCTGGTAGAGCTGCTGGCCGCGGTGCCCAGCGTCATTCTCGGCCTGTTGGCCATCTTTACTCTGGTGCCGATCATGCGCCAGTCTATCGAACCGTTTCTCAAGCACACGCTCGGCTATCTCCCCCTGTTCCAGGGACCAGCGTATGGAGTCGGCTATCTAACTGCCGGCATCATCCTGGCCATCATGACCTTCCCGTTCATCATTTCCATCTCGCGTGAAGCGCTGCTGGTCGTTCCGCGCGAACAACGCGAAGCTGCGCTGGCCCTGGGTGCAACCAAATGGGAGTCCACCTGGCAAGTCGTCGTACCGTATGCCCGGCTCGGGATTATTGGATCGGTCTTTCTCGCTTTGGCGCGCGCCTTGGGAGAGACCATGGCCGTCACCATGGTGATCGGCAACAACACCGGCATCCACACTTCCCTGCTTTCGCCCGGCTATACCATCGCCGCCATCATTGCGAATGATTTTAGCGAAGCCAGCGGAGATATGTATCTCAGTTCCCTGGTCGAACTCGGGTTGGTTCTGTTCGCGCTCACCATGGTCCTGAATGCCGCCGCGCAATTGTTAATCATCGCCACCACGGGGAAGGGATCGAAGCAACCTTAATGAATCGCATCGCTTTATGAATAGGATAGCCCGGCGCAACATCGTGAATAATGTCATGCTGACGGTCACCGGCATCTGCACCGTAGTCACGGTCTCGGTTCTGTTCTTGATCCTGGGCTATCTGGTGGTAAACGGCTGGCGCTCGGTGGACTGGAACTTCTTCACCAAACTACCCCTGTCCCCCGGCGAAGCCGGCGGAGGCGTTGCCAACGCCATCGTGGGTAGCGGCGTGGTGGTCTTAATCGCCATGGTCATTGGCATTCCGGTGGGATTCCTAGGCGCCATCTACCTGGCCGAGTTCGGCGGCAAAACCGTGCCCATGCTGATCCGTTACACGGCCGACCTGCTCAACGGCGTGCCGTCCATCGTCATCGGAATCTTCGCCTGGACCGTCATCGTGGTGCCCATGCATCATTTTTCAGCTTGGGCCGGCGGCTTCGCCTTGAGCCTCATGATGATCCCTATCGGCCTGCGCGCCACCGAGCAATTCCTCAGAGGCGTCCCCAATTCGCTCCGTGAAGCTTCACTCGCCTTAGGCGCAAGCAAAACCCGCACTATCATCTCGGTGATTGTGCCCGCGGCTAGACAAGGCATCCTCACGGGCATGATTCTCGGCGTGGCTCGCATTGCGGGAGAAACCGCGCCTTTGCTGTTCACCAGTCTCAACAATCAATACTGGGCCAAATCACTGAACGAACCCACGGCCGCGCTTCCCGTGCTCATTTACAATTACGCGATCTCGCCTTACGAAGACTTGCATCGTCAAGCCTGGGCCGCCGGCCTGGTGCTGCTGGTGCTGGTCTTGATCGCCAACATCGCATCTCGCTGGGTGCTCTCTCGCGGAACTACCGCGCAAAGGGGATAGTAATCTAAAAGTATGGCAGCCACACCGGAATCGGCCAAAATGAGTGAAAGCCCCGCCCCCCCGCCTGAACCCTCCGGCGTACCGCCAACGGCCGCCGGAAAGCCCAAGCTTCAAGCCGTGGATCTGAACTTCTATTACGGCACTTTCCAAGCACTGCACAATATCAGCCTGGAAATTCCAGAAAAGCGGATCACCGCGCTCATTGGCCCCTCCGGTTGCGGAAAGTCCACTTTTCTGCGGACCTTGAACCGCATCAACGAGACCGTCAAGAACGCACATTATGAAGGGCAGGTATTGCTGGACGGCGAGAATGTGCTGGAACAGGACGTCACCAAGCTGCGCCGCCGCGTTGGCATGGTGTTTCAGCGTCCCAACCCGTTCCCGAAATCGATCTTCGATAACATTGCCTACGGCGTCAAGGTGAACGGCCTGAAGGGCGGCCGCTCGCTGCCGGATATCGTCGAGCACAGCCTCAAGCGCGCCGCGCTATGGGAGGAAGTGAAAGACAAGCTGCATCAATCCGCGTACGGACTCTCCGGCGGCCAGCAGCAGCGCCTGTGCATCGCGCGCGCCCTGGCGGTCGATCCGGAAGTTTTGTTGCTGGACGAACCCTGCTCGGCGCTGGATCCGATTGCCACTTCCAAGATCGAGGATTTGCTGTTCGCTCTCAAAGATCAATGTACGCAGGTGATCGTTACGCACAACATGCAGCAAGCCGCGCGCGTCGCGGAGTTCACCGGTTTCTTTCTGCTGGGCAACCTGATCGAATTCGATAAGACCGAGATCATCTTCAAGCGCCCCTCCAAGCGGGAAACGGAAGATTACATCACCGGGCGATTCGGTTGATCGCGGACGATATTGATCCGGGTAAGGAGTCAGTAAGGAGTTAGCCTTGATTCACTTTAGAGAAGAACTCGACGAAATGCAGAGCCGCCTGCTCGAGATGGCGGGCCTGGTGGAATCGGCCATCCACCAAAGCGTCGCCGCGCTGGTGCAGCGCGATGAGCAGCTAGCTAAGGAAGTGCTGTGGAAAGAGGCGCTCATCAATCAGAAGGACATCGAGATTGACGAGTACGCAACGCGCCTGCTGGCGCTCTATCAACCCATGGCGCGCGACATGCGTTTTCTCACCGCCGTCATCAAAATCAATGGCGACCTGGAACGCATGGGCGATCTGGCCGTCAACATCACCCAGCGCGCCCTGTCGCTGATGCGCGATCCGCCGGTGAAGCCGCTCATCGACATTCCCCAAATGGCCAGCCTGGCCGAGGACATGGTGCGCAAAAGCTTGGATGCGCTGGTCAAGCGCGACGAAGACCTGGCCCGCAGCGTCCTGGTTTCCGATGACGAAGTGGATCGCCTGCGCGACGCGGTTTACAAGGAACTGGTGGCGTTCATGCAGGAACAAAGCACCACCATCCCGCGCGCCGTGGACCTGATGTTCATCGCCCACAACCTGGAGCGCGTGGCCGATCACGCCACCAACATCGCCGAAGATGTTCTGTTCCTGGTCAAGGGAATCGACGTGCGGCACCACGCCGAAGTGCGCGAGCAACCCATGCTCACAAAACCGTAACCCAGCCCGGCGCACATCTCCCCCTGAGTGACCCGGATCGCGCTCGTCTCGGCCGGGCTTCGTCCTGCGCGATCAGCAGCGCTACTCCGATTGCGTATTCGGGTTGGATGGCTTCTTGTACATCACCCGGCGGCAGCAAATGAAAACGCCGGTGAACGCCAGCACGGCGGGCACAAGTCCTAAAAGACTCCACAGCGCCTCGGTAAACCAGCCGAACCTGCCAAAATGCAACTGGGATAGCCGGAACAAGCCTTGGTCGGTAAAATGGTCGGCGGGATCGAGGTGGTAGAAGACGTCGAAAAGTTGTGGGAAAGAGAAATAGACACCGGAAATTCCCCACATTAAAACAAAAACAAAACACCAAAATCCCAGGGCGCTGTGCAGGTCCCAGCTGATCCGCGCAAAGTGCGCTCGCCAGTTCACGGTCAGGCTGCGTTGCCAATTCTTAATTCCCGGCCACCATATAATGGCTCCCGTCAGGCAAAGCAATGTTACGCACACCGCGCCCATGCCGTTCACCAGACGGCCGGTTGATCCGAATAGCAGGTTCTCGTGAAGGTTCACCAGCCATTCGACCGAGAACCTCCGCGACAGCTCGTTGCGATAAACCAGTATGCTGCCGGAAACACCCATCAAGAGAATATAGGCGCCCGCTGCCGCTCCCACCCACAGGTGAATCTGGAATAACGCATTGCGCAACCACGATTTCTCGGGGCGTTGCAGGAATTGTTGCCAGGCGGTCACTTGGAGCAACACCCGCCGCGGGCATCTGTACATACCTCTGCTCGCGGCCGAAGCAACAACCAGAACAGAGCCACTACAACTGCCACGAGAAGGATCAAGACGACCCAGGGCGGCCAATGCAACTGCGGCGCGAGCGAAGCGCGGTAAAAGCTGATCACGCCGACCAGCGCGAGAAAACAGGATAGCACCAGCCGCAGCGTGGTTTGCGGCATTCGGCCGGCCACGATGGAGGCGATCTGGCCGCCAATGAGAACCGCCGGTGCGGTCGCCGCAAGTATGTTCCAGGGGATCGTCGCCCCCGTTGTGGCGTCGACGGTCAAGTGCGTGATCCCAGCCGAAATCGAAGCGGCGGCGATGATCATGTGGGCGTTTCCCGCCGCCAGGCGCACGGGAATGCCCCGCAGCACCTGTTCCACCGTGCTCATCTCCCCCGCCGAGAATCCCACCAGTCCCTGAAACACCCCGCCGACGGCGGCCGTGCCCGCGCGCCAGGCGTCATTCTGCCGTCGATAGCGATAGATTCGTCCCCGGCTGTCGGTGTGCTCGTCAGGCTCTTTGCCTTCGTCGGCCATACCACTCCGGCCGGTGTCCACTGTCTCGCGAATCAGGAGAAACGCAAAAAGAATCAGCCCGACGCCAACCACGACGAGCAGCCAGTATCCCGGCAGAAGGTGGGCCGAGTATCCGCCCAACACCGCCGTCGGGACTGCAAACGCAAGCGCAAATGTGGAGATTTTGAAGTCGATCAGGCCTGCGCGCCAAAAGGCGGACGTCGAGCTCATGAAGCCGACGATCTCCGTCAGCAGCCCAACCTCCACGGCCTGCACCGGCTCAAGACGATGTCCGAGGAGGGGAAAAACGATGGTGAAGAAGGGGACAAAAATCACGGCCCCCGATACTCCAATCGTTCAAACCGCGATGCATACGCACAGCGCGATCGGGAACATCCACCAGAATTGAAACCAGTATCCTAAATGCATGGGCGCACCTCCTATCCAAGAAAGAGGCTATCAAATCGGATGAAGCAGACGAATTCGACAACCCCCGCGCGTGAGACATGGGCAGCGGGAGATTTCCCCAAAATGGGCGTGGAGCTCGCAATTGTTGGCGAACAGCTCTGCGAGTCCATACCGGTTCTCGCGGGCGATCGCGTGCTCGATGTGGGCACCGCATCCGGCAATACCGCGATTTCAGCCGCCCGGCGGCGGGCCATCGTAACCGGCGTCGATCTGGTTCCGGCGCTTCTTGGACACGCGCGCAAAAGGGCGCAATCGGAAGGGTTGGAGATCGATTTTCAGGAAGGGAACGCCATGGCTTTGTCGTTCGCAGACGCTTCGTTCGACATTGTGCTCAGCACCTTCGGCGCGATCTTTGCTCCCGATCCACACCTGACCGCGGCCGAGATGGCGCGTGTCTGCCGGCCCGGTGGAAAAATCGCCATGGCGAACTGGACTCCCGGCGGGATGCTCGGCAAGCTGTTCAGGCTGCTCACACGCTACTCCGCGCCCGGAGCCCGTGTCGATGCGCCCGTGGAGTGGGGCGACGAGGCAATGCTCGGCGAGCGACTCGGTCCCTACGTCCAGGATCTTCGCTTGCAGCGCCGCGCTGTCTACTTTCGCTCTCAGTCCCCCGAGCATTGGGTCGAGTTCATGCGGCTGAACTTCGGCCCGGCCATCGAGGCTTTCCAGTACTCCGACACGCCGGCTTCGCAAAAGCTTCTCGCGGACGAGATGGCGGCCCTCATGCGGAAACACAATTGCGCTCAAAACGATACGGTTCTTGGCGAAAGTGAATACTTGGAAATCGTCGCCACGCGCCGCGGCAACCAATAGTCCGACTGTAGGCCTGCCAACAGCTTCGCATCTTGCTTCGAGATCTCGAATGCGCTAGCATCTCTTTTACAAGACAGCTTCATCTTTAAAAGACAACTTGCTATGATCTCTCACAAATTAAGTGTGGCCGTACTGTGCCTTGCGATGGCGGCGTTTCCGGCGTGGGCCCAAACAGGAGCGAGCCTTTCCGGCGTGGTGACGGACAAAAACGGCGCACCCCTTCCCGGTGTCGCGGTGACAATCAGGAACCTGGACACAGGCGAATCGCGCACAATCCCAACCGACGGCGCGGGGCACTATCAGGCGACCGGGCTGCCCCCGGGGCGCTTCGAGATTCGAGCGGCAAAGCAAGGATTCGCTGATGAAAGGCGCGAGGGAATCAGCTTGGCGGGTGGCCAGGAGGCCACGGTCGACATTAAATTGGGCACCCCCGACGCCTGCACCAGTGGCCACGAGTTTCTCACCACCGATTGCACGCTGACCTGGCACGGCATCACGCTGTACGGTGCGTATGACGTTGGCGTCGGCTATGTCAGCCACGGCTTACCGGTAAATGGCTCTAACTATGAAGGCGAATCTCTGGTGAACCGGAACGGCTATCAACATCGATTCCTGGTCGCGCCGAACAACCTGCAGCAGACCGGGTTTGGCATCCGCGGCAGGGAAGAGTTTGCGCCTGGCTGGTCCGTTGTGTTCAACGCTTCCACCGGCATCAATCCAAATTCCGGCCTGCTCGCCAACGCGTCAGCCACCGACTTCAACAACAACGGCCTTCCCAGGAAGAGTTATTCGATGGCCATCGACGGCGCGCGAGCTGGCCAACCCTTCAATGACGAATACTATGGCGGTCTATCGTCCACGCTTTTCGGCACGCTGACCTTTGGTCGTCAGCGCTCTCTCGGTACCGATGCGATGCTCCAATACGATCCGGCCGGCGGCTCCTATGCCTTTTCGTACATCGGGTATAACGGCACGATGGCCGGCGGCGGCGACACCGAGGACAGCCGTTGGGACGATGCCATGAAGTATCGCTTCGCCTTAGGCCCGGTCCATTTCGGCGCGATGTATAAATTCGCCGATGGCTCTGGCGGCTGCTACTCGGCCTCCTCAACCTGGACCGCGGCCAACTGCACTCCGGAATCGGCGCATAACAACGCCTATGGATTCGACTTCGGCGGAGACGTCGGCAAGAAGTTCTCCATCGACGTCGTCTACCAGGCTTACAACGACGCGATCAGCGTATTGAACCCCTTGCTGGGGGCGCAGAGTCCGACGCAGCCATACGAGTCCACCACCAACAGCATCAATACAAATCCCATCACCGGGCCCAATGTGATCGGAACCACCAACACCTTATATGGCATTGTCACCGACAACACCGCGATTATGGTTGCTGCCAAGTATGCGTGGGACCCGTTCAAGTTTTATGGCGGCTACGAATGGATCCACCAGACTAACCCGGCGAACCCGTTGGGCGTTGGCGCCTTAGACCAGGGCGGTTATCTGTTGAGCGGCGTCGAAGACAGCAATCTGGATTCTCCCAAGATCGTGCAGATCTGGTGGATGGGCGTGAAATACGCTGTCGGTAGGAAAACCGAGATCACCACGGCCTGGTATCATCAGCTGCAGAACGACTTCCGTCTTCCGCCGACCTGCTCCGTCGATGCCGGTTTCCGCAGTTCCTGCGCGGGCACCCTCAACGAGTTTTCGCTCTACGCGGATCATCACTTCACCCCGCGTTTCGACGGTTTTGCTGGAATTGCGTATTCCTACGTGGGCGGTGGTCTCGCCATCGCCATTCCTCACGGCCCCGGCGTCCCCTATTTAAACAACAGCAACTTTGCTCCGACGATCGGCGGCCGCTTCACCTTCTGATCGGCCGGCGCCCCTTACTGAACCGCGCACGTCAGTAAGCGGTCTCTTACAATAGATCATTGGAACCGGTCTCCCACTATTACTATTCCCATCGCCTGAAGTTGCAGTTCTGGGACTGGGGACAAGAAGGCAAGCCCGCGCTGCTGCTGGTGCACGGCGGCCTGGATCACGCGCGCAATTGGGATTGGGTGGCCCGCTCCCTCCGTGAGCACTTTCACGTCTATGCCATGGACCTGCGCGGGCACGGCAACAGCGCCTGGGCCCCCGGCGCCAGCTATAGCATCCCCGAACATGTTCTCGATATCGCCACTCTGGTTGATTTACTGAGCCGCGACGTACCGCTCCATTTGATCGGGCACTCGCTGGGCGGCGTCCTGACTCTGGTCTACGCGGGCCTGTATCCGGACCGCGTGCGCAAAGTGATCGCCATCGAAGGCCTCGGATTTCCGGCTTCGCATCGCATCCACAAACCCCCACCCGAGCGCCTGCGCGCTTGGATCGACGACGTTCGAAAAATCGGGGAGGTTCGTAACGTGGATCGGCCCGACCCGCGTAGCTATCCCACGCTCGAAGCTGCCGCGGAACGGATGAAGGAAGCCAATCCTCACCTGTCCGATGAAGTGGCGCGCCACCTCACTTTGCACGGAACAAATTGGAACGCCGATGGCTCGTTGAGCTGGAAATTCGATAACTATGTACGCAGTCTCCCCCCCTTCGGCCATAGCGTCGAAGACCTGCGCGCAATATTCTCCCGGATCACCTGCCCCGTGTTGCTCTTTTGGGGACTCGAAAGCTGGCTGCCCGATCCGGACGGCGACAATCGCGCCTCCGCCATCAAGAATCATCGTCTGATCAAGGTTCCCGGCGCCGGCCACTGGGTGCATCACGATCGCCTGGATTTGTTCCTGGAAGAATCCACGCGCTTCCTGCTGGAGCCGTAACGCCAAATCCGGTTCCATGTGCTTCAATATTGTATAAGGATGTTTCCATGCGAGATCGATCCCGGTTCTTGACCCTGTTGCTCCTTGCCGCTGTGCTTCCGGCGCTCGCCGATTTCCAAGCCGGCCTGGACGCATTTCAGAAGGGCGACTACGTCACAGCCGTTAAAGAGTGGCGCCCGCTCGCGGAGAATGGCGACCCCGAACCTCAATTCAACCTAGGGCTCCTCTATCTTGACGGTCATGGCGTTCCTCAGAGCTCTGCCGAAGCGGTCAATTGGTTCCGGCGGGCGGCCGAGCAGGATTACACGCCGGCCCAACACAACCTGGGAGCCATGTACGGAACCGGCCAGGGCGTCAAGCGCGATTACATCCAAGCGTACAAGTGGCTGAATATCTGCGCGGCCAAGGGCAACACCGGATGCATTACGCAGCGCGATCTGCTCGCCAAGAAACTCAAGGCCGGCCAAATCGCCGAAGCTCAACGCCTGGCAACCGAATTCCAACCCCAGAAGGAAACGGCCAAACAGTAGTCAAGGGTCCGTTCGGCTCGCTAGGTAGCTTCACTGGGATGAACGACGGTGATGTCCCTGTAACGGGTGAAGTCATCGAGGTCGAAGCTGAGAATCCTGTTCACCTCGTGAACGCTCATCGCAGCGACGATTCTGGCATCGTGGACCTGAATCCCCGAGACCCGGTACTCAATCACGAGTCTCCGCCAAGCTGGGAAAATCTCCGGCGTCTCAGGTAGCAGCCGCAATAGCGTCTTGGAAACGATCGATGGCTCGAGCTGCTTGCTCGGGAGAAAAGCCGAGACCATTTGCATTGGATGGACGCGTCGAGGCGTTCCAGAACTCGACGAGGTTCTGCGGAAAGCACAAGAGCTGCTCACCCTGACCAAAGAGAGATTTCACGGCACGGCGCGCAGTTGCTCGCAATTGAGGATCAAAAGTCTGCATCGCACCAATCAAAACGTTGGTGTCGACTGCGATCATCGATACCAGTTCTCACGGCGTAACGCCCCCTCGCCTACTCCGGGCGGGACATGAACGGCATCGAAGAGCTCGTCGATCGCTCGGTCTAGATCTTCTACCTCACGCGGGAGGGGCTGCGCCGAGCTCATTGACTCCATGGCAGCAGCTTGAGTCGCGATGATGACTCGGAGGAACGCATCGAGCGAGAGCCCGCGAGCTTCTGCTTGGGATGCGAGCGTCGCTCCAATTTCAGGTGGAAGTTCCAGTGTGACGGTCATCGTCGCCTCTTTCAACATCGTACCTCTTCTCCCGCCCGACCACTAGCCACCAGGTACTGGCCTCATAGGCATTCAGAACTAGCTTGCTATCGCGCTCAATTGCGATCGGCAGATACGAGAGTACTTCGTGAAAATGGGAAGGATTGGCGGGGCGAAGGGCCTAGGCGCGCGAATGAAAAGGTCAGGCCAGAACGACGAAAAGAGATCGCCAAGAAGGCGATTGCGGCAAGATGGGCGAAGACCAAAACAGACACCTAGCGATGCGCTTGACGAATTCAGAATTCATGGTGTAATGAATTTGGGACGGGAGCCAGTTTTACCCGGCTCCCTACTCGTCCAAGCTAGGATTGGGTTGCGCTAACAACCCGAAATTCACCCTAGCGAGGATTTAGACTGAACATTCTATTCTTTGTTCTAGTCATCAAGACCCCCTACGGCTGCGTAGTGGTGGTCTACATAATACGGATCTGGCGGGGCGTATCAATTCCATGGGCCCGTAGCTCAATTGGTAGAGCGACTGCTTGAGCGGCAGGGGGGTTGTTGCTTCAAATCCAATCGGGTCCACCCGCCCACGGAACTTTTTATTGTTGACAATCTGTCCTCGCTACTAGCGTAATCGATGCAAGTACTTTTTGCGAGAACACAACTTGTGTTTCGAGCCCATACTAACCTTTTAGTCCCCTGCACTCAATCTTTTACTTACCCATCTCTCAGCCGATTACTGACCGTGAACTATATCGCAGGAGCCGCACTACCTACCAGTAGCCCGATGACTCCGGTTCAGAACGCTTGCCTGTATTGATCCGTTCTAAAGCTGCGGAGCAACTGTCAAGCACCAAGCCCAAGTCATAGCCTACTAAACCCTACATCGCCAGCCAATCACCAATAACCGACAACCAACCACTATCCTAGAAGTATGGCATTCCATCTGGGCGTCGATTATCGCCCCCGCGGCGATCAAGCCGCCGCCATCGATCAACTCTTCCGCGGCCTGCTGGACGGCGAGAAACATCAAACGCTGCTCGGCGTCACCGGCTCCGGCAAAACCTACACCATGGCCCAGTTGATCGAAAAAACCGGCCGGCCCGCCCTGGTCCTGGCCCACAACAAGACTCTCGCCGCGCAGCTCTATCATGAGTTCAGAACGTTTTTCCCTTCCAACGCGGTCGAATACTTCGTCAGCTATTACGACTACTATCAGCCCGAAGCGTACATGCCTTCCGGCGACATCTACATCGAGAAAGAAGCCACCATCAACGACGAGCTCGACAAGCTGCGCCTCTCCGCCACGCGTTCGCTATTCGAGCGCCGCGACTGCGTAATCGTCGCCAGCGTCAGTTGCATCTACGGCCTCGGTTCGCCCGAAGCCTATTACGGCATGCTGCTGATGCTCGAAAAAGGCCAGAAGATCACCCGCCAGCAGATCCTCACGCGCCTGGTGGAAATCCTGTATGAGCGCAACGATGGCAACTTTACGCGTGGAACGTTTCGCGTGCGCGGCGACGTCATCGAAGTCTTCCCCACCTACGACGATTACGCTTACCGCATCGAACTCTGGGGCGACGAAATCGAAAGCCTCAGCCAGATCGATCCGATGCTCGGCCAGGTGCGCCAGACCTACCTGCGTCTGCCCATCTATCCCAAAACGCACTACGTGATGCTGCCCGAGACTCGCGATCAGGCGCTACGCAGCATCGAGGTGGAACTGGAATGGTGGCAGAAGGAACTCGAAAAGGGCGGCAAACTCGTCGAAGCCCAGCGCCTCTATCAGCGCACGATGTTCGATCTTGAAATGATCCGCCAGATCGGCTACTGTCACGGCATCGAAAACTACTCGCGCCATTTCTCCGGGCGCTTGCCCGGCGAAGCCCCACCAACATTGCTCGATTACTTACCCAACGATCACCTGCTGTTCATCGACGAAAGCCATCAGACCATACCGCAACTGCAGGGCATGTACCATGGCGACCGCTCGCGCAAACAGGTGCTGGTGAATTTCGGCTTCCGCTTGCCCAGCGCGATGGACAACCGTCCGCTCACTTTTGAAGAGTTCGAGAATCGCGTGAACCAGGTGCTGTTTGTCTCGGCCACCCCTGGTCCCTATGAACTCACCAAATCGGCCGGCGTCGTCGTCGAGCAGATCATCCGTCCCACTGGCCTGGTCGATCCTCAGATTGACGTGCGCCCCATCAAGGGCCAGGTGGACGATTTGCTCCACGAAATCCGTAAACGAACCGAGCAGAACGAGCGCGTACTGGTCACCACCTTGACCAAGCGCATGGCTGAGGATCTTTCCGAATATTACACCGAGGTCGGCGTCAAGTGCGCCTATCTGCACTCCGAGATCGGCGCGCTCGATCGCATGAAAATCCTGCGCGACTTGCGGCGCGGCGAGCTCGACGTCCTGGTCGGCGTCAACCTGCTGCGCGAAGGTTTGGACCTGCCCGAAGTTTCCCTCGTCGCCATCCTGGATGCCGATAAGGAAGGCTTCCTGCGCTCCGCCGGTTCGCTGATCCAGACCATGGGCCGCGCCGCCCGCCATCTCAACGGCCGAGCCGTGCTCTACGCCGACGTCTATACCGCCAGCATGAAGCGCGCCATCGATGAAACCAACCGCCGACGCGCCATCCAGGAGCAGTACAACGAACAGAACAACATTATTCCGCAGTCCATCATCAAGCCAATCGACATGAGCCTGGTACGAATCGCCGAGGGAGATTATGTCACCGTTCCCATCGAGCCTGAAGATCCCACCGAGGAGCTTACTCCCGAGCAACGCGACAAATTCATCGCCGAGTTGGAAGAAAGCATGCGCGATGCCGCGAAAAGATTCGAGTTTGAGAAGGCCGCCCACCTGCGCGATCGCATAAAAGTGCTAAAATCGCTCGGAATTCATGAAGAAAGCCAAGTCGGTGGGCCTGATCGGAGCGGGTAACCTAACCGATTCTCCGTTGACGCGCTTCTGGTGGCTCCCAGATCGCCTCGGTCCCGTGAAATCGGGCTCTTCTCGCTTAGCCAGCCGCATTGCCAATATGCTGCGGGCCGGCCATCCAGTCAAGGATTACGCGGAGTTCGAATCGTGCATTCTTATCCTCGTCTGCGTACCCGAGGAAAATATTCCGAAAGTGGTGGCCGAAATGCTATCCGCCGGAATCTCCTGGCGCGGTAAGGCCGTGGTGTTGTGCAGCGCCTGGCTCGATAGCACCTCACTGCGCGAGCTTTCCGCGCGCGGCGCCGCGGTCGGATCCATCAGCCCGATTCCCGGCTTCGAAGACCAGCGTTATTTAGTGGAGGGCGATCCCTTTGCGATTCGCCAGTCGAAACTCCTGGTGGAGTATCGCGACCGTCGCGCCGTGGCCATCGAGCGGCCTCTCAAGCCGTTCTACCTGGCGGCGCTCACCTCCACCGGCAGCCTGCTGTTTGCCCTGCTCCTGGTGGCCTTCGAAGCATTGCAGCACGCCGGGATCGCGCCCGCGCTTTCGGCCACACTGCTGGAACGCCAAATTACTCGCACGCTCCGCTCGTTTCTCAAAGGTGGACGGCGCGCGTATCCCCCGCCGCGCGAACTCCCCAGACAACTGCGCGCGCTGTCGACGGCCTCTCCGGAGCTGGCGCACTACCTCGAACAAAGCTGCCGCCTGGCATCGCGCCTCATGGATTGATAGAATGACCCCCGGGAGAAAAACAATGGAACGGCGTGAATTACTGAGTCTCGGCGGGATCGCGGCCATCGCGGGAGCATTAGGTGTGGCTGGTGCGGAAGAACCGGCCGGCGGCAAGCGCATTCTGCGCATTTATGCCGACGCCGATGGCAATTCGCACATTCAGGAACTACCCATCTTTACCAAGCCCGGCAAAACTCGCCGGACAGAGACGGCGGCCGCGACCGGATTGATTTACGCCGATTATACGGCGAGTTCTGTCGAGGATTGGCATCAGACGCCCGGGCGGCAGTTTTCCATTTCGATGTCCGGCGAGATCGAAGTGGAGGTGTCAGATGGCAAGAAACACGCCATCCACGCCGGCGACATCGTGTTCCTTGAGGATCTCAAAGGCAAAGGACACATCACGCGCATTCTATCGCCCGTCACCAATATCTTCATCCGTGTGCCTGACAGCTTTGATGTCGTCAAGTGGTCGCGCGGCGAAGCTTGACCGTACGCACGCTCTCGGAAGGACGACTGGCACGCGCTGGCGTCACGCTCTCCAATTGGAGCGAACGCTGGTTCCCCGATCCGCTGGTGTTCGCGCTGGCAGGCATCGTGGTCGTCTTCCTGATCGGAGTAGCCGCCGGTGAAAAACCCCTCGACCTAGCCGTCCAGGGCGGCAAAGGCTTTTGGTCGCTGATCCCCTTCACCATGCAAATGGTGATGATCATCGTCGGCGGCTACGTGGTCGCTTCCACGCCCTTGGTGCAGCGCGCCATGCAAAAGCTGGCCGATGTTCCCAAGAGCCCGCGCCAGGCCATCGCACTGGTGGCGCTCTTCTCCACAACCACGTCGCTCATTTCCTGGGGCATGAGTCCCGTCTTGAGCGCACTGTTCGTCCGCCAACTCAGCCAGCGCGTCAAAGGCCTGGACTATCGCGCCGCAGGCTTCGCCGCGTATCTCGGAGGAGGCACAGTATGGGCTCTCGGGCTTTCTTCCTCCGCCGCCATGCTGATGGCCACCAGAAGCGCCATCCCTCCCAAGCTATTCGGCATCAGCGGCCTCATTCCACTCACCAGCACCATCTTCCTCTGGCCCAGCCTGCTGACCACCGCGGTGCTGATTGTGACCGGAGTCTCGGTCGCTTATCTCTCCGCGCCCGCCGCGGCGAAAGCCAGAACCGCCGAGTCTTACGGACTGCACTGGGAGCCTTTCCCATTGGATCTCGAACCGAGGAGCACGCCCGGCGAATGGCTGGAATACAGTCCGCTGCTGACCGTCCTGGTTGCCGCGCTGCTCTCCGTCTATCTGCTGGATGTCTTCCGCACGTCTCCCCAGGGCGCTCTCGCGGCGCTCGATCTGAACACGTTCAATCTGATCTTCATCACCGCCGGTCTGCTGCTGCAATGGCGGCCCAAGCGCTTCCTTCGCGCCGTAATGGAAGCCGTGCCCGGCACCGCCGGCGTCATCATCCAGTTTCCTCTCTACGCGGTGATCTTTGGAATGATCGTGGGCACCGGTCTCTCCGACAAAGCCGCCCGGCTGCTGATATCCGCCAGCACGCACGACACCTTTGCGTTGCTGGTGGCAATTTATTCGGCGACCCTCGGCGTCTTCATCCCCTCCGGCGGCAGCAAGTGGATCATCGAAGCGCCCTACGTGCTCCAGGCGGCCATTGAGCATCGTGTGAACCTGGGTTGGGTGGTGCAGATCTACAATGCATCCGAAGCGCTGCCCAACATGATCAACCCGTTCTTCATGCTCCCGCTGCTCGGGATCTTGCGGCTGCGCGCCCGCGATCTGGTGGGCTACGGATTGCTGCAAGTGATGGTGCAAGCACCTATCGTGTTTTTCCTATGCTGGCTGTTCGCCCGGCAGCTGCCGTTCATCCCGCCGATAAGATAAGGTCACGCAGAACTACAGCGCCGCGCGGGCCGCCTCGCCGGCGGCGTTGGGAATCGTAAAGTAGAAGGTGGAGCCCGAGCCCGGCTGGGATTCAACCCACATCCTTCCAGCATTGGTCTGGACGATCTTTTGAGCCAGCGCCAGACCGACGCCCGTGCCCGGGATGTCCCTGCCGTGTAATCGCTGGAAAACCTGGAAGATGGTTTGCCAGTAGCGCGGCTCAATGCCGACGCCGTTATCGCTCACAGAAAGCTGCCAGGCGTTGCCATCCAATTTGGCGGCAACGTGGATTTCGGGCGTAATGTCCTTGCGGGAATACTTAATGGCATTACTGATCAGGTTTTGCAGAACGCTCCCAATCCGGGCGTCGGTCACCAGCACGGGAAGAGGATCGTGCGTGATCTTCGCGCCGCTTTCCTGAATTGCCGCCCCCAGGGAACTGACGGCTTCGCTGAGCACCGCCTCCATGTCGAGCGCCCGCACGTCGCTTCCGGCATGGCTGGCCTGCGAATACCGCAGCAAATCGTCAATGAAAGCGCGCATTCTCTTGACGCCTTCTTGAAGGAATCCGAACGACTTCATCGAATCTTGATCGAGATTCCCCAAGATCCGCGCCTCCAACAACTGTGCATGCATTGTAATCGTGCGCAATGGCTCGTTCAACTCATGCGTAACGCGATAGGCGAAGCGTTCCAGATCTTCATTCGATCGGCGCAGCGCAGTCTCGGCCTGGCGCACTCGCAGATAAGCTCGGATGGTGGCCACCAGAACCGAGGGATCCACCGGTTCGATCAAATACCCGTCCGCGCCGGTGTTCAAGCCATTTACCTGTTGGTGCTCCTGAACGCTGGATGCCGAGATATGCAATATCGTCGTGGCAGCCAGCGCGGGATTCATACGGATGCGGCGGCACACCTCGAAACCATGCATGTCCGGAAGATTTACATCCAATAGAACTACAGCCGGCTTTCGCTCGTCGACTAGCTTTAACGTCTGGCTTCCGTTGGTTGCCTCTAACACGTCGAACCCGGCTTGTCTCAAAATTTTGCTGCGCGCGTACAGCCCCGGCGGATAATCATCGACGTTGAGTACCGACGTTGTTGGCAGATCCATGCTTGACTGACCCATGCGACGCTTTCTTAAATTGCCGCGACAGTGAGCCGCACAGGATTCACTGCGCGGCGGATGACCTCGGCAATCTCCTCGCATCCTGGCCCTTCCTTGGGCAGGATCGCGGCAGCCTTTCCTAACAATTGTAACCTCTCTGACTCTGCCAGAACGCGCGAGGTACAAATGATCACGGGGATGTCTTTGGTCGCAACGTTGGATTTCAACGCGTCCAGCACTTCAAACCCGCTCATGCCGGGCATCGTCAAATCCAGAATAATCGCGTCCGGCCCTTCTTTGGCAGCCTCGCGAATGCCCTCCGCTCCGCTGGTAGTCTCCTGGATCGTCACGTCGGATTCGCGAAATAGTTGTTTCAGCAAATACCGGTCGCGCTCGTCGTCATCAATGATAAGAACCCGGGTCGGGCGCGCCTGAGCCGTGAGCGCCCGCAACCTTTCCAGCAGCTGCGCTCGCTCGACGGGCTTGAGCATGTAGTCGTCGGCGCCCAGGTGAAAGGCCTTGGCTTGATCCTCAATCGTGCTCGCGATCATCACCGGAATGTCGCGTGTACGAACGTCCCGTTTCAAATCCACCAGAAGCCTCCAGGAATCTTCGGCCCTCAGGACCACGTCGAGAACGATCGCCTTCGGTATTATGCGCTCCAAAACTTCCTGTGCTTCGCGAATCGTACCCGCCGGAACCAGATCGAACCCGGAGTTTTTCAAATAGCTCCGGTACATCATCATCATTTCGGCTTTATCTTCCACCACCAGCACGGGCATGCTGCCGGCGTGGGCTTCCACAGCGGCGATGGCAGACGTAGATCCCAGGCCCAGCTCCGTGCGTTGTTCGTAGCGCAGAGGAATCTGCACCATGAAGGTCGATCCGATTCCCAACTGACTCTTCACCCGCACTTCGCCGGCCAGCAAAGTAGCTAGCTTTTGCGAGAGTGGCAGCCCCAGGCCGGTGCCCTTCACCTTTCTCTGAATCGGATTGTCGACCTGCGCGAAATCCTCGAAGATGCGCGGCTGGTCTTCCGGCGCGATTCCAATGCCGGTGTCGGCCACTGAAAAGAGAACATCGTTATTTTCCGCCAGCCTCGCCGACACGCGAACCTCTCCGCGTTCGGTGAACTTCAAGGCATTCGAGATGAAATTGCGGAGAATCTGCGAGATCTTGCCTTCATCGGAAAACATGGCTGGGATATGGTCTACATCTTCGAACACCAGATCCACGGACTGATTCAGCAACAGCGGCCGCAGCATCCCGCGCAAGGCGGCGAACAAATCCGCCACGCGAAATTCCAGCGGCTTGGCTTCCACCTTGCCCGCTTCCACTTTGGCCAGATCCAGAAGATCGTTCACTAAATCCAGTAAGTCGCGCGCGGCCTTGCGAATGTACTCGGTTTGTATCTGCTGCTCTTTCGATAAGTCGCCATCCGATCGATCCAGCAACAGGCCGCTTAACGCCAATATGGAATTCAGCGGCGAGCGGAATTCGTGGCTCATGTTGGACAGAAAACGCGACTTTAACTCATCGGCGCGGCGCAGATGATCCGCCTTTTCGTCCAATTCCGCGTACAGCGCAACTACACCCCGATTGGTGTCTTCCAGCTCCCGATTCAGGCGCGTCAACTCGATCTGCCGGGTGCGGATCTCTTCCATCGCCCCGAGCAACTCCTGGTTTTGATGCTGCAGCTCCTGAAACGCGTCTTGCGGACCCTCCCCCATGAGCATGGCCGCCAGACCTGGCAAATCTTCCGTCCTCCAGACCCGCGTCCGGCTCGGGAGCAGTTTCTTGAGCCAAATCGTGGTGCCTTGCCCCGGCGTGGACTCAATCTGGAATTGGTCCATCAGACGCCGCGCCCCAAGAATACCCATGCCCATTCCGGTCGAAGATTTGTAGTGGCCTTCCAGAATGTTCTTCAGGTCGCGCACCCCCGGCCCGCTGTCTTTGATCTTGATAATGAAAAGCTGCGGCGAGGTGCGGCCCTCAATCGAATATTCCACCCGGCCGCCGCCCGCATAGTTGAATGCATTGCGCGCGATCTCGGAAACTGCGGTGGATATCCTGGTCTGATCCTGCCCTTCGAAGCCCAGCAGCCGTGAAATCTGGCGGGCTCGCTGCCGTGCCGCCACGGTATCGCGCTCAGAAGCGATCGCGAGGGTAAGAATCGTCCCAGCCATCTATGCAGCCTTTACGATTACCACTGTAGCGTCATCCCGCCCGCGGCAGAAATCCCGGTACAGCACGCCCGCGATCAGCGCTGGATCGCGCGCCGCCAGGCCCGGATAGGATTCCAATCCGGTGCCCGTCGAAAGCCCGTCGGAGTGCATCACCAGCAGACCATTTTCCGGCCAGGAATAGCTGAATTCCTGGATTCGCTCGCACTGATGGCCGGCCGTCCCGTTCAGCGATACCAGGTTCTGCCGGCTGTCCGAGCCTGCGTAGATTCGCGCGGAAATGTTGCCCACACCCGCGTATGTCAGCTTGCCCCGCACGCTATCGATCTGAGCGATGGCCACCGCCGCGCCGCGAGTACTACGCAGGGCTTCATGAACCCGCGTCAGTAGCGCCTTGGGAGGCAGGTTGGAATTCTCGTAGAGCTGCCGGACGGCTTCGGCGGAGGCCAGCTTAGCTTCCATACCGTGACCAAGCCCATCCGCCACCAAAATCACCAGAGTCCCGTCGGCCCGCACGCAACCCCAGGAATCGCCGCACACTTCCTCGCCCGGCTTGGAGACATTCACCGCGCCAATGCGCCGTTCCGTGGCGGGGTTCCATCCATTCTGTGACCGCCACCAGCGAGCCAGCACCACCGTGCCTTTGCCGGCAACCGTATAGATGTCCGATTCTCTCGACATCCGCTGAATCGCGCCCAATCCCTGCCCTGGACTCGCCCCCGTACTGAAACCGTCTCGCAGGCACTGATCCAGGTTGTCCATTCCAGGACCTTGATCCACCGCCAGCAATTCCAGCAATGGCCTGCTCTCGGACCCTTCCGTGGTGGTCTGCAAAAGGATCTGTCCCCGGCTGGCATGCTTCAACAGATTGGTACAGACTTCGGTGGCAACTATGGCGACGTGTTCGGCGCCGCCCTCGTCCATCCCCAGCTCCAGCGCCATGGTCCTAGCTAGCCGCCGCGCCTCGGCCGTCCGGCTGCTTTCTTCCACCACGATGCGAACTGCGGTCGACAACTATTTCCACCTCAGAATAGAGACTCTGGTCCCTTCCCCCGGTTTCGACCAGATTTCGAATTCATGAGAAAGCCGCTTGGCGCCGCTCAATCCCAGCCCCATGCCATTTCCCGTAGTGTAGCCGTCGGTGAGTGCCAGCGCTATATCCGGGATGCCCGGCCCTTGGTCCTCAAACGTCAGCCGCAATCCCGAGCGAGTCCCGTTTTCTACCCGCTCCAGATGGACCGTGCCACCGCCTCCGTAGTCCAGAGTGTTGCGCGCCAGTTCGCTCGAAGCGGTCACCACTTTGGTTTGGTCCACCAGCCCCAACCCCAAGGCAATCGATTGCCTGCGCACTGCCTGGCGCACCAGCACGACATCGTCGGAGGCGCGAATTTCCATCGACTCAGCGGATACTACTCGAATCGCCATCCTGCCCTTCCAAAATCGCGGTCCGCAACGCTGTCATGCCTTTTTCCACGTCCAGGGCCGTGCGGATTCCCCGCATCGGAAGCCCCAGTTCTACCAAGGTAATCGCCACCGCCGGCTGCATTCCCACCACTACGGTTTCCGCGTCCAGCAGATGCGCCATCGATGCAATGCTGGCCAGCATCCGCCCGATGAACGAATCGACGATTTCAAGCGCCGAAATATCGATCAGCACGCCGTGAGCCCGATGTTTGACAATCTGTCCCGTGAGATCGTCCTGCAGCGTGAGCGCCAGCCGGTCGTGCATATCCACTTGAATTGTGACGAGCAAAAACTCGCCCATCTTGAGGATCGGTATTCGCTCCACGCTTACCTCGCCGCGGCGCCCGATGGAGCCGCGTCCTGGCGAACCACTTTGTGGCCGCTGCGCCGCAAAGCCACGTCGAAAGCATCCGCCAGAGTGGCCTTGGTGGTGACTTCCGATAGGTCGACGCCCAGGTGAATAATCGTCTGCGCGATCTGCGGACGGATGCCGCTGATCAGGCAATCGGCACCCATCAAGCGCGCCGCGGCCACGGTCTTCAGCAGATGCTGGGCTACCAGCGTGTCCACCACCGGGACGCCGGTGATGTCGATGATGGCATAGTCCGATCGCGTCTGGACAATCGCTTCCAGCAGGTTCTGCATCACCACCTGCGTGCGCGCGCTGTCCAATGTTCCGATGAGCGGGAGCGCCAGGATGTTCTCCCATAGCCGTACTACGGGTGTGGAAAGCTCCAGCAGCTCTTTCTGCTGGCGCAGGATCACTTCTTCGCGCGTCTTTTGGAACGCTTCCGTCGTCAACAGTCCGAGTTCGTCCACCAGAAGTGTAGCCTGCCAGGTTTCATCCGCCAAAACTTTGGAGTCCGCGCCCAACTCAGTCCGCAGTGCGGAAAAAAGCGGCTGCTTGAGAGAAAAAACGAAGGAAGCAGTCTCCCTGGGACTGTAACCGTCCTTGGCCCTTCGACTCGACAAATCCACCAAAAAGTCGCGAACGCCGGCCCACTCCGGTCCAGAAATCCCGCCGCCGGAGTTTTTCCGCAAAGCTCCCTTCAGCGACCGTATAAACTCACGGGATTGCCGGTTAGCTTCCTCGCGCTCGGCGGCGGTAAGTTTCCGCCCTGTGGCCTGCTGCTGTTCCACCCACTGGTCAGTGATCTCTTGTTCTCGTTTTTCAAATACTTCCGGAAGCTTGCTATTGGACAAACCAATCTCCTTGGGTGGGCAAATTCATGATACTACGCCCTGGTCATTTGTCCAGGGGTGACCGCGCCCAGTACTCTTGACAACTTCTCGCCAAATGAGCAAAATATTAAAGGCGAAGAAAGGGCGAAATTGCATGAACCCAAACGCCGCTCGTATCACTACGCTTGGACTGCGTCCGGACGCCAAAATCCGGGAGCGCCTGCCTATCGGTATCGCGTCGCTGGATGCTCTGGTCGATGGTTTCCCGCGCGGCGCCATCTCGGAGATCCTCGGCCCGGAAAGCTCCGGCCGCACCACGCTAGTCCATTCCCTGCTGGCCGCATCCACCGCACAGCTTGAAATCTGCGCTTACGTCGACACCGACGACTCCTTCGATCCCGTATCGGCAGCCGCGGCCGGCGTAGCTCTCTCGCAGCTGGTCTGGATTCGTTGCGGCCACAACGCCGGACACGCGCTCAAAGCCGCCGATTACCTGCTCCACGCCGGCGGATTCGGCGTCATCATCCTCGACCTCTGCCAGGTCTCCCCGCGCATCTCCAACCGCATCCCGATCTCCTATTGGTATCGATTCCGCCGCGCCATCGAAAACACGCCGACCATTCTCGCGATCGCAGAAAAAGAGCCTATTGCCAAATCCTGCGCTTCGTTGATTCTTGATGTGCAACGCACAAGAACCGCCTGGCGAGGCGCTCCGGGCTTTTCGCTCTTGCGTGGCGTGGAGCTGGAAGCTCACTCGCGCAAACCCGTACGGCACGCCACGGCGCAATTCAAAGCGAGGG